>Ga0315296_10000323_pt1 | contig 44081 bp, 89 predicted proteins | sample YL17G14_18_MG_FD_203921 | JGI IMG/M metagenome (GOLD analysis project Ga0315296, IMG submission 203921) | Sediment microbial communities from Yellowstone Lake, YNP, Wyoming, USA - YL17G14_18 | ecosystem: Environmental > Aquatic > Freshwater > Lake > Sediment | place: USA: Wyoming | collected... | reverse complement strand
TTTACTGACCTATCTGCGGCTCCCAATCCCGTGGAGGTTATGATAACAGGAGTAAAACTATATGAATAATCAAAATAAAATTAGAGGTTTACCACCGGATCTTTGGCCAAGGAGAGTCGGACCTGGGCTTCCTTTAAGAGCTCTTCCCGAGCAAGGGTATGTAGGTTCAGAAATTCCTATGCTCCCTCAGGGAAGGGTTCCTCCCCCTTATTCTCTAAATACTCTCTTTATAGGAAGAGGGTTTAACAGTCAGCTTGTTACTGTTGGGACGACTGCTACTCAACTTATGGTTTCAGAGTATTCCTGGCCCTATGTGATTTTTAATCCCTCAAGAAATGTAGGACTTACTGTATCAGGGACCATCTTTGATACAGTTGTTATTGGTGCGATAGTAGCTGCTGGGAATACCGAGGCTACTCCAATTGGAGTCGCTAACTATTTAAATATGCATTTCCATATCAATGGGGCTGTAGTAGGACTAGGAACACTTGATGTTTTTGCTGTTACAAGAAATCCAGTTACTGGAACATGGGCTGATTCTCAGGTCATTTTCTCTTTAACAGCTGCTAGTCCAACAAATAATTATGGGTTTATAGCCATGCTGGGGGTTGCTGTTGATTTTGCTGTAAGATGGGAGATAACTGCTGGCACAACTTTTAATGGTAGTTTAGCTTATACATTGAAAGACGGACTTCCTGGAGCTTCTAGTGGGTTAGCTAAGACGGTGTATCTTGCTTCAAATCCTGGAGTTAGTATTGTTTCAGGATTCCCCCTTCTTGAAGGAGGAAGGCTTGATGTTCTGATTGGAGAGAATGTGGAACTTTGGGGAATAGCTCCAGTACCCGTACCTATAAATATATTTAAGTTGTAATTAGAAGAAATTGATATGAGAATCTTTATAATTATCATTCTGATTTTAACTTTGTTACCGCTAATGGCTAATTCCCAGGTGACTAAAATTCTTCTTGGGAATATTGCCGCTCCAGATCCATGTATAGTTTTAGATAACGGAAGGATCTGGAGATATAATTATGATATGGAAGTAGAACAGTCATGGGATGGATCTCAATGGGTACATTAAGATGACAATAAAATCAATCATTTATTCAGCTTTAATTATAATTGGATTAATCTTTCTAATACAGATAGGGGTTAGTGTTAAAGAAAAGACTGAAAACGTAAAATTTAAAATCCTTAATTCTCAAGTGGAGGAGTTAAAATGAAGTTCAAGAAAATCATAATCCCAATTCTACTTGTATTATTTGGCTTCTCAATCATGATATTATGTATTCAACCTTTGAGGTCTCAAATACAATCTATCGCTGGACTTGCTGTTGCTCAAACTTCTACTAGGTGGAATAGTGTGAAGGATGGGGCAGCGGGAGATAATCTTACAAATGGAATATTAGTATCAGCACCATATCTTTGGAATGGGACTAATTGGGATAGACCCTTAAAGTCAACACATGGAGATAGCTTAACAACTGCTTATGGATTAAATACAGCTTCATTCCTTTATGGATTTGATTCAGTAGGAGGAAACTGGGATAGAGCTCATATTGATGCCTCCGGGTATCTTTATGTTGATGTAGGAGCTGGATCAGTTATAGCAGTTCCACCTACTCAGGCTTTAACTACTCTCCTAAATGCTGTGGCAGCCGCTACAGTTGGAACAACCCTTAACACAACCTTTCTTTTATCAAAACACACATGGGAGATAGTAGTAACAGGTGCTCCTGCTAATGAGACTACACTTCTTGAAGGCTCTATTAATGGGACAACATGGTATACTCTTGATACCTCAAATATAACTACTTCAGAAATGAGACATGTAGTGAATAAACCGGTTAGATATATAAGAGCAAATTGTACTGTACTTCCTGGGGGGACTGTAACAGTGAGGTATATGGGTGGGGGTAATTAGTAGATGAAAAGAACTATCTTACTGGTTGTGCTAATAGTAATATTTATATTTGGAACAGTCTATGCTCAAGTAGGTAAAATATTTAGGGGAAATGTTGCTGGACCAGAGCCGTGTACTATTTTAGAAAATCAACCAATTAATTATTTTCCAATTATTTCTACTTTAGCATTTATGATAGATTCAACTGGAGATGGCTATCTCAGTGATAATCTTGGTCTTAAAAATCGGATTATTGCTGTTTCAAATGTAGGATGTGGATTTTGGAAGGGAGTTCAATCGGCTTTTTCAATTACTGGACATGTTTTTACTATATTCAGTCACGTGGATGATTTAAATCAACCAACTCATTTTTTCAGAGCAGGAGCAAGTGAGGGTGTTTGGAGAACAGCTAAAGATGGTTCTTCTAATGTGCAAATTAATAACAATCCTGCTATTGGACAGGGAGGAAGTGGTTTTGATAAAATTAGAGATAGGTTCGTTGTTGCCAATCCAGGAGCAGCATTAATTCATAGCATGGATAGAGCAGGGGGAAACCTTGAAACTTGGGTTGGGTCTTTACTTGCCGCCACTTGTGCAGGGGTTGCTGTTTTTGATACGGGTCAATATGTACTTGCAAAAGAAGATATCCCAGGTAATGGAACAGTTAGATTATATAGTGGTTGGATGGGAGCTCTTATACAAAGTCAAACTTTTGTAGGAACAGGAGGTTCTGTGATTATTACAGTATCTCTTGACAATGTAAATAATGAAGCCTTTATATCAGATAGTGGAAGATTGTTTAGATGGGTAATTTCTACAAACATTATCACTATGTATGTGGGTGGACCCGCTGGAAAAGGTCCTAATTCTTATTATGGGGGTTACATATATGGAAAACCACTGGCTCTTTCAGCTTGGAGATATTCAAGAGATGGAACTATAATCCAAACTTGGAATGGATCTCAATGGATACATTAAAGGGGAGGTAACTAATGTTTAAAAAACTCTTTAAATATATATTATTGGCTATTCCTACACTTGCTCTTACTGCATTAGTGTTTTCCCAGACACCTATCACTGGAGATTGGGAGTTTATTTCTGATGGGACTCGGTATAATGCAATTTATAGAAGAGGATTTTTAGGGCTTGGAGCTACTAATCCTTCTTCACAACTTGATTTAACTGAAGCATTTACCCAAAGAGGAATGGCTGTTCCCCCAGCAGTTTCTCCCGCTGGACAAGGAAGGATCTATTTTGATACAGCCATAATGGAGTTTAAGGTTTCTGAGAATGGTGCAGCTTATTTAAAGCTAGTTCCACCAGGTGGGGCTATTGGGGGTGCTGGGGCTGCTGGTCAAGCCACTTTCTGGACTGCCCCTGCGGTAGTATCTGGGGACAATGATTTTTGGTGGGATAATGTTAATAAGTTTCTTGGAGTAGGTACTAATGTCCCTTTAGGAAAACTCCATGTAGAATCAAATCTTTCTGGCCTCAACTTCGGAATTAATTTAGTAATTCCAATAGTAAGTTATCCCGGTAATAATGTTTATGGAATAAATAATAATATCACTTTAACTCCAAATCTTACAGCAGCGGGTTTAGGCCCTGAGATGATAGGGTTAAATCTGGTTATCCGGGATGTTAAGACTGCAAATGTTTATGATGCTTCTACATCAATTGGAGCTAACATTAACGTTGGTGCTTATAATCCTGACACTCCTGGAGATGGGTCTACTCTTGAGGGGATCCGACTTGAAACTACAGCATACCTAGACCGAGATACTATTTATGGGTTAAATGTTGGAACGAATGCTACCCAAACTGAGGATGGAGTTTCTATTTCAAATGATTATATATATGGAGGTTTCTTTCTTACAACTGTTACGGCTAGTAAAAATAATTCTCCAATTTCTTTTTCTAATGATGTAACTGGGCTTTATGCTAGAGTTGGTTTAATAAATTCTGGTACTGGAACAACTTCTATTTCTATAAATAATTTGTATGGACTTTATTGTAATCCTGTAACTAGTGGAGTATATACAATTAATGGGGGTGCTTATGGGATTTATATAACGGATACTTCACCTATAGTTGCTACTAGTGGAGCTTATAATCTTTATTCTGCAGGAACTACAGCAAAACATTTCTTTGGAGGAAGTATAACAGGGACTTATGTAGAAGCAGCTGCTGCTGCTGACGGAACTCGCTATTTTCAATATACCGTTAATTCTTCTAGTGATCCAGCAGCTACTGCAGAGGTAACATCTTTATATGGATCTTATAACTGGACGGCAGGAACGAATGGAGTCTTTATTGTTAATGGGGTTGAGGGAGCAGTTAGGTCCCGTGCGAATGATGAGGCTGGAACATTCAGAGGAGGTTATTTTAGAACTTATATTGATACGGATACTAATCCAAATGCTTCAATGAGGACGGCAGTAGGAGCTGAGATTTCAGCCAGAGCATCTCGTTTAGGAGGTCCAGAAGCTATAGCAGAACTTGGGACGGCATTCATAGGAGCTAGAATTTGGATGGCTCCCTATTTCACTGATGCTTCTATTCCAAATATTAATAATTCTCATGCTCTTTGGATATTAAATGAAACTCCAAATGGAGGAGCTTGGGGAAAATACATTGATCGAGCTATTACAGTAGATGCTACTACTTATGGAAGTGGTTTTAATTATAATTTTTATACAGATACAGGAAAATTCTATATGTATCTGGATGGGACAAAATCAGGATCAGGTGTTGTAAGTGGGGAGCGATCTACAGCATCTGGTGATGATTGGATGTCTGTTCGTGTTTCTGACTACCGGACTTTTACTTCAGGACAAGTTTATAATGGAGCTTTCTTCCGATATGATGTGAGAGCAACTGTTCCTGGTGCTCCACAATGTGAAGTAAGGGGACTAGAAGCAGTAGGTTCAACTTATGTAGCAGATGGAAACCTTCTTTCACTTTTTGGTGCTGTGCTCAGGACTTTTATTCAGCCTGGAGTTACTGCCTCAGCTAAAACGAGTATAGGAGCTGAAATCTCAGCTAGAGCTTCTTTTAATGGAGGGGCTGATTGTGAGGCTCTTCCAGGTACAGCTTTTGTAGGGGCTCGTATTTATATGGCTCCATACTTCACAGCCGCTACATTAGGCAATATCAATAACTTCTGGGGATTATGGATTTATGGGGAACATGCTTCCCAGAGAAATGCGGATTCGGCAATTAAAATAGGCTCTGCAGGGGGTGGTTTCACAAACGATATTAATTTTCAGAATGGGTCAACCCTCACTGATTTACTAGGAGGATTAAAACTTGTAAATAATACTGGAGGAACAAATCCAGCTCTTTATATTAATGAACAGACTTTAGGAAACGAAATACTTAGATTAGAATCTGTTTCTACAGGTGATGATCCAAACTACCGAGCATTTCAGAATAGAGTGACTACAACTGATGCGACAGTTACTGCTATCCATACAATTGCTCTAAGTGATGATAGTGTTTATCTAATTCATGTTTATATTGCGGCAAGAAGGACAGGGGGGACTGGTGGAACTGCCGGGGATGTTGCTGGTTATACAATTATTGGGACTTTCAAGAGATCTGCAGCGGGGGTAGCAACTCAGATAGGAAGTACTATTAAAACATCCCAAGAAGATCAAGCTGGCTGGGATGCTGATTTTGGAGTATCAGGAAATAATGCCATAATTAATATAACTGGGGCAGTGAATAATAATGTGACATGGCATACAACAGTATTTCTTAGTAACTTAAGCTCGTAAAGGAGAGGATATGAAAAAATTCATTCTATATGTTGGATTAATAATTTTACTTCTTGGAATAGTCTCTTTTCTTTATAGCCAGAATACTAGCCAAGAATTTAGTGGTCCAAGTGGGCAATCCCTATTTTATAACGTCTCTGGAGCGAATTATGAAAGAGGTTTTATAAGATGGGATTCTAATGTCTTTAAAATTGGAACAGAAGCAGGTGGAGGTGGGACTCTTAGGAGTCTTCAATTAATGGGATATGTCACCATTGATACTGCTGGTTCTATTAATATTCCAACTGGACAAGCATATAAGATAAATAATACTGCCCTTGCCTATGGTGATGTAGGTGCTGAGCAGGCTGGTGTTTCCATCTTGAAATCTGTCATTGCAGCTGCCGATGATGTTTTGGTAGGGACGGCACCCTCTACCCCTGGAGTTATAACTAAAGGAGCTAACAATACCCTTTTTGGTGTAAATAGTTCCGGTACTTTAGGATTTTTTGCAAGTATATCACTTGGAGATACTGTTACTTTTTTTGACACAGATTCTGTAACAAAGATTTTTAAATTTGATGCATCCTTAATAACAGCTGGTCAAACAAGAACTATTAGAGTTCCAGATAGGGATATTACTTTAGCTTCTCTCACATCTGAGACAGTGATTGTTGCTAAGACAGGTGGGGAATATACATCTATTCAAGCTGCTATTAATTATGCAGTAACACAAACACCTTCGGCGACTAACTTATGGACAGTAGTGATAATGCCGGGGGTTTATACTGAAGCAATTACGATGTCCTCTTATGTCAATCTCATGGGCGTTGGGACAAGAGGTAGCGTTGTTATTTTCCAAAATGCGGCTGATGTAATTACTCTCGCTGACTATGTAGAAGTCCAAAATCTTACTGTGAGGACAGGGACAACTGGTGATATTCATACTTTCGTTGATGGGGGGGTAGCTTGCACAGCTAAGATTTTGGATGTGGACCTCGAATCCACCTATACTGGTGGTGGAGGTTGGGGAGGGCTCTATATTACAGGAGCTGGAGATTATACTCTTGACAGAATTTATATTCGCAATACTGCAACCGCAGGAGGAACAGGAGACCAAGGGTTTGTTCTAATTTATGGTGTCGCGGCAACGGCTAGAATTACAAATTGTAATATTTATATGGAGGGAGCACCCGGAGGTACTTCATCTAAAAGTATTCTTGGAATAATTGCTCCAGCTGCTGCTACAATAATTAGTAGTGGAAATAGATATGATGGTGACGCTTTTTGTAATACATTCTATGCCGAGAGTGGTACAATTATTAGCACTAATGATTCTATTCTTACACAATATGGGGATCAGATAGATCCCTCTGCTTCAGTGACAGCTGGAAATCAGAAACTTATAAATACAGTTGCTAATGGTTCAGTTGCAACAATCATGACTAACTTAGGACCTACAGGAGCTCAAACGACTATTCAAGGCTGGATTCAAATAAAAGATTCAGGGGGAACTACAAGATATATTCCTTATTGGTAAAAGGAGTTTATAGTGCCACCACCAGATGTAAGTGGAATAAAAGTAGCTGATGGAACACAACTGAAATATGGGTCAGTTACAGATGGCCAAATCCTGAAGCGTGTAGGAGATACAATCATTGGTATAGGAGCAGAACCAATCCCTCCTCCTATATCACCAGCATTATTCTCTGAGAATTTTGAGGCAGATTGGTTTCTTGTTGATACATTTACACAGATATTCTCAGAAATTTTTGAAGCGGGCTGGTTTCTAAGTAATTTATTTAATTTAGTCAAAGAGGAAAATTTTGAATCTGATTGGTTTATTAGTAACCCATTTAATTCTTTATTCATAGAAAATTTTGAAGGAGTGTGGTAAAATGGCAAAAACAGATTGGTATATAACTGGAGCAGGGGGACAGGCAGTTATTGATCAGGGAGGCTCAAAACGGTGCCAATTATCTGGTTCTAAATTAATGCTGTGGAATGGGAGAAATAATTTAGCTAACTCTGAAGTAATTGCTTCAATTTTAATGGCAGGGGATACAAATACTCGAGGAGGCTTAGTTTTACGTTCTGATTTATCTAACAACAATTGCTATCGTCTAAGAATTTTTGGGCAGAGAACTTATTATGTTCAGAAGGTTGTTGCAGGAGTTGTAACAACTCTTTCTACAGCGTATTCTTTGCAGCCGTATAATATTTTTGTTAAGACTCGTTTTAGAGTAGATGGGTATCAATTATCTGTTGAAGAATATATTTCAGGAGTTTGGACTTTAGTCACTGTTATAGTAGACACAGAACAGTCTATCCTTTTGGGGTATGCTGGTCTTTATGGAGAATCAGTGAATACTGGTTATTTTTTGTTTTTTGATGATGTTCAAATTTCTGAGGGGATCTAAGATGAAAAATATATATTGTAAATTACATAGTAACCCAATTATTATTCTTGAATCAGGAGAGGAAGGAATTTTTTCTAGCAAGATGGAGGCGACTGTAGTAATGTATGACTCTAGAAAGAAGCCCTATCTTAAAAAATTTGTTATTGGAAAATGTGATGATAACTGTCCTGTAGTAAAGGGAATATTTGGAATTCAGCCAGAACTTGAGAAAGTAGCTGAAGCTGTAGTAAAGGGGGATAAATGAAACTAGGAAAATTTATTGGAATAGTTCTTATTGCTCTTTTACTAATAACTTCCTCTCTTAATGCAGGTGAATTCAAAGTAGGTTCTGGTGGCTCAGTTAAGGTTGGATCAGGGGGGAATATTATATTATCTTCCACTGGATGGCTCCCCACTGATATTCCTGGTTGTGTCCTTTGGCTAAGATCTGATTTTGCCTGGCAGGATGCTGCAAAGACTGTTCCCTGTACGAATTCAAGTTTGATCTGGACAGGTGAGGATAAAAGTGGTTTGGTAAACGATGTTATTCAGGCTACGGAAGCAAAAAGACCTACTTATCTTACAAATCAAATTAATGGACATCCAGCATGGAGATTTGATGGAATAGACGATTGGATGCAGGCTATTTTTACTTATAATTTGCCTCGTAATCTATTTTTGATTATTAAGCAAAATACTTGGAGCTTTTCTCGTTATTTATGTGATGGTTCTATTGTTTTAGGCATGATTATAAGTCAGCTATGGGCTTCTCCAGAGATTTCGGCCTATACCGGAGCGGCATGGGCTCCTATCAATACCAATTTGGTTGTTGGTAGTTTTGGTATTGTCGAATTGCGTCAACCCACCATTCAACCTACGATTCTTGCGGTTAATGAGATAGAGGCGTCATATCCTAATGTAAATGTTGTGACAGATGCCGGAGGAATCACGCTTGGAGATGCCGCCAATTTTACCGGCCCTGGTAATATAGATTTTGTAGAAGGAGTGGGTTTTGACAATATCATATCGCCTGCCAATCGCCAGCGTTTACTATTATATTTTAATACAGAAGCCCAGGGAAATGGGTATGCGATTTATTAGGGGAACTAAATAAATACTTACATCATGATCGTGATTCTAGCTGATAGGAGGTGATATAAGATGAAGCTAAGTGACCTTAAAGTTGTCCATGTGATTTTAGTGATCGTGACTCTGCTATGGATTTATTTATTTATTGATTGGCAGATCACAAAGTATCAGCTTAACTTTGCAATGTGGCAGAAGGATATGATAGGAGCTGTTAATAATTTAAATGAAAGACTGAGAGGTGCTGAAGGGGTAAGAGGAATTCCTTCTCCCCCTTTACAGATTCCTCCCCCTGCTCCAGCTCCAAAGAAAGGGCCATAATGGCTAGAAGTATTGAACCTCTAGAATATTATATAAGAGATGAAGAGAAGGCTGTGGAAGAGTATGCTCAATTAGCTGAGGCTCTATCTGATCATGGGAGAAAAGATTTAGCTCACATGATTTTTGATATTATGGTGCAAGAAGATCAGCATAGAATGAAGTTAGAGCAAATTCAAGAAGCTCTTTTAGGGAGAAGAAGAATAAAGTAAAGGAGGTGATCTAGATGAGTCCTAAACTAATCAACATTATTACAAACGTGATCGGTGCTTTGTTATTCATTATGGAGCCTATAAGAGCATATCTAGGCTCACAACCCTTTAACTGGATGTCTTTTGCTATGTGTATAGGTGCGGCTGTTATTGCGTACTTTACCAGCAAAAGCACAATATTTACACAGCCACCGAAGTGAGGATTCTATGGACACAGAATCTATTGGAAAATTACTAGGGGGAGTATTATCTAGTGGAGTCGCCGGGAATGTCTCTGCAGCTATCGCTGAAGGGTTAAAGTTGGCAAATCATCTTATGGAGCCAGATCCTGCTAAGCGAGCTAAAGCTAGACGAGACTATTACCTTAAGCTGATCAGTTATATCAAAGAGGTTCAAAATGCGAATCAGGATGATGTTTCTAATCTTGTTACTGAGTTTACTAAGCTTCTGGATGAGTAGTTGTGTAACTCCACAGAAGGTAGATACTCCCCCAATTTCCAAATGTCCCCCTGAGGGGTATTTTCTAATAAAGAAAGATACTCTGATTGATTTAATGAATTCATGTGGTAGAACTAAAAGTGAATTAAACGAATGTCTTGAAAGGGAAAGGGCCATAGGGAAGTAATGTTTTCTCAAGACCAGTTACCAGAAACTAAAATTCCACAGAGCCAAGATGACCCAGATACAAAATTTTTACTCTTAGGGCTTTTAAGTGGAACTATTGTAAGTTTGTTTTTTTATTACATGCTAAAAAGGAGGTAATGAAAATGGCTTTTCTAGGAGAACTTGGACAGTATGTATGGGTAGGTAGAAGATTGGTTAAAGTTCCGGTTGCAGCTCCAGTTACTAGGGCAGCAGCTCCAGTTTACCGGGCTCCAGCTTACATAGTTCCACAATATGTTCCAAGAGGAAGAGTTGCTCCAAGTCTACGAGTGAGATATGGACGGTAGTTTGAAACCCTTATCCTAAGGAGTTTTAAAATGGCTTTTGTAGAGAAACTCCCCATGGATGTTGGGGAATATAAAAATATTCATCCAGGAACACTTCCTTTGCCTTCACGTGATTTAGGGGCTATTGATGTAGTTGTTACAAGTGCAAGAGTGGTTAGTACAGGAGTCTCAGCAATGGGAGCCTCAGGAGTAATAACTGCAGGACTTACTGCGGGGATAGGAATAGTAATTGCTGTAGTTTTAGTAGTTTGGACTTTAATCTCGAATAATCAGAAGAGAGTCAAAGCAAGAAGAAAGGCCCGTCGTGCAAGATGGGAAGCATTTTATGAAACTGGAATATCTTTGATAAATGAGGTCTATGGATCTACTAAAGACTTTGATAATATAGGATGGAGTCATGCTCACAACTCTCATGGAGTATTTGGAGAATATTATGGATTAGGGGCACAATTTTATTTTTGGAGGGGGGGTGATGTGAAAAGGGACCCAAGCATGAGTGAGGAAGATTTTAGAGTTCAACTCCTCTCAACTATTAAAGGATATGGATTAGATCCAACTAGAATTATGGGATATGATAACGTGGCCTTAAGTGAGGAGTTTAATCCACAAACTGATTTTGTGGCTAAACCTGAAAAGATATTAACAGTTAAAGAGATTTTATTGGGAATGGGTTATACTAATGAAGATATTCTAAAGGTTACATATGAAGAGCCTTTTGATTGGCTTTATGGCTTTTTCTTAATAGATTTACCAAATATTAAAACAGAACAAGAGGCAAAAATTCTTATAGACGAAGTTGATATCTCTTTGAAAACAGCAGGACTTGACTCAGCTAAATTTTTTAAGGCTGCAAATCCTTCTTCTATTCCAGATCCTACTGGAGCTTCAGCAACAGTATCCCAGCAGCCTGTTGTTATTCCAATTTCTGGTACAAGTCCAACTGTTCCAGAAATTCCCACTCCAACAGGAGCTATTCTAGTTCCAACTACTGTTCCTGTTTCTGGGGAAGGACTTAAAGTCTTAGTTGCTGGGATGCCTTCATGGGGTTGGTTTTTACTTGCAGGAATGGGAATTTCTCTTCTTTTAAAGGGAAAAGGGGAAGGAGGAAAATAAAATGGCCTTTTTAGGATCTTTTGGAGATTTTGGACAAAGTCAAATGCTTACACGAGTCAGGCAAAGTATAGCTATTCAGAATAACAAGATAGCTAATTTAAAATCGAAGATAATCGAAGCTAATCGTTTGAAAGGTCTTGAAATACGTAAATTAGCAGCTGATTATTGGAGTGTTATACAATCAATAAGAGCTGCAGAAAGTGGAGGAGGTTGGGGATAATGGCATTTTCTCAAGATTGGCAAACATTACGCCCTATAATAGTAGCTTCCTATGGTGAAGGTGTACCCCGGGAGATTGACCCAAGGTATATAGAGGCAGATCAAGCAATTTCAAGTGATAGAAGTAGAATTGCAGATTTAAATTCTCAAATAGAAAGCTTTCAGAGTCAACTTAGTACAGCTGAGACAGAACTTCAAAAACTAAAAGATACAGAGACGGCTATGGCTGCAGCTGAAGCAGCTGTTGTTGTACAACCTCCTGCTCCAGCACTAGTAGTTACTCCAACTCCAATAATTGCTCCTGCTCCGACTACTGCAGTTCTAGCCCCTGAAGTAAGAGGACAACCAGGAATTGCTCCTACTGCAGAAGAAGTCGTAGCAGCTGTTGCACCAGAAGTTTTATTAGCGGGCATGCCCCCATGGACATGGATCTTAATAGCAGGAGCTGCAGTATTTCTTCTTTTTGGAGGAGAGGGGATCTCCGAAGAAAGGGGTAAAAAATCTAGAAGAGTTAGAAAAGGGAGGAAATAAAATGTATTCAAGAAGACATCTCTCAACGTTAGCTGAAGAGATTCAAAAGAAGGAAGAAGTTGATCTCTACCAACCTGGAGATCTCTCTAAAGTAATAAAGCTATCTCCAGATACAAAAGGAGAAGCTGATACAAGGCATTATCCTTATATTACTTATGATGCTGAAGGGAGAGGAGTTTATCAGCTCATCACCTATGATCCTCCTTGGAAAAAACCTGAAGATATTAAAGAGCAGCTAAAAGCTATGGGTCCTGAAATGCAGCGTTATAATACAGGATACTCTCTCAGAAAATGGGGGAAAGAAGTAATGGGTAGGCGTCTCCAGATGATTGGAATGCCACACCAAGTTGTTGAACCTGGAAAAATTCCTCAAATGAAAGACATAAGACAACCTCCATTTGCATTTGTGGATGTTGGTCCTTTACCAACTTCATTTTTAGATGGTGTCCCTGATTGGGAAGAAGCTCCGTTTGGATTTTCTCTTGGGCAGTTAGATACAGTTGGAAAAGGCCTCTGGGGAGAGCTATGGTCTGGACTTACCTCAGTTGGTCAACAGTTGATTCAAACAGAAGAAGCTAAATATCAGGCTGAATTAGCTAGGACTGGAAAGCAAGTCACTCCTATTGTTTCCGCAGCGGCCCTAGCTCCCACTGGAATATCTTCATATCTATTAATTGGTGGAGCTGTTTTGGCATTCTTCTTATTTAAAGGAAAATCATCTTCTCTACCGCCTAGAAGAGTAAGAAGAAGAATTAGTAGAAAATAATAGAAAGGAGGAGATAAACATGTTTCATTATGGACGTTTTTTTGGTCAGGAGGATATCTACAGTGCTTATTATGTCCCCCCAGTAGAACCCTCTGAAGCTAGGTTTATTCCTATTTATGAAGCACAGGCCCCCGCGATAGAGGCAGCATTGTATCCTGATACAACCTCATGGGCTAGTAGGATTCTTCCTGCACTTCAGAATGTTGTTTCGGGAGCAGCTCCTGTCATAGCATCATATCTAAACTTACAATCGGTTAAATCCCAAGCGGCAGCTGTTACTAAAATGACTCCTACCCAACAGGCGGCTTATCTTGCTGCTACTGCTCCAAAGGTTGTCACCCCAATGCCGGCGGGATTCGCTCTTCCTTCAAGCTGGCCAATCCTTGCGATTATAGGAATTGGAGCTCTTCTGGTTTTCAGAGGAAGAAAGCCTTCTATTCCTATAAAAGCAAAAAGAGTAAGAAGAAGGAGATAGCCCTATGGCATTTACTAAAACTAGACTAAAAGTTCCTAAGGGATATGGATTAGGGCAGTGGGATCTAATTCTCCCGGCTATTACTTCTGTTATTTCTACAGCAGGAACTGTTGTGGGAAGTTATATTAATACCCAAACAAACAGGGATATAGCTAAGTTAACTATACAGAGCCAAGAAAGAGTTGCAACGATAAATCAACAGATTGCTATGCTTCAACTACAAAATCAGGCAGCAGCTCTTTTAAGTGCTCAAAATAATCCTGGAGCAACAAGACTTCCTGAACCACAACCTAGTACTGTAGTGACTTCTACTGGGCAAGTTATTCCAACAACTACCCAAATTCTTCCGGGAGTATCTATCCCAACCCAGATCGCTGGAATACCCACAACCTATCTTTTAATTAGTGGGATAGGGTTGGCTGCTTTGTTTCTATTAACTGGAAAGGAGGCCCCTGGTGCCCAAGCATAATCCAGAAGAAATTATTGTTGAGATGGAAAAAGCAGAGGATGAAACTTATCACCCAGTTGCGATTAGAAGGAAGCCTGTGAATTTTTCAAAACTACAAAAAGCTCCTGTTTATTATCAGATTCTAGATGGATTTATGGATGGACTTGATGTGATAGAAAGATTTTTTAACGTTATGAACAAACATAGGGGAAGGTGAGATGTTCGCACAGGTGCTTATAGAACAATTTGGTATTAGGTATATTACTCCTACTCCTAATATTATCACTCCAGAAGTCTATGAAATAGCTCCTACACTTCCCCCTACAATTAAGCCAGTTGTAGTTCCTGCTACTATAATTCCAGAAACAGTAGTCTCAAATGTTTCTGCTCAAGCTCTACCTGTAACTCCCTCTGTGGTAACTCCAAGTGTTACTCCAGTTGAAGTTCCTACTGCTGCTGCACCCTCTCCAATCTTAGCAGGATTTCCTATTTGGGGATGGATACTACTTGTTGGAGCTGGATTATTCTTGATAGGAGGAAAAAGAATTAAAAGTAGGACTAAATCAAGAAGGAGGAGATAATATGTTTTCTGCAACTTATAATTATATTAAAAGGGCAACTTTAGCAGAATTAATTCAGCTTATTGCTGGAGTATTAGCAATTATAGCAATAGTTTTTGGAGCCTATTTTTATATGGAGGCTAGGTATGCAAAAGCTGAAGAAATGAAAAAGGCTGATGATTCAATAAGTAACAGTATGAAAAAAATGGAGGAGAGGCTTGATTTAAAAATAACGGGAGATCTCTATAAAGACACTGAACAAAGGATCTATAGAATTGAAGATCGGATGGGAGGAAAGCCAATAAGTGAGTGGCCCCAAGAAACTAGGGATGAATACAGGAGACTACAAGGAGAATTAAAAGAGCTTAAGGAAGACCTCACTATCATGAAAGCTAAACAAAAAGAGATGATTAAGTAATGATTAAATTAACTGTTACAACTTATGAAATGACCCACGATAAAAAGTGGAACCCAGTTGTCACTCATGTTTTTTATGGTGATACACGAAAAGAAGTCTATGGTGTTTTAGATGCTCACATGAAGACAGACCAGTTTTTTACTGGATCTTACAAGGGGCAGTGGAGAGGGCTTGTTTTAACAAATAGCAATGTGAAAGAAGAAAAACTTTTTGATGCTATGAAAGCTGTAATTTAATAATATGTCAAAACTAATAAAAGTCCTAATTGGAGCAGTGATCATTTTTGGAATTGTATTTGCTCTTATTATGTTAGGAATAGTTGATTAAAGGAGGATACTAAAATGGCCAGCGAAGATGAATTTGAAGTTGGAGGAGAAGAAGAGGATGAAAAATTTGATAAAGCTACTGAAGATCTTGAGGATACTATCCATAATTTTATTGGTTATTATGGAGCAAGTGGATTTCTTGAACTCCTAGATCTTATAATAGATACTTTTGGTTCCTATGCTGAAGCGGCTATCGATGATGAATCTCTTTCTAAAGAGAACGGGGTCAAGTTAGAAAGACTTGCACAGCCGATGAGCCTTATCAGAAAGAAAGCTAGAGGAATTCTGTTAAAGAGTTTAAAATAATATGGTCTGGATAGATCAGAATCAACTATTCCTAGCTCTCCCAACTGAAAAGATCCTTGCAATCACGGCCTATGGAGAAGCAGGAGGTGAGGGAGCAGAAGGAATGATGGCAGTCCTCAATGTTATCAGGAATAGGACTGCAGATCTCGGACAATATGGTGATTCAGATATTTTAGCAATAACTGGAGATCCTTATAAAGCAGTCATTCTTAAATCCAAGCAGTTTTCGATGTACAACATAGGGGATCCAGTAAGAACAATCGCTGAAAGGCTAGCAACTAATTTTGATTCTGAAGCGCAAACAAATTCAGCTTTAGGTCAAGCATATAGTTTATCTCAGATGTTAGTACAAGGCACGTTGGCTGATAATACTGGGGGTGCAGATCACTATCATGCCACTTATGTTATGCCTTCTTGGGCAGCCTTGATGCCCGTGACAGGCCAAATTGGAAACCATATCTTCTATGCCTCAGCTGGAATTATAGGACAGGTTACCCAGTTTGTTAGTGAGAATCCATTCACTGCTTTACTACTTGGTGGAGGAGTTGCTTTCTTGTTTTTATTTCTAAGAAGAAGAAGATAATATGTCAGCTCGCATAAGCCGAATGATAAATGAAGAACTAGATGGCTATAAGAAATATACTGAACTAGCTGAGGAGGCTGAAAAGCAAAAACTCCCCCAGTGGGTTGTTGATTCTTTTGAGGATATGGCCGATGATGAACTTGAGCATGCTACAAAACTTGATAAAATAGATCAGTATTTAGAAAAGATTAAAAGGAGATAACTATGTTTAATTTTTTAATGGGAGTGTGGCTTGGATATCTATTTTCAGAAATTATCTCAAAAAATATTCCCCAGCTTCAAGAGCTTAAATTTTCTACAAAGTCATCTCGGCGGAGTAAAGGTTCCCGACAATCTAGTAAAAGGAGGTAAACTGAAATGCCATTAGGAGCTTATAACTACCTAGCAAGAGGGATGACAGGAGTTGGAGTCCAAGAGATGCAAAGTGATCTTCTTTCCCTTGGATTTACTCTTTCCCAATATGGAGCAGATGGAAAATTTGGAACTGAAACTGAGACAGCTGTGAGAAATTTCCAATATACTTGGGGAATTACAGTCGATGGGATTGTTGGAGCTCAGACTGCAGCTGCGATTAAACAGGCAGTAGGGATGTTAACAGAAGGAACATGGAACCCAAGTACTGATGTCTCAGTTTCTCCGGCAGTAGCTTCTATTCCAAAAAGTTATGCTAAACCTATCTCAATTCCCACAGTGGCTGCTCCTGTCCCTGGCCCTTTTGGTCTAGATTGGAAATGGATTGGGGTAGGAGTTCTAGCAGTAATGGCTATCGCTTACTTTGCTAGCCCAAAAGGAGAAGAAGATTGATAAGAATATGTATGGACTGCGAAATAATCTATGGAGAGAAAGAGCCTTATGAAGATAAGTCTTATACCCATGGCCTTTGTCCTAAGTGTTTTAAAGTAAGGTTAGAAGAATTGGGGGGAAGAAGGGAATTAAAAAAAGTGGAAAGGAGGTTAGTTAACATGCCAATAAGAGTAAGACCTAAAAAGGGGGATTTTGTTTTAGCTTTTGATGAGATTTGGATTGTCCAAAAAATTGAAAAGAGAATAGCTTATATTGAAAATGTAGCCTCTGGAGAGTATGAAAAACTCTATACTGAAGCTTTTGAGCCTACCCCAATCCATACATGGGAGGTAGAATAATGCATGAAATTAAAAATCAGAATCCGAAGATGCACACTAGCTGAATATGAAAACTCTAAATCTCAACGTCAGTATTTACACGTGGGTCATATTTCTGGATGTATCTGCAAGGCTATAGCTTTTGATAAAATTCCAGCCAACCATCAACTTGCACTCCTCTTACATGAACTAGGACACTTAGCAATTGAAGGGGATCATAGTGAGGAAGAAGCAAATGAAATGGTAAAGAGGATATTTGGAGTCTCTTTAAAATATGTCCCCAAAACTCCGTGGGGGGCACGATTACAGTTCATTTCCTCTGAAGATTTAAGAAAAGTATATAAAATTCTTAAGGTTTTTGTTGACCAAACTTCCTTGAAATTTTATCAGCCATCTCCACTACTTTCTTAGCCTCCTGGGCCATTTCACCCAGGTTTTTTGCAGTTTCAGACATCTTATTACTCATTCTAGTCAACGCCTCTAACCCCTCGAGAACCTCTCCAGACCCTTCCCTCAATAGTTTTATGATTTCTTCTGGCTTCATTTTACTTTCTCCTCCTTTCTTTTCTTATAACACTCTGGACAGTAATCATGTGTTCCATTAGTATGCCATCCATTTTCCTTAGAGCTTTGCCTTTGCATTCTTGTAGAAAAACTTCTATTATCAACACCAAAAGTTTCTCCGCAGTCATCACCATCACACATTAAAAATCTTTCAACAACAAGACTCATTTTAAGTCCTCCTTCTTTTTTGAAGAAAGTTCTGTAACTTCTTTTCTTAATCCTTCCCGCTTCCCACCCTCTACTACTTTGAGTTCCTCCCTGGAATGGGCCATCACTTGAACATTCCCAGTCAAAAATATGATCATCCCCCCTGGATAATGAATTTCCCAATATGGATCCTCTGCCTCAGGTGTTAGAACCTCATCTGCAAATGGGGGGAGTGGTTCTCCACTAATCTCAATCTTATCAAAATCAAATTCATCTTTAGATAATAGTGACATTTTAACTACCTCCTTTCTTTCCAAAATGGAATAATTCCTTCACCCACTTCTTAAATCTTTTCCATACACAAGATTTCTTCTCTGGAAGAATCTTATAAACATCTACAGAGGGGACAGAATATTTTCCAAATTTAAAATCATCAAACGATTTCTTTATTCCCCCAAGCTCTTTCCTTATGGGATAACCCAAATTGGTTTCATACCAGGCGTGACGACCACCAGGAGTAATTCTAATAATACCCCCAACATTAAGCCCGAAAAGTTTTGCTTTCTTTGATTTCATAATCTCCTCCTTAAGGCATAATAATATTTGATTTTGGAACCACTGATCTAAGAATCCCAATAAACATGCCAAGAAGTATTGTCATCGCCATGAAAGGATCTATATTAGGAGCCCAAATAGCGGTTGCACCTAAATTGTCAGCTTTGGCTTCAAAAATAATTGTCCCTTTTAAATTTTCAAAAGGATCTACTGGAACAACAGTTATAATTTTCTTTTCACCCATTTTAGTTACCTCCTTTTTTAGAAGATTCAATCATTAAACTTCTTGGAATAATAACTAAGTTTATTGGAAACATACTTCTTACAAATATCAAATCCCCTAAAATAACTTCTACAGAACCATCTGTGCAGCTTCTAATTCTAATCTCATGCATGTCAAGTTCACGTTCTGTAACTGCAATGGGAATATTGAAACATTCATTTAACTTTTCATCCAGTTCATTTTTAAAAGTAATTAGAGAATAAAATATTTCATACCCTTTTCTACTCATTTTGCTTCCTCCCTATAAATTTCCTCTAACTTCTCTTCTTGACCTTTAGTTAAGTACCCTTCTTCCTTAAATTGAATCTCCATCCTTTCCACAAATCTTTCTTCCCAGGGGGTTAACCTATCCCAATTTAATCCACTTATAATCCATTGAATCCGAGCCTTAGTCATAAAAATAAAGTTCTACCTATTCTTCCGTGATCCTTATTCGGATACCTTTTTAGTCTTTATATACCAATTTTGTGCATTCTTTTAATCCAAGCACGGTTCATCAGATCTAAGCAGCATTACCTTTTCTTATGTTACCATTAATTATTTTCACAATCCATATTCCTTTCTCTTTATTTCTGAGTATCTCTTTCCCCAGTCAGTTATCTCGTAGACCCGTGGGTAGGTCTCAGGTTTTATGACTTTTATACATCCATATCTCTTCAACACATTTGCTCTGGTACACGCCTCAGCGATGGGGATCTTAAACAGATCCGCTATTTCCCTCGAGGTAAATTCATTTACTTTCTGACTAATCAACTCAATTAAAATCTCAATAGAAAACAATCTAGGATCCTTTTGCTTCCTGTAGTCTCTGGGAATTGGCATCTGATTTCTCCTTTCTATGGAGTTCTATTTCTAAATATATCTGTAATCTTCGAGAAGTGCATTTTTCACAATGCCAGTACTTCCAACTGAAATATACAGTATCTCCGGTTATCTCATACCCACAATCTCTGCATTTAATTTGGTATAAAATAATCATCGGGAATTTCTCTTTATTCCATTTATTAAAGTCACTGCATCTCCATGGTCGAAAATTATTCTAAATGAAACCTTCTTAAGGTTAGCCAAATTTTCAGCATGAGCTTTTGAAGAATGCCTCTGTTTTTCTCCATTAATAATTGTGAGAGCTTCCCCATTAAAATCTACTATCAGAGTTGGTATCATTTTATAGCTCCCACTATTTCATAGGTTTAAGGCTTACCTGCATAACTATATCGGAATCATTAAGATTCAAAACAGGGATCCTAATGACTTGCATTTCATCATAATAACCAGGCATTTTAAACTTGAACTGAAATTCAGCCCCTTCCATTTTAATTTTCCCATAAGCAATTGCAGGAACTCCAGGAGAAACCTCAGTACACGAGATTCCTTTAGTAATAAAATCAATTTCAATCTTATTCTTCATAACTAAGATTCGAGTAGGAGTTTTACAGAAAGGGCCCATTTCTTTCCCTGTTAATGTATCAACAACAAATACATCTGCTCCTATCGGTTCCGATCGGAATGTGACAAAGTGAAGAACTGTTCTAACCTCATTCTTTATTAATTTGCTACTAGAAGCACAGCTAGTCAACACCAACCAAATCATTAAAAGGGCTACAAAGAGCTTTTTGTTCTTCATTTTTCTTCTCCTTTTCTCTCTTTTATTACCTGCATTTTTGTTCTGGAACAAGCTGAGGAAATTCCTTTAAGATATTCTGTCAATGACATCTTACAAAAAGGACAAATTTCAATCCCCTCACTTCCTTTAAGATAAATAGGAAGATGTTCTAACTCAGGATTTTCACGCTCACAGATTGAACACTTCATTTTTTTATCTCCTTCTTTCTAGTGCTTGAGACACCAAGATGCAATTCCATCTGGATCATACTTTGTTCCAAACCTACTTTTACCCCTTTGATACCAGCCTTTAGGCCATTCACCTTTCTTCCCTTTCATTTTACATCCCACTGCTTCACACCTAGGAACTCTAATTCTAGTTTTTTCTGTTTCTTTCATCTTCTTCTCCTTTCTTATAAAACTATAGTATATATTATCAAGACAGCAGCTGCTACTGATGCTAAGACTACAAATACCCATTCTATAATTTCTCTTGTCCTCCCAAAAATTCCAAGTGCATCGCAGACGGGAGATAGTATAACGAATATAAATAAAAGAATCACAGCAATAATAAGGCTAATTATAATCACTTAATCTCCTTATAAAAAATAGGGGGAAGGAAGAGGAGGAATCCCAAACCTCCCCCCCTTTACTCAGTTTCCTCTCAATCCTGAGTTCCTCCTTGTCCATAGACTTACTGGACTAAATAGAATTTGATGATATATTGAGGGTCGGCGGTAGATCTTGAATAACCAGGAAGAATTGCTCCTCCTCCAGCCATTCCATTTCCTCCCGTCATTGTTGACCCACCAAGATTCCCTCCACCTCCTACACCAGCACCCATTTGAGAATCTTTAAAGTGAACAGCAAAACGGATTTTTGCAGAATCCCAGCCTTTTCCTCTGGCTTCTGCTTCCCACCATCTTTTTTCCTGTCCGATGAGAACTTTGTAGTAACAGATGACATCAGATTCAAGGTCCTCCAACCGAACTCGATCAAAGAGACATCCATTAAAAACCTTTACTTTGACAATGGGTTCCCCTCTATAAGGTTTAACCATTGCAAAGTTGGGGAGAGTAGAGGTGGTGTCACCTACTCTTCCATGAATAAGAGGAATAATGATAGGGTTAATTTCAGGAATGTTAACAAAGGGTCTAGGAGTTTCAATATTAACCTCCTGAACTGGAGCGACATAACCAAATTGGTCCATCTTCTGCTGTTGTCCTTGGATCTGGCCCTGTTGCTGTTTCTGCTTCTGATTAGCCTCCGCTGAGGGTGAAAAGGTCCTACTACCAATGCTAATACCACTGATGTTCCCCACGCCGATTTCAGGTTCAACCTTAATAGTAGGACTGACTGTGATGTGAGGACTGACTGTGTTGGTAGGAGAAATTACAACCCCACCTGTACCAATACCAACTACATTACCTGCGACTCCAACTGCCGATGGCGAGAAGGTGGTAATAGGAGCACTAATTGTACCTTTATTACCAACTGCCCCAGGTGAATTGTCAATCTCAACATCGGTAGCAAATGCCGGAACCGAAACTGTCATTGTCAAGACTACAAAGAGTACTAACAATATCTTTTTCATAGTTTTATTTCTCCTTTCAAAAATTTGTTAAACATTTAATGGGAAATCCTACTATACCCTCAGCCTCTACTATTTCCTTTTTGCTTTGACGCTTTATCACCTCCTTTCAGTCTTGGATGCCCCACAGTTCTACCAAGGAGAGAATTCACTGTTTCCAAAACCTCCTATCAATCTGATCAGAAAGTTTATTTACATCTTTCACGTAAATCTTTTGGATACCCCCTAAAGGCCCTGAATTATAGCAGGAAAGAGCCAACTTCCACGCTTCATCATCGGTCTTTGTTTTTCCCCCATACTCATCATAGAGGTCCTTTAAATAATGAGTGGCAACAAGTATATTAACAATAGGATCAAAAATTGCGGATTGTGAAACCTCTAGATTCAACTTTTTAACATAAAGCTCAAAGGTAGCAGGAATGAGCTGCATCAATCCTTTTGCCCCTTTATTACTAATTGCATGAGGAAGATACTCACTTTCTTTTCCCATCACGGCCAAAATTAAAGGAATAGGAAGTCCCAACTGCTTAGATTGGATCACAGCCATATTAGCAATATCCAATCCCTGATTAAGACTAATCCCTTTAGTTCTAAGTAGATTCAGGATCTCAAATTTTACCTTATAGTCATTAACTACTCCCTGGAGCAAGTTTGATTTTCGAGCCAAAAAGGCTTCTTCTTGAAAGTAACAAAAAGATCCAATCAGAATGATAAAAGCAATAAGAACTGTTATGACCCATCTTCGAACCCACTTCTTTTTATCCTTATCATAAGTTTCTCTCCATATTATAGGTGTTTTATATTTCATGATTACTCCTCCTTCCTTATTCAAACAGAAATTTTCCACACTTTCTACAGTGTCTTTGGCCTTCCTCAAAAGATTTGTCACACTCATCACATAATCTAATAAACATCTCTGCTATCTTTAAAGAGAGAGTTGCGGTATGTATAGCTTCTTTTATTACTTCTGACTGAAGACCTCCCCTATATTTCCATTCAGAAATAGCACAAGCCAATTCACCTAACTCCTCTGTAGTATGAGTTATCCATTCAAAGGGGTCATGGTCCTGGATCCCCCATAGTTTAATCTGTCTCAGGCTTTCTTCTTTTACCATCTTAAAGAGATCCGGATTTCTTAATTCTAGATCTTTCATCTACTTCTCCTTAGTGATTTTATCAATCATCCTCTCCATAGTATTACAGAAGTGGATTATCTCTTCATTACGCTTCTTTCTAGTCTCCTCCAACTTCTTCACTCTCTGTTGAGTCTCATAAAGTTCTTTGATCCGAGTGGCATATTTACCATTTAATTCAAAGAGAGAATGTTCTAACTCCCCGATTCTAGATTCGGCTTGTTCCCATCCCCTCTTATATGTTTCTGCCAATTTTATGGCTGATAAATAATTAGTATCCAATTCCTTCACCTTTTCCTCAATGGTGAAGATTTTAGTTAGAAATGTCTTTTCTTGTTGTGTTAAGTCAAGTCTGTTTCGGATCTCCTTAATCTTCTTACTCATCCTTCAACCCCCCCTTGAATTGAATCTCTTGTATACCCACAAACCTACAAGAATTATTATAGATATAGGTACAGCAATTACCATAGCAGCAATCTTTGAGACTGCAGTAGGAATATATCCTTTCATTCTTCTTCTTCCTTCAAAACCTAATTATACTACAAGGTTTCCCACTTTTCTCAGCTAGATCAATTGTCATTTTAATCTCTTTACTCTTTCCATCCCAAAAAGCTATCAAAGTATCACAATCCCTAACTATAAAACTATTCCTAAGATATCCAGCCTTCCTTCCATGCTTCTTCCACTCCGGGAAATGGATTATAGTCTCAAGGTCATTCTCTCGGGCGAACCGCTCCGCGAGCGAATCTGCCCCTTTTGCTCCTCCTGATACCAATATAAAAGGAAGACGTCTGACTAAAAAACTCTCCATAAGAGCATAGTCATTAAAGCTCCTGGATCCTACTACTGCTAGTTTTAGCATCTTCTTCTTATCCACTGCTTCTCTCATAAAACAACCTTGATAATATTATTACTTTGATCTAAGTTGTTATATTTTAGACCAAATTATAACAATCTTCATCTGAACAGTTCAAGTCCTTCAACAATCCTTCTTTTAGAATCTAAATCAGCATCGGCATAGATAGTTGTAGTCCTTATATTTCTATGCCTAAGAAGTATTTGAACTGCCCTGAGGTCAGTCTTCATCTTATAAGTATAGAACCCTTTGAAATGCCTTAAAGAATGAATACTATAACGAGGATCCAATCCCACCTTCCTCGCATAGGATTTGAAGTATCTAGCCACCGTATACTCAGGGAGATGTAACCCTTTATAAGGAAAGATCCAATCCTTTATTTTGTACTTTGAAATATATTTACTAAGGATCTCTCGTATTGAAGCCAGATCCGATGACAATGGAATATCTTCATAAGCTTTCGGAAGCTCTCCTCTTTGAATAGTTCCTTTCACCTTACCTTTAACTCCTCCCCTTTTCAATGTAGGGATCTTTAAATAGAATCCCTTCTCATCCTTCATAATATCAGATACCCTTAACCTAACAAGCTCTCCAACCCTCAACCCAAGATTCCCACATAGGAAGAATAAAACGTAGTCCCTTTCATTTCTAATAACTCCTAAGAGTCTTTTATATTCATCCTCTGTCAAATACTTTTGGCGAGAAGTTTTTCTCTTATTCAAGAATTATTTTCCCTCAGTAATAGAAGGCATTTTCATTCGTTCTGGATGCTCTTTTTTAAACTTAATAAAATTCTCTATTGTTTCTCCAAGTTTTGTAAAATGATAAAGATTACATCCTGCCCTTCTTGAAATATCCAGATATGCTTGAAAAAATTTAGGTGCGAGTAAATCTCTTCCTCTCAAAAGAAAAAGAGGTTCATCATCTGGAATGATCTCATTGTTTGATTTCTTAAAAATCTTACCATCTGTTGATACTGCAAACTTAGAATCAATATCTCTTGCAACCCTTATGATAGACATCTTTTAACCTCCTCTATTTCTTAATATCCTGTTCATCTAATTCAAATCTTCCTACAACCTTCATAGCTTGAACAATAGCAATAATAGCCTGAAGGGGAATATATCCTTTTATAGTAACAAGCTCAAGATATTTTTTATATTCAGAGGTCTCAAAAACATAACTGGCAAAACCAACCCAGATGGTAGCTATATCATTATAACTCTGATAAGAAAGATCAATACCACATTGGTTAGCAAATACCCTTCTTGAATAATCTAGAGTCGTCTCTTCCTTAAGTCTAGGGATCTCTTTGTGCTCCCATCCTTTCGTAATCAACAACCTGACTGTGTCATATCTATCTAGCTTCATTTTCAGCTCCTTTTAGCAAAATAAATCTTATGTTTCTTTCTAACAAAGTCAGGATCCACATATTCAACTTTAATTTTTCCAAGATTCTCTAATTTACTAAGTGTCCAGTAAAGGTCCCTCCCAAACGCCCGACAAAGTCTATCAGTAGGCATACCTGGATGCTCCTTTATATATTTGAGAACTTCTGTATGTTTTACCTGATTCATAGTTGTCCCCATTTCTTAAGCCAGTGTTCAGCAAAATCTCTAGCCCAGCAGGAATTACAACATGCCCCTCTTGGAGTATTAAAACAATTAGGTTCTCCATGTTCACACCTGAAGGTAGTCATATATTTTAAATTTCTAATCAATGCCTTAAATATACTTCCTTTTATTATTTTCATAAGTCCATCTTCTCCTTCACATAGCCAATGAGGCAAATAGTAAAGACCAGCACTAGAACAGTTGGGATATAATCAGGTCTTCCTTTAGTAACGACATCATCTAAGTAAAGTAAATAGATTATTGGAGCAAAAACCCAAACCATTTTCTTCTCCTTCTTCTTTTTTTCCTTTCATTTCAATCCCTCATAATAGAATCTACGACTATTTTTGATATAATGTATGTCCCCACAAAAGCTAACCCTAATGCTATCTCTACATTTACGGGGACAAACACGATATAAACTGCAATTGACAAAACTAAAGTAAGAATCTTTTTTATCATAACAATCTTCTGATTCCTAAAATATTTAGAACAAGAAACCTAGATATATTAACAGAGTCAGACTGGTTACCCCCAAGTATAAGAACTTTATTTTCTTCTTTCCCTGCAAAGAATCCTACATGTCCAGAAGCATTAATTACTTCAGGCCCTGGTTGATTCCCTCCACCTCGTTTTAAGATCACCACATCAAATCCAATTTCAGCTCTCTCAATTAGTTCGACTGGAATAAAAATACCAACATCTAACCAGGACCTAGCCCTAAGATCTTTTGACCTTGGTAACCTAAGCAACCATGCAATATAATTTACAAAAGCTGAACACCAAGGTACTTCATCCTGTTCAGGCCATAATGTGTCAAGCTGTAACATTGCTAGAATCTGAGGATTTGAAACTTTACCCGCAACTTCAGTCATCCCAACAAATCTTTGGGCCAAATCATAAGCTGTGATTTCAATCTTTTTCATTCTACTTCTCCTTTTCAAAAGGTGGGCGGTGCAAAATTCAGCCTATTTATAAACTTCCTCCCATAGTTTACCGCACCAACGACATTTACTTCCTTTATGTGGCTTACCTCTGGTTTGTCTTTCTCTCCAAGAATGATGCTTTCTTCCTAGTAGACACATTTTTCTCTTTATAATGTTTAAGGCTTCTCCCAAATTAGTTATACTTTCACGATATATTTTAGGAGCTGGATTTATACTCATCTTTTTCTCCTTTTAAGATGGATATATTCCCCCTCCTACTTCTTCTCTGTATTTCTCACAGCATTTGTTAAAGATATCAAGTGCCTGTTCTTGACTAAAACAATCACAAAATTTATTTGTATATCTATTGACTACCCCCCAGTATTCCATCCTATTCGGGCAGGTTAACTTCCACAAAATAACAATATCTTTATCCATAAGAGAAAAGACCATTATGGCTTCTGCCATAGCCCCTTCTGTTGGTATTAATTTAATTCCCCTTGACATCTTACTTACCTCAGAATAGAATAATTCTTAAAAAGTAGCTAGCATCAGTTAGTATACCCAACACAAAACCGATTACAAAAACTACAATATATTTCCAATATACTAGCCAAAAAAGTTTCAAATTCATGCTCTCCTCCTTACCTCATATAATAATACTTGAGGTTTCCCAGACTGTTACTGGACCATTAAGAGGATCAACATTAAATCTCCTATAACCAAGTTTTCCATTAATCTTGCAATGGCACCAAACCATTCCTCTTATTCCCAACTTAAATATTTTCTTTCTTTTATTGGAAAGCATATTTAAAGAAGTTACCTGATGAAGGTATATAATTCCATCTTTAAGTGAAATTAGATCAAACGTATTAAAAATATCAACATGAGAAGCCATCTTTCTTCCTTTTGTGAAAATAACTTTGCTGAAGGGTCCATCGACGACATGTCCATCCTTCCTAAGAATATCAGCCACCTGTTTACACCATTCAAGTCCTATTTTTCTTTTATCCATTACGAATTTCCCAAAATATATATTTAGAATTTTTTATCCCAACTGGGTGACTATAAGCTGAAAACTCCAAAATAAAACTTTCAAAAGGGAGATCAAGAAACTCACTAGGATTATGCCCCATGAAATTAGATTTGTTGGCTTCCTTTAACAGGAATTCATCAAATGGAGTCTCAATCTTCTGTATCTGGCTTGGAATAACATCAGTTTCCAAACTTCTAACCGTCCCGGGACCCTCAGAATATTCAATTGTCACCTTTCGATTCACCTTATCAATCCAGAGATTTCCCTTCATCTCAGCTTCTGAGGGATCAATCGCTTCAAACACCAGAAGTTCAAACTTCTTTCTAATAGTAGTTGACAGCTTCTGAAGAAGATTTTTATCTATAGTTACATTGGGAAAATGGGGGCAGTTGGTTCTGTTTAGATATCTGCCCTGAGTTCGAATCGAAAATTTCTTTTTCATATTATCTTTTTGGAAAACGGCAAGATCTTTAATAGAACAAATCTTTCTTATGAACATAGGTATATTAAAATTTCTCTTCTGAAGATAGAGAATCCTTTCCAGTTTAGATTTGTTAAAAAATTCAATCTCTCGGGGAAGCATAATTCCTCCTATTTTTCCTTATAAAATCAAACTCTTCATAGGACATCTTCATAAAAAATCTATGCTGATTTACCCACGAAGCTAAATTTGTATAAAGAGGATCCTTTTTATATCCCATTAAGTAACATCTTTGCCCAAGACTTTTTAATAAGTTCAATCTATAGAGATCTTGTTCAATTGTTGTATTAAATCCTACTAAAACATAAAACAAGCATCTCTTAATTCCTTCTGAAAAAAGTAGTTCTAATTTCTTCGTAACCACTTTCTCCATTTTTGGGTTATCGAAAGAAAATCTGTATTTTTTAATTCTTATTGACTTCAAAGAATTTATTATTTCTTTGTTAACTAATCTTATATCAAGTCCTTGATTAAAATCAACTTTTATTGCTTCCTTTCTTACTTGGCCACATATTTTATGAAAATGATCCGGAACTGCAAGAATATTGTTATCTAGTAATATTAGACTTTTAGAAGATCCATCCCAAATATCATAAATATCCCCTACAATTTTTATTACACCCTCTTTTCTTGGAACTACACAGAAAGGACATTTTCTAATACATCCTCTTGTTGTAAATCCTATATTAAGTTTTGGTTTCATCCTTTCAATTTTAAAAGGAAGTTTCTTATAAATATCAAATCCTGTCCCTCCACAAATTGAATCTTTTGGGGTATCTTCTTTGTCCGTAAAATCAAATAAACTTGAGCAATAAATTCTATTATAATTCTCTCTTTTAGAGGGATCAAAAACTTCCACTTGGTCCCCTCTTTCTCTATAATACATTCTAATCTTTTCTAGAGCCAGATTTATATACTGAGGCTCAAAGTTTTTAAGAGCTATCTTCATAAAGTTCAATAAGCTAGTATAAAGTCGCTTGCCTCCACTTATTCACTTCCGACTTCTTAAAATAAAGCTCAAACAACTTCTGAGAATCAATTCCTAAACTAATGCAGAGTTCAATGAAAAAGTGAAGAGCATCAGCTAACTCCTCTTCTAAATGATCAGTGTCGGTTAATACCTCAGATTGCTTCCAAGCTTTATTCTTAAGGGTTTCCGTAGCCTCCACAAGTTCTGCTATAACCCTGTAGCATAAAGACTTTAAATATTCCTGGTTGCGACAGATATTAACATCAATAGGGAGAACTGGAACATAGATCCCTTTCATTCTCTCAATGCAATCATACTTCTCCTTCAACTTCTTCTGGACAGCAAAGATCACATCCAACTTATCCTCTCCATCCACTTTCATTATTTCCTTTATGTCTGTGATATTCATCTAATCTTATCCTCTAATTCTTTGACCCTTTTCTGGAGATTTTCAATTAATCTCAATATATCAAACAGATATGAATTCATAGTTGGCTTGAATTTTTCTTCTTCTATACCAGATCTAAAAGCATCAAGCATATTTTTACAATGGATCTCAGCTTCTTTATTTTTAGTATCATTACTCATTTTAGCCCCTCTATAACCTTATTTACCTCATCCAATGAAATATTAAATTTCTTGGAGGTAAGTTCCTTTGCCTTTCTAGTAAGAAGCATAGCTTTCAACTCGTGGGCTGTCCCTAACATCTTTAGTTTTATATCTTCAAGATCAGATTCAGAAGCCTTCAAATATTTATCTAACCGCTTTAAAGTTTCAAAATCAAAATCATCATTTTCAACCTTTTCAGAACGATTATAAGAAATTTTAAATCCCTTGTAAATATCTTCTTTACACTTAGTCTTATACATACACCAGTGGCACTTATCCGATCCGGGGAAGAACTCTGGATAAATCCACCACCCCTTGTCCTGAAAGGACATAATATATTTAATTCTTCTTTCACACCAGGGGATAACTTTTTCATCAAAGTCTATTTGGAAGCTTTTAATATCATCCTTAGTCTTTGAATTCCCTATGGTGTAAAAAACCTTCTTTGACTTTGTCAAGAGCATTTCCCCATGAACCTGGATAAAGTACTCCCTAGACAGATCCTGAGGCCCCTTAATGACCTCAAATCTAAAAGGATTTAGTGATTTAATCTCTAAGGGGATCCATTCACCTTCAAACTTAATAAGGCCGTCAGGAGTAGATGAAACAATAACATCACCTATACTCTCAGGCTCTACTATTCTTCTGTAGTAGGTTTTCTGATTTGGAGTAGAATACTTTACATCATATTTTTTCTTAAGTTTCTTTACAATTCTACCTTCATCCTCATTTCTTTCAGCCCACATCTTTTTGGTTTTTTCCGGAGCTTCATCTTGCTTTAAACCCACTACACTATACTGCACTCCTCGATGACATCTCCCGAGTTGACTAATCCTGAAATTACAACAGCCTTTTCTAAAGATCAGGTCGTTTACTTTTTCTCGAGTAATAAGATCTCCTAATTTCATTTAACTCCTCTTAATTCCCTTTCCCTTCTCTTTCCACTGATTATTCTTGTTGGGCCACTTCCTACTATACCATGGTACTAAATTGTATTCCTGCTTAAATTTTCTCATAATATCTCCTTTCAAAAAATGGGGTGGGCAAGAGGCCCCTGTTGACGCCATCTCGGTTTTCCCTGCTGTCCATCGTCACATCCTTGGCTTTCGCCACCACCCCCCTTTTAATTCCATATCCCCAGGGCCTCCTCCCATGCTAAAGGATTCTCCTCTTCCTCAATATCTTCATTATCTGGAAAACTATTTCTTATGTTTTCCGTGTTTCTTTTCTTTATCATCGTCATCCTCCTCTTCATCCTTATCATCATCATCCTCTTCATCTTTGTCATCATCCTCTTCCTCTTCTCTTCTTTTCTTTTTAGGCTTATCCTCCTCCTCATCCTCTTCAGATTTCCCTGAGATCAACTTCTTTAATCCCTTAACCTGTTTCTCGAGGAAATCTTTATCAACCTCTTTCACAATCTCCTCTTCAAGGTTATGGATCTCATCTTCCCACCCATCATAATCTAATGGAGAGGACTTAGCCCTTACCCGAAGATCATAGCTAGTATTAGTAAATGATGTCCCCTCCCGGGTGATGATGATATCTCTTCCCTCTTCGGGATCGGTGATATCTCCATAATCTTCATCCTCTAAATAACCCTTTAGGGTTCTCATCATTTTGTTGCTAAATCCATAGACTTTAATCCCTTCAGAAGTTCTATCCCGGTCCAAAATATTGACATAGTACTTGGTTGTGGGCCTTATTCTTGTAGCTAACTTCTGTTTGTTCTCACTCCCACTCTTTCCAAGTTCTTCATGGTAATCACAAATAGGGCAGCTTTTCTTTCCAAACATAAGTAGACAAGGGTAGGCCATTTCTCTTGTCCCCCCTGCCCGCTTAAATCCGTAGTGGAGAATAGCCTTGAAGAAGAATACAGCTTTCCAGGGGACAATCCTGTAAGTATTCTTCCCCTCTTTAGGAATGGCAAATAGCCCCTTCCCCACCTCATCCAGTCCCTCAATTGACTTCCCAAGATCAGTCCTCGGTTTCTTACTCTTTTCTTTGTCTTTAGCCATTTTAGTCCTCCTTTAAAATTTTATTGAGTTCAGAATTTCATCTGCAATCTGGTAAAGGATTAAATCCGCATCTTTTGAATACCAACCATCAGAAAGATCCTTTTCGTGATCTTTTAAAATTTTTATAATTATATCCCAGTTTGTCATGATTTAATTCCCTCCCTTTTAGTTTATTTCTTTTACTTCCAACCAATTTGGTCCTATACTAAGTTTAACCTTTAATGGCACTTTAAGTTTAACCCCAAATTCTTCTAGACCAGGATTTTCCATTCTACTTTTTACTATTTTTACTACTGCCTTCTCTTCACCATGATAACCACAGATTCCTAACTCGTCATGGACATTTTCAAAAATTCTAGATCTGGCCCCTTCTTTAATTAAATCTCGAAATATTTTAAACATAGCAATCTTAACAATATCAACAGCTCCTCCTTGATTAGGGAAGTTCACACCTTGCCGGATTAAGCTTCTTCCAATTGCAGTTTCATTAGTGGCTCCCGGCAATCTCCTTAACCTCATAAACATGTTTGGTATTTGCTGGTTTTTAATTATCTCTGATTCTGCTGAGCTCTGCCAGTTTTCAGTCTCTGGAAAAGCTTTATAAAAATTTCTTATATACTTAGCAGCCTTATCTTTACTGCAGCCTAGCCTTAATGCTAAACCATAGGCACTGATTAAGTATATAATACCGAAAGTCACTTTTTTAGCGTTCTTTCTTTCATCCTTAGTAACTTTATCTGGGGGCTTCTCTAAAACCTCTGAAGCAATTGCTCTATGAATATCTCCCTTCTTTAAGTATTCTATTAGAGCCTCATCTCCACTTTCATGGGCCAAAGTTCTTACCTCAATCTGTTCATAGTCCCCAGTTAATATGAATCCTTTAGGATCCACAGGAATAAATAATCTTCGGGGATTTATCTCTCTTGGAAGACTTTCTCTATCCCGGGGTATAGTCTGAAGCGGGGGATCTTTACAAGAAAGTCGTCCAGTCACAGTACCCTCTTCATCACCTGATTCCTCACCAATCGCCTTAACTTGATTAAATACTGGATGAACCATATCTTCAGAATCCAGAAACTTAGATAAATTATCAAGAAATTTACTTTTAATTCCAAATAATTTCTTGTAGTTAATAATGGCATCAACGGCCTCCTTCCTTTTTCCTTCAAGTTCATTTGACAATTTTAAGAGAGTTTCTTTCCCCCACGATTGAATTCCTTTCCCTGTATTCTCAGGACTTCTTATTTTTATAGAATTGAAATATTCTGTTAATTGCTTATTTGAACCTGGATTAGCAGGAATATCAGATGCCATCTTTTTTATTTTCTTTGTCAGTTCAAAATCTAAATCATTTAATTCCTTAGTATCTATTTTTATTCCGTGGGACTCCGCTGACACTAACACCTTCATCATGTCTATATCAATCCTAAAAGGAATCTCAAGGTGTTCATTTACAATTTTCTTTGAAAATACATTATATAACCTCTTAGCAGCATCTGCATCCTTTAAATTTCTAATTCTTAACTTTTTTATAGACCCAAAATCTTCCTCAGTTTTCCATCGCTCCATAGAAGTATTCATAGTCGCTAAATGCTCGAGATCCTTTTGAAGGTAATTCTCATCAAGAACGTTAGAAGCAATCATGGTACAAAAGAAATTATTGTCTGGGAGATACTTTTCCCGGATGTATCCCTCTTTCAAACATACTTTTAAATCTGATTTAAGATTATGGCCAATCTTAAGAGAATAAGAATCTTCTAATAAATTCATTATTTGAGGTTTAAATCTAAAGGGAGATTCTATAAAATAAGCCTTTCTAGCTACTGGACATAAGGCCATTGTTCTAACTGCACTAGTTGGAATATCCCATTCTAAATCAATAGCAACTTTTGACCAAATATCAATCTCATTTTTATCATTTATATCCTTATATTTAACAGGTTTCTCATTCCCATTTGTTACCCCTAGAATATAATTCTTTAAATCCTTTCTAATCACTTTAGTAAGGAAAGGCCTTCTAAGAGCAGCTGCGGGATGGTATGTAGAATAGACTTTAATTCCCTTATACTCAAATATCTTTCCTCTCATAGTTTCAATCTTAAAGTTCTTATCTTCATAAAGCCCAAGTATTGCTGACTTACCCATAGCAATAATCTTTTTAGGCTTAACATACTTAATTTCCTTATCCAAGAAATACCTACAGGCTTCAATCTCTTTTATCCTGGGAGTACGATTTTCTAAGGGCCGGCAGCGAACAGCATTGGAAATAAACAAGTTCTCTCTATCTAATCCAATTGAGGCTAAAATTTTATCTAGGAGCTTTCCCGCTTTTCCAGAAAAAGGTTTCCTTAAATCTTCCTCTCTCCATCCTGGAGCCTCCCCAATCAGCATAATTTCCGCAGGGTAGGGTCCATCCCCCACTAAACAAGTTAGCTGAGCTTCTTTATATAAGCCACAACGAGTACAATCTTCATCCCTTATTATATCAAATAGCTTCTTCATAATTTATTACAGCTTCCTTCCTATTAAGAAGTGTTTCAGCCCATTGAATATTTTGGTTGTACATCTCTTCTACTAACTCTTTTCTTAAACTTTGGACTGATGAAACTAAAACCCATTTATCCCCTTCCCATTCTGTCACAGAAGAGTGCCAGAAACCATCTAGTTCATCAAACCAGAAGCTTATTTCTAAATTTCCTATCATCTGTGATTTTTCGTTTAATTTAGTCATTTCATTACATCCACGTACTGACTAACCTTTACTCCCCTTTCCTTTAGATATTCCAGTCCTACTTTATCTCGATACTCCTCCAGATAAATCACTTCAGAAATCCCTGCTGAGAGAATAACCTGGCAGCACCTAAAACAGGGGGACAGCGTTGTATATAAAGTAGTCCCCTGTGTTGATATTCCTTGTTTTGCTGAGAATAAGATAGCATTAATCTCTGCGTGAATGGTTCTTATACATCCCTCTTCTGGAGACCGTATTAGACATCCCCCCTCATAACAATGAACCTCACCTGGAGGCGAGCCAACGTATCCAATTGATATAATCCTGTTGTCCTTTACTAAAACCACTCCTACAACCCCTCTAGGACAAGTTCCTCGCTCACTCCAAATTTTAGCGGTTTCCATAAAGCAAGTAACTCTGCTAGGTCTTTTCATCTTCACCCTCCAAAAAACTTTTTGCAAGTCGTTTTGCCGCACAGTACTTAAATTTTCTCTTTCCATCAAGAACATTCTCTATTAAGTCCCAAGCCCATTTTCCTATCTTAGGCCTGACATCTTCATTAAACAATTTAGAGCAGACTCGATAGAATGTTATCACATGAAAATACCGAGTATAAACCTTAGTAAAATAAAATTCCACCTTAACTCCATTAAGATCTAAAGATTCCAAGTAAATTTGGAAGAAATCTCTTAATAGAATTAGATCAGCTAAAAATTTAGTAACTCCCTCTGTAACTCGATAATATATGTTCACCTTTTTTAATTTTCCTCTCTCAAACCTAAATGTAGCTCCAATCAAGCAGAAGTCTCTCATATTATTAAACCTTGATTTCTCCCGGTTTCCAAATCGGAAAAGGAGGACAAAAGTCTTTTTCTTAGCTTTAACTTCCTTAAGGTTTCTATTAAACTTCTCAACTTCTTCCGGATTTATATAAATCTCAAGCCAATTTTTTCTTTTAGCAATTCCGCCTCTTCTATATCCAATATCCTGAAGATCGAGATCAAAATCACTCCATCTACAATTAGCTTGAATATCATACTTCTCAGTATTCTGCCCCTCGCTATAGAGAAAATAGCAAAGAGACTTCCACAATTCAACCGGATTAAAACTCCATCTTTCTAGGGGATCCGTTTTCATTCAACCTCACAAACAACAGTTATTACACTACCTACTCCTAATCTTATAAAATCAGGTTTCCATTGATGACTAATATCAGCTACCCACACTCCCTCAACAATTATATCTAATCCTGAATACTTTTTTAAAGCCTCAGTTACTTGATTAACATTAAATTCTACCTGTTTAGTTTCTCTAGGTGACATTAGAATATCCTCCTCTTCTCATAATCTTTTCTGAAAGCATGTAAGGATCCAATAAAATGGGTAAAGTTGTAGAAATCTATTTTAAGGCATTCAGCCACCCATTTTCCTAACTTAATGGCCAACCAAACATCAATAGGGAAATGAGTGTAGAAGTCACATGACCTCATAGTATAGACAAGCATAAGAGAATCTTTTCCAGAAATCTCTCTTCTAAGAAACTGGTAATACATCGAGCACGGGATGCGAGCTTTTCCTCCCATATTCTGAAGATCCTTACAAGAATCATATATTGTTATTATACATTGTCTCGATCCTTTAGCTTCAGATAATTCATTAAGAACAGGTCCAAGCTGCCAATGAATTCTTTCTGAATACGTATAAGAAAACTTTCCTTCTTTTAAGAATCTTCTCCAATAGTCAGCCCTCCAAACCCAAGAATTCCCAGGATTTAACCCTAACCCATAAATTCTATCATCTAGCTCAGCTTGTGAATAAAGCATAACAGAGATACGTTCTTCTGTATTTTCAAAGAAAAACTTAAATATATCTTTAAGGTCATCAAACCGAGTAATCATGTAAGCATATCCCGGAAGCTCCCTAGAATCGTAATCTGGGTTCTCTCTAACATCAACATCTTGGACTGTGAGGGATTTATTAAAGATTCCCATTTCGGCTAAGTCTCTCTCGATCTCCTTAACAGCCTCAAGCACACTGCTATAGATTCGCATGGTAACCTCTCCTAAGCGTTATAAAATTTGAAATCATCAATAAGTTTTTTATCCACAAAAGCCTCAAGGGCTCCTGAAAAACTGGCTTCTATTAATTTAAGAGTTTTCTCAGGAATCTTATCAAAATCTTCCCCATTGAAATAAATTACTACAGAGATGCTAGTTGAAATCATTCTACCTTACCCCTTTCATTTAAACTTATGACTACCATAGTTTTGTTTTCTAAAGAGGATTGGATTTTATAATCTTCAGGTTTTTCAAAATAAAGATTAAACCGCCTAAGAAATCCTCCCCACATTACTCTACAAATCGGCCCTCTCTCTGAAATCTTCAAACCCCCTTTTTTATTACAGGGAATTAACCCTATCTGATTAGTTTCAGGGTCAAACATAAATCCAATGGCTTCTGATCTTTTGAGATACTTTTCCCAGACTTCAGCAGAAAATTTAAGTTCTGTCTTTGATAGTCTAACTATATCAGTTGGGAAAATTTTCCTTTTTACTTCATATCTAATCCAAGCCATTTTTATCCCTCCTTCTCTTTTTTCTTATATTCAATTTCTCTCATTAACATTCTATCAAAGTCGGATTCAACTTTCCTTAAGGACCTCCCTGAAATATATCTATTAGAAGCGGCGACAAAGACTCTAGCAATCCCATCCTCTCTTTCTTGAAAATCCTGATTTATCGTCAACACCAATGAACATGTCCCTGCCTTTCCTATTTTAGCTTCTTCAAGATCTTCAATTGTAGCTACCTTCTTACTAAGACTTTTAGCCGTAAGCTGAGATGCAGTCCAAACAGGTATTTTAAATTCCTTAGCGATTCTTCGTAACCCTTGAAATATAGAAGTTAATTCAAACCTTTTCTCCTTGTACTTCTTAGGAGGAGTCATTAAATCTGCATAATCAACTATTACAAGATCAAAGTGATCACTTTTTATGTAATTTCTTATCTCATATAAAGTTAGTTCTGGGCGATCCTCTATTATTAAAGATCCTCCCAAACTCTTTATTTTCTTAACTGCTCTAGCCGAATCCTTAAGATTTACTTCTTTATAGGGCTTTCCTAAAATTCTCCCATCTAACCTTAATGCAACCCAGTCTGCAGGAAGCTCCAATGTAAAATATAAAATTTTTCTTCCTTGAATAAGTGCTGAGTAAGCTGTATTTATCAAAGCCCATGTTTTTCCCTTTTTAGGAGTCCCTGCCCATAGACCTACTTCTCCTGGATAAAGAGAAATCCCTTTAAGGGGAGATTCAACTGCCCCGGGAGAATCCTTAACCTTTGAACGAGATATATTTTCAAAAAAGTCATATCCTTTTGTTTCTCCAAATGACTCTCGAATTTTCTTAGTTGTATCTAATGCCTCCTCTACTGGATCCAAAGGCATAATACCTTTTTTTCCAAGATAGGGCATAAACTTCTCTAAAGCATCTTTCCATAAATTCTTCTCGAGAAATTCCTTGCATATTCCAATTAAGACCCCTCTGTTTGAAACCCTTGATCTTCTTATCTCCCTCAGGAAATCTTTAAAAGACCTTAGATCCCCTTTGCTATAGGAAGAATCTGAGGAGAGGTAGAGATGGATCTCTTTACATTTTATTTTCTCATCCTCTTGGCATTTCTCAATTAACTCCTTTATTGAAGAGAAAATTACCCTCCCTTTCTCAGAGAGTATCTCTTCATTGATAAATGGAGCTAATTTATTATAAAATTCCTTCTCTCTTAAATAATTAAGGATAGTAAGTTCCAGGTCCATTAAGAGGTCCGTTTCTTAACAGCATTTCCCGTCTTTCCACTCCCATTTGTCACCAGCAGGATTTTCTCCCGGGGGACAAGGCCATAAAGGAACTTGATACCATTTCCCAAATAAATGGACACAAGGCCATAAACACCATTGTCCTTTCCTGTACATATCTACTGCTTTCCATGTTGATATCAAGATTAAAAGAAGTATAATCCAAAGCAGAATTTTCTTCATTAAGCGACCTTTCTAATCAGTCTCTCAATCTCAGAATTATTCATCTCATCAATATCCTTCTTTGGAAGGAATATTGGAATTACAGTAGGACCCTTAATCTTCTTAATGCAATGAATTATGTCCCCTGGAACATCAGAATCTAAAGCCAATATCACTTTATCAGAAAACGATTTAGTGATTGATTCACTTTGCTTATCTGAAATACTATGGCCTAGAATGGCTGCTGATGGAATGAATCTAGAGGCCTTAACCATATCAAAAAAGCCCTCGACTATTATTCCCTCTTTTACTTGACCCCTGAAACTTTTGAATAGGGGCTTATCCCCACAAGATAGATACTTGCAAGGATTCTCAGATTCTAAGACCCATCTACCTTGATAAAATACCAAGTTCAAATTCTCCTGATCAATATCCTCAAAATAGCAAAATATTAATCTTCCAAAGAAAGGGTCGTTCAAGTCAATAGTAAATCCTATGTCATATTTAACTTCATCCATATCTGTTATTCCTCTTTCTCTAGCATACTCTCCAAAAATTGGAAAGAAATCCTTTGCAGATTCATGAAGAAAACAGTAGTCTTTTGGAAGGGAAATACCAGAGGACCCTAAAGGTTTATTTCTGTCAACAGCTCTTTTGTAGATAGATGAATAAATATAAAGGTTGGTATTCTTTGGGGAAGCATCACAGCGGAAGCAATGGTAAATTCCTTGATCAAGGTTTACATATAGATGTCCTTTTGTATCTGGAGTTCCTCTTCTCTCCTTGCAGAAGGGGCAGATATATCGGAGCTCTTTCCCATTAGCTCTTTTTCCAACTAGCTTTAGGGTTGAAAGATCAAGGAATTTCATGCTCTATCCTTTGAGGATCTGTTCTCTTGAAAATTCAAGATACACGATAAGATTATCAATCACCTTTAAGGCCATCTTATTACTCTTCAGGGGTTGATTGAAAAATAGATAACCCATCTTTAACCTCTCAGCAAGGTCTTTAAGAGTCCATTCCTCTGTTATCTTCTTTAACTCCCTCTGTCTGAAAGAAATTCTTCTTTTTGGCATGTTAGAACCTCCTTTACTTTTTCGTATAACCCAAATCTTTCCAGTTGAGACTTTCTTCTGTTGCAGAAAGAACATCTATGCCCCCAGTTAATTATATCACAAGAGAGACATTTCCATCCACCTTTATGGTATACTAAATGTAAATAAGGGGAAACTATCTCTAAATTCTCAGGAGTATTATTAAGGGGATTCCCGTCTTTATGATGAACTGAATGAGTATACCAAAAATCTTTCGGTAAATTGGGAAACGCTTTTATCATAATATTTCTCGCTTCTATTCGAGCTCTAGTCTTTTGTGACTTTGGGGTAGCTCTACTTAGTCTCCAATAAAATCCTTTTCTATACTCTAGCTTTTCCATTTGATATTATACAATGCCATTTAACTGACAACGTTTATAACTCCTTAATTTTATTAAATATTTTGTGTCCATCCAATTCTTCCAATAAGATCAAGAAGTTGTACCGAAGTCACATTTAAGGCTCAACTTCTTTGTGGTAGAGCCAAAAAACCTAATAAAATCAATAAACTAAAACACCCAATTTTTGGAGCCTAAGTCACATTAAGCGGCCAGAAGTCATACTTTAATGTTTAAATCTCCTTAACAACTCTTCTAACCAAAAAGGCAAAAAAGACAATAATTTCAGCTATTTAAGAAAAATCCACATTGAATTCTTCTTTTACGCCAAAAAGGGCGAGATAATGGCATAGTATATAGTGTCTTATAAAAAAGGAGGATGGTATGATTAAAAGAAACAGCAGGAATCTCGGAAAGATGGTAAGAATAAAAGATCACGGCCCTTTCATTAATAGAATAGGAAGAGTGATTGGATTCCGAGGGGATTTTAATAAAGGAGATCCATGGGTGACAGTGCTAGTGTATAACTTAAACAGAAAGACGGCCATCGGCGGACACCCCTTTCCCGGGAGTTATTTAACAGAGATAAAAAGGAGGTAAAACTTGAAAAGAGCCAAATTAAACTCAGATAGGAATTGCAGCCATTGCCTCTTCTACCGAGGGGTAGATAAGGCCCTGGATGGATCCGTTATCTGTGGAACTTGTATTAAGGAACATAAAATCAACCTCATTAAATACCATGGCGTACTCTGCGAGGATTTTATGGAAGATCCAAAGAACCCAATTCCCCACTACAAGCTAACAGAAGAAGAGAAAGAGGCCCGGAGCCAACTCAGGAGATCCAGAAGATTGAGAGGAGATAAAACTAAAACTTCCATTAAGGCCTCTCGAAAAGACCCTTACCTACCCCTAAATATCAAAGCTCCGTTGATCGAATCCAAAAGGAAACAGCAGAGATTCCACCAGATCCTATCCGATAACACCCAAGTTAAAAAGTTAATGGACCAGCTATTTGCTCTTCCTAAAAGATCCTCAAAAGAGGGAAGGAAGATCAGGAAGGAACTAAGAAAAATTGGATTCTACCTTTCAAAAAGAGGAGGTGACACCAAATGAAAAAACCTTATAAGAACACTGAATTCTCCCTGACCAGGAAATGTGATAAGTGCCATAAACCAATGAAGATGAATCTCCTCCATAAGATATCGAAGGCAGAACTTTGCTACAGGTGTTTCTATCCTTTGGATATGCTCAGGAGAGGGGTAAGAGTAGCATCAGTCGGGGCTTCCTCAGTTGAATATGCTATAATGGTAACTGGGGTAGCCGCAGCAATTGTTGCAGCAGTTACTCTCTTTGGTGGACAGGTAAAGTCCCTCTTTGATTTAGCAGCCACTATTGTTTCATTACCTCACTAAAGAAAGGTAGGTTTTATATCATGGCAAGAAGAAACAAACATAAGAAGGAGCTTAAGGAAGCTAAAACAGAAATCAGACAACTAACCGCAGAGGGTGGTTGGATAGTAGGTAAGGATGAACACATCCAATGCATAGTCTGTGGAAAGATAATCAAACCAGGGAAGGTTTACCGTAGAATCCCCCCTGATGAGAAGATGCCGGAATGGCGTTACTATCATGTTCCGGAATGCGCTCCAGGGACTGAGGCCTGGAGACAATTCCATCCAAGTCATCTAGCCGAATTAATGATGGAGCAAAAGGAGGTGAAAGCGGAAAAACGCCTCAGACGGCGGATGAAGAAGATGGGCAAACCTCTAACAACTCTAACAGAAAAAGGAGAAATTATTATGACAAAGAAAGCAAAGAAAGGTGAACATCTGAAGCCGATGGAACCCGTTGTGATCTCTGAATCCATCATTAAGAAACAATCAAAAGAGGTCCAAGAACTTCTCAAAAAACTGAATGTTCTGAAGGATCGTTCATCTAAAGAGGGAGCCACCATTCGGAAGTCATTGAGAAAAGCCGGGTTCAAGCTCTCCGATTACAGAGAGGGAAATGGGAAGAAAGAGAAAGCAGCCCCTCCGAAGAAAGACACCAAGAAAGTGAATAAGACCAAGAAGGAAAAGGCTGGTGTAGAGGATGCAGAGTAATTCCTCTTACCATACTTAAACAACCTAAAGGAAGAGGGGGAGACTTTAAACCTCCCTTTCTTCCTTTTTTATTTTGAAGCAAGAGGTAAAAGATATGATTAAGAAATTGTTACAAGTAATTCTAATAATTATAGTTCTATGTGCCATAGCCGGCTGTAAAGAAGAAGGGTCTTCTCAGTCTTCACTAGATACCTCTTGGAGTAACCCTCCAGAAAGACCTTGGACAGCAATCACTCCCGCAGGGATTAACATTGTTACAGATAGGTCAACCATAGACCAATATGAAATATTCTGGCAAGGGGATTTCCATTGGGAGCAGATAGATTGGGAAACCTTAGATGAAGAGTTTAAGATTTGGAAGCAGTATTACTGTTACGACTTGAATTGGGATTGCAAATATACTACTTCATCAGACCTAACGGTCTATATTAAACCCTGGGATAGTAGGTGCAAGGATGAGGAACAACCAGATCAGCCTCAAGAAATCTGTGAATATATAAATGGAGAATGGAGGTGTATTGATGGATGGTATTGGGCTCAAGTTATCTACTTCCACCTGGGAGATGACCCAGGTATAGATCACGTTCGTATCAGTGAGGATGGTCTCTCAAGCATAACCTATACTGCTTTTCAAGAGAGTGCTTACTCCCATGAGTTACTTCATTTCTTTCAGGGTATGGCTGGATTACCTTTAATCGACGCCATATATTCTCCCCCTACAATCTCTGGTTATACCATCATTCTACCACACATGGAAATAGGTGAAGAAGACGAAGTTTTATAAGACAGGAGGACACAAATGATAATTATAGATTGCTTTATAATTTTCTGCTATGGTATACTAGCTGGTATAAACATAACTATTTCTTTATTAAAATAGGAGGACACAAAATGAAAACCTGTAGAAGCTGTGGAGGAGCTGAGGCCGTAGTATCCATAATAAGCAAAGTTGGAGGTTTCACTAAGACAGATCTATGTAACCAGTGCTGCCTGAAAGAAGAAAGGAGATTATCCTCTAAAGGAATTCAGTTTAAGAAAAGGGAGATTAAGAAGATAAATACTCATTGGATATAAAAGAGGTTCTAAGGAGTTTAATAGGATTAAATATAGAGTCCTAATAAAAGATTTCTGAGTTGCTTAATAAAATAAGGTCCTCTAAGTAACTTTTTATTTGGAGGACCAATTTTTTGTGTCCAGACACCCCTTATATACGTGAGCGAGCGTGCTTTAAGGTCTAATAGAGCTTTACTCTAATAGACCATATTACTTCTTAAATAGAAATAGTTATAGATTATAATTTAAAGTAGAGATAGCTTAGTTATTCTATCTAACAAGATAGATTATAGAATTAAGAATTATAAATAATTCTAAGCTAGCTTTACAATCTAACAAGATACTAAATATAAATAAGGATAGAATTTAAATCCTTTCAGTTAAATTCTTTCAAAAAATAAAATTAATTTCTTACTTTTCTTTCTTCCAAAAATAAAATTTTAGATTCTTCTAGCTAGTTTCTTCATTTTCTATCTCTTCTTCAAGAATGCAATTTAGAATCCTTCTAGTTAGTTTCTTCCAATATCTTCTTTACAGAGAATCCCTTCCAACCTTAAAAATTTGATATAGTTTAGTAATATTATTAAGGTGGATTTTTTAAGAATTTCATTTACATTTGAATTTGAATGTATTATAGTTTTTTCTGTAACCAGAAAAAGGGCAAGTCCTGGTAGTTTAAAACCATCCAAAGAAAGAAAGGGGGAGTTTCATGGCAAAGCGAAAAGAAAGAGACCTTGGGTCCAGCCTTGGAAAGTTCGTTGAGGACAAGATTGAAGATGTTATCGATCAGAGACAGTCTGAAGAGGAAATGTTAGATCAGGTTGGAAGAGAAGATACTGCTCTGAAGAAAATTATTTCTACCTTCCCTTCTTCAGA
>Ga0315296_10000322_pt1 | contig 44189 bp, 53 predicted proteins | sample YL17G14_18_MG_FD_203921 | JGI IMG/M metagenome (GOLD analysis project Ga0315296, IMG submission 203921) | Sediment microbial communities from Yellowstone Lake, YNP, Wyoming, USA - YL17G14_18 | ecosystem: Environmental > Aquatic > Freshwater > Lake > Sediment | place: USA: Wyoming | collected... | reverse complement strand
ATAATTGGTATGCCCTTACAGTAGATTGTGATGAGATCGCACAACCAGACCCTGGCAGTGGTAACTTCAACAGGAATATGGACGATAAGATAGATTGGTGTATGGATGGTTCCGAAGAGGATATGACAGTCACCTGTGTCAATCAACCAGTAGAAACTGAAGTTCGCATCTTAACATGCCCCGGAAACAATTGTTGGAACAAATGGACAGCCAATGAAATCTGTAAAACAAACGATGGCAATAATTGGTATGCCCTTACAGTAGATTGTGATGAGATCGCACAACCAGACCCTGGCAGTGGTAACTTCAACAGGAATATGGACGATAAGATAGATTGGTGTATGGATGGTTCCGAAGAGGATATGACAGTCACCTGTGTCAATCAACCAGTAGAAACTGAAGTTCGCATCTTAACATGCCCCGGAAACAATTGTTGGAACAAATGGACAGCTGATCAAGTATGTAAAGCAGGTATATTACCCCCAAGATAGAAGATGAAAAGATAAACATAATTGACCTAAGTAGAGCAGTAATAGCCTTCGGAAGTATCCAGGTCATCCAAAATGGAATCCAAATGCCGATATCGATGGTAGCGGACTCGTCGACATCCTTGACATAGCCAAAGTAGCAAGAAAATATGGACAGAGCTGTTGAGAAGAGAAAATTTAATAAACTTATAAAAGCTTTTTATTCTATTTCCTTACATATCATTTATGCCTCCGTAGTCTAGTCCGGTTAATGAAGTTGAATCAAACCGATAGGATGCGAGCTTCTCGAGCTTGGGATCAAATTCCTGTGAAAGCAAAGATTTTTAAAGGCTCATTTTTATTAAAGTTGCTATGGCTGAAAAAGAATCAATACGCATTGAAAAGGATCCTGCGTGGAAAAAATATGATCCTATTTCTGATAATAAAAATTGGCATACAATTTGTGATCGTTGGAAAGAGAGGGATCTTTATCCTCAAATGGATGAGGTAACATCATCTTTTGAACAATGTTATAATGTAATATAATAAGAGAGGCTATAGTAAGAATTCTGGGTAAAGAAAGATTTGAAGAATACAGATATATTATACCTAAAATAGTAAAAATGATTTATTTAATGGGAATAAGTAGTGAGTAACATAGCTGAAAATTTTATCTGTAATGAAATAAATGGAAAAATAGTGGGGTTAGATTTAACTTGTCTGAAACCAATAATAATTTTTAGCGATTAAATCGGTGTTTGAAATTGGCTTTAGCTAAGAAAAAACAAATTAACGACTTGAAGGAACCAGAATTGGGAAAAATAGAAATTCCAAAGTTTCAAATCACTAGAGATGAATGGATTGCGATAGGAAGTCTTTCAATCTTCGCATTCATATGGATGCTTTTTATTGCACCACGGTTAATGTATTCTAACTTTTTTTTGGGTTTGATACCACCTATACAATATTTTTTGTATAATTTTGGCGTTATGATATTTACTTTCATAGTCCTCGGTACTCCTTTGAGTTATACGTTGAAGCATCATGTAGATTTAAAGGGTGTTGTGAGGGGTGGGCTCACTTCTTGGTTGTTTGTCAGTTTTGTGATAGACACGTTCGAACCTCCCTACATCATCGGGCCTAATGGAAGAATGCTTATAACTAACATGGAATCTTTAGCTGGAACAAGTCCTGATTACACACTTTATTGGATTTATACAACTTTAATCCCAGGTATAAAAAATGCTTTTGTAAGCCTACCTTTTTCTGGTGAATGTTCATTCTTGTTTTTGTTGATATATTTATTCTCGCCAATTTTTGCCGTGATCGTCATGGCTCTAATTTTAAAGCCTAGAATGCTCAGAAGGTTGTTATTAAGATAATTCAGCTCAATATTTGAAATTCCAATGGTTTTCCTATTTCCACTTTATGTTCTTCTGTAAAATTTGCATTGACTTCTAGAACATACATTGCCTTTTCCTTTGGTTTATAAGTTGGACAAATTAATTTGCAGGGTTGGATATTCTTTGTTATATCAACTATTTCCTTTTCTTTGTCTGCCCAAATTATATCAATTGGAAAACTCATGTTCATCATCCAAAAACTGTGATAACCTTCATCGTTGAAAACAAATAGCATACCTTCGTTATCTGGTAAACTTTTTCTGAACATCAAACCTTTGGTTTGCTTGAGTAAACTGTCCGCTATCTCTGCTCTTATTTCAGTATTCTCAACCTTAACATTCGTATATTTAGTCGGTGTTTTTTTAAGATAAAGGAATATCAATAAAACTATTACGGTAACAAACAGAATTATTATTTCAAACTTCATTTATATCTTAATAAAGATTAATTTTTTTTAGACTTATATAAGCTGGCAGGGGTTGCCAAGTCAGGTCAAAGGCGTAGGACTGAGGCTCCTATCCGTTAGTCGGTTCGAGAGTTCGAATCTCTCCCCCTGCATAAATGAAAAGATAGATTTTTGTCCTTGGAAGAGAAAATTTAATATGGGGATGAAATGGTAACGGGTTATCAGGAAAAGAAGAAGACAAAGGAAGAAGAACAAAAAGACTTTGAGGAGATAACGAAAGAAGAAAAAGCAAGAGAATTAGGAAGATTACAAGCAAGAGAGGAATGGAAAAGAAAAAAAGGGGAAGAGAAATAAGGCTTAGATGTATTTAGGTGAAGAAAGAAATAATGGAGGAAAAAACTGTTAATTGCTCCTCCTGCAAGTATTATTCGAAGCTGGGTACTCTCCTGCATTGCAAGAAACGCGGTTTTACGAGTTTTGTTACTAAGAGGTGTTGTGATGAATTCAAGAGGCAAGAGTAGGAAGAAAAAGAACCCGAACCATTAGATAGATTTTTGCTCGAATAAAAATATTTGTCAGGTTTCTGGGCACTCACGACACCTTTGTGCACAAAAACTCTAATTTTTTTATATCAGAAAAATTCCCCGTGCATAATATATAATACTATACTGTGCCTTGTGTGTGTACGTTTGTGAATTTTCTAGAACGTTATTTATTAAATCAAAAAAATGAGTGGATTATCTCTCTAGAATGCAGTTGTGTGTATTAATAGAATCTAGTTTAAATCTAAAAGGAATTAATAGTTTAATGAAATTATCAGAAAAGGGATCAAATGGTAGCAACATCGCTTGGTATCAAAAGATGTATTGTACCTGTATTATAATAATTAATGCGCATAGAATGGATGCATACAACATCACCCCTGCATTGTTATGAGAAAATTAAACCTAGACGTGTTCATAAACCCCGAGAAGTACAAGCAAAAAATCAGTGTAGACAAGATAGTTGCCGACCCTAAAGTCTCTAGAAGGGGAATCAAAAGATATAAGATAATGTTGTCTAAAGGCAAAAGTTTAGGTACAATTATCGTGATAAAACACCCTCGTAAAGATGTTTACGCTGTTGTTGACGGTCATCACAGGTTTTACGCACAGTTAGAGCCAGGGATTAAGAAAATAAACTGTGCTGTTGTCGGCAACTTTTCTAGTTTTATGTTTTATTTGACAAAGGATGGGTGGTTTCAACCTCCTGAAGAAGTAACTGAATATTTACGAATACCAATCTTAAAATTTCGAGAAGATCTAGACGACTACTTGAAGGAATTCCTCAAGAACCCAGAAAAACTCAGGAAACAACGTTGAAAATTTTTTCTAAATTATTCCCTGACTAATTTTTTGAAAGAATATATGCTGTAGAAGAACACGAGGAAAGACATCAAAATCTCAGTGTAAAGTATCATTCTATTTGGTTCGTAAAAGTAGACTTTCCCAAAGTACATCTCCAGTAAAAACAGTACGATGACAGAGAAACTTATTCCCATGAGACTGCCATGTCCCAAAATTTCGATAATTCTTTTGATGACATTGAACATGATTTACGATTTAACGATAACGTATTTAAATGTTACTATTTGGTAGTAAATCTATCTAAATTCTTCTCTCTTCCATTTTTCTCTAGGATTACCCTCTCTCATGGCTGCCCTCTCTAGCCAACCTTCGTCTGCTTCAGGGATGTATAGCATGCACATTTCATTCACTAAATGTATAAAATATCAAGAATAAATTTGTTAATAGTAAGAAAATAAACTCATGGCCCGGTTAGCGTAGACCTTTCAAAAAAGGGCGCAATCTGGTAGCGCACAGGCCTGTGGAGCCTGCGGGTCGGGTTCAAATCCCGAGCTGGGCCCTGTATCTCAGATTCAAGTCTCATTTCTTTGAACAATTGAATAGAGAAGGGATAGGGGAACAGAGAAAAAAGAAGTATAGGAAGATATTGAAGAGGATAAGAAGACTGAAAATAGAGAACAGTCAAGAAGGAGTTGATAGGTTCTTCAACTATCTCCAAGAGTCTGAATTCACCTTTGAGTCAAGGAAGACTGACTGGTACATCTTCAGGAAATTCATGAAATTTATCAATCCTGACTTGAAATGGGAATACAGACTGAAAAACACAGAAAGAAGACTTCCAGATATCTTGACTCTTGAGGAAGTATTGAGACTGAAAGACAGTACTAAGAACCCAAGAAACAGAGCTATAGTTTCTCTTCTCTTTGACTCAGGAATGAGGACTGGAGAACTTGTCAACTTGAAGGTTGAAGACATAGTCTTTGATGAAGAAGGACTGTTAGTCAACATCAATGGGAAGACAGGTGAAAGAAGAATAAGAATTGTGAACACAGTCAACTCTGAACAAGCTTTGAAGGACTGGTTGAAGTATCACCAATTCAAAGAAGACCCATGTTCTCCTCTGTTCTACAGACTGGACAAGAACATCAAGGAGAAGTTGACTTCAGAAGGACTGGGAAAGATACTGAAGGAAATAGGAAAGGACATGAACAGAAGGATATACCCATACTTGTTCAGACATTCAAGAGCTACTTTCTTAGCCAAGTACTTAACTGAACAGGAGATGAAGATATACTTCGGTTGGACTATGGGTTCAAGAATGGTTCAGACATACGTTCACTTGTCTTGTAGGGACTTGGACATAAAAGTATTGGAACTGAACAAGAAACCAGTAGACAAGAAAGAAGAATTCAGAGACATGATAAGAGAAGAACTATTGAGAGTACTCAAATCACTCTGAACTTTCTTTTTTCTTTTTTTTCTCATTCATGTTATATAGTATATACGTATACGTATGTCCTATCACTGATAAGTGAAAACTACGTTTTCACACTTTCCTTCGTAATTATCGTTCCGAGAGTGAGGGGTGATTGTTGTTATTTCCTTTTCATTTTCTTCTCACGTTCTTCATTCTTCAACTTTTCAATCTCTTCAAAGAGTAACAACCAACCAGATTTATTCTCAGTCATAGAATTATTATGAATGGTACTCTTTTCAAGTTTACTTCTCATGGTATCCAGATCATTCAATAGAAAGTCCTAATTTTCATAGTAAAATGAAACTGTGATTTTCTTGTTCAGAGTGATTCAACTATCAAGTCCCATAATTTCTGTGAAAGTTCCTGATACAGTTTGAACCTTCTCCAGTATCTATATACAGTTGTCTTGTTGTACTTCTCAATGAGTTCGGTCGGAAGTCTTCCTTGTTTGAACTCTTCCATTATCTTATTGGCTTTGAATTTCATTCATGACTTCCTCAGTGATTTCTTCTATACTTTCTTCCAATGCTTTCCGAACTATGTCCTCAAGTTCATGTATGTTGTGTACTTTCATGTGATATTCCTTGTCTTTTGGTACGTATTCCTTCATGAAGAGAAGACCAGTCTCCTCACCAAGTTTCTTTAGTTCCTCAAGTTCTTGTTCGGTGTACCTGAGGTTAGTTTCACAGTTCCACAGTTTCCTGATTATCGTCTCGTACCTCTTGAAGAATTCACTCTCTTTGAACAGTTTCTTTATTCCTTCCTTGTTTATCAAAGTACTCTTTGATTCTTTCATTCAATCACTTCATATTCTCCTTGTTGTCCTTTCAGTCGTTGTTGTTGTTTTAAAGTTCTCTTGTATTCTTCACCTTTCAGTGTAGTGAGGTCTCTGTTCAGTTGTCTCAACTTATTCTCAATATCTTCTTTCTGTTTCTTGTTGTATTTCACAGTCTTTATCATGGTCTGAATGAATTCTGATTCTCCTTCAAGGAACTTCAACAATAGTTTGTTGTAATTGTCACTTTCCCTTATGTCTTTCTTCAATCTTTCAATGTTCTCAACACCCTTGTTCAACTTCTCAATGTTCTGTGAGAATTCCTTCATTCCACTCTTGTCAATCGTTTCATTCAGCTTGGTGTTCATGTCATTGACAGCTTTCTCAATGTCTTCTTTCATTGTCTTCTCATTCTCTGAGAATTCAATATCTTGTTCCTCCTTCAGTTCTTTGATGAATGTGTCCTTCTCTTGTTGAAGGCTCTTGAAACTTTCTATCAGTCCTCTGGTCTTGTTGATTTCACTTTCATGCTTGTTACTGAGATTGGTTTCAACTCTCCATATTTCTGATTGGACTTCGTCTTGTTTTTTCATGTCTCGATTGATAAAGAATAAATGAATGAACAATAGAACAGAAGACGGAACCAGATAAGTCATGACTCTGAACCAGTCAAGTGATGGTATCATTCCTCCGTACTTGAGGACGACTAATGTCATTGGTAGAAGAACCAGAAAGAAGAAGAGAATGACTGAACCTATCAGACCTTTACTTATGATGATACACCTACTATAGAATAACTATCATATACTATAGTACAATAGACTCTCATGAAAATAGAAATTATTTTCAATGATACTGGGGGGAGGGGTATCATTTACTATCACTCTGATAGTTCTGTTCAAGTTCTTTTATGATCTCTTGTAACTTCTCCATTATCTTGTGAAAGTCACCACCATACCCTTTCACTGAATAACTGTAAAGTCCTTTACTTGTCCTTGAAATCTCAATCGAGTTAGGGTTCAAGTTCACTATTTCAGTTATGTTCTTTTCTTCCATTCAAACATCACCTCCTTTAGTGAAACCTTTCTTCTCAGCACAGACTGAAGAACAGAAGGAATGTATCATACCTTTACTGTCCATAGAGTAACAAGTACTATCGTCTGGACTGAAGATTCTTCCACAACATTCACAATTCTCTATGACCATTCTTTTCACCTCAGTGGAATATTCTTTCTATGATTTTCTCGTCTGTATCTCCTTCTCTGTACATGAACTCTTCACAGTGCCACTGAGGAGGAAAACTCCAACACCAATCTTCTGGTTCTTTCTTACATTTCTTTGTACATTCTCTACAGACTGGATGTATTTCTTTCATTTACTCACCTCATACACTGTGAATGCTCCCCTCTTATCAGTGATCTCATCTCTTTCACCACTAACTGTTAATTTCATTTTTCATCACCTTTTGATTCTTGAACATGAGTCTGAGAAGTAGTCTTTGTAATACGTATACGTATGTTCTGAAGGACTGAAATCAGATTATTCAAATCTTCAAGAGTTATGGTGAACCTTACTGAATGAACACCGCCATTGATGAACAGATTCACGAAATCATTATCCTTGTAATGAGCTAACTGAATCTTTTCTTTGAATTGATTGTACTTTTCAAAGAGTATCTTCTTGTCTGGGTTCCTTTTTCCTATCTTCTTTGCTTCAACTTGTACCAAGTTCTCAAACTTAGAAATGACATATTCACCCCTCTCATTCTTCGCTATGAGTTCAATCTTCTTTGTTGGAAGGTACTTGAACTCTGAACCTTCAATGTCAAGCTTGAACTTAGTTCTCTTGGACATGATAAGACCTCTTAGGTAGTACACCCATGTTCACCCTTCTTTCAATCTCGTTCCTGAGTTCCTGCTTGAACATGAGTGTTGTTTCACCACAGTTCTGACACTTGAAAGCTGGAAGATACAATGACAAGTCCTCATCAGAAAGTTGTCTATGAGAAGTATCAACTGAATGTACAGCTAATTCACCTTTCAAGTTCTTCTGTTCTCTGTATTCGTTTGAATGATCATGAGAAGGAGAAGGATTCTCACCTTCTCCTCCTTTAAACTTCCTTAGTTCTTTTACCACATTCCCTTTTTGTGAACCAGAAAGTCCTATCTCAATCCCAGTACCTATCTCAATACCTTCTAATTGCTTGTCAATCTCTTCTTTCGTACCGAACATTATTCCACTGAGTTTCACGTCATTGAAACCCAGTACTATGTAACTTCCTTTTTCAGTGGTTCCTTTCTTAATTATCTTTGATAGCTTACCAGTTCCTATGACAGAAGGGTACTGTTTCTTCTCATATGTTGAATTCTCTTTTATTTCATCAAACTTCATTCCATCACCTTTCCGTTGAATGTCCAGTTGTTGTTCGAATCATGTTTCAAGAAAGAGTACTGCTGTAGAAAATCCTTACAGAAGTTCCAATCATTTTTTGATAGGTTCAATTCATTGACGATCTCTCCTACCTTGAATTGTTTCTTCTTCAAACAGTAATCCAGTACTTTCTTGAGTAATTCACTTGGTTCCATCTACTCACCTCGACGAGAAAGAGAAGGATAATTATTAATACCAAGTGAAACCTATAGTTTCAATGGGTAGTTTCTCCTACCTTCTCTTTCTTGTTTTAATTCTTCCGAATGTACCATCACTACTTCTTATTTGATACGTCCACCATTTGTTCTGTCCTTTTCTAACCATTCACTTCACTTATTCGGAAGAGTTAAATGTTTATTCGGTTAATTCTGAATTATACTCTGATTACTGTTACCAGTAACAAGAGTTGGTAACATGGACTATGAAGAAGAAATATTGAAAATAATGAGAGAGAAACTTGTCATGAGAACTATGGATTTACTCAGAGAGATACAGCCAGAATTTAATCCAGAACAACATCAAAGTATAAAGACAGAGTTTATGAGAGGACTCAAGAGAACAAGAAAAGAAGTATTGAAAATCGAAATAAAACCAGAACATTTTCCTTATCTCAAGTTGAAAGAACAGATAGAATACAACTTTCTGAAATCAAGAAATAAAGAAACTGTGAAAGAGATATGGAAAGTATTCCTTGATGAAGTAATGATTAAAACTCTTTCTCCAGTACCTTCAATTACAGATGAACAGAAAGGAGAATTATTTGATAAACTGATGAAAAATGTTGATCTTAATGCTCTTAATGAGAAGAATCTTTCTGAACAATTAAAGAAGATTCATACTAATTTCAAAGACTGGTTGATACAAAATCTTTAAATCTTTATCCTCTTTCATAATTCTCATTGAGGTGAAAACTATGAAAGATATGGACAATAGTATATTGTCTGAGAAGGATAAGTTTCTTTCACTGTGCGAGAAAGAACGTGAAAGTATTGAGAAAGAAAGAGTAGAAAATGTTCAAATCCCGAGCTGGGCCCTGTTTATTATGAAAAAAAAATTGTTCGGCATAGATAAGAACATTTTTCTTTTAGGCATAGTAAGCTTCTTAACTGATATAAGTTCAGAGATGATTTTTTCTGTATTTTCAATATTCTTCACGATCATACTCGGAGCAACTACAGTTTTACTAGGGATTGTTGAAGGATTAGCCGATTTTGCATCTTCATCTCTCGATTATATTTCTGGGTATATATCGGACAAGTCAGGAAAAAGAAAACCATTAGCTATATTGGGTTATGGGTTTTCAACTCTTTCAAAAGGAATACTTTTGTTGGCAAATTCAGTTATTTTTGCATCCTTATTCAGAGTTGTTGAAAGACTGGGAAAATCTTTCAGAGGTCCACCGAGAGATGCATGGATATCATCTTTGACTACTGACACCAACAGAGGCTTTTCTTTTGGTATACATAAAACTCTTGACAAGGCAGGTGCGGTATTAGGTCCTTTTGTAGCTTATTGGATATTGAGTTATTTTGGTCAGAATGCTTCCTCATTCAAATTATTGTTCCAAATAGCATTAGTTCCAGCAGTATTAGCAGTCATTCTTCTAATATTCTTAAAAGATAAACCAGAGAAACCGAAGGAAAAAGAGAACATCTTTAAATCGTACAAACACACGAGTGATGAGTTTAAACATTATTTAAATACTGCAGGTTTGTTTTCTATAGCTTATTTCAGTTTTGGATTTTTATTGTTAAAGGCATACATTGTAGGTTTTGAGATAAAAGATGTAGTATTGCTGTATGCCTTGTTCAACATATCATTCGTTATTGTCGCAGCACCAATAGGTAAACTAGGCGACTACATAGGCAGGAAGAAAATAATCGCTTTGGAGTACATAATCTATCTTATAATGAGCCTAGGGTTTATTTTCGTGGTAACGAAGGTTCAAGTTATTGTATTGTTCTTGTTATTTGGAGTGTTTTATTCAATAGATGAAAGTCAGAGTAAAGCCTACATATCTGATTTTGAAAAATCAAGGAGAGCTACAGCGATAGGAATATATAATTTTGCGACTGGACTAGTCTATCTCCCAGCTTCGATAATCGCAGGATTCCTATGGAAGATAAACCCTAATTATGCATTCATGTTTGCAGCGATGGTATCAATAGTTTCTTTGATTTATTTTGTTTTAAGGAAGAAATGATAACCTCTTCAAAAAATCTGAATCATATAGGTTTTTGTTCTTTGGATTTGATAGATAAATCATGGAAGAATTGAAATATCGCTGTTCGTTGAGAAGTCCAGGTGGCGGAATAGTTGAAAAGGTGTTAACACAAGGAGAACTAGATTCTTTACAAAATGAAGGTTGGTTTCTTTTAAGCAAAGCATTGTATGATGAGAAATCTTCTTAATCAATTAGCCATAAAATCAGATAGATTTTTGTTCTAAAAAGGGTTTAAATTTTTATTATCTTATCTTTTTTTATGTACAAAGAATTATCCGATCAAGAAGGACGTGAAACACTAAAAATAAACAAGGAATAAATAATGTCACAAGAATTAGACGACTTGAGAAAGCAACTCGCTGAAGAATATTTTAAACCTATTCCTACAATACCTACAAATCAAAGAGTTTATCATGTGCGTGAAGAAGCAAGAGATCAACTTCCAAAGACTATAAAAGTCTATACGTGCCTGTCAGGTGGTGGGATGGGACAAGAATTCAAATGGTCAAGAAGTTATACAGTCTATAACCGTGAATCTATTTCGGATTCCAAACAGGGTTGGTTAGAAGTTACTTATAAAAGAGCTAAAAGATGGTTTATCAGATAGATTTTTGTTCTCAAAGAAGTTTTAAACATTAGCCGCTATAGCCGCTTCCCCAGCATGCCATGATAATCTTGGTCTCATTTGAGCAGTGTAAATCCTTTCAGAATTATCATCCAGTACTATAGCCGTTCCAAGCCATCTAGGCAACGAATCGATGTACTTTCCTATATCTTCGGCCAAGTAAGTCTGCATCACAGCATGTAAAGCTTGTAAATCGTCTTTTGAGGTTAATCTGTGAGCGATAACCATATCACACTGTGATATAACATCCTGATGAACTTTGTTTGGCATCTGAGTCATCGGAATGAAGGATATACCTGGTTCCCTACCTTGTTTCACTATATTTAGAATTGGATTGGTTGACACTGTCACTGTATCCGAAGGAATAAATTGATGGGCTTCGTCTATGAACATCCAAACCATGGGTTTTCTCTCTTTAAGTTCGATCTCCCCCATCTTTGCAAGTTCTTCTTGTTTTCTTGCCATTACTCTCTGCTCATATATCTTTCTTGCTATCAATGCTACTAATAAGTTACGGACAGACCATGCCTCTGTTGCCCTTAAACGAGAGACGTCGAATACGTTTATCATTCCTGGCCTCATTATCTCTTCTATCTTTATCCCTTCTTCACCAAAAACACCCCATTGAGAAGCAACTGATAACATACTCTCAAGAGTTGATTTAGTGCGAGTATCTATCACCCTATCATCTTTTATCTCAGAGATTAAATCATCCATTGAGAATTTTTCCCCTCTTTCTCTTAGTCTATTCACAGTCCTTTGCAAGCTGACTGCCAGAGGGTTTGTCATCGGTAGGTTAAAGGCTAAAGACCAGTCTTCGCCTGTGAATTCGTATGGAGGGATAGAAATTCCAAAATCTATAGGTATGTTAGCTTGTTCAAAGATAGTTTTCTGTTCGAAAGGAACGTAAACTTTTACTCTATCTTTTAATCCTCTTGGTTTCATTCCCCATTTATCTAACTCAACTACCTGTTGTTCGTTTGGCAGCTTAGTACTCCAGTAAATACCCATAGTATCGATGACAACAGCAGTCAAGTTTTCTCTGAATTCTTCAGGCAATAAGGCAATTTCCTCCATTAAAACTCCAGCAGAGTAACTCTTGCCAGTTCCTCTTTTCCCACAAATTAGGATTACATGTGGTCTTAACAGATCCAAGAAAATTGGATTAGTCAGATGAGCTTCTGCCGATTCACCGACTATATGTTTGCCTATATAACCTGAACACTTTAATTCAAATTCTTTCAGGTCTTCTTTCCTTCTACCGACGATAATCTCATACACAATAAAAGATTTGTTTTCTATGATAGATATAGGTTTTTGGATTAAACAGGTTTATTTTACCAACTTACTTATTAGTTTGAATTCTTCTGTGCCAGCTTTATCCAATAACTGAAAGAGTATCATCTCAGTTGAAACAATAAACACACCTGACTGACGCATCCTTTCAATCGCTATGGACTTATTCTCAGCAGTTCTCGAAGAAATAGCATCAGCTACTACATAAACATCAAGATTATTTTTTAGAGCATCCAAAGCATTTTTCAAGATGCACACATGGGCTTCTATTCCAAATAATACAATCGAATTAACTTTCAGCTCTTTAATTTTTTTGATAAATTCTTTAGAACCAAAGCAACTGAAGCTTACCTTTTCAATCAGATACTTTTTATCAGGCAAATCGATTTTTTCATATGTATGACCCAACCCTTTAGGATATTGTTCAGTAACTATTAGAGGAATGTTTAAAATTTCTGAAGCTTTGACCAAAATGTTCGAGTTTGATATTAATTTGTCTATATCTTTGATGGCTGGAATAAACTTATCTTGAATGTCAATAAGAACGAATACAGTTTTTTTCTTATCTATTATCCCTAATTTTTCCATATGAATCCTATTTTTTTGTATAAATATAAACTATATAAAAAATGTGGGTTTAGACTAGGTTAAGGTTGAAAAGGGGAGAATTATTTAAAAAAGATTGCTGTAATAAGGCTTAAATCTTTAACATTCTAGAATTAGTTGTGATTAGATGTCTAAATATCTGAAAAAAATACCTTTAATTAACAGACTTTACAAAGAACAAAAAATTGAAGAAAAAAAACCGAAAGATAAGAAGCTTCCTTGTAATTGTGAAGGTTGTAGATTTAGTGCTGAACTTGATGATAAAATAACAGATAAAAGTCTTCGTGAAAAAATTTCAGCTTTGGATGTATTTCCTTCTTTCATTAAAGACGTAAATCCAAACGAAAAATTTAAAGAAGCGGAGGAATTAGAAAAAGAAGGGAAAATTTCTGAGGCAGCAAATAGATATGGGATAGCTGCAAGGGCTGCATTATATAAAAGATCAGAAAATTGTCAGAGTTTTTGGGTTGGTTATGAAAATTTTTTGAGTAAATATTCTTCTTTTTCTAACATACATTCAAGAGAGATAAAAGCCTATAAAGAACTTAATCAAAGACCAGATAGAGAAGATATAATGAAAATTATGATTAGTACTTACGAAAAAATCATCACGGCTGCAGTTGAGAAAAAGTAATTTTAGATTTAATAATTTTCTTTTCAGTCACAATCTTATCCACAGTCACATCCTTATCATCAGCAGGTATATCATCGACTACCTGAAATTCGTAAGCCAAACCAACAGTAGGAATGCGTTTTTTTAAAGAATTTAAAAATTTATCGTAGAAACCCATACCATAACCTATCCTATCACCATCTTTATCAAAAGCAATTCCGGGGACAATGATGAAATCTATCTCTTCTGGGGAAACGAGTCTGAAGAATTCTTTCTTCGGCTCAAGAATATTGAATGTTCCAGTTTCTAGTTCTTTATCAAAATCTTTGAGTTCAGACAGTATCAATTTTCTACCTTTCATGTCGGATAAAGGAATTACTACTCTTTTTCCTTGTTTTAAAGCTGATTTTATCATTTGTTCAGTTTTGACTTCATTCCTCGTAGAAACGTAGAAAAGGATTGTCTTCGCTTTTTTAAACTCTGGAAGGTTGAAAAGATTTTCCTGTATCAACTCACTCTTTGATTCCATCTCTTCTTCTGTAAGTGAATCCCTTAAAGACAGAATTTTTTTCCTGATATCTTCTTTCTTCATAGAATCATTATCGTTAATTTAATTCAAATTTATTCATTTAACACATTCTTGTCAAAAAATCTATTTTAAGTATCAAAATATTTAATAAATAGGAGTGATTGTATGGCATGGATAGTGGAAGTAGGCTATAAGAAAGAGGCGACAGATCCTGTAGGCTTCCTGACTAAAAAAGAGATAGAGGATTTAGGTATAAAGGGCGTGGAAGACGTGAGGACGATAAACACGTACATCATCGATGGAGATGTTTCTGAAGATACCGTTAAAAGGATGTGTCAAGAGCTATTGTCTGACAATCAGATTCAACATTTTGGTTACGGTGACGAAAACATAAAAAAATTGATAACTGATCATGGTTTTTCTGGGGCATGGCTAGTAGAAGTTACTTTCAAGCAAGGCGTGACAGATGCTGTCGGTTTGAGCACATTGAATGCGATTGAAATAATGGGGGTAGATGGTGTAAGGAACGTGAGCACTGGCGAGAAGTATTTGATTTTCGGTGACGTGTCGGAAGAAGATGTCGAAAAAATCTGCAAGAGAATCCTAGCGAATGAACTCATACAGGATTACAGTTATCGCAGGATCGGTGTAAAGTGAATGGCTGTTAATGAGATAAAAATTCTTGGAAAGAGTGAAGACGAGTTGTTGAAGATAAGCAAGAATTATTTGCTCGCTCTGAATTTGGAAGAAATGAAAAAGATTCAAGAATACTTTACTGAGAAAAAAAGAAACCCTACTGATGCTGAATTAGAGACTATAGCTCAAACATGGTCTGAACATTGCGTCCACAAGACATTCAAAGGAATTATAAAAACCCCTGACGGCGAGATCAACGGTTTATTGAAGACATTCATCATCAAGGCGACTGAAGAGTTGAAGATACCTTGGTGTAAGTTGGTTTTCAAGGATAATGCTGGGATAATAGAATTTGATGATAATTTTGATGTCGCGATGAAAGTAGAGACTCATAATCATCCTACAGCTTTAGACCCTTACGGTGGTGCTGGCACTGGTTCTGGTGGTGTGTTTAGAGATGTCATGGGAGTTGGTGCTAAACCTATTCTGTCAACTGACATATTGTTCTTTGGTCCAATCGATTATCCATTCGAGAAATTACCAAAAGGCGTAATGCATCCTAAGAGATTGATGAAAGGTTCTGTCAGAGGAATCAGAGATTACGGAAACAAGATTGGCTTTCCTACTGCTAATGGCGGCATCGGTTTTGATGAAGGTTATGTCGGCAACCCTTTAGTATATGCTGGCTGTGTCGGGATAATGCCGAAGAATAAATACATTAAAGAACCGAAACCTGGGGATGCTATACTTCTGGCTGGAGGAAGGACTGGTAGGGATGGTATACATGGCGTTACATTTGCTTCTCTAGAATTGACTGCTGAATCAGAGAAAACATCTTCTGGAGCTGTTCAAATCGGTAACCCAATCGTAGAGAAGAAAGTCTTAGATGGATTGTTGAGAGCGAGAGACGCGCATGAAAAACCTTTGTACTCTGCAGTAACAGACTGCGGCGGCGGTGGATTATCCTCAGCAGCAGGAGAGATGGGAAAAGATATAGGCATTGAAGTTGACCTAGAAAAAGTTCCTTTGAAGTATGCTGGATTAGAGCCATGGGAAATATGGATATCTGAAGCTCAAGAAAGAATGCTGTTAGCAGTTCCACAAAAGAATGTGAAAGAAATCCTGAAGATTTTTGCTAACGAGAATTGTGAAGCAACTGTTATCGGGAGATTCACAGGAGATAAAAGACTTGTTTTAAAATACAAAGGCAAGGTTGTCGCTGACTTGGATATGAATTTTGTTCATGAATGTATTCCAAAAGTTGTGAGAAAAACAAGTTGGAAAAAACCAAAGTACACTGAACCTGATTTGCCAGATAAAGATGATTTGACTGGAGATTTGAAAGCGATATTGAAATCGCCTAACGTTGCAAGCAAGGAATGGGTCATCAGACAGTATGACCATGAAGTCCAGGCTAAGACTGTGATAAAACCTTTGCATGGAATAAAAATGGATGGTCCTGGAGATGCTTGTGTTCTGAAACCTGTTGCGGATAGTTGGCGTGGGATTGTCGTTTCAAATGGTGTCAACTCAAAATATTCAATCGACCCTTACAACATGGTTTTGTCTGCGATAGACGAAGCGATAAGAAATAACGTTTGCTGTGGAGGGAGAAGGATTGCTATTCTCGATAATTTTAGCTGGGGAAATCCTGAGAGAGATGAGCCTCTAGGTCAATTGGTTGAAGCTTGTAGAGCATGTTATGACGGGGCAAAAGCATTCAAGACTCCCTTCATCTCTGGCAAGGACAGCTTGTACAACGAGTATGATTCTGGAAAAGGAAAAGTATCGATTCCTCCTACTCTGGTCATATCTGCAATCGGAATAATTACTGATGTTAGAAAAGCAGTGACGATGGACGTGAAAGAAGTTGATAATCCAATCTACATCGTCGGCGAGACAAAAGATGAATTAGGCGGTTCACACTATTACATGATTCATGGTTTCAAGGGCAATAATGTTCCGAGTGTTGATTTGAAAAAAGCGAAGAAATCTTTTGATGAGTTGATTGAAGCGATGGATAAAGGATTGATAAGAGCATGTCATGATTGTTCTGAAGGCGGGATCGGAGTTGCTGCTGCTGAGATGGCATTTGCTGGAGAACTAGGAATTAAAATAGATTTGAAGAAAGTTCCTACTAGCTTAAAGAGAAACGATAAGATTCTTTTCTCAGAGTCCAACTCTAGATTCTTAGTCGAGGTCAAGAAAGGAAAAGAGAAAGAATTTGAGAAAATCATGGAAGGAAATGTTTTTGCGAAAATCGGAGAGGTTACTGCTGATAAAAAACTTGTTATTTCAGGTTTGAAAGGAAAGCCTGTTGTTGAAGAGAATTTTAATGAGTTGAAGAAAGTGTGGAAGAGTACGTTCGATTGGTGAAATGATGAAAGAAGTTAGAACAATCGTGCTAAGAGTCGATGGAACTAACTGCGACGAAGAAACAGTGATAGCCTTTGAAAAAGCAGGCTCAAAAGTAGACTTAATCCACATGAACGAGTTGATAAGAAAAGAAAAATCGTTGGAAGATTATCAGGTCCTTTGTATTCCTGGAGGTTTTGCTTATGGCGATGACATAGCTGCGGGAAAGATATTCGCTGTATTGCTCAAGTACAAGATCAGCGAAGACGTTGAGAAGTTTGTCGAAGAAGGAAAGTTAGTCATAGGCATTTGTAACGGTTTTCAAGTCCTCGTCAAGACTGGTTTATTGCCCGCTTTAGAAGGGACAATGAAGAAACAGGAAGCCACTCTCGCCTCGAACGACATCGGATTTTTCCAGGACAGATGGATCTACATGAAGCATGAGAACAAGGGTAAGTGTGTCTTCACTAGAGGGATTAAAGACAAAATCTACATTCCTGTCACACACGGTGAGGGAAAGTTTGTCGCTGAGAGGGATGTTATCCGAAAGCTTGAGGAGAATGACCAGGTTGTTTTCAAGTATGTTGACCCTGACGGTAATTATTCTGGTTTTCCTTGGAATCCTAACGGTTCGTTCGATAACATAGCTGGTATCTGTAATCCTGATGGGAATGTGTTCGGGTTGATGCCGCATCCCGAGAAGTTTATTCACAAGTGGATGCATCCTTATTGGACGAGATTAAATGGGTTGTCTGATGTTGGAGATGGGTTTGCTATTTTTAAGAATGCGGTGGAGTTTGCTAAGAAAAAATCGTAAATCCAGAATCAGATAGATTTTTGTTCTGGGGAAATATAATTATACTATGAAGAAAAATATGAAATGGCTTATTTTTGGAATAATTTTCATATCATTCTCAGTTTTTACTACTTCGGTATATGCATTTTCTCTTGAGGACATTTTTTCTTGGATATCAAATATTTTTGGTAGAATTACTGGCTATGCTACAAACGTTACTACAGATTGTCCATACGAGTGCTGCCTAAATGATCCGACTTATACAGATAAATTATGTCAATATCCTAAGACCTGTAAAGATTACAAATGCATAGATGTGGAAACGACAACTACTACAATCACTACAGTTCCTATTCAACTTAAAGAGCAAGTAAAATGTGTATTTGCAAATTCTGCTTCTGAGCAAAAATGTTATACTTCTGACAGAAAGTTTGTATGTTCAGGAATAGGAACTTGTATAGTTAATGTTGCTGGAGAGCAAGGAACAAAGCTTGAATGGACAAGCTCATGCGGAGACTATGCCTATACTGTTATTGATGGAATCGATCAATATGCAGAATTTAAATGTGAAACTCCTGCTACTGCTATACCTACTTGCGGCAATAAAATATGTGAGAGTGGAGAAACATGCTCATCATGTCCTGCTGACTGCGGACAATGCGCAACACAAGAAGCAAAAGAGCAAGTTACATGCACTTTCTTGAATGCAAACGCTGTGCAAAAATGCTACTCTTCTGGTAATCAATTTGGCTGTTTTGGCATAGGAAGCTGCACAATGGATGTCTCTGGAGCAATGGGAACAAAGCTTGAATGGACAAGCTCATGCGGCACAGGATTTATTCCCACTGTTACTGACGGAATAAGTGAGAATGTCAACTTTAAATGTGAAACTGCTGCTTTACCTCCTTGCGGAAATGGAGCATGTGAAAGCGGGGAGACATGTTCCTCTTGTCCTCAAGATTGCGGACAATGCCCAGCCTCAGAGCTTACAAGCGAACAAGTCAAATGCACTTTCCTGGATACAACATCCTATCAAAAATGTTACACTCCTGATGGAAAATATGTATGCTCTGGAATAGGAAGCTGCATGAATACTGTCTCTGGAGCAATGGGAACAAAGCTTGCATGGACAAGCTCATGCGGAGCAGGATATACTTATAATTATATTGATGGAAAAGATGAAGAAGTGATTTTCAAATGCGCTCCAACATCAAGTGCTACGCCTGCGATTACTCCAATACCTGCTACAGAAATTGTCAAGGAACAAGTCAAATGCACTTTTTTTGATTCAACATCTTACCAAAAATGCTACACTGATGACGGAAAATTCGGCTGTTCAGGAATAGGAGGATGTATTGTTGATGTTTCTGGAAGCTTTGGAACAAAATTAACATGGACAAGTTCATGCGGAGGATATGATTCTAATATTATTGATGGAACTAATGCATATGTATATTTCAAATGCGGACAGCCTATAACAATTACAGAGCCAGCTGCTATAACAAAAGAACAAGTAAAATGTGTCTTTGTCAATTCAAATTCTGAGCAAAAATGCTATGGCAGCAGCAGTGCTGGAAGCTTTTCATGCGCTGGGATGGGAACTTGTATAGTTGATGTTGTTGAAAACAAGGGAGAAAAAATTGATTGGAAAAGTTCATGCGGAGGATATGCATATACTGTCATGGACGGAAACAATGAATATGCAGAATTTAAATGCGGAGAGCAGCCAACAAGCGTTACAGTACAGCAGCCAGTAACAACATACAAGAAAGCCAACATATATGTTTTTATTCAAGCAGGATGCCCTCATTGTGATGCTGAAAGAAATTTCATTGAGCAATTAAAGCAAAAATACGCTAATGTAGAAGTCCATTATATGGATATGGGTGCTGCTGAAGCAAAGTCATATCCTTTAGTAGTTGTGACATATCTGAAAAGAGGGGTTCCTGCAACTTTTTTAAATGATGAGGTATGGAACGGCTTTACTGATGATATTGCAGAAAAAATAGAGAATGAGGTGAAATTTTGCTTGGAAAAAGGATGTCCATCAGACCCTAGCCCCCCAATTCCTTCAGAATTGTTGCCATATCTGGCAACATTTACGACAAAAGCTCCAACTATTTATATTTCTCCTACAACAGGAACTGGTGTCAAAGAACAGATAAGATGCATATTTCATAACTCAGATGTTCTTATCAATCCTCATACAGCAAGGCCTGAAAAATGCCTTACAGATGATGGAAAATTTGGCTGTGTATGGGATGGAAATGTCATGACTGAAGAAGATGGCGAAAGAAAGGCATATTGCGGTATACTAAATGTTGAAGGGCAGCAAGGAACAAAATTAACCTGGAAAAGCTCTTGTGGGGGTTATGCATATAGCGTGATTGACGGAAGCAATGAAGATGTTGAATTCAGCTGCATTCCTGCAACAAATGTGACAACAGAACAAATCAGCGGCAAAGGTTTCATGAATGCATACTGGCAGTGTTATGATGGCAAAGAATTTAAGTCAAATGTTGGAAACTGCAAAACATCAGAAGTCTGGCAGAAAGAAGCACAGGAATCCTGCAAAAATAACTGCAAGATAGTAGATATGGCTCATCCGCACAAAAAATGTCCTTTAGGCTTGAGCAGGGACATGCCTGTTGGAAAAGCAGTTGTGAAAGGAGAAGAATATATTTTTGAGCTTATTTCCAATCCTGAGAATACTTCAGCAATGTTAAAAATAATAAATCCTGATGGGGCAACAATACAGCGAAAGTTTGAGCTGGAAGCAAGAGAAAAGGTTTTTGATACATTAACAATAATTCTTGGCTCTTCTTATCCTGGAAGAACAGACATTACTGTGGAAGGGGGGGAGAATTATATTGATTGCATGAAATGCGGAGTAAATTCATTTGCTGTTTCTCAGGAATGCTATCTGAATGCAGGTGAGGAAGGAACTTTCTTTATTCCTTCTGTTAGTGAGGAGGAAAAAAAGGCAGAGGAAGCAAAAGCAGTAGAGGTGAACAAAACAGAAGAGATAAACTTAATTTGCAAAGACAGCTGTCCTTTAGAAGAAAAATGCTATCCCTTCGGTTACAGGAAAGAAGGAAAATACTGTTCGGATGAAGGAGCGTTTAAAGAACAGTTAAAAGAAGATGAAAAATGTGAAAACAATTTTGAATGTTCAACAAATGTTTGTGTAGATGGAAAGTGTATAAGTTCAGGCTTTATTCAAAAAATTATAAGTTGGTTTAGAAAACTATTTGGAGCAGATTAACAATCAGAATCAAATAATTTTTTTCAAACTACTCATTCATAACGTAATGCTTCAACTGGCTGTAAACTAGCTGCCCTTCTTGCAGGAATTAAACCAGATACAGCCCCTATAAAAACAGAGAATCCTATAGAAAACAAAACTAGTTCAGGTGTGATGAGTGCTAAATTTTCCCCTAAACCACCTCTTCCTCCAACTCCTATCATTCTAATACCAAGTTCAGAAATCGTACCAGCAGCAATAAAACCTAGGAAAATACCTATCAACCCACCCATAAAACCAATCATCGCAGATTCGAATACAAATAATTTCATAATCTCAAAGTTCGTAGTTCCCAAAGCTTTCAGAGTTCCAATCTGTCTTGTTCTTTCCATCACAGACATGAACATCGTGTTCGCTATACCTATAGCACCTACTAGTAAGGATATTGCAGCTATACCAGTAAGGAATAAGTTCAGTGTTCCCATCACGCTTGAAATCGTTGTCTGCATTTGTTGGGCAGATGTAATGCTGAAATCTTTTGTAGTCTCTGTTTCATGTCTGGAAAGTAATAATTTTTCTTCCGTACTGTTTATAACTTCGTTGACTAATCCTGCGTCTGCTACTTTAACTTGTATGGATGAAAACTGGTTTGTTGTCACACTTGTAATGATTGTTCTCGCTGTATTTATTGGCATTATAATTGTGCTATCGCCTCCACCAAAACCTCCTCCACCTCCACCAAAACCTCCAGATTGCTGTAATATGCCAACAACACTAAACATTTTTCCTTCGATGCTTATTTGCGTGTTTAACACGAGTGGTTTTTTGAATACATTATTTGCAATGTTATATCCGATTACGATAACATTCCCATCGCTTGGCGTCAGAAACCTGCCTGAATATAATTGGGAAGTTGTCATTTCTCTCCAAGCCAATGGGTCGACTCCCTGGACTGATAGAGAAGCAGTTTGCCCCAAGTATGTAACATCAAGCCTTTCAGAAATTATGCCATCCACGAATTGAACACCAGAAACAGATTTTATAATTTGGGCATCTTTAGTGGTCAAATTTTGTGGGTTTGTAACTGCAGCTTGTCTTCTTTCCCCTTCAGGTCCTCCAAAACCACCACCGAAAGCTCTCTCAAATCCAGGGGAAACTGTAATAATATTAGCACCCAAACCACCCAATTGAGATGAAATGGCTTGCCGCGTACCTGATCCTATAGATATTATAGAGACAACTGCTGCTACACCTATGACTATCCCTAGAATAGTCAGCCAACTCCTCAATCCTCTGTTTGACAAGCTATTCATAGAGAGTTTTATAATATCGTTTAATTTCATTTCTTTTTCCTTCTTCTGAATCTGAATATTACCACTATTATGATTATCCCAACTATACCGATACCTATGTACATAAGACCGCCACTAGGTATCTGCAATTGGCTTCCTTGAGTTGTTTGAGTTGATTGTGTTCTTGTTCCTGCTCTAGTCATGTCTCCCATGTTTAAACTAACTTCTTTTTGAACTGTCCTTCTTATTCCAAGGGTGTCTGTGTAAGCAATTTCAACAGCAAGATTACCTCCTCTGATCAGTGATGTGTTAGTTATTGTTCTGTTGGTAAATGTCCTAGATTGTGATGGTGGTAAACCCCCTTGTGGTAGTGTTATATTTCCCCTTGTACTAGAGAAATTAGCAATATCTGTATTCTGTGTTATCTGAAAACTTACAAGCGTGTAGTCTCCAGCATTTAAGTTCCCAATGATGCTAGCATAAGTACCTGTTACTCTGAAATTCTGTTGCTCTGGAATTCTCACAATCAGAGAATACCCTGTATTTGCTCCTATATTAGCTATCGCTAACGTTGTGGAAGCTGTTGTTGAATCCTGTACAACTACATCAAAATCTGTTCGCGGGTTAGATACTGTTACGTTGAATTTATCTGTAACAACTACACCATTTTCTGCAGCATAGTTGTATGTACACTTTACCCCTATTTCATTCTCGCCATCTATCGCATCTTTATCCACTCTTACTTTGTATTTTATCAAAAATGCATTTTGATTAGTTTGCAATCCATTTATAGTTCCTAGTTCTTTGGTAGCACTCACACCAGTATCTAGAGAGAATGGGTACTCTGGCAATAATTCAAAAACTGCATTTTCCGCTTTTTCAGTTCCCCAATTCTCGAGCTTGAACACCAAGTTTACATATCCGTTAGGTTCAGCTGGGTATGGATCCTGATTCACAAAGGTAGTTTTTAAAGAGACGTCTTTATTGATTATAGTTCCTGATTTTGTAGTTATAATCTCTGCACTTACTATCGAGTTTACCGACAAAATACCTACTATGATAAGTAGGAATAATAGTTTTTTCATTTTTTTCAACCTCCATCTACGATTTTTCCATCTTTTAAACGAATGATTCGTTCAGCATATTTCGCGATTTCAAGTTCATGTGTGACCATAACAACCGTTACTTTCTCATCTTCTTGAAGTTTATTCAAAAATTTTATTATTTCCGAGCCAGCTTTTGTATCCAAATTGCCAGTTGGCTCATCTGCCAATATGAGAGGTGGGTCATTCGCCAAAGCTCTAGCTATAGCTATTCGTTGGCGTTCTCCACCAGATAATTGAGATGGCAAGTGTTCAGCCCTCATTTCCAAACCAACTGTTTTAAGTAATTTTGATGATTTTATTTTTCTCTCTTTCTTATCACGTTCAAGGATGAGCATGGGTAATTCAATGTTTTCTCGAGCAGTTAATGTCGGGTATAGGTTAAAAAACTGGAACACAAACCCGATTTTTTTCCCTCTCAACCTCGCTAACTCAGAATCATTCAGTTTGGAAATGTCAACCCCGTCTAAATATATCTTTCCTGAGGTTGGTCTGTCTAAAACTCCTATCATCTGTAATAGTGTTGATTTTCCAGATCCACTTGGGCCCATGATTGCTGTAAATTCTTCTTTTTTGATTCTCAGGTCTACACTCTTCAAAGCATGAACTTCAACATCATCCATCTGATAAGTTTTTGTTACATTTTTTAATTCGATTATTGTATTGCTCACAATATCACCCTCCTCCAGAAGGTCTCGGAAAATTTGTAGTGTTATAATACGGTGCAAATCCTCTGAAATTACCTAAACCAAAAGGTCTGATGATTCTGAATGTTATAAGTAAATAAAATATTGCCATCCCTATAAAAATTCCAATAACGATTCCTACCAAGATGTATTTTGTTCGATCATTCACAGCATCATTCCTTTAAAACCCTTTTTGAAATTACAATGTTTGTTAAAAATAAAAAAAATTGATCCCTTTTTACATTTAACGTTACCAATGCATAAAATGTCTGCCGAATCCTCTCATAGGATAACCAAATCCCATCCCTGATTCTGTTGTATTATAACGGTGTACCATAGCATTAAAATCATCTTCACTCATCACTTTGTATGAACCCATAAGATTCTCCACAGCTTTTTTATATGCTTCATAGTTTCCATCTTTGATAGCTTGTTTCACTGCATCTATTAGTTGTTTTCTTTCAGACATTGTCTTTTGTCTCTCAACAAGTTTGTTAAAATTTTCCTGTGTTAATGTTGCCATTATAGCATTCTTCCAAGCATTGAAGTCATTACTTTCAATTGCCTGCTTTATTGCTGATCCATTTTCTTCACTTAAGAATCTTACACCAAAAGCGGATACAATTCCAATGGATACTATTAGTCCTGCCGCTATTAAAATCAACAGACATACAGTCGTCTTTTTCATTCATTCACCCCTATTTTTTTATTTGTATAGTTTCATATATCTGAAACCATATATAATAATTTGGTGAGACCGTAAAATACGGTTTCAAAATTTTGAAACCTTAAAAATTATATAGAACAAAACTTTATATACTTATTCGTTTTAACATTTGTCATGAATATGAAAAATAAAAGATTATTATTATTAATTTCTATACTTGCCATAATTACTTTTCTGATTATTCTTTTCTTTAGTATTTCTGAAATGCCCGAAATTGAAGTGCCTGAACGACCAATCCTGGGGTGGTATAGACCATTTATTATGGGATTAAGAGGTCCACGTCCGATTCCAATTCATACTTTATTGATACCTTCAGTATTATTGATAGTTGCAACCATTCCAATATCTTATTATTTTATATCTCAAAGGTTAGAAAAAAAACTAGAAAATAACATGATAGTAATCTCAAAACTTATTAAAAAAAATAATTCAGTCTCAAATAAGACTCCAACAGAAATGGATGATAAAAATATTATTTTAAAATTCTTAAATCTGGATGAAAGGAAAGTTGTAGAAAGATTGATTGATGGAAAAGGCAAGATATTGCAGTCAGAGATAAGCAAAATGGAAGGTATGACTAAATTAAAAACTCATAGGGCTGTAAAAGACTTAGAAAGAAAGGGAATAATCATGAGAGAAATTTATGGTAAAACTAATCGAATTATTCTTTCAAAGGATATTAAAGACCTTATGTTTAAAAGTTGAAAATTCACAGAATTATAAAAAATCTAGAAAAGCAAAATTTAACAATAAAACAACAATATGGCATGACAAGTAAAATAGTAACTGTTAAGTTCTCCTTTTAGAAAAATATAAACAGTTAAAGATAAAAATGCTTTTATAGATTATTAACTAAGGTTAATCATATTTAACACATTTTATGACCAGGAAAATTTTAACACAGAATACTTTTTAATTACTCGTAACGTAATGCTTCAACTGGTTGTAAACTAGCTGCCCTTCTTGCTGGAATTAAACCAGATACAGCCCCTATAAAAACAGAGAATCCTATAGAAAACAAAACTAGTTCAGGTGTGATGACTGTCATACTACTTCCACCTCTTCCTCCAACTCCTATCATTCTAATACCAAGTTCAGAAATCGTGCCAGCAGCAATAAAACCTAGGAAAATACCTATCAACCCACCCATAAAACCAATCATTGCAGATTCTAATAAAAACAATTTCATAATCTCAAAGTTCGTAGTTCCCAAAGCTTTCAGAGTTCCAATCTGTCTTGTTCTTTCCATCACAGACAAGAAAAAAAGGAAGGTAATAATGTTGACTGAAAATGGGCATGAATACTTGAAAAATATAAAATCATAATAAAATTCATTGAAGATTTCAATTTATGACCCAAAACTAAATGTTGTTCAACAAATATTTACTAAAAAGAAATGAGATAGATTTTTGTTCTTAATGTCTGATAGATTAAATAAACCCAATCCAAAATAAGTCATATGAAAATGGATGATTTTTGGGGGATAGTGGACAACGTCATCTACGAATCAGACGTTCTATTAGAAGTTGTAGATGCCCGTATGCCAAACTTAACCAGGAACAAAAAAGTAGAAAACAAGATTCAAAGAAAAAGAAAGTCGTTTATATTGGTCTTGAACAAGTGTGATTTAATAACAAAGGAAATGAGAAAGAATTTTTTAAAAAATATTAAGCTAAAGAAAGTAGTCTTTTTTTCATGCAAAAAGAGAATGGGTATTCGAGAATTGAAAGAAATGATTTTTGATATGGCTAGAAGAAGACGATATTGGGATAAGATAAAAGTCGGCGTCGTTGGTTATCCTAACACTGGCAAATCTTCAGTCATAAATGTTCTGACATGTAGGTCGGCTGCAAAAATTTCACCCATTGCCGGCTTAACAAGAGGGGTTCAATGGATAAAAGGCGAAGGTAAAATCATGTTTTTGGATACACCAGGAGTGATACCCATGTATGAGAAAGATGAAACAGAGCAAGCATTGATGTCTGTTATAGATCCGAATAAACTAGAAAACCCTGACCTAGCAGCAATGAAAATCATACAATTGTTCTTGGAAAATAACAAAAAAAGCTTGGAGAAATTCTATGATGTGAAGATAGAGACTGATGACACTTTTGAAATTCTCTTGAAAATCGGAAAAAGAAAGAATTTTCTTTGGAAAGGTGGGAAGGTGGATGAAGTTAGGACTGCATTGACAATAATAAGGGATTGGCAGAGAGGAAATTTACTCTTGAATTTCTAATGAGGTTAAATTCTTCTTCTCAATAAAAAACAAAATCAGTTAGATTTTTGTTCTCGGGAAAGGGGTTTAAATCCTTTTAAGAAGAATGTTAAATCATGGCCGATTACACAACTTTTATACCGAGAGAATTCTTCTACGGTAAAATTACATCAATTCAGATAGCGATAACAATTATAATAATTTTAGCGTTGATTTTCATAGGCTACAAAATCTATGAAATGGGTGACAAAAGAAGAAAACCAGAGTAATTCTAAGAAATTTAAGTCAAGAAAAACAAAACGATATCATGTCAGAATCGATTGGTTTTGTTTATGCCTTAATCGCAGCACTCATATGGGGTGTACACTTAGTCCCATTCAAGAAGATGAAAGCCAACGTCTACTATTCTCAATTCTTGATGTGTTTAGGTATTTTCATTTCAACAATCTTGATATCGATTCTTTTACATTTTCCTTTGAGTCTATCTGTTCCAGGTTTAGTCGCAGGAATTATATGGTCTTTTGGTAACCTTTCATCATTAAAAGCTATAAAAGAGATTGGCATATCAAGAGCTTTTCCAATATGGATTTCAAGCACATTGGTCATGTTTACATGGGGCGTTGTTCTGTTTAAAGAATTAACTAGTTTAACAAACATTATACTTGGGTTATCCGGGGTTCTGTTAATTTTCATCGGTTGTGTTCTCGTGGGAAAAACGAAGAAAGCAAAAGAAAAATCGACAAAGAAAGGGATCATTCTTGCCCTAATCGCTGCTGTACTTTTTGGTTCATCCTTTGTCCCGTTAAAATTAACTGGAATGAGTGGTGAGCAATTTTTCTTTCAAATGTCGACTGGAATAATGATAACTAGCACGTTTATTTTCATTTTAAAAATAGACATTCCAAAAAATCTACAAATTACAAACGGATTTTTGACTGGACTTTTGTGGGCAATAGCAAATCTCTTTGGGATTTATGCTAATATTTTGCTAGGTTTATCAAGAGGGGGTCCAATTACTCAAACAGCAGCATTGATAGGGGCTCTTTGGGGTTTGTTCTATTTCAAAGAATTTAAAGAAAAGAAACAGATTATTCAAATTATTGTGAGTAGTATAATCGTGGTCACTGGAGCAATACTGATTGGTTTAGCGGGGTGACGAAAAATCTTAAATTCTAAATCATAAAAATTCATGTAAGGGTGATATGTTAGATTGGCAGAAAATAATCAAAGAAGAAATTGAAAAATGCGAGATGACTACATTTCCCACTGAAGATGGAAAGGGTACTTATCCTTATATAATACTTCCATTCGATGGGAGAGTTACACCAAGATTTATGAGAGCTGTTATGGAAGGAATGAATTTAATGTTGAAAGATGAATTAAAAAAAGCGACAACGATACTGTTGCCAGAAGCAAAAGGTTTTTTTCTTACACCTTTGATAGAGATTTCCGGTTTGGATTTAGTATTAGTTAGAAAAAGGAATTTCAACAAACCAAACCAGATAATGATAGAACAAACAAAAGCCTACAAATTAGGTGAAAATGTCATGTACTGTGTTGGATTAAAGAAAGGGGATGTCCCACTGATAATAGATGATATTATATCTTCAGGTGGAACACAAATCAGTATAATAAATGCCTTAAAAAAACATGGTTTTGATTTAGCTGGTATTGCAAGTATTTTTGATAGGGGGAATGGAGTGAATATGATAAAGGAAAAAACTGGTTATGATACGAAAGTATTAGCCAGATTAGAGATAATAAATAATAAACCTGTCGTTTCAAAAATTTTTGGGGTTGAATGATATGAAAATCTTGATAATTTGTGGGAGTGAATCAGACTTAAACATAGCAAAAAAAGCTGAAGAAGTTTTGAAAGAAAATAAAATTCCATATGAATTAAAGATAGCTTCTGCTCACAGAGAACCTGATAAAGTTAAAGATATTATCAAGAAATCAAATGCTGATGTTTTCATTGCGATAGCAGGATTATCTGCAGCCCTACCAGGTTTTGTTGCATCAATAACCGATAAGCCTGTGATTGGAGTTCCTGTTAATGTGAAATTAGACGGATTGGATGCTTTATTGTCGATGATGCAAATGCCATCTGGAATTCCAGTTGCAACAGTTGGAATTGATAATGCTAAGAACGCAGCCCATCTTGCTATAAGAATCTTGAAGTTAAAGTATCCTAAATTGAAGTAAATAAACACTTTTATTATTCAAAATTATAAATTCTCACATACATTAAGTGATGGTATGTCTTGTGTAGCAATAGTTGGCGGACAATTTGGAGATGAAGGCAAAGGAAAGATTGTAGACTATTATTCTAAGAATGCAGACGTAGTCGTTAGATATAATGGTGGATGTAATGCTGGACATACTGTTATCGTTGGTAAGGATAAATTCAAGTTTCATCTGATCCCTTCTGGTGTGGTATACGGTAAAAAAGTGATAATTGGAAATGGCATCGTCATCGATTTAGAAGTATTGAATAAAGAAATAGATGAGATCAAGCCCCGAGTTAAAAAATTTGATTTATTGATCAGTGAAAGAGCACATGTTACTTTACCTTTTCACAGGATTTTAGATGAATTAGAAGAATCTTGTAGAGGAAAATCAGAAGTCGGAACAACAAGACAGGGAGTGGGACCAACATATGCAGATAAATTTTCTAGATGCGGTCTTAGAATAGTTGATTTGTTAGATGATGAAACTTTAAATGAAAAATTAGAACAATTGATAACAGTCAAACAAAAGATGTTAAAGTATGTTTACAATTCAGATATAGTCCTTTCTAAAAAAGAAATTTTGAATAATTGTCTAAAATTAAGAGATAAGATAAAAAATTATATCGGTGATGCTTCTCTAGAAATTAGTAAAGCGATAAAGCAGAAAAAGAAGGTTATTCTCGAAGGCGCACAAGGTACTCTTTTAGATATAGATTTGGGGACATACCCATTTGTCACATCCTCTAACCCTATTTCAGGTGGAGCTTGCACTGGTTCTGGTATAGGGCCAAAAGATATTGATACAATTATTGGAGTTGTCAAGGGTTATGTAACAAGAGTTGGTTCTGGTCCTTTACCTACTGAGTTAAATGATAAGATTGGAGAAACGATCAGGAATAAAGGTAACGAATATGGAACTACAACTGGAAGATCTAGGAGAGTCGGATGGTTCGACGGGGTTATACTAAGATATGCAGTTCGTGTTAATTCTTTAGATGGATTAGCGATTACAAAATTAGATGTTTTGAGTGGATTAAAAAAACTAAAGATTTGCTTATCTTACAAGTTTAATAGTAAAATGATCGATGAATTTCCCACAAGTCTAAAAGTTCTAGAAAAATGTGAACCTGTTTATGAAGAGATGGATGGATGGCCAGATGTTTCAGAAGAAGAATGGAAAAAAATTGCAAAAAAAGGATACGTTGCCTTACCAAAAGAATTGAAGAATTATCTGAAAATTATTGAAAAGATTGGTAGAGTTCCTATTTATCTCATATCTATCGGACCAGAAAGAGATTCAACTATTAGTTTGAAAAAAATCTTCTGAGGATTTTGATGAACAAGAAAATTGTCTTAGCCCTTGGTGGTAATGCCTTAATCAAAGAAGGTCAGAAAGGGACTATTACTGAGCAATATGCGAATGCTTATGAGGCTTTAAAGTCTATCGCAGAACTGGTAAAACAAGGATACAAAATAGCCATCACTCATGGCAATGGTCCTCAAGTAGGAGCAATCATAATCAGGTCTGAATCTTCTTTAGATAAAACTTATGACATTCCACTCTCTGTTGCTGTGGCACAATCACAAGGAGAGATAGGTTTAATTGTTACACAAACATTGAAGAACGAGTTGAAAATTAATGGAATAAACAGGGAAGTCGCCACAATCCTAACTCATGTTGTTTGTGACAAGAATGATCCTTCTCTCAAGAATCCATCTAAACCGATAGGTCCTTTCTATAAAACTCCATCCATCTTTAGAAAAAGAGGAATAAGCTTTGTCGAGGATTCTGGAAGAGGATACAGAAGAGTTGTACCTAGTCCAATACCATTAGACATAGTAGAGAAAAAGACGATCAAGATTCTTGTAGAAAGAGGAGTTATCGTTGTTGCTGTTGGTGGTGGAGGCATACCAGTTTATATAACTAGTAAAGGAAAGATCGAAAGTATACAGGGTGTTGTAGATAAAGATTTAGCTTCTTATGTCTTGGCCGATTGTGTAAAAGCAGATCAATTGATAATCCTAACATATGTTGAAAAGGTTGCTTTAAATTTCAACAAGCCAGATGAGAAATGGCTAGATCATATGTCAGTTGAAGAAGCTAAAAAATATTTTACGGAAGGGCATTTTCCTCCTGGTAGCATGGGACCAAAAATTAAATCCGCGATTAAATTTTTGGAGAATGGTGGAAAGAGTGTGATAATCACATCTATCTATAAATTACCTGATGCTATAGAGGGGAAAACTGGAACTCATATAACGAAGTAATATTTTTATAAATCAAAAACAAAAGATTCCACATGAAAAAAATTCTTATCAGAAAAGGTAAAGTTAAAGACATATACGACATTGGCAACGGAAAAATACTCTTCGAATTTACTGATAGAATTTCCTGCTTTGATGTGATACTTAAAGACAAAATTCCTTCAAAAGGTGAAGTTCTTTGTAGAATGGCAACTTTCTGGTTCAAAAAATTAAATTTTCCGAACCATATCATAGAGACAATCCAACCCAATCAGATGATTGTCAAAAAATGTGAAGTGATTCCAATTGAATGTGTTGTCCGTGGTTATCTTTATGGAAGTTTTTATGAGAGAGTTAAAAAAGGTGAAGTAAAAATTTCTGCTGAGCCTATATTAGCAATGAAATTACCAGAAGTTGTTTTTGATCCAACGACAAAATTTGAAGAAAAAGATAGACCAGTTTCAAAGGAAGAAGTCTTAGCAAATGGTTGGTTAACTGAAAAAGAATTTGAATGGATTAAACAAAAGAGTATTGAATTATATAAAAAAATGTCTGAGATTGCTGATAAAGCTGGATTCATTCTGGCAGATGTTAAATTTGAGTTTGGGAAAGATGGTGACAAAATAATATTAGTTGATTCTATAGGTCCTGATGAATTTAGACTATGGTCAAAAGAAACATGTTCTCCTGGAAAAAATCAAGAAGCATTCGATAAACAAGTTGTCAGAGATTGGTTGATAAAGAAAGGCTATAAAGAATCTTTAGATAAAGCATCTAAATTAGGAAAAAAAATGCCAGAACCACCTAAACTGCCTGATGAATTAATCAAAGAAACGACAAAAAGATACATCTATGTTCTTGAAAAATTGACTGGTGAAAAGTTTTGATTTTCCTTTTCACTACAGAAAATCACTAAGTTCTTCTTTATAGATCGGCAGAAGTTTAGTTTTTATTTTTTTAGGAATAGTGACTGACTTGTGAATGCTGAAAAATTTCTTACGTAATTCATCCTCTCTATCTTCAACTTCTTTCATAAACCTCTTTTTGAATTCATCTATTAATTCTCCTTTAACTTTATTTTTAGTCGCTAGCAAAAATGCAAGTAATTGTTCATCTTTTCCAACACCTGAACTATCATAAGAACTTAATTTTTTACTCGAACTAAAGATAGAATAATACTTCATATGATTTTTCGATAACATACCATTTGGGAAGCCAAGTTTTTTTGTGTTTACATTAAATGCCTTAAAAATTATATAGAGTCTTGCACATTTAGAGCAACTACAACACCATCTCTTGAAATTGTTGACTGTAGTTTCATCCGGGAAACATGAATATTGATATTTTGCAAATTTTGGATATCTTGTATGAAGAATTTTTATTATAGACATGTCGTGAAGAGGTTCAACGAGACTACTGACGTAAATTCTTTTCCCTAAAGTAATGTTAAGTAGTTTATTTATTTCCTGCATCCATTCCATGGATTGATCAAAAACTGGATAACATTTGTAACCATTTTTACTCGTGTAAGTTTGATTGCAACTTTGTTCATTACCAAAAAATAGATATTGTGCTCCATAATTATACAAGAATGGTATTAGAAGGAAGGCATATTCAGTAAGAAGATGTGAAAGAATGAAATCTGGCTCATTTGAAATCTTAAGATAAGTATAATCGTGGAGGAGCATGGTTTCATTGTTTATTTTTTCAATTGTTATGTCAAATTCTTCTTTGAATTTTTTTATAAGTTTTCTTTTGTAACTGTTCTCGTGAGGAGCACCTTTTTCTTCAATCCAAACTGGATGATTATCTAGATTTATTTCTCTCGCTAATGCAAGAGAGAGTAAACTATCTTTACCAAAACTTGAACTCAATACTGAATTGTTTTCATTCAAAACGTAATTTAAATTAGGATATTTTATATTGCCATTATTAAATTTGAAACTTGAGTTAAAGAATTTTTTAAAGAGATTATCTGTTTTAATACCATCAAAATCGCTTATGTTTGGAATGTCCATGAATTGCATTGTCATGAAAAAACTCTTCAAGAGAGGCTGTGCAGTGTTTAGTTTTATTTTATTCACTTTGAGTATTAATGGAAAATGAAGAGATTTGAGGAATAAATAATTGTCCATGAAAAAATCTTTCGTCTCATTAGGAAAATTATTCCATATAGCAGATGGGTAATTTACTGAAAGTTTTTCCCCGTTCAAGTTAATGATAACGCCATTATCATTTTTTTTTATAGATAAATTCATTTTATTCATTTAATTTCCTTATGAGAATTTTTTTGTATTTAGTTAATTTATTCTTTATGGTCTTTTTTTGGTAATATAGGAGATTTCACAACAGCCTTTACTGGTATCGTGATATTGTATCTCTTCATTGCAGCTTCAAGAACTGACAATATTATTTCATTGTAGGTCATTCCTGCCATATAGCATGCCTTTGGAAACCTAGAATTTTCTTTTGGGTCGGGTATAAGGCCAGGCGAGACATTCACATCTAGAACATTTGGAATACCATTTTTATCAAGTCTCATATCTATCCTACAAATATCAACACAACCTAATACTTTGAAAGTGTATAAGGCAATTTTTTTAATACTGTCTTCAATTTTTTTATCGATTCTAGCTGGACATATTACACTTTCTACTTCATTACTGGGAGAATCCCAAAACCACTTAACTTCATAACAATCAAACTTAGGCAGATTATTAGGAACATTATTAAAATCAACCTCTACTATCGGTAACACTTTTGGTGGATTCCCAAGTAATGCGACTGTGAATTCTCTACCGTCGATATATTCTTCCACTAAAGCGGGCTGGTGATACCTGTCGATTATGAACTTTATTCTTCCCCTTAATTCATTCTCATTTTTAACTAGAGACTTTCTTGTAATTCCTTTACTAGAACCTTCTGCGTTAGGCTTAACAAAAAGTGGGAAATTAAGGTTTGGATTGAGTGGTTCGTCCCCTGCTCTAAAAAGTTGAAACTTGGGTGTAGGTATACCATAGTAACTCATTAATTCTTTTGCTCTTGCTTTATCGAGTGTGATTGCTTGAGTCAAGACTCCCGATCCCGTATAAGAAATTCCTAACATCTCTAACATTGAAGGAATTTGACACCTTCTGCTTTCGCCAAACAAACATTCTCCGATGTTGTAAACAAAATCAAGGTTTGAATTCTTTAATTTCTCATAAGCATTTTTATCTGCTTCTATCAGTATTACTTCATGACCTGCTGATTCGAGTACATTTTTGATAGCGGTTATCACGGAAATATCATCGAATTCAACATATTTGTCAGTCTTATATCTGCTATCACTCTCGGGAAGTGAGTTAAATGTAAATCCTATTCTCATTTAAAATTCACCTCGGATTAGGATATTCGTACTCTTCACCTTTGTAATTTGTGAGAATTATTTTTTCGGGAGTTATCTCTTTTACATACTGCGGTAGAATTGGTATTTTCCCACCACCACCCGGACTGTCGATAACAAGATGTGGGACACAAAGTCCTGATGTGAACCCTTGAATTTCTTTAAATATCTTGAAAGCATTATCAACACTTGTTCTAAGATGTTCTGCTCCTTTAACTAAATCGCATAGATACACATAGTATGGTCTGACTCTTATTTGTACTAGTTTTTGCATCAATTCCTTCATAATTTCTGGAGAATCATTAACTCCTTTGAGAAGAACTGTTTGACTTCCCAATGGTATTCCTGCATCAGCTAATAATTCACATGCTCTCTTGCTTTCTGGTGTAATTTCAGATGGATGGTTGAAATGGATGTTCACATAAACAGGATGATATTTCTTAAGTATATTGCATAATTTTTTAGTTATTCTAGATGGTAAAGTGCATGGAACTCTAGTTCCTATTCTGATTATTTCTAAATGTGGAATGGTTCTTAATTCTTTTATTATGTATTCTAATTCTGAATCTGTTCTGAGGAATGGATCACCGCCTGAAAGGATTACATCTCTAACTTCTTTATGTTCTCTTACGTAATCGATACCTTTCATTATTTGTTCCATTGGAATTTGTTTTATTTTACCAATTTTCCTTTTTCTTGTGCAGAATCGACAATAAGTTGGACACATAGAAGATATTAAGAGTAAAACTCTGTCTGGATATCTGTGTATCAATCCTGAAACTTTTGTGTCTCTTTCTTCACTCAATGGATCATCGACATTGAAATGGTCTTCAAGCTCTTTTATATCAGGTATGCATTGTTTCCATATCGGATCATCTTTTGCTTTTATTAAGCTCAAATAATAAGGACTTACTCTCATAGGATAGACTTTTTTAACTTTTTCTATATCTCTCAAGTCAGCACCAAATTTCTTGAGAACTTCAGATACGGTAATTCTCTTCATTGTCTCAGGAGTTTCATAACTAATATTTTGTGGAATATCCTGAGGTTTAATTGATAATGATGCATGAAGTGATAAAGGATTCTGGTGTTCTCTTTGTTTTATAGTATCTAACATTTACGACTCTTTGTACCTCCTAACATTTTAAGAAGAAACGATTAATTAGAAATCCGACTAGACTTATAAATAAACCACAATGTTTTCTTAAGTGAGGGTCTTCGTCTGTAGACGAATCACTATCAGGAGAATTTACTGATGGAGTTAACATGAAAGTGGTTCTCGCTCCTCCTTTCATTCCTTTATTGAATACTATATTTAAACTTATCGATATTTTTGTGTCAATTTTTTAAAAGCACGTTAGAAAGACTCATTTTCGTCTAGTGCCTCAAATTTTGAGCCCCTCTAAAATCGAGAAATTTCTTTAAATTATTTAAATCAATTATTATAGTATATGTCAGTACATCCCATAGAGTATAGGTATTTCACTGAAGAGATGAAGAAAGTTTGGGAAGAGAAATCTAAACTTCAGAATTGGTTGATGGTTGAAGCTGCATTAGCAAAGGCAAACGCTAAATTTGATATCATTCCTGAGAGTGCAGCAGAGGAAATAACAAAAAAAGCAAACACAAAGTTTGTTAAATTAGATAAAGTAAAGAAGATCGAGGAAGAAATACAACACGATTTAATGGCTATGGTTAAGGTTTTGACTGAAGTTTGTAGTGGCGATGCTGGAAAGTATGTCCATGTCGGCGCAACTTCTTATGATATTGAGGATACTGCTTATGCTTTACAGTTCAGGGATGCCATCAACATAATTGAAAAAAAATTGAATGAACTGAAAAACGTTCTATTGAAGTTAGCTGAAAAACATAAAAATACAATTTGTATAGGGCGTACCCATGGTCAACATGCTGCTCCAACAACATATGGAATGAAGTTTGCCTTATATGCTGCAGAAATTCAGAGGCATTTGGATAGATTAGAAGAATCTAAGAAAAGAGTTCTTGTTGGTAAGATGACTGGTGCTGTTGGAACACAAGCAAGCTTTGGTAAAAAAGGTATTGAGTTACAAAAATCTGTGATGAAGGAATTAGGACTTGACCCTGTTCTTGTTTCAACACAGGTTGTACAAAGAGATAGACATGCTGAAGTAATTTATGACATGGCTTTGATTGCCGCAACACTCGAAAAGATTGCAAAAGAAATTCGTAATCTTCAGAGAACTGAGATCGCAGAAATATTTGAACCGTTCAAAGAAAAACAAGTTGGTTCATCGACTATGCCTCACAAGAGAAACCCTCACAAGTCAGAGAGAATATGTGGCCTTGCTAGAATAGTAAGGTCGAATGTTATGCCCGCTCTTGAGGATATACCATTAGAACATGAAAGAGATTTGACAAACTCTTCTGCTGAGAGGATAATATTCCCAGAAACATTCATACTTGTCGATTACATGTTAAAAGAAATGATCAATATACTATCAGGATTGGAATTCAATTACGATAACATAAAGAAGAATCTTAGTGAGACAAAAGGTTTGATAATGACAGAAAACTTGATGCTAGGTTTATTAAAGAAAGGTATCGGAAGACAAGATGCTCATGAGTTGCTAAGACAAGCCTCGATGAAAGTAATGAAAGAAAACAAGAGTTTAAAAGAAATTTTAGTCAAGGATAAAATCATTAAAAAGAAATTTACTGAAAAAGAATTGGATTGGTATCTTGATCCTAAGAACTATCTTGGCACTTCTGTTCAACAAGTTGAGAATGTTGTAAAGACTTTAAGAGGGAAATCGTGAAAAAAGAATTCACATATGCTAAGTCTGGCGTAGATATTTCTAAGGTAAAAAAATTGCATAAATCAATGGCTGAATCTTTAAAAGAAACCTTTTCTTCAAGAGACGGTAAATTTGGAAAAGTTTTAACTGAGATAGGACATTATGCAGGGTTAATTGATATTGGAGATAAAGCTCTCGCACTCCATGTTGACGGAGTTGGTACAAAAGTTCTGATAGCTCAAGTATTGAACAAGTACGATACAATTGGTATCGATTGTGTTTCTATGTGCGTTAATGACATTATTTGCATTGGGGCTGAACCTGTTGCGTTGGTTGATTATATCGCTGTAGAAGAACCTAATGAAAAAATAATAAACGAGATAATCAAAGGGTTGGTTGATGGTGCAAAACAATCCAATACAGCTATAGTAGGTGGGGAGACTGCAGTCATGAAAGATGTCATCACTGGAATAAAAGGAAAAGGATTTGATTTAGCTGCAATGTGTGTTGGAGTTGTCGATAAAAATAAAATTATTACTGGAGAAATGATGATGCCTGGAGATGTTGTCATCGGTTTAGAAAGTTCTGGTATTCATTCTAATGGATTGACTCTAGCAAGAAAAGTTCTACCTAAAAAATATTATAAGGAATTGTTAAGACCGACAATGATTTACGTTAAGCCAATTCTTGAGATAATAAAAAATTGTGAAGTACATGGCTTAGCAAACATAACTGGTGGTGCATTCTCAAAATTAATGAGAATCGGTGAGAAGGCAGACGTAGGATTCTTACTAGATAACATGCCTGAGTTGCTGAAGATATTCAAAATTATTCAGAAACTTGGAAAAATATCAGATAGAGAAATGTACAGAACTTTCAATTGTGGTGTAGGTTTTTGTATTATTACTCCAGAACATGAATATGAAAAAATAACTCAAATATGTAAAAAATATGGAATTAAAACAAGAAAAATAGGTAAGATTGTAAAAGAAAAAAATGTAAAAATCAAGACTTCTTCTGGTTTTATTTCAGTTTTATGATAAGACCGATAACTTTTATATATTTGATACTAAGTAATTATTTAATGTCAGAAAAAATATTAAACTATAAAAAATCATTTTCTGAATGGTTTATTCTCCTTACTGTATATTCTTTTGACTTAGATAACAATTGCTCATTCCTCGGGAGATGGTGTTCATGAATGTGGAAGAATTTATTGAAAAACAGTGTGAAGAAATAAAACGTATTGTTGGAAATGAAAAAGCACTTATTGCTGTTTCTGGGGGTGTGGATAGTACAGCTTGTGCTGTTTTAACTCATAAGGCCATAGACGATAGACTTCAGTGTGTTTTTATAGATACAGGTTTCATGAGATTAAATGAACCAGAAAAAGTTAAAGAATACTACGATGAAATAAAATTGCCATTCAAGATTGTTGATGCAAGTAAACGTTTCATAAATGCGCAAAGAGGTTTAGTTGATGCAGAAGATAAGAGAAAAGTATTCAGAAAAACTTTTTATGATGTATTGAGTGAATCTGCTAAAAAAGAAGGTTGTAAATTTCTTGTCCAAGGAACTATAGCACCAGACTGGATTGAAACTAAAGGTGGAATAAAGACACAACATAATGTGCTCAGTCAGATAGGAATAAATCCTGTGAAAAAATTCGGTTTTAATGTCATTGAACCTCTAGTTAACTTGTATAAAGATCAAGTCAGGGAAGTTGCTACATTCTTAGGTATTAAGTTTGAGATTTCTAAACGACAGCCTTTCCCAGGTCCTGGACTTTTAGTTAGAATCATAGGTGAAATTAATCAAGAAAAAATAGATTTGGAAAAGAAAGCAACAAAAATAGTTGAAGAAAACTTACAAGGAAGCCAATATTTTGCAGCAATAATCGATGATGATGAAGAGGAATGTGAACATAACATAATAGAATTGACTTCTGATTTTTTTGGAATACAACCTAATCAAGTTAAAGTAAAAATTCTGAAAAATCAAGTAACTGGTGTTAAAGGTGACTTGAGGGCTTATAAAAGAATAGCTTTAGTTACGATTAGGTTAGACTCTGAGTTGTTTAAACCAACGATTGAAAAACTAGTCCAGTTGCAGGTTGACATAATTTCTAATAATCCAGACTTTACTCGTGTTGCTTACAATATAACTAAAACACCTAGAAAAGAGAAATATATAATTCTAGTAAGATCTATCACGACAAGAGACTATATGACTGCAAAAGTTACAGAGATACCATGGGATAATTTAGAAAAAACTGCTGAGAATATAATGGGCGAATGTAAAATGGTTTCTGAAGTATATTATGATGTGACATCTAAACCCCCAGCAACAGTAGAATACGAGTGATAGGAATGATAATTCCTGTTGTTAATGTTGAAGGACAGTATAATCATCTTATAGTCAGATGTTTAAATGAGTTCGATGTGGAGAGTAAACTAATTCCTATGTACACTATATACGAAGATTTAGAAAAAATGGGCATTGACGGATTAGCTATGGGTGGTGGTCCACAAAGAATTGACTTTGAAATTGAAAAATTCAAGAACTTATCAAATAATATCAAACAATTGAAAGTTCCTATATTAGGAATTTGTGTTACACATCAACTATTAGCTATGATTTTTGGTGGTATGGCTGGTCCAGCAAAGTTTCCTGAATATGGTCCTGTTGAAGTATTGGTCGATGATAAAGATCAAATATTAGAAGGATTTAATAAAAGATTTATTGCTTGGACAACTCACAATGATGAAGTTTTAAAATTACCTGAAATTTTCAAAAATTTAGCACATTCTGAAAAATGTAAAGTTCAAGTTATGAGACATATCAGCAAACCAATTTTTGGGACGCAATTTCATCCAGAGGTTATTCATACTGAGAATGGAAGTTTGATTTTCAAGAATTTCATAGAAATTTGTAGAAATGGTTAGAAATTTATTTTTTTATAAGAAATATTTAAATGGTGTCATTATCTCAATCTACACATGTTAAAATAAGAAAACATATGGATCTTGTCAAATTCATCAATATAGGGGATTAGCATCGAATGCACAATTTGTGGAAAAGAAAGTTCCAAGATATTTAAGACAAATATAGAAGGAACGATTCTTGAAGTTTGTGAAACTTGTTTACGTTTTGGAGAAGGAGTAATAGAGTATAAACCTATACCTGTTGAAAAGAAAGAAAACATCAATATTTTAGAACCTTATAAGGAAGAAGAAATATTCTTTATCGAAAATTATGGGAATTCAATCATAGAAGCAAGAAAGAAGAAAAATTTGTCTAGAAAAGAATTTGCTGAAAAAATTAAAGAGAAAGAATCTGTGATAAGAAGAATCGAGAATGAAGAAATGATACCAGATGAAACTTTAACTGAGAAAATAGAAAAGTTTCTTGAAATAAAGTTAACAAAAAGTTATGAAGCAAAAAAAATAGAGAAAACTTTAAAAAAGACAGAGCTCACGATTGGCGATGTTGTTGAAGTTAAATGATATCTTAGATTATTGTGGATGACAACAGCATTGGTCTGCCTTGCATTCTTTGAACCCAGTTTCGCATGTACCGGTTTTCTTTAGAAAATTCCAATTTTTTACGCAACATTGTTGTAAACTCTCCCCTTCAGTACAATCACTCTGGCTAAGACATCCTCCATCTATATCGCCACAATCTGTTAAAGATTGTGAACGGATAGTAGTTGTTGTCCCTCTTTGTGTTGTTGGAGTTTTTACCATGAAATAATAGACAGCTACTAGAATCAAAAAAATTATTAAAATCAGAGCTCCTATTGTTAATTGAGATGTTTTATTCTTGTTTTTCATAATTTTAATTTTAATTTCGAGTATAAAAACCTTTTCTATTCTGTAGAGTATCTAACAATTCAAGAAATAGAAAAATACTTACATTATTTAGATTTTCTAAACCTTTTAAACCTATCTCATTCGAACACATACAATCTAGAGTAATAAATCTTTATTAAGGACCTTGACCTAAATAGTGGTGGGTTCCCATAAATCAAATAGACCTGATATTAGAAGATAGAACCACTTTAGTTTATTCTGATTATTCTTGTAAGGTTACTCATGATTCATTAATAAATATTCCTACAATTACACATAATATTAATAAATTTCGGGAGGGGTTGTATGAGTCTTAAAGGAAAAGATATAATTTCTATAAGAGACCTAAAAAAAGAAGACATTGAGTTAATTTTAGACACTGCAGAGAAAATGGAACCTTATGCTAAAGGGGAAAAAATATATAAACTTATGGAAGGGAAAATTCTAGGAACATTATTCTTTGAACCTTCTACAAGAACCAGGTTATCATTCACATCAGCCATGCAAAGAATGGGGGGACAAGTAATGGGTTTTTCGGGGACAGGTATAACTTCGATTGCTAAAGGAGAAAATTTGACAGACACGATAAGAACTGTCGAGAGATACTGCGATATAATTGTGATAAGGCATCCTTTGGAAGGATCAGCAAGACTGGCAACAGAAGTTTCAAGTAAGCCTGTCATTAACGCTGGGGACGGAGGAAATCAACACCCAACACAAACTTTACTCGACCTTTACACTATTAAGAAAGTCAAAGGCAAGATTAAGGGATTAGATGTCGTACTCTTGGGTGATTTAAAATACGCAAGAACCATGAGGTCTTTATCCTATGCATTAGCGATGTTCGATGCGAACCTGACTTTTGTTTCTCCTAAGGGTTTGGAAATGTCTAAAGATATCTTGATGGAGATAGAGAATAGCTTTGGTAAAAAACCACTTCAAACAAACGATATGGATGCTGGATTAAAGAAGGCAGATGTAATCTACATTTGTAGGATTCAGAAAGAAAGGTTTGAGGATAAATTTGAAGCAGAGAAGATGCAGAAAGCATTCAGGATAACTCCAGAGATTTTAGGAAAATGCAAGGATGAAGTAGCGATATTGCATCCACTACCAAAAATAACAGAAATTGATTCTAGAGTTGATGAGATGAAATGTGCAAAATACTTTGATCAAACATTCTATGGCGTGCCTGTGAGAATGGCTCTATTAGCTTTGATTAGTGGAGGGATGTAGATGAAAGAAGAATTAAGAGTAAAGAAGATTAAGGATGGTACAGTCATAGACCATATAATGGCTGGAAGGGGAAAGAAAGTACTCGACATACTAGGAATAGGCGATACCTTTTCCAACACAACTGCATTACTCATGAATGTTCCGAGTGAAAGGATTGGACATAAAGATATAGTGAAGATTGAGAATAAGACTTTAGAGAAAGAAGAAGTGGATAAAATAGCATTAGTTGCCCCCAATGCCACATGGAACGTGATAAAAGATTTTAAAGTCGTGAAGAAGAGTAAGATTGAAGTTCCAGATTTACTTGAAGGATTATTGAAATGTCCGAACCCTAAGTGTATAACGAACAGTGATGAGCCAATGATATCAAAATTCATCGTGGAAGAGAAAGAGCCAGTGAGGATGAGATGTAATTATTGTGAGAGGTTGTTCGACCTAAAAGATCTTTTATAGAAGTACGAGAAGGTATGTCAGTAAAATTGGATGTTGAATTGGCAGGGTTGAAACTAAAAAACCCGACAATATTAGCTTCAGGAATTCTTGGCATTTCTAAGAAGATATTGTTATCAGTGGCAAAAGCAGGGGCAGGCGCTGTCACAACAAAATCTATAACGATAAAACCAAGAGAAGGACATAAAAATCCAATCTTAATTCAAACTTCAGAAGAAACTTTTTTGAATGCTGTCGGTTACTCTAACCCTGGATTAGAAGAAGCAAAAATAGAATTTGAAGATTTGGACAAATTTCCAGTGCCAGTCATAGGAAGTTTAGTTGGTTCTGATGCTAAAGAGTTCGCCTATCTAGCTGAGAATGTAAAAGGAATAGGTTTCAAGGCGATTGAGATAGTTATTTCATGTTCACACACTCCTGGTTTCGGATTGTTAGCTGGGCAAGGAACACCTGAAGCAACTGAAGAGATAACATCTGCTGTCAGAAGCAAAACAAAATTGCCTTTGTTTGTCAAAGTTTCTCCGAACATAATATGCTTGGGGGATGTTGTCAAAGCTGCTGAAAAGGCTGGAGCTGATGGTATAACAGCAATAAATACTCTTGGTCCTGGGATGGCGATAGATATTGAGACATCAAAACCAATATTAGATTTTAAGGTCGGAGGTATGAGTGGACCTGCGATAAGACTGATAGCAGTAAGATGCGTTTATGACATTTATGAATCTGTGAAGATTCCGATTATAGGTGTCGGTGGCATAATA
>Ga0315296_10000321_pt1 | contig 44198 bp, 41 predicted proteins | sample YL17G14_18_MG_FD_203921 | JGI IMG/M metagenome (GOLD analysis project Ga0315296, IMG submission 203921) | Sediment microbial communities from Yellowstone Lake, YNP, Wyoming, USA - YL17G14_18 | ecosystem: Environmental > Aquatic > Freshwater > Lake > Sediment | place: USA: Wyoming | collected... | reverse complement strand
CGTGTCAACGCGGCCATAGTCGGAGCTCTCGCGACCTTCATGATAGGCCTACCGAAAATACTCGTCTAGAAGAGTCACTTGCTCCTCGTCCCTATTTGGGGCGGGGGGCTTTCTCCATTTTTGAAACCCACCAGTTGTATCCTTGCTTCTCACAGAGAACAGGGTGATCGAGATGTTATGTTCGCCAATCGATTCAGAGTGGCGCTGAACCCTCAGGCTCGTAGGATACGACCCGAGGGCCAGAAAGCGAGCACGACGAGAACGGCAGCAACCATCAACCCCGCGCAGAGGAGGAAGATTGTTTCCATAGGCACGAACAGTGCCAAGGCACCTACCGCCACTGCGCCAGTCGAATGGGCCACATCCCACACTAGAGGAAGGAAAGATGACGCAATAGACTTGCTCGCCGACGGAACCTCATCTTGGGTGGCTGTCCATTCAAGCACTACCCTCACGCCCCAGGCCGCCCCCAAGATAACCATGGCCAGCCCCATCAGCCAAATGTCAGTCGATGTGGCAAGAAGCACGTAGGAGAGTATGAGTGTACCAAATGAGATCACGAAGGGCCATTTCTGTCCGAACCTGTCTGAGATGGATCCAGCAGGGGATCTGACCACCGCGTTCGCAATCCCACGCACAGCAAGCATCAGCATTGCCACAGACGGGTCCAGTCGCAACTGCGTGACCGCGTAGACCAAGAAGACCGTGTCCAAGAAGGTGATGGACACCGAGAAGAGGAAATGCAGAACGCCCGCCAATGCAACCCTTCGCCTTGACATGACAGAAAGCAGTTCCGAGAACGCTCGGGTCAGAGAGAAATCCTCGCGGCCAACGCTGGTTTGGCCAGACGGGGTCATGCCAACGTACGAGTCCCCCAACGCTCTTGATCCGAACCTCAAGTTCAGCATCAGGAACCCGGCCAATGGAAGCAAAGAGGCTGACATCATGAGATGAGCATAGGAGAAGGTGGACAGAAGCACCGAACAAACAAGTGGACCGAGCATGGTACCCAAACCGTATGACGTGAGATAGGTCCCAATGGCCCAGCCAATCTTCTCCGTAGGCGACATATTGGATATGGTCGCAGCCATTGTTACCATGAAGACGGCCCCGGCCACACCCCAGAGTACTCTCACGGGGAACAACCACTCGTACGAAGGAGCCAGACCATACAGCAGATAGGAGAGGCTTTCCCCGAGTAGTGCTGCTGAGACAAGAGTCCTGAACCTAATCCTGCGGCACACGAAGCCAGAAGGGAGCCTCGACAGAAAGGCCGCCAACGAGGCCATTCCCACAACGGCTCCTGCATCAAGAGACGATGCACCCGTCGTCATGATATGCAGAGGAAGAATGGGTTCGACAATGTTCTCTGCTGTGAATGAGGCTGTCGCTATCAACACTAGATAGTACAGATCCTTGTTCAGTTCATCCGACTGATCGCCCAAGTCCATGACACCGACAGAGACTGGTTGGACAAAGTGGGCTATGTCGAGAGTGTGCGTAGGGCGTGCGCTGGCATCGCGCTCAATGGGCCACCTCCATCGGGCTGCCCTGTTGACAGGATCTCTGTATTGCCTCGATCACCTTTGTGACAGCGAGGCCGTCTTCACCAGGTGCCGGCACAGGCTTGTCGTCCAGCACGCAGTCAACGAAGACCGCCGTTGACTCCTTCATGAATCCCGCGTTAACACCTTGAATGTTCACGAGCCCCAGTGTGTCCGGGCGGGTGTGCTGCTTTTCGCCGTAGAGTTCGATGCATCTTTCCGTAGTGTCAACAAAGACCGACCCTTTTGACCCGACCATCTCCATCTTGAAGTCGAACACCGACGGATGCGAGGTCGGAAGCACCCAAAGCGATTCCAGGTTAGCAACAGCACCACTCTCGAACTCTACAATGGCTGAGTAGAGGTCCGGAGTGTTGATGCCCATCTTCGTCAGTACACTGCTTCTTGACACGCCGTATGCCTTCTTGGCCTCACTCTTGGCATACCACCTAGCTAGGTCAATAGTATGACTCATCAGGAACCAAGCGACCGTGCTCTTCGCGGCCCAGCTCAACATTCCGGTAGGTACGTATATCGTATCGCTGAGCCTGAGGTACAGGTACAGGAGGTCCCCTAGTTCCTTGTTGTCCAAGGCCTCCTTTGCCCTGACAAAGGGCGGATTCCACCTGTTGCTGAACCTGACCATCAGTTTTACCCCTGCTTTTCGTGTGGCGCTAATCATGTCCTGGCCGTCTCTAACCGAGGTGGCAAGCGGCTTCTCGACGAGGACATGTTTGCCCGCTTCGACTGCGGCTACCGTCGGATCTCTGTGAGCGAAGTCCGGTGTACACACGGCGACAGCATCTATCGACTTGTCCTTCAGCATCTGCTCATAGTTACTGTACGAATCGGCACCGTACTTGCCCGCCAGATCCTTTGCACGCGACTCGTTTATGTCAGAAATGGCGATCAGTTTCGCATTCTGCAGCCCAGAGTATATGGTCGCATGGCTTGTTCCAAGAATTCCAGCTCCAATTATCCCCATCCTGAGTTGCTTCAATTCCGTACCCACCGCGTGAGGACGCGGATTAAAGGTTTGCCAATGAAGCCTGTGCATTCGCATCGCTTCAGAATCCGATGGATCTGTCCCGACATGCTGCTCAGCGTTAAATCTTCGGAAGTGGCTGGTTACTCATGAAAGTATACGTCGTCACTGACATGGAGGGGGTGGACTGTGTCGTGCTCTGGAGACAGACTGGCATGGAAGGACTTGATGATCCCATGTATCAGAAGGCAAGGCATCTTCTCACCGCTGAGGTCAATGCAGCCGTCGAAGGAGCATTAGAGGGGGGCGCGAACGAGATCCTCGTGGTAGACGGACATGGGGCGAACTCAGCCTACAACCTTGTCCCGGAAGAACTCTCCGAGCGTGCTCAGTACATACTGGGAACACCATGGGACAAGTACCTACCCGCGTTCGATGATACGATTGACATGGTCTACATGGTCGGGCAGCATTCCATGGCGGGGACGAAACAGGGCGTCTTGGATCACACGATGTCTGCCAAGAGTTGGGTTGGCGCACATATCAACGGGGTGAAAGTCGGGGAAATAGGGTTCGTGACGTACTATGCCGGGCACTTCGACGTACCTGTCACCTTCCTGTCGGGCGACCTCGCCGCGTGTAACGAGGCGAAGGCCCTGATAGGCGACGACATCACGACCGCGACCGTGAAGGTCGGACTGAGCAGGACCAGCGCGAAATGCCTTCCTCCCAAGACGGCAGCGGCTCTGATCAAGAAAGGTGCGAAGGCCGCAGTCTCGGGTGTGCACAAGGTGAAGCCGATCTGTCCCAAGTCCCCGGTCGAGGTGGAGGTCGAACTCCTAGACTCATCCACAGCGAGGAGTTTCCTTTCAAGGAGGCACTGCGAGCTCTCGGGTGAACGTGTTGTGAGATTCTCAGGCCAGAACATCACAGAGGTTTACGCAGACATGTTCGGATAGTCTGTCTCAGACAACTCGATGGAACTCAGACATCGTTCCCTGGAATCCAAGTCACATTGACGACATCCGTTCGGCATATATATGGTTGGTAAAACCACAAGCACAATCTCGTGGTAATGTTCGCAGACCAATCCGAAACGCGGAAACTCAAGATGAGGTGTCTAGCTTGGCTCCAACGGTATGATGATCCACGCCAGCAAGTAGAACAGTATGCCGGTGCCATAGAGAAGAGCTGTCAGGGCCCAGGCGAGCCTGATCCAGGTGGGATCCGCATCCACGTAGTCGCCTAGTCCTCCACAGACACCCCCCAGGATCCTGTTGCGTCTGGACCTGAAAAGGCGCTTCGCCATAGGTTGGCCGTGCCCGTGTGGGATTTAGGTGTTGTTTCGTAAAGTGATTTGCCTACTAGCGATGAAGATAAAAGCAGGAATTGCGCAGGCGCGGTGGAGGACAGGAGGAGAGAATCCTTGGCCGAGACTCGCGACGCGGCGACGCCATCCTTCTCTGTTCCCGCTGATTCATTCAGGAGGTAGAGAGGTTGAACACAAGGAGACGATTGCTGAGATTCCTCGGCAGTCTTTCTTCCATCAGGTGGGTCTCCTTGTCCGTATATGGTATCTCCGTAGGTTACTTCCTTTTCCTGATACTCGGACCAGCGACGCTGGGGATATTGAGCGGACTCGGATCAGTCAATCAGGTCATTGGAGATCAAGCTCTCATGTCGAGGGCCCTGTCCGCCGTTCTTGCCTCCTTCGTACTGGCCACCTCAGTTTCAATCCTTGACATACTGGCTGGGCTTCCTCTGGCTTGGCTCATAGTCAGGAAGAAGGGAGTCCTGTTGGACATACTCGATGCACTCGTAGATCTTCCGCTGATCATCCCAACCGTGACGCTCGGGTTCTCGATCTTGCTGTTCTGGTCGTCAGGAGGGCCGCTCGGGTTCTTGGGACTACCGCCCCTCACGCCCGGCTGGATACTGGTGGTTCTCCTCCACTTCTCATTCTCCTACCCAGTAGTGGTCAGGGTTCTTGTGGGCAAGATGCTCGAACTCAATCTCGTGTACGAGACCGCTGCAAGAACTCTTGGCGCGACGCCCTTCACTGCTGCGAGAACAGTGACTGTCCCGCTGCTCAGCTCAGGCATAGTTGCTTCCTTCCTGCTCGCGTTCGCCAGATCAATGTCTGAGACAGGAGCAACCATCATAGTGGCAGGAGCCTTCGAGAACGGCCCGATTTTCATAAGAAACGCGTTGAACGCCGGGCTTGAAGGCCCACTCGTCGCGACAAGCATCGCTCTGACGACCATATCTGTGGTCGCGTTCTACGCAATCAAAGTTCTGAAGGTCGATCTGCGGCTACCCTTTCAGAGAGCGAACGTAAGTCTGGAAAGGAAGCTCAGTCGAGGATTGATACCGCGAATCGGTGCAATAGCGACAGTAGCAGTGCTCTTCATCTTCGTGATTTTCCCTGCGCTGTCATTGAGCCTGAAATACGCGCCCGCGGCCATGAGTGGAGAGATTCCGGCCCAGATACTGTCAGGTTCGGGTATCTGGCGAGACTTCTGGTCGGGCGTTGTCCTGTCTTATTCCATTGGGCTGATCGTCACTGTGATCAACCTCCTGTTCAGCCTGCCCATGGCCATTCTGATCGCGAGGAGAAGGTTCGGCAAGACAGTGTCCGTCGTACTCGACAGTCTCTCTAGCGTGCCGATAGTCATTCCGTCCGTCGCGCTCGGAGTATCAATGATGTTCTTCTGGAGGAACTTCGCGATTCCCGAGTTCTGGCTGATCGCCTTGTCGCATCTGAGCATAACCTATCCGTACTTGGTCGCCACACTGGTGTCCGCGTTGGATGACATCCCGACACATCTTGAGGAGACTGCAAGAACGCTTGGTGCCGATCCGTTCACATCCTTCTCCACGATCACGCTTCCGCTCGCTAGGTATTCGCTACTCTCCGGCGCCATCCTGACCTTCACCAGAAGCGTGGATGAAACGGGTGCAACATTGGCAGTCTCCTCCACCATGAAAACTGTTCCCGTCCTGCTGGTGAACTGGGTCAAGAATCCGTTCCCGGGCAGTGAGCTGGCGGTGGGCATCGGCACCTCCATTCTTCTTCTGACCTCTGTTGTGATACTACTCATTCTCAAGACGTTGTCGAGGGGAAAGCGTGTTGCCTAGGATAGAACTGCAGGACGTGACCAAACGTTTCGTCGATGTTTTGGCGATCGACGGAATCAGCGCCGTCATCGATGATGGAGAATACGTCTGCATCCTAGGACCAACTGGAAGCGGGAAGAGCACATTGCTCAGGCTGATCGCGGGCCTGGCCAATCCAGACAAAGGGGAGATTAAGATCGATGGGAATAGGGTCAATGAGGTTCCGCCTGAACACAGGAACACGTCACTCATGCCCCAGAACTACGCTCTCTTCCCCCACATGACAGCATGGGAGAACGTTGCGTACGGGCCAACATCCAGAGGAGTTGACCCCGATGAAATCGCAAGGAGGGTTTCGACCCTGCTCAAGACGGTCAGACTGCAGGATTGGGCAAAGGCCTACCCGAGCCAACTCAGTGGAGGTATGCAGCAGAGAATAGCGCTAGTGAGGAGCCTTGCCAGCGGGGCGAAAGTTCTGCTTCTCGATGAACCCCTCGGCACGCTGGACGCGAGACTCAGACTGGATCTGAGGAGGTACCTCAGACGCTTTGCCAAGGATTTCGGTCTGACGGTAGTTCATGTGACTCATGATCAATCTGAAGCCATCTCGATAGCCGACAGGATCCTGATTCTGAGACATGGCAGGATTGAGCAAGAAGGGAATCCGCGGGCGGTCTACTTCACTCCGAAGACTCTGTTCGCGGCCAGCTTCGTGGGAGACCGAGTCCTTCTCGAAGGAGTAGTGCGGGAGGTTCGTGATGAGATTGCCACCGTGGAGGTCGAAGGGGCAGGCGAGATACGCGCAAAGTCTCGCGGGCTCAGAGAAGGAGAACTGACGGTAGTTGCGATCAGGTGCGAGAGCCTGCAGTTGGCGGATCACCCGGCAGAGAATCTGAACAGGCTGAGTGGAAGGGTTATTGAGATCAGACCCCTGGGGGCCTACTTCAGGTACTCTGTGGAGCTTCAGGGCGGAAAACGCGTATACTCGCACGTGTCAGCTCTTCAGGCGCTAAGCAACAGTCTGCGCGTTGGATCCCAAGTTGATGTCTGCTTCGCAGCTCAGGACGCTCTCTCGTACAAGTACCCGGAAAGGGGTCTGGCTCTGGAGGTGGAGGCTTTCTAATGCCGACCGTGGACATCAGAGAGCTTCGGAAGAAGTTCGGGCAGTTCGAAGCAGTCCGAGACGCGACCATGAGCATCGGGAATGGCGAGTACGTGTCGATCATAGGCCCCAGTGGTTGTGGGAAGACGACGCTTCTGAGGATGATCGCGGGCATCCTTCGCCAAGACTCTGGCGATGTCAGGTTCGACGGAGAGCTGGTCAACGACAAACCGATTGAGGAACGAGGAGTTGGCTACGTCTTTCAGGACATCGCACTGTTCCCTCACATGAACATCTGGGAGAACGTATCCTATGGTCCTAGAGCCAAGGGTGAGCCAATCGACCACATTAGGGCTGTCACACTCGAGATGCTGGAGATGATGAAGCTCTCCGATAGATATCGAGATCCTCCATCCAACCTGAGTGGAGGGATGCAGCAGAAGGCAGCGGTCGCGAGGGCTATTGCCCACGGCAGCAAGCTCATGTTGCTCGACGAGCCCCTGTCGATGCTGGACGCCAGGGTCAGGTCAGAACTCAGATTCGAGCTCAGGCGCATCGTCAAGGATCTGAGCCTAACGGCCATCCACGTCACCCATGATCAAGAGGAAGCGATGGCGATCTCGGACAGGATCTTCGTGATGCAGAAAGGTGTTCTGGTCGAAAACGGCAGCCCGTCTGATCTCTACTTCAGGCCTACGCACCTCTTCACCGCCTACTTCTTGGGCGAGTCCAATATCCTAGCAGGCAGAATGGAAGAACCAGGCGAAGATGGATGCATTGTGAGGATAGGTCACAGTCAGCTGAGAGCGATCGGAATGAGTGGAGCAAAGGGCAGCAAGGTGGCGATTGTCATAAGACCCGAACTGGCGGAAATCGACGGCGAGACTGATGATAATCGCATTGGAGGGAGAGTTCGAGCCAAGTACTTTGAAGGATCCTTCCTGAGATACGTGGTCGAGATAGGAGATGATCTGTTCCTCAGAGTCAAGTGCAGGGTCGACGAGAGCGGTCGCGGACATCGTGTTGGAGAACAGGTCAGCGTTAGCGTTGGGAGAGATCACGTTCGGGTGTACGAGTTTCCTGCTGGAGGCTTAAATAAGGAAATCAGGGGGTAAACACCATGACCGAACCTCTTCAGAACTGGTTGAAGACCAGGAGAAAGGTCAGGGTACTCGAGTTGATGGTGGAACACTCGAACAAGGCCCTAGAGGTCACGGATGAGTTCCTGCTAGCAGAGAAGGCTGCTCTGGAAGGCAACATCAAGGAGAGGGACGCGGCTTTCAAGAGAGGGAGAGTGAGAGAAAGAGAAGGTGACGCTCTGCGCAGAAAGACCGAAGAAGAACTCGCGAAGGGTGAACTGTCCCCCGAGGAGAGGGGTTATCTCATGAGCCTGGCCAGACACATAGACGGTGTGGCAAACTACGCTCACGGTGCCAGCCGGATCCTCACTTTCATACCAGCCGACAAATTCGACGAACCGATGAAGAATGAAGTTCGCGTCATGGGCTCCAAGGTCAGGGACTGCGTGGCTAGCATGGCACGCTGCATGCGAGCCCTGTCTGAAGGCGATGTCGCCGGTGCTGAGAAGGGAGCTGACATGGTGGAAGAATTGGAAGAGGAAGTGGATGAGCTGCACATGAGCAGCAGGAGGATTCTGATGGGAGGTTTCTACAATGGGTCCGATCCCCGTGTCATTGTATTCTCTTCCGAACTGCTCGAAGCAATCGAGGAGACCTCTGACAGGTGCGAGGACGTATCAGACCAGGTCAGAGTACTGCTCGTGTATCTGTCGCAACCCTCAGAGTAGGGAGTACGTGGGGCGCAACCGTCGCGGCACCCAACCAAATGCATGCGGACTGAACACAAATAAGACTTCCTCAGAGCCCGGGCTCATCTCAGGTCAGTCTTTAATAGGCTAGGCGGAAACGAAGGAAAATGTCAGGCTCAAGGCTCAGGAAGCTGGCCACTTACTATAGTCTTGGCGACCTGCTGATCCTACCAAACGCGTCTAGCATAGAGCCCAAAGAAGCCGATGTCTCTTCCAAGTTCACGAAGAGGATAGGTCTTCGCATTCCGATTGTCAGTTCGCCGATGGACACTGTTACCGAGTCCCAGATGGCACTGGAGATGGCCAAGCTGGGAGGAATGGGCGTGATACATCGAAACATGAGCGAGGAGCAGGAGGTCGAGGAAGTTCGCCGTGTGAAGTCCAGTGAATCCAAGGCGGAGACAATTGATGAAAGGGGACAGCCTGCTGTAGCAGCGGCTGTTGGTCCGTTTGACGTGAGAAGGGCCAAGGCATTGGACTCAGCTGGCGCGGATGCAATCGTGATCGACACCGCCCACGGCCACAACTTGAACGTCGTCAGATCCGCTGGGGAGATCAGGAGACAAATCTCGTCTGAACTGATCGTTGGAAACATAGGCACGCCCGAAGCTGCTGAGGATTACCTCGATGTCGATCCCGATGCGCTACGCGTCGGTCTTGGTTCTGGCTCGATATGCATTACGAGGGTGGTTACAGGTGTAGGAGTTCCGCAGGCCTCCGCCGTTCATGGGGTCTACTCAGTGGCAAGAAGACACCACATACCGGTCATATCGGACGGCGGGGTGGAGTCGGGTGGAGACATCGTAAAGGCTCTTGCGCTCGGAGCTGATTCCGTCATGCTTGGCAAGGCGCTTGCCGGTTGCGATGAGTCACCCGGAAAGCTTCTGGAATCGCCGCTACCCGGACTCGTTGGGGGGTACAAGCTCTTTCGTGGAATGGGGGCCCGCAGTGTCATGTCGAAGGTGGACAGGTACATGGTCTCGTCAAAGGGTGCCCCAGAGGGCGTCGAAGGCTTGGTGAGGATGACGGGCAGTTCTGCTTTGGTCGTCAATGAGTTGGTTCAGCACGTGAAGCAGGGCATGGGCTATGTCGGGGCCAGAAATGTCGGAGAACTCCGCAAGAGGTCAAGGTTTGTCGTTGTGACTCAGTCAGGCTCGGAAGAAGGCAGACCCAGACTCCCTATCCTGTTGAGTCATGAGGACTGGTCCAAGTTGGAGACCGAGTGAGTTGTTCTACCACGTGGAGTTCATCGAGGAGGGATCGCAACACCTCAAGGAGTAGACTCTGAGAGGAATCACAACGAGAAAAGTGAACGAAGCCGATGATGCATCACGACGCGTGTGCAACCTGATGAACAAGTCGTCCGCAACTATAGAACACGAATAGCCTGCACTTATGACAGTCATGCCTTTATAGGCCAAAAAACTCAAGTGACTCTCATGGAAGCATACGCTGCTCTGATTGGACTGGGCGGACTGGCCGTTGCTGCCTGGCTCTACCGACAAGTCAGCAAACAGCCTTCGGGCAATCAAAGGATGGTCGAAATAGCGGAAACCATCAAGTCGGGCGCAAATACCTATCTGAGGAGGCAGTTCATCACACTCGCGGTCTTTGTGGTCGCGATCTCTACCCTGCTGTTCGTTCTCAGGGGTGTTGAAATGGCTCTCGCCTTCGTGCTTGGTTCACTGTGTTCAGGCATCGCAGCATACATCGGCATGGCAGCTGCACTCAAGGCGAACGTGAGAAGCGCGAATGCGGCGATTGAGGGGCTGAGCAAGGCGTTTCGCGTTGCGTTCGAGGGTGGAGCGGTCATGGGCTATTCGATCGTGGGATTGGCTTTGATCGGCATAAGCGCACTTTATCATACATACCTGGACACTGATGCGATCCTCGGCTTCAGCTTCGGCGCGAGCACATTGGCCCTGTTCGCGAAGGCAGGGGGAGGAATCTACACGAAGACAGCCGACATGGCCGCGGACCTCGTAGGCAAGGTCGAGGTCGGGATTCCGGAAGACGACCCGCGCAACCCGGCCGTGATAGCTGACAACGTCGGCGACAATGTCGGTGATGTCGCCGGAATGGGAGCGGATCTGATAGACTCCTACATAGCCAGCATAGTTTCCGCGATGATCATAGGCACAGCCACGCTTGGTGCTTCAGGTGCGACGCTGCCGCTGATGTTCGCGGCCGCAGGGCTCGCGGCCTCGCTACTCGGGCTTGTCTTCGTCAGGTCAGACGACCCCAGCACTGCGTTGAACAGGGGGAGTCTCGGCACATGCGCTGTGTTCGTGGTGCTTTCGTTCGTCATGATCAAGTGGGTCGGGGCCGACATTGGCATCTTTTACGCAACCATTTCTGGCATGGTGGCTGGCATTGTAATCGGTTTCACGACCGATTACTTCACTTCCGACGATGCAATCCCGGTTAACAGGATCGCAGAGTCAGCGAAGACCGGCGCTGCCACCACCATACTCTCTGGTTTCTCCTACGGCATTGTGGGCACAGTCCCTCCAGTCTTGGGCATCTGCGTGGCCACGATCGCGTCGTGGTATTTCGCCGGTACATTCGGTGTGGCGATGAGCGCCGTCGGAATGTTGTCGACCGTCGCAATGACTATCTCGTCTGATGCCTATGGACCCATCGTGGATAACGCCAAGGGGATTGCAGAGCAGTCGGGTCTTGGAGAGCAGGTCATAAGGATAACGGACAAGCTCGACTCGGCCGGCAACACGGCCAAGGCCATAACGAAGGGATTTGCCATAGGCGCCGCAGCGCTGACAGTCCTGTCGCTGTTCGCAGCCTACGCCAACACAGTGGGCATAAGCACCATAGACCTAATGAACCCATACGTGATCGCGGGTGCATTCGTCGGAGCCTTGATGCCTCCCCTGATCTCAGCGTTGCTTATACTATCCGTGGAGAAGAACGCGTTCGCCATGATAGGGGAAGTGAGAAGGCAGTTCAAAGAGAATCCGGGGATACTGAAGGGGGAGACGAAACCGGACTACGCGAGGGTGGTGGACATGGCCACAGTGGGCGCAATAAAGGAGCTGATCCTGCCGAGCGTGCTCGCCCTTGTTGTTCCCCTAGTGGTCGGCGTGATTCTGGGCAAGGCTGCGCTCGGAGGGTTCCTCGGCGGCAGCATCTTCACCGGCATAATATTCGCTCAGTTCATGGCGACCTCCGGGGGGGCGTGGGACAACGCGAAGAAGTTCATTGAGGATGGCGCATTCGGCGGAAAGGGAAGCGAGGCACACAAGGCAGCAGTCATAGGGGACACAGTGGGAGACCCGTTCAAGGATACGGCCGGCCCGTCGCTGAACACGATGATAACTGTCATGTCACTGAGCGCGACTGTCTTCGCTCCTCTGATCTTCAGCGTCCTCTGATTGCACCGAGACTAGAGGTGGAGAGACTCTGCGGGCGGGGCGCCCACTATTCCTTCACATAGGGCTTGCCAGCGTCGGCGGGACCCTTGCCTCTCTTTCCGTATATCGCTAGGGCGATCACTGTGACCAGATACGGGATCATCCTCAGCAGCTGGGCAGGCAGCAAGCTCGCACCCAGCGATGCGGAAACCCAGTACTGGAGGGTGTCGAAGAATCCGAAGATTAGACTCCCACCGATCGCTGCAAGTGGATTCCAGCCCGAGAAGATAACGAGAGCTATCGAAACCCAACCCCTCCCCCCGGTCATGCCTCTTGTGAAGATGTTGTTCCAGTCAATCGCTATGTAGGTCCCCGCGAGTCCGAAGAGAATGCCCGCGAAGATGGACGTCAGGTACCTGACCATCGGAACGTCAATGCCTGCGGCGTCCGCGGCCAATGCATTCTCTCCACAGCTTCTGATGATCAGACCGTACTTTGTCTTGTACAACAGATAGTAAGCCCCGAGCGCCAAGGCAATCGACAGCGGAAGGAAGTAAGAAACCTGGTATGCAAGGTTGCCGAACACGATGTTCAGCAACGAGGGCATTCTTGTGACGCTCTTGCCATATCCATAGGTCGTCCACACCGCAACCGTCAACACTTCAGTGAGACCCAGCGAGAACGTTGTGATCCCTAGTCCCATAACGACCTGGTCTGCGCGCAATTTGACGCTCAGATATCCGTACAGCAACCCGGAAACGGCCCCGACCATGACTCCGTACGCAAGTCCGATGAATGGGTTGCCGGTGACCGAAGAACCGTAGGCGCTGGCAAACGCGCTCAGAAGCATTATCCCTTCGACGCCCATGTTCACCAAGCCTGACTTCTCAAGAGTCACCTCTCCAACGCTACCGAGCAGGAGGGGTATCATAGATCTCAGTGCCCCGAAGGCCAGCGACACCAGAACGATTGGGTCGACTAGGATCTCACTCACTTTTCTCACCCTTGGGCTTGAGGTAGTTCCTCAGAAGATCGAACGCGCCAGGCATTGATGCTGTGAATACTATCACTCCCTCGATGAGGAGCGACACCTGGCTGGGCATTCCCGTGACCGGCTGAATGCTCTGAGCTCCGATGTGAAGCGCAGCCATAAACAGACCAGCTAGGACGATCCCCACCACGTCCAGCCTGCCGATGAGGGCGACTGGAATGCCGGAGGTTCCGTACCCTGGGCTGAACGCTTGATCGAACCTGTACTCCGTGAACTGCACAGCGATCGCTCCTGCTAAACCTCCCATCGCCCCACCGGCGAGCATGACTAACAGTATGATCTTACCCACTTCTATCCCGGCATACTTCGCAGCGTTCGGGTTCGACCCCACAACTCTGATAGAGTAGCCCACCACGGATTTCTTGATGACGATATATGCGATGATGGCGACTATGATAGTGGGAATAAACCCTAGGTTCAGCTGGGCACCCATGACGTCAATCTGCGGGATCATTGCTGACTGGCTGATCAATGGCGTGACGATTCCCCCTGGGGGAACGCCAGTGGTGGGCAGGAAGAACTTCACCACAAGAAGTTCAGTCAGGCTTGTGGCCACATAGTTCAGCATGATTGTAGTCACTACTTCGTGCGCCCCTCTCTTGATCTTCAGGAGGGCTGGAATGGACATCCACAGCAGACCGGCAATCATAGCAGCAAGAATGGAGAGGAGGGCGTGCAACACCCCCAAGATGGATCCAGGCGGTGCTGAGAAGCTGTAGGCGCACATGAATGAAACGAAAGCTCCTAGATACATTGCACCTTCAATTCCCACATTGAAGACCCCGGCGGAGAAGGCTATCTGAGCAGCAAGCCCCGTCAGTATGATAAAGGACGCCTCTCGGATCGTGGACGTGATTCCGAAAATCCCTCCAAACGCCCCCTGCATGCCTTTTTCTGCGCTGCCGAAGAACACGGCTGAGTAAGCGGCCACCGGATCGTATCCGACAGCCAGCATGATGATGCCTCCGATGACGAAGCCGAATGCGATTATCGCGACCGATTGGAGGACCTTGGTCACCTTTTCCCCGCCAATCCCGAATTTACTGTTCAACTTTGGCTCCTCCCATCATGAGACCGACTTCTTCTGCGGTAAACTCCTCTGGCCTCTTGAAGCCAGCAAGCCGTCCTTCGTACATCACAGCCATGGTGTCGCTTAGGCCTGTCACTTCCTCAAGCTCTGAGGATATTAACAGGACCGCTTTCCCCTCGTCTCTCATCTTGAGCAGCTCTTGCCTCACGAATTCAGTTGCGCTGATGTCCAAGCCGGTTGTAGGCTGAGACGCTACTATGATGAGCGGAGACTTGCTGAATTCCCTAGCGACGACGACTCTCTGGATATTGCCACCCGAGAGAGACTTGACTGGGGTGTCCTCTGTGGCAGCGATCGAGTAGGTCCTGATCAGGTCTCGGGCGTTCTCGTCTATTGCAGTCTGTCTCATCATCATATGTTCCTCGAACTCAGGCCTGAACTGAAGGCCCAACAGCAAGTTGTCCTTGACGGACAAGGCTGGAACAACACCCCGACCGAGTCTGTCTTCGGGAATATGGGCCAGGCCCAAGTCATAGATCTCGCGAGGGGACTTCGTCGTTGTCTCCACTCCGCCTACAAGAACTACACCCGACTTGGCTCTCCTGAGACCCGTTATGACTTCAACGAGTTCATTCTGCCCGTTGCCTGCCACACCAGCAATCCCGAATATCTCACCGCCTCGGATCTGAAACGAGACCCCCCTCAAGGCCTCGCTTCCTGTGTCGCTGAGAGCAACGAGTTCCCTGACCTCCAGAAGCAAATCGCGAAGCTTCGGGGTTCCTTTCTTAGTCTCGGGCAGAACCTCCCTACCTACCATCATCAGAGCCAAAGAACGGAGGTCCGCGCTTCTTGCTTCCACCGTATCAACCTTAGCCCCTTTTCTCATTACTGTGATGCGATCGCACGCCGACAGCGCCTCTCTCAGTTTGTGCGTTACGAAGACTATGGTCTTGCCCTCCCCCTTGAGCCTCTTCATCACGTTCAGAAGCTCATCAGTCTCGAGCGGGGTCAAAGCTGAGGTTGGCTCGTCCAAGATAAGAAGGTCGACGTTCCTCACCAGAAGCTTCAGAATCTCCACTCGCTGTCTTTCGCCCATCGGCATGTTCTCCACAGTCTCGTCAAGATCAACCTTGAGTCCCAGGCGAAGTGCTAGTGCCTCCGATGATTTCCTCACGTCCTGTTCTGACCTAAACCCTTTTCCGGTCTCAAGGCCAAGCATGATGTTCTCGAAGCCCGTGAAACTCGAAACCAGCATGAAGTGTTGGAAGACCATTCCTATCCTGTGGGATATCGCATCATGTGGGCTATTGAAGTTCACCTGACCGCCGTCTATGAGTATCTTGCCACCGGTCGGTCTTATCTGACCGAAGAGGATTCTCATCAGGGTTGACTTGCCCGCTCCGTTCTCACCGAGAAGCCCGTGGACTTCACCTTTGCGGAAGTCGATCGTGACTCCTCCCAGGGCCTGAACGCCATCAGGGTAGACCTTGCGGACACCCTCAACCTGAACGTAAGGTTCAGACCTCAACTTCGTCGCACCTGCCGAGACTGCTGTGGATTTATGGTTTCAGCAAAACATCACGAAAGAAAAGGAAAGGAGGAGCTCACTTGCCTGTGGGCTTCCTCCTCATGAACAAGACGTAGTAGCCAACCCCGAGGACAACGACCGCTAGTGCGACGGCTATGAGTATGTTCGAGAGCGGAACGCCAGCTTGGAAGGCTCCCTCATACAGGGCACGAAGGACTGCTATGTCGCCACTGGCTGGAACGGGAACAACGACAGCTCCACTTATGATCTTGCTCTTCAGTTCGTCCAGATCTGCTTGGTGGCTCGAGAGGTACGTGTTGTACATCGTCTGCACTTTTGACTTGATGGTCGCGATCTGAGCGTCCGTGTAGCCGGCGCCCTCCAAGAAGTCAGCCCACACGGTCATATCTGCTGGTGTCGACATTGAGACTCCTCCTTCTTCGAGTCCCAGTACGATGATGCCTGAGGCGAACGTCCCCTTGACCGCAGCTTCTATTGTGGACTGAACTCCGTAGTCGACCTTCTTCCTGGCGGAGCACAGCACTTGACCTGGGTAGACGTAGTCTTGGTCAGCATCGACTCCTATGGAGAATATCGGATTGCCCGTTGCGTTTGCCCTTTGAGAGCATGCTTGGAGTACGCCTAGTCCAGTGGCTCCTGCAGCTGCGTAGATTACGTCAGCGCCTTGATCCAGGAAAGTCGTTGCTGCCTCCTGACCTTTGGAAGGATCTCCGAACGTTCCGGTGTAGTAGTAGCTTATCGTTATGGTCTTGCCCAGCCTTTGAGCCATCCACTTGGCACCGAAGGCGAACCCTATTTCGAACTTCCATAGCAGAGGTATTTCCATGCCCAGCACAACGGCGACTTTCCCGGTCTGGGTGGCTATCGCTGCGGCGGCACCCACCATTGCACTCGACTGCTCCTCGGTGAAGACCACCGATGCAACATTGGGGGTGGATACCACGCTGTCGATTATCATGTATTTCTGGGTTGGGTGTCTGGTGGCGGTTGCATTCAACGCGTCGGTCCAAAGGAAGCCTATGCAGCAGATCAGCGTGTATGTGCCTGAAGACGAGAAAGTCTCGAGAGTCGGGACGAAATCAGCTGTAGACCTTGGGGTGAAATAGGTTATGGCAACCGTGTAACCTTGCGCTGCCAGGGCTGTTTTCGCCTGCTCGGCTCCGTATACTGCCATGTCGTTGAAACTCAAGTCACCCCGGCCTCCAACATCGAACAGAACTGCGATGTTGTAGGTTTGACCGGCCGGATTCACCAGTGGAGCTAGCATGGGACCTAAGAGAAGAATGCAGAGGAAGACGAAAGTAGTGACTGCAAGATGGGGTTGGTTCTTTGATAACTTCAGCATGTACGATTCTCACCGAGCAGCCGTGCCGACTCTACCCTTTTATGACTTAGGGGTGATGACGATTCCATCGGCCAAAGCTTTTCAACCTCTCCGCGCGGTAGTCAGGGCTTGTTTTGCCCCCAGAAACCAGCACACAAGGCGTTCATCCTCCTGCACTGGTTGTCTCTCTGTGAGACTTGAGTGGGTATCTGGTGACGAGATCGGTCTCCCTATTACCTTCTTATATACAGCGCTTTTCGGAAGAGACCGTCTCCTTGAACAGGTGGGGCTGGTTCGGCGTTCAATTGCTCGTGGGAGCGCTCATGCTTGCGTTGCTGCTGTACTTCGCTGACCTCGGAAGCGTTGTGACGCTGATATTCAGGGCAGACCCGGGGTACGTTCTTATGGCCGTATTAGCTTTCATAGCTGCATCCGCATTCGTGGGATACTCGCTCTTCATACTGCTCGAGAGAATGGGGTACAGCCCATCAGCATTCAAAACTGTGATGGTCAGCATTGCTGGGCAACTGATCAGTGATCTGACTCCAGCTAGAACGGGATACTTCGCTACACCGGTGCTTCTGGGAGGAGAACTCGGAGTCAATTTCGAAGACGGTATGGCGGCGATCGTATTCACAGGAGCAGTTCAGTCATTTGCCAGTGTCATCATGGGTGGCATCGCAATCGTTTACTTCAGTAGCTTCATTGGATCTGGCTTGGAGTTAATCGCCCTGTTTGCATTTGGGCTTCTTCCAGTCGCTTTGATGGGGTTTGTGCTCGTGTCGGTCATTCATCACACGTGGCTGAGTAAGCTCATCGAATATGCCAGGAATGTTCCATTCATCAAGCCCAGGGTCGAGCAGGTCAGACAGGCCATCGCTGCATTTCAGAGAAGCGGGCGGAGGGCAACCGGGGCGGCGATCCAAGTGGCATTCTTCCTCCTCGTGGCTCAGGTTCTGAATTCAGTTGCGCTCTACCTGTTCGCACTTTCAGTCGGAGTGACGCAGGTAAGCCCCTTTGGCTTCGTGATGACGTACGCGATCGCAGGGTTCAGCATGTACGCATTCGTGACGGTGGCGGGGCTCGGGGTTCAAGAGAGCATGTACGCCCTGCTGCTGGGTCTCATGGGAGTGGTTCTGGACAAGGCCACTGCGATCGCCGTGTTGGCGAGGTTCTTCTTCACAGTCACGGATTTCATCGGTATCCCCTACTTGGCTAGGTTGGGCGTCAGATCCATCCCTGGGCTGCTGACAAGCGGTCAGTACACGAGCAAGCAGGCCGAATCGAAAGTCACCAAGTGATGTACGCGGCAAGCAGCCGACCCGCTGTGCAACCCTATCCGCTTCCCAGGTAGTCGGCTATCGCCTTCTGAGATACTCCTCTCGAAGGATCGATCTGAAGAGGCGTGATCGATATGGCTTTCTCGACGAACACAGCATGAGCGTCCGTCCCAGGCTCAAACTCCTTTGGATCCCTAGAGTTTCCCCACTGCCAATAGTACGGCCGCCCTCTTGGGTCAACCCGTTCCACGACATAGTCCTCGTACTTCTGGGTCCCAAGCCTAGTCACCTTGAACGGCGTATCGGCCCTGACATCGTAGGGGAAGTTCACGTTCAGGAAATCCACTCCTTTCGGAAGCCCTCGCCTGACCACCAAGTCTGCGATTGGGAACGCTCGCACAGCGGCGGTCTCCATTCTTGGCTCTTGTTCTTCCGTGCTGTGTTCGCCTTCGGGGATTTCCATCGAGAAAGCTATCGAGGGTATGCCTATGATGGCCGCCTGAATCGCAGCGGCCACGGTGCCACTTGCGAACACAGTTTGTGCTGTTACATTGTCTCCCATGTTGATCCCTGACACTACGATGTCCGGGCGCTTGCCACCGAGAACCCTGCTAATGCCCAGTGATACGCAGTCAGCTGGGCTTCCCGAGATGGCGTGTGCTGCCACCCCGTTGACGGTGACCTCGCTCATCCGTAGGGGTTTGTGGAAGGTCAGGCTCATTCCGGTCGCGCTCCTAGGCGAATCGGGTGCCACCGCGATGATTTTCCCCAACCCACTCAAGCTTTCCATGAGGACACGAAGTCCGACGCTCATGATCCCGTCGTCATTTGTCAAGAGGATTGTGGGCATTGTTCTTTATCCGTCAGTCAAAGTGATAAGTTTTTCATTCATTGGGCCTCTCCCAACGTTTATATCCAAATTGGCCCCGCTTCCTCAAATGGCCTCCCGTTCACTGGTTTCAGTCGCCGCGGGTGAGGCAGTTGACGAGATGGTCTCTCGCGCCTTCCAGACCCTCAAGTTCGAAGAACTCGTCGAGGATCTTGGCGGCGATCTTGTCGTGGTGAAACCGAACTTCGCAGACGTGAGTAGGATCGCTCCTTTGGAGTACGGCACGGGGCTGCAGGGCAACAAGCTGCCCGAAAGTGAGGCGGGCGTGGGCCTACCGAGGAGAGGCGACCAGACAAGCACGGAGGTCGTAGATGCCGTGACTGCAAGCGTCAAGAGCACGAAGGGAGTGAAACAGGTTGTCATCGCCGAAGCATCCGCCACTCCCACCTGGAAGGCGTACTTCATGTATGGCATATTCGAGGTGGCTAGGAAGCATCATGCCAGGTTGGTGGATCTGAACAACGATGAAGTGGACGTGGTGACAGTGCCCGGCGGCAGGGTACTGAAGACCCTCAACTCGCCCATTACAATCCGGAAGGCGAACGTCATAGTCTCCATTCCGGTTCTGAAGGTCTGGAGCGCTTGTGGGGTATCAATCAACATCAAGAATATGGCGGGGGGAACCACTCCGAGCTACTACGGGCCGACCATCTGCAACCTGACGGGGTGGAGGAGCAACCCAAGGTACGACCCGGATATCGTGATGGGACAATCCAGAACGCTCGCGGAAGCGATGGTAGACATCGCGTCTGTCAATCGCGCTCACTTGGGCATCGTCGACGCAATCACCGTGATGCACAACGCCAACCCGGGCAAGGAGTTCGGGTTCAAATGGCAGGACGTGAAGGTCGAGGAACTCGGTGCTGTGATTGGCAGCAGGGATTTGGTCGCGGCTGATGCAGTCGGAGCTCAGATCATGGGCTTTTACCCCCACAAGATACTGCACCTAAACGCGGCGCATGAGAGAGGGTTGGGCACGAACGACCCTGAGAAGATCGACGTTATGGGCACACCCGTCGAGCGCATCCGGTTGAAGTGTTCACCGATGACCGGCGCTGAAGAGATAGCAGTACCCTAGACGTACGCGTGAACGACGCTCCCCTAATGGCTTAAGACAGCTCGACTGCACAGTAGGGGCACGAGCATGAAGCGAGTGGTGGGCGTCTACACTGGCTCGACCGAGATAATGCAGGCGAATTGGAGGACAGTTGAACAACTGAAGGAAGAGATTGGACTGAATCTTGTGATACTGGGCATGGGACCTGCGGGAGACATCTGGGGACCAAGTCAAGAGGTGGCAAGGAAATCCCCGATCGAAGTCCAACCGGTAGGGAAAGACGATCGGCTGAACGACTTCATTCAGGAGGCCCATCGCAGGGACATTGACGTCTGGATATGCATCTCGCTGTACGCTGAGATGGACTCCGGCCCGAACCACCCGGAACTCGCGTTCAGGGACTTCGATGGCAATATCGTGGAGCCTGTGTCCAGACACGGATCGGGCTGGTCCTGGTCTTGGTGCCCGAGCAACAGGAGGTGGAGGGAATACAACGAGGAGCTCCTGAAGGACCTCACGAGGAGATACGAGGTCGACGGTTTCACGATGACTCACCAGCGCTATTCACCCATCGGGCACAACCTGTTCAACTTCTTCGGCTGCGGATGCAAGGAATGCGAGAGGGCGGCAGGGGAGCTGGGATACGACTTCGGGAAGATGAGGTCGGGAATGAACAAGATCCTCGGGCTGATGAAAAGCGTTGACTCCCGTAGACTGGCCAGACTGCGGGACTTGGATCTCGGCTTCACTGACTTGCTCTACTACCTCGGGGCCGATCCTTCTCTTGTTGACTGGATCAACTTCAGGTGCGACCTGATAGGCACTGGCATGGAAAGATATCATGAAGCGGTGAAGAGCGTCAAGGAGGATGTGACAATAGGTACAGACAGCTTCCCGCCCACGTTCTCATCGATCGGAGGCCACAAGTACAGTCTGCTTGAACGACACTCGGACTTCCTGAGCCCGCTGTTGTCGCACATCTTCATCTTTGCCTTGTTCAACTTCATGGAGCTCACCGCCAGAATGACGGACTGGAACAGCGGGATATCTGAGGCTGACCTGCTACCCGTCCTGTATCGGGCTTTCGGCTACGACAAGCTGGGGCTCCCGAACTCCCTCAAGGCCTTCCACGAACACGAGAGTCTCCCCTCAAGCGACTTCAGCGACACTAAGTTGCCACTGAGCGAAGCCGTGCGACGTGAGGCCTTCAAGGCAGTTGCTGCTGTCAGGCATGACAAGCCGATGTACGGCATCTTCTCGGCGCACTCTAAGATCGACGCGAACGGGGCCAAGTTCAGAGCTGCTGCGATGAGGGAAGCCGGGATGGACGGCGTAATACTTCAGGTCGGTCAACTCCCCGGCCCAGAGGCTAACCTGAAGGCTATCTCAGAAGTCCTAGCCCGATGGGGCTAGCATTCCCCAGTTGCTGCGTTAGATCGAACACGAGCTTTACTTCTTCAGCACTTCTCCGAAGGCTGAACCCAGCGTGTCCCAGACCTTGTCAGGCTCTGGGGCGGATAGCGTTGTCCATTTCCCTGCGCGGTACGTCCAAGAGAAGATCGAATCGACTCCCTTGTCGGCGTAAAGATGCACGAGCGTTCTGATGAACTCCAAGTCATCAGGCGAGCTGTGGTAGCTCATCACCCATCGCTGCGACTCCTTGCCGTGCTTCTTGGCCATCGCGACAGTGCGCTCTGCCACATCAGCGTAGTCCTTGATCGGTCTGCCGTAGCCCATTATCGAAGTCGAGAACACGTCAAACTCTTTCACTCTCCCCACTTTCTCCCAGTTTCCGTACCCATGCCATGGGTCTGGCGTTGGCAGGACGCATGCGGTCACTTTCAACTTGGGGTCTATCTCCTTCGCAGCTATCGAAGCCTCCCTCAGAACCTCCACAGCTTTGTCCTCGCGGAACGTCCTGACCTCGTCCGTCAGGATCTTGGGCATCTCGTAACCGTACTCCTGCTTGAAAAGCGACTGGCAGATCTCGCACCTGCAGGACCAGTCCGGGCCACCCGCTGCGTAGTGAGGCTCATCCCAGAAGAACCCGTCTGAATCTGTGTCCTCTGCGAGCTTCTGAACCCAGCCAGTGAAGTATTTTCTGAACGCCGGGGAGTTGAAGCAGGCGGCAATGAGCGGTTCTCCAGAGAGCGCAGTGACCTGCCTGTTCTTCACATGGTTCTGCAGGAAGACGCTCGTCTGCTCTCCGCCGAAGAACTTGCCAATGCCCCAGAGATCCAAGTAGACAGCCAGTCCCATCTTCTTCGCGCGCTTCACGATCTCGACCAAGCTCGGATACCAGAACTCAAGGTCGAACTCCATTATTGCGAGTAGGACTGCGTTGCAGTTGAGTTTCACCATCTCCCTGAAGTGGTCCTCGGCATGCTCCGGGTACGTCAGACCGTAGAGGCTGACTCCTGTCTCCTTCACAACCATGTTCCGTCAGCAAATGCGAACCCGCAGCGGCTTATAGCACTTGGGGTTCACCTGTGACCCCACGCATATATCGCGGAGAGATTCAGCTAGCGTGGAATGACAGAAGGCAACCCCACCATAGTCTTCACGCAGCCGGGTCAGGTCGTGATTGAGCAACGACCAGTGCCTGAGCCCACCCAAGGGCAAGCTCTCATCAGAACCAAGAAGACGCTCATAAGCACAGGAACCGAATTGACCATCTTGAGCGGCGACTTTCCAGAAGATTCAGCATGGTCACGATATGGAAGGTTCCCATTTGTGCCTGGCTACGATAGTGTTGGCGAGGTCATTGGCGTCGGCGAGGGTGTCGACGATGAATGGGTCGGAAGAAGAGTCGCGAGCTACGGACAACACGCGCGCTACGCGACAGTGAGTGCCGATTCACTGAGGCCAATTGATGAAGAGATCCCAGACGAGTATGCCGTGTTCTCTACGATGGCTGAGATCACGCTGAACGGCGTCAGAAGAGGGGGAGTGCGACTTGGAGATGCGGCGGTCATCTATGGAGCAGGTCTGGTCGGGCAATTGGCAGCTAGGTTTTGCGGGTTGTGCGGGGCAAGACCGGTCATGGTGGTCGACCTAGCCGAGCTGCGCCTGTCTAGACTCCCCAAAGACCCCTTCTTCATCGCTCTCAACCCGAAGGTCAACGATGTTGTCGCTGAAGTCAGGAAAGAGACCGGAGGAAGAATGGCGGACATAGTCATCGAGGCGACCGGTGACCAAGACCTGATCCCCGCAGAGTTTGGCTGCCTGAGAGAGCAGGGTAGGTTCGTCGTGCTGAGCAGTCCCCGTGGCAAGACGACCTTTGATTTCCACGATCTCTGCAACTCTCCGAGCTACACGATAGTCGGGGCACATAACAGGTCTCACCCTCACCACCCGACCTCTGACAACCCGTGGACCGGCAAACGTGACGCTGAGTTCTTCTTCGATCTAGTGAGGAAAAGAGAACTCGATGTCGGAAACCTGATCTCCCACAGAGTACCTTACTCCCAGGCTCCGGAGATCTACGGACAGCTGCTCAAGGACAGATCGGGGTTCATGGGAGTGATACTCATGTGGGACTGAGGCAATAGACCCATGCATCTTCCGTACCCGGACCACCAGCGGTCAATGGCCCTCCACCGCGCGGTGAACCTCGCCGTCGCTTTGACAACCATATAAGGCAACTTGGCGTCATCAGTCTAGTGATGCATGCATGAGTGAAGGGAAAACTTACCTCGACACGATCACTTCGATCATGAACAAGTTTGAGAAGGAGCAGGCGGGCAATATGGACAAGGCTGCTGAGGTCATGGCGAAGGCGATAGCTGACGACAAGTTAATCCATGTCTACGCCGGCGGAGGACACACCTGGCTGCCTGTGGCCGAGATCTTCTACAGGGCTGGTGGACTGGCCTGCATTAACCCGTTCATGGACCTTGGGCTGTCGCCGTTCTCGCAGGCGCTTCACTACATGAAGTTCGAACGACTGCCGGGATACGGAAGGGCCGTAGTCGACTACTACGATCCAAAGAAAGGAGACGTAGTATTGATCATCCACAACATAGGCGTCAATCCTGCTACTATCGATGCCGCTCTGGCCTGTAAGGAGAAGGGGTGCATCGTTGTCGCTCTTTCCTCGAGCGACTGGCAGAACAAGGTCCCGAAGGGACACATTGTCAGACACCCAAGCAACAAGAACCTCTTCGACATAGCGGACATATGCATAGACGACTACAACCCGTTCGGTGATGCCGTTGTCGACGTGAAGGGCCTGGACACCCCCATTGCTCCTGTGTCCAACGTTATCGACTTCTACATAATGCACAGGCTTGAGATCGAGATAGTGAAGAAGCTAATCAAGATGGGAGTTGAGCCCCCTGTCTGGAAGAGCGCCAACGTACCCGGTGGAGATGCGTACAACAAGCGATTCTTGGACAGATACTTCAGCAGGATAAAGTACCTGTAGTCAGCAACCCAGAAGGGAATTGATGACTGGTAGGCCAGCTAGACCTCTATCAGTTCATACTTCGAGCTGCCCAAACCCAACTTCTCAGCAGCCCTCACTTGGATAAACGGGTCTTTCCCCTGGATGATCCTGAATTTGTCATCTCCTGGCTTGAGGCTGTATTTGTCCGCGATTGAGTTGGGCAGAGTAGGAGCCTTGTTGATGAGATCCAGGCTTGCAGCTTCGACTGCGACCACGTCCTTGCTCGCCAGTATCCCTATGTCCGGAACAAACGGGTTCGTGGACCAGTCGGCGCAGTCGCAGAACTCAGTTATGTCCATGAGGTAGTTGATGTGCAATTGCTTGCCCTTGAACTTCCTGAGGATTGCGGCCGCGATATCAGCCATGCCCCACTGGAACTTCTCTGCTCCCCGTTCCTCGGATTCCTTGTGGTGAAGCGCTTTCCTCATGGTTCTCGAGCAGCATCCAATGGCCAAGTTCTTCAGGGCACCCGCGTACGCGCTGCTGTCGTGCCCCTTGGAGTGCGAGAACGTGATCAACGCGTCAGCGTCGTAGACATTACCAGCTACCTCGACTTCCTTGAAGACCAGTCCATCATCCAGCTTGACCTTGCGCAGATCGTTCTCCTTGATGCCACTCGTCGGAAGGACGGGAGCGCCCACAGTGGCGTATGACAGTCCCGTTGTGATAGCGTGCTCTAAGTGTCCGAATCCCCATGTGTCGGCCAAGAACGGTTTGCCCCCAGACCGCTTGACCAAGTCGACGAGATTCCCGACGAACTGCGGCCTGATAGACCTGAAGCCTCCTGGTACGCCGAAGTGGATCTTGATCGCGACCAGATCCTTTTCAGCTACTGCTTCAGCGATGCCTGCTCTTTGCGCAGCTTCTAGAAACTTGACCGGCAAGCTCGACGACTTCTCGAGCTTCTTTGGCTGGGCCGGGGCAAAGAAGACTTGACTCATGAATTCGAGCCCGACTGGTCGCTAATTAAGCTATCCAGTGCAGTTCTGTCTGGCATTCTTACGTGAATCCTTGGCCCTTCGCGGGCCCGTAGTAGTAACATGACGTGAGTACTAGTAGAGACCACAGACTGTGCGTTGCCCCTAAAAGTCCGCTTCGATGTTAGGGTTGAGGTGAAAGGGAGTATGGGAATGTGGAACAGGAACAAGCGGAAGAAGTCAATCGACTGGAGCGAGACCGACAAAGATCCAAGGCTCAGCATGGCCTACGAGTTGGTTATGCACAGGACGAGGCTGCGTTTCTTCTGATCGTTCATCTGCTGGACACGATCGTTGATTCAGGTCCCCCATGATGCCTCGGTTGCAGCTCCGACGGCCACGTTGAACTCCGCTAGCTTTGGTATGATGGCTTCTCCGCCGAAGGACTGCAGCGTCGCGAGCACTCTGCCCGAGACACAGTCGAGTTTCGTCAAGGACCCAACAAGGATGATACGACTGGCACCGACGCCCGACGCGGAGAGATGAGCAAGCTTACCCACGACTTCTCCAACCATGTTCATAATGCCAGCAGCGATGTCCTCGCGAGATTCTGTGCCCGATAGCTTGCCGAAGTTCGACGCTGTCATGTTCACATCCAGTGTTCCTATTGCCCCGCCCACTATGTCTCTCACGATCAGATCCACGCGTTTCGCATCGCCGCGTTTCGCCATGTCGTTCAGGGCCGGGGCGTCGGAGACTCCGAGAAGTCTCTGACCCAATCCCACTATCGTCCCACCTCCCACGCCGGTTCCCCCGACGTGAGTGACCTTTCTTCCTCGTTCTCTAGCCCAGACAATCGCAGTCCCGGTCCCCATGCTTACGACGAGGCCCTCTTCTACGGCCGCCAGTCTGAGTCCCCCGATGCCGATCGCTTGGATCTCATCGACCTTCTTCACTTCGAGGTTGAGCAACGAACTCGGCAGTCTCCCGCTTCTTCCCCCGGACACCGCCAAGTATTCTATGTCTGCCAAGTTTTTTGCCGAGTCCACCAAGACTTTCCCAAGCACTCCCGAGACTGAAGCTATGGGGTCCTCAACCGATCGTGAGATAGCAGACCCGATTACTCTTCCTTCTTCGAACAAGATGGCCTTGGTTGTGGACCCCCCTACGTCCACTCCGACTATCATCTGCTCGATCCACCTACCGAAGGTATCGCTCTTTTCACTGCCTCGTAGATGGGTGGCACTAGGACGACCAGAAACGGTATCTCGGTGCAGTACGTCCAGAACGAGAGCAGAATGGCAGCGAAAACGGGCAGCGATGACTGTCCTGCCATTACTGTCAGTGGCAGCGCAAATAGGTAACTGTAAGCCCATATGCCGACTCCGATGTACACACTGCCAAGTGCGAGACCTACAGCAGAGGCCAGACAGAACCTCAAGGTTGCATCATCTCGCTTGAAGAGTCCCCACGCCAATGGGAGCGCCATCACCGCGGAGACAGCTCCCAAGAGAAGAGCGCCAACCAAATCCAATGCCTGTCCCATCAAGCCAAAGTAGAAGTACCCAAATGAGAGCGAACTGAGAACCCAGGCCGCCGCGGATAGTGCCTTGAGCCTGCTCCCCGTGATATCACGCCTCGCAGCAATGTACCCGAGCACATAGAAGCCCAGCAGATTCGAGGGCACCCCTACGGTCAGACTTAGCAGGGCGTCTCCATGAGACATCATGTCCGAGATGAAGATCCCGACAGCAGCTCCTAAGCCCCCGACAATGGGGCCGAATGCTACCGCGAAAACTCCGGGAACGAAAACACCAGGCCAGAACCTAACGACGCCGAACACGGGAGCGAAAATCCCCAAGTAAGTGAGGATGCCGACCGAGGCATAGAGAGCACCGCACATCGATATGAGGACCAGATCCCTTGCCCGCATCAATCGAAGGCTTCTTGAGTCGTTTATAAAGTGCATGAGGCTCAGTCTGGAAGGTTCAGTCTGGAGTCGACTTCTTTGACAACAGGAAACATGTTCGTGGTTTTCGCCTGCGCCACTCATTGATTCCGAAGTCAGAGCAATTTCCGCAAGACTCGGAAAAGTTCCTTGAAGTCATGGGCTCCACACCGTTGGGCTGCGGCCTTGCTGGCGAAGTGAGCCGCAGCTACGACGTCCGGTGAGCGTAGGTACTCTGCGATGAACCCAGCCGAGTAGACATCTCCACTGCCCAGAGTATCGACAATCGTCGTGCACTTCACCGAAGGAATGTGGTCACAGCTCAGCTCGCCGTCCTTTGGTTGAACCACGAATGATCCCTTTTCGCCACAAGTTATCACAATGGCCTTTGTTCGCTTCTTGACCAGTTCGTGGCCAAAGGAGAGTGCGTCGCTCCTAGTCTCTATGGGCCGACCGAACAGATGCCCTGCTTCGAACTGGTTGAACTGAATAAAGTCCGCAACCAGAATCCAACCCGCCCAGTCTCGCCGTCTCTGGCCAAACCGGGTGCTGACCTGCTCCCCACCGTGGGCCAACATGTGATAGTCAACGTAAAGCGGGCACTTGGCCCTGCGCTTGATCGACTTCAAGTTTCGCAGCGTCATCTCAAGACCTGTGGGGAAGGTCAACATAACGATGTCTGCATTCAAGAACTTCTCCAAGTCGGCCAGTGTGACGGGCACGATGCTTCCGTCGTTGAAGTGCGTGCCAGATACAAAGTCTAGGTAGCAGCGTGCGTTCTGCTTGTCCACCCGCCTTATGCCCTCAAGTGATACGTTGGGGAAATGAGAAAGGAGCTTGGCGACATCATCGAAGATGTCCCTTCCCACATTTGCGGCCGGCACGATTGCGGCATCAGGCATGAGAGCGCCAAGAGCTATGGTGTTGTAGAGAAGACCGCCTAGAGAAGTCCTGATTCTCTCACCTTGACGCCAGATGAAGTCCTTGGTGATGCTACCTACGACCGTCACGGTTCTCATCTGGGGCACTCGGCGTCACCTTCTTTGGAGTGTGGTCGGACTCTAGACGATGAGATGCTTGACTGCCCAGTTCATGCGCTTTTCTGTGTGTATGTTGAGTTCTTCATGCCCCATACCTGGATAGACAGCCAGCTCTCGGTCATCTGACGCCAGATGGTGGTAGGTCGCAAACACAGTGGAGGGGGGACATATGGTATCGAGGAGCCCGACGGACATAAGGACAGGAGCCCTGATCTCCGGGGCGAGATTCATGCAGTCGAAGTACGAGAGGGTGTTCATCACGTTAGCTTCCTGGTCCGGATGCGTCTTGATGTAGTTCAATATGTCGATGTACGGCCCGGCAGAGGCTACGTTCAACGCCCTCTCGAAGTTGCAGAGAAAGGGGACGCAGGGCATGGAAAGCGAAACCCCTTTGTGAAGAGCTGTGACTGCAACTGCCAAACCTCCTCCCTGACTGACCCCCGTCACACCTATCCTGTCCAGATCGAGTCCATCTCTGCTCATGACGTATTTCACCGCGCGGTAGCAGTCCAAGTAGACGAGCCTGTAGTAGTAGGAGTCCAGATCCGCTATTCCTTTCGTGATGTTCGCCAACATGTTCCCGGAAGCGTACCTCGCATAGTCCCAAGATTCTCCTGAGTGGCCCCTGATGTCCACGGCGAACACCGAGAAGCCAAGCATCACCCATCCCAAGTGGTCGGAAACAGTCCCCTTGTTTCCGCCATAGCCGTGATAGATGATCAGCGTTGGAGTCTCTTCATCTTCCTTCCTCGCGTGTATCCAGAAGCCAGCAATCGGTGACCTGTCGGCGAAACCGTCGTACGTGACCTTGCTCACATCTAGCCCGTGTGCGAAGTAATCCACCCGTTGTGTCACATCGTTCAGGGGCTGGTCCTCAGCCTGATTCACGCTCTTGTCCCAGAACGTCAGAAAGTCGTCGCACCTTGTCAGATCCGGTTTGTACCCCTTCAGTTCGCTCAGCTGAAGGTCCACGATAGGCATGGCGCAACACGGCGACGTTCAACAAATAAGGGTTGACGTGAGAACCCGATCGTGCGTTCAGAAACTAACCCGATTGCAGTCAGCGCACGAACCGCGCTCCCTTCAGGAATTCGCCCCAGATCGCACTCGTTGGTTCTCGAACGATCTGGTGAAAAACCCGTCCCAAAGTGCCTAGCCACTTCGTCTCCGCGAACCTCCCTATGAATTTCCTCTCGCCAACCAAGTCTGTGAACTCAGACACCTCGACAAATCTCGATTTGCTTCCCTTCATTCCCGCTGTGGAGGTCTTGTATGAGACAAGCTCGGGAATCTCGTCCGAATGCTTACGCAAACTCCTGTGAATCCTCCTCATTAGGGCCGTGTATTTCTTCGCTCTGTTCTTTCCCACCAAGTAGGTCTCGACCAGATAGACTGGCATGACGATACCTCGACTCGTTCGCCCGTCAGCGTATCAAGGCTTGGGTCTGCCCCAACCCAGATCGGGCTGTTCCCAGACGCAGCTACGCCGAACGCCTGAAAGCAGTCACGTCAGGGACGCCATCAACGTGGGAAGAACTCTCGACAGCAATCCGCCGACTGCCAAGGCTAAGGCGACCTCAGACATGACTATGGCTAAGGCCTTCTTCCATCCGAGCTCCTTGTACAGAGCGACCACAGTTCCCAGGCAGGGGATATAGAACATCGTCACCACGGAGAATACTATCATCTGAGATGCGGTGAGGATCGAGGAGAGGTTGGCAGTCCCGCTCAGAGCCGCCAACATGACGAGGGTGAGTTCTTTTCTGAGAACGCCGAAGATCAGAACGACTCCCGCAACTGGCGGCAACCCAAGCAATCCCACAGAGATAGGACTCAGCAGACCGGAAATCGGTCCCAACGCTCCTGCCACCTCCAAAGCCTTCAGGACTACGCTTCCTAGAACCATGAGGGGCAGAGCCATCGTGACGAAGCTACTCGTCTCGAACCAAGTCCTCTTGAGGGTAGTACTCAGGTGAGGCATCCTGTAGGGTGGGACTTCCATTATCAGCCCCGACGGCTCGCCCGGAAGGGTCTTGTAAGCTAGTCTTCCCAGAGCAAGGATGACGAGGAGGTCGAGCGCGTAGAGGCCTAAGGCCCACTCAATGCCAACGTACCGCCCCACCAGCCCAAGTATCACAATCGTTCGCCCGGCGCAAGGAATCAGAGTGGTCAGGAAAACGGCCAGTGTTCTTTCCCTGTCAGTCTCCATTATCCTGCAACCCAGACAGGCGGGAACGTTGCAGCCGTAGCCCAACACGAGGGGGATAAACGCCTTGCCGTGCAAACCCACAACGTGCATCACGCTGTCCATCATGAACGCCATCCTCGCGAGATACCCTGAGTCCTCAAGAACGGCCATTATCGCATAGAAGGGGACTATGTACGGCAAAGCAAGTGTGATGCCCGCTATGAGCCCCTCCAATCCTCCCCAGACTAGCTCTCCGACTGTCCCTCCACCAAAAGCCCGCACCACCATTGGCCCCAAGACCAAGAAGGTCTCTCCCAACAGCGAGGCCACCTTGTCTCCCACCGCAAAGACGGCAACGAACATTGAGGCTATCACGCCCACCATGATGATGTAGCCGAGAATCCCGGTTGTGGTGATCTCGTCAAGTCTGTCGCCGAAGGTCAGTGCCTTTGGCACAGTACTCTGGCTGGCCCTGACTATCTTGCGGACTATCTCGTATCTCTCCGACGCAATGACAGACGCAACGCTGTGACCATGCGCCTTTTCCAACCGTCGCTTGTGCTCCTCGGCGACTGCGATCGCTTCTTCGTTTACCCGCGCCACAAGCTGCCTCATGTATTCATCTCCTTCCAGAAGCCTCACTGCAGTGAACCTCGTTGGAAGCCCAACCGGTTTTTCTTCGATTACCTTGGCAATCCCTTCGACATGGACCTCCACTTCGGGCCCGTACCTGATGGGGATGACCTTTCGTTCCGTCCTTCTTTGTGCAACATCTCTTGTCGCTGTCATGAGTTCATGAAACCCTATGCCCCTAACTGCTATCATCGGAACCACGGGAACTCCCAATTGCTGCTCGAGTCTCTTCGTATCGGTTGAGATTCCTTTCTTCTGAGCTTCGTCCATCTGGTTGAGCGCTACGACAAGCGGGGTTTCGGCTTCCAGGAGCTGAATCGTAAAATACAGGTTCCGTTCCAACAGGGACGCATCTACAACGTCGACCACCACATCAGGTTTCTGGTTCACTATGTACTCCAGAGTCACACGCTCTTCAACGGAATAGGTTGAGAGAGAGTAGATTCCGGGAAGATCGACTATGTCCATAGTGGTACCTTCGAAGTTCGTGGTCCCCTCGGCCTTCTCCACGGTCTTCCCCGGCCAGTTTCCGACGTGCTGATGTAGTCCCGTCAGTTGGTTGAACACTACCGACTTGCCGACGTTGCAGTTGCCAGCAAGAGCGATAGTCAGTCTCCCCTCAAGTGGTTCTTCCTCTTTGACCGCATGCACCAAGTGTCTGTTCACGCTACGGGTTATCCTTCTCGCTGGACTAACACTTTCATCGCTATGCCTCTCCCGATTGACAGCTCTGATCCTCTGACCCTTATCTCAAGGGGTCCGCCGAATCGGGCCGACCTCACGACTTCAACGAGCTCTCCGGGCGTGACCCCTAAGTCGAGCAACCTTCTCGTGGCTCCTCGACCAGCCTCGATTGAATCCACTATTGCTTTGTCTCCAGGCCGGAGGCTAGCCAGAGAAACCAGCATCATTGCCGAACGACCTCGCCGGCGGTACCATGTCGTTCATACGGGATCGATCTCCTGTCATCTGGGCAATTTGCCGGAGTCCCCAAGAAAGCAATCAGCCTCCCTTCGATCTCATCAGATATGGAGTGCTCCATTCTGCAGGCCTCCCGATGGACCCTGCTCCTGTCGACTCCCAGTTTGTCATGAAGGAAGACTTCCAAAAGCCTGTGTCTTCTGGTTACCTTTCTTCCCGCCCTCAGACCCTTCTTGGTTAGCCGGGCGCCGTGCCTCGGCGAGTAGAGGATATACCTGTCTTTGGCCAGTCTGCCGAGCATCTCAGTAACACTCGCTTGAGACACTCCGAGCTCTGTCGACATTCTCTTTGTCCTGCACAGACCCTCCGCCTCCTCAAGCTTGTACAGGCATTCGAGGTATTCTTCTACTCGCTCGTCCTCGTTGTGTCTAGGTCCTTCGAACATCGGCTCTGGAATTAGGCTGGCCTAATTAAGCCTTCCACCCGGCGTGATTCCAGCTTTCATACGAATGCCTTCAATTGGGGTTCATATGACCCCAAGTCTGCCCACTTCTTTTGAACCCGACTCGGACTCCTAGAACAGATTCGCGAGCAGGAATCATCAAGGTGGCATCCGCAGCCTTTGGAACGGCCCATGCTGCGAACAGTCGACACGGCTCTCCAGATATCCGGGTTGACGTCATGACGCCTGCTACTGCTTCTCTCCTAGTAGTTTCTCTTCTAGCTCTACGAATTCTTTGTGCTCATGCTCTATCGTCTCAAGCGCCTTCTGAATCCTCTCATGATCCTTCTTCAGTTCCTCAGGGATAGGCAGCTTGGCCCTCGAGTAGTAGTCAAAGAACGCCTCGTGAAGGGCATCGACGGCAAGGAGGGAGCAATGAAGCTTGATCGGAGGCAACGGCTTTCCAAGTTTTTCTATCAAGTCGTCCCTCGTGAGTCTCAAGGCCTCTTCCAAGGTCTTCCCCTTCATCATGGTGGTGAGCAAGCTGCTGTTGCTAATCGCCACTATGCAACCGAACGTTTCGAACTTGATGTCCTTGATTATCCTCTGGCCCTTCTTGTTCTCCCCGATCTCAATGTACAGCTTCATCAGATCACCGCACACAAGGTTGCCAGCCTTTCCAACGCCGTCCGCGTCCTCTATCCTACCGACGTTTCTCGGATTTCTGAAGTGCTTGATGATCTCCTTGGAGTACTGAGACGATGCCATTCTTCACCACCTGCCCTTGAACGGGGAAATAACCCTTAGCCCTTGTACCGCCTGAGGAAGAACCTTCACGACGTAGTCGACTTCTTGTCTCGTGGTCCATCTTCCCAAGCTCAACCTCAAGCTCCCGTGAGCTTCCTCATGCTTCAGTCCGATCGCGATCAGCACATGACTTGGTTCAAGAGACTCAGATGAACAAGCCGAGCCTGTGGAGGCAGCGACATTCCGCATGTCGAGCTGAGCCACCAGACTCTCGCCCTCAATGAAGGCGAACCAGAAGCTTGCTATGGTTGGCAATCTGAGAGTCGGATGCCCGTTGAGGTGGGCTTGGTCGATGCTCAGGACACCCCCGGCCAATCTGTCCCTGAGCTTGGTCAGTCTCTTGGATTCTGACTTCATCTCGCGTCCAGCCAAGTCGGCTGCCGCGCCAAAGCCGACTATTCCAGCGACATTCACGGTAGAGGATCTCAAGCCGAACTCGTGTCCTCCTCCGTGCAATAGAGGTTCGATTCTCACCCCCTCTTTGACAAACAGTGCCCCGACGCCTTTCGGACCGTACATCTTGTGCGCACATGCGGTGAGGAGGTCCACGTTCATCTCTTCCACATCCACCGATATCTTCCCCAGACTCTGAGCCGCGTCAGTGTGGAAGAAGACTCCCTTTTCTCTGCAGATTTTCCCGATCTCTCCGACCGGTTCTACGGTTCCTATCTCGTTGTTCGCATGCATCACTGAAACGAGGATCGTGTCTTTCCGTATTGCGTCGCTCACTGCAGATGGATCTACGAGTCCACAGTTGTCGACCGGCAGATAGGTCAGTTCGAAACCCTGCTTCTGCAGCCAACGCGCGGAATCCAGCACGCATTGATGCTCTATGGATGAGATGACGATGTGCTTCCCTTTCTCCCTGTTTGCGAAAGCCACGCCTTTCAGCGCTTGGTTGTTTGCTTCGGTCGCGCTGCCCGTGAAGATGACCTTGCCTGATTTCGCGTTCAACAGGCCCGAGACCTTGCGCCTTGATTCCTCTACGGCCTCTTTCGCCTCCTGTCCGAACGAATGCAGGCTCATTGTGTTCCCGAACTTCTTGGACTGATACGGCTGCATTGCCTTCAAAACCCGAGGGTCAACTGGGGTCGTTGCAGCATAGTCCATGTAGATTCTCTTCATTCACTCTCACCCCCAGTCTGTGAGGTTGCTGACGTCGGACTTACGGCAGATTGGCAGTGGAGATGTGATAGCTTTGAGGATTCTGCTCCATCTCGCTCATGCACAGAGGACAAGCCAGTGTTCTATAACCGAGTTATATTTAACGCTTTGGACACTTCACCAGTGCCGAGAACACGGCTGACTGCACTCCGAACTCGACGTTCAAGTCTTCATTCGCGCGGCGCGTCGAAGGAGCCAAGGCATTGCTGAGCAACAGACAGACATCCAATTGGGCACCACGTGAGACCTGCAATGTCATGCTTAAGAGAGCCGCGTAACGCCCTCGTCAGATCTGCATGGCATTGGTCTACTTCACCGACGCGAGGTCGAGGAGCAGCAAGGAAAGCCTCATTGAGAAACTCGGAAGGCTCACCGAGGCGGCAGGTCTTGAGGAGGTCGTCAAGCCGGGAGACAAGGTGTTCATCAAGTCCCACATGGGCGCTCCGCTGACCACGCGCTACCTCAGGCCGATCTACGTGAGGAAGGTCGTCGAGCAGGTGAGATCAATCGGGGCCAACCCTGTGGTCGTCGAGACTACTGGCTTAGGCCTGTTCGACCCAAGGGGGACTGCAGAGAAGCACCTGAAGGTAGCGGCCTCGCACGGCTATACTGAGGATGTGATCGGAGCGCCGATTCTGATGGTCGACGGTGAGACTGGACTGGATGCGATGAAGGTCAAGGGTCCGAAGGGCGATGTCTTCCTTGCCGGCCAACTGAGAGAGGCCGATGCGCTGATCAGCCTAGCTCATTTCAAGGGCCACATAGGAGTTGCCTTCGGCGGCGCACTCAAGAACATAGCAGTGGGTCTGTCGTCAAAGGAAGGCAAGTTCAACTTTCACTATGAGGCCAAGCCAAAGGTGAGCAAGGAGCTGTGCAACTCGTGTCGGGAGTGCTTGGCCGTATGCCCCGTGAAAGGAGCAATCAGAATGAAGGATGACAAGGCGGAAATCGTGCCTGATCTGTGCGTCGGATGTCTTGCCTGCGTGATGAAGTGCGAACCAAAAGCCATATTGGCTAGGAGGAGCGAGCCAAGAGATCTGCAACCCAAGATGGCGAACATTGCTGCAGCGGTTGTGAACAAGGTCGGCAAGAACAAGATGCTGTTCGTGAACTTCCTGCTTGAGGTCGACTGGCTGTGTGACTGCGAGCACTTTCAAGAGGGATGGTCGGACGCGCCGATAGTTCCTGACATAGGAATAGTCGCGTCCACAGATCCGGTTGCTGTCGACATGGCTTCTGTGGACTTGGTGAACAAGGCTCCTGGGATTCCTGGCTCAAAGGCAGAGGAGGTCGGCGCGCTGAACGCTGGAACCGACAAGCTCAGAGCTATTTTCCCGAGCATAGACTGGAGGGTTCCACTCGTAGCAAGCGAAAAAATGGGCCTCGGAAAGATGGAATATGAACTCATCCGAGTCGGCTGAACGGACGCGTGATGATCCCGTGAGAGGCCTCTGGTGCTACGGAAACTGAGGACCCGAATGCAGAACGATGGTTTATTAACAACCCGACACTATTAGCACCACTTCGAGAATGAGCGAGAGCTTGTCAAGAGGAGAGCTGTTGCAGATGGCGACAGCGATAGAGAGAGGGGCAGAAACTTTCTACAGGGGTTTGGCTGGGAAGTTCAAGGTCTACGAGAAGATGTTCTCTAGGCTAGCCGACGACGAGAGAGCGCACGCAGAGACGTATGTAGGACTATTGGGAGGAAAGGCCACGATCTCAACGGAGCAGGACAGGAGCATTGCGCTGTCGCACATCAGGGCAATGGAAAGCATGGGCGCAATTGAGTTCCTCAAGACCGCCGGAGCTGGATCAAAGACTGACGACCTCAGGTCTGCAGTGGAGTTGGCACAGAAGCTCGAACAGAACACTCTACTCCTGTATCAGAGTCTGCTTCTGTACTTCTCAGGGGAGGACAGAAACGCTATTCACAAGATCACTGAGGTAGAATACATTCACTTGTTGCAGTTGTCGAGGATGGACTACTTCGAGTGAGGCACAACTCCTCGTCTAGGGCACAGAACGTATGGAGACCATCGAGCGATGACTGAACGACTTCCCACACATCCACAGCATTCGCATGCTGAGAGAAACAGACTCGTGGTTGCACTTGACAGGAGCGCGAGCATGTCATATGACGGGAAGCTTGCTAGGGCAAAGCAACTCGCGGCGGAATCCTTAAGCGCACTGGAGGATGAAGGCGTGTTCTCAGTGATATCATTTGACCACCTCGCCGAGGTCTTGATCCCTATTTCTCCGAAGGAGAGACTCGCTGGTTTCCTGGATACCTTGGGAAAGGTCAGCGACAGGGGCAACACGAACATGGGGCTCGCCCTGAAGACAGCGGCTGGCCTGCTTGAGGACGAAGGTGGTCGGATCTTGGTTCTCAGTGACGGAAGGGCGAATGTAGCTCTCAATGGTGCCGGCTCCGAGGGAGATGAGACAGTCGAACGTGAGATCCTTGAGATGGCGAGAGAACTGTCAGGCAAGGGAGTCGTCATATCAGCGATTGCGTTGGGAGGGGATGCGTTGCTCTCTTTCCTAGAGAAGCCCGTGGAGATCACCGGTGGGAGCTTCGCAATAGACGTGAACGGAACGCTTGATCAGCATCTGAACCCCGCGGAGACGGAAGTGGTAGTCCACAGCCTGCCAGAAGAGCTGCCTGCCGGAAAGCCGACTTGGGCCAAGGAGCTGGACACGAGGCATGTGACAGTAGCGTCTTCGGAACTCTGCGCGGAGTCCGAGAGGAGCGGAACTTCTCTTGTCGTAAACCGCGAGAACGGACGAAGGGCACAAGTGTCATTGTTGTCCATAGAGAATTCGGTTTTGGATCCTTACAGGAAAAGAGTACCCAAGACTGCCAGAGAAGTCATGGATTCTTCTGCGATCCTCATCGATGCAACATATAGAAGGGCCTTGAGGGTAAAGGTTGGCCAGACTCTCTCCCTACTCATGTGGGACCAGCCGAATGTCTGACGAATCTGCGAAATGAAACACCAAAACTCACAAAACGTATAAGCCTGAAGCAGCGTTTCGCTCAGACAATGGTCAGAGTCCATTCAGCCCGTTCGACCCTTGTGCTGACAGCAAGGCAAGTTCAGTGTCTGATGTCCCGCACAGACGTTTGTGCCCTACAGTGTGGAGACGAGGAAAGAGGGAACGTGAAGGTACACATGGGGCGAAAGGTCAAGTCTCAGACAAGAGCACACTCGGAGGAGGAACATAAATGAGCAACATACCCTTCGAGCACAGAGTGGCAATACTGGGTGTGCCTAATTCGACCGAGCGGAAATTCAACGTGTCAGTGGCGTGGAACGATGACAATGTCGGACGCCTGAAGGCGCTCGGTTTCAACACAGTTCAGATCAACGTGGCTTGGGGCAGCCGACCTGGTGACGAGCCGCTGAACCTCGAAGATGTCGTAGAGCTGCCGTCGGAGCTGCGAGCAGAGCATCCACAACCTGTGCCCCTGCGCTCGGATCCGGGACGACGCGGCGAGCGGCGACGCGCATTGTGCGACCGAATCGAGTTGTGCAAACAGGCTGGACTCAGGACGATCTTCCACTATGGCGCACCATACAACGCCCACGCTAGGTATGGGGATGGCCCGCCCAACTGCATCTCGAATGAAAGGGAAGTGGAACGCAACGCGCTTCTGCTCGATGTGTTCGCCAGTAAGTTTCCCGGCGTGGATGACATCCTTGTGTACACGTACGACCAAGACGCATGGTTGTGCAGTGAGTTTGGGCCGTGCCCGCGATGCTTAGGTGTGCCACTGCATGAACGGTTGACGCCTTTCCTAGAATGCCTCGCAGCGACTTGGCACAAGGCACACCCTGACGGCCGGCTATGGTGGGAGCCTTGGGAACTCTCAGCTGGACAAGCGTTGAAGTGCGTGGAGAGCGTCAGCACGGAAGCCTTTGGGCTGGCACTGCACAGCAACATCGCTGAGGTGATGTCTACATTGACCGTGGATCGCTGGCTGAAGAACACGTGCGAGCTCGCATTGCGGCGCGGGATTCCGGTGATCGTGGAGTACTTCCTAGGCGGAACGAGCGAGGAACTCGAACCGTACGTGCACCTATCGCATCCACTCGTGACGCTCCGTGGCCTCCAATCGATCGCCGCTGTGCCCGGTGTTGTGGGGATCAAGGAGTACTATGGTCTGGCTCCTGACAGAGAGGATCCCAATCTGCGAATGACATCGCTGTTCTTCTCCAAACCGGAGGTCGCAGACGATGAGGCACTACTTCTGCTGGCTGAGCCCTACGGTAAGGCGTCCGGCGAAATGGTTCACTTCTGGCAGGAGACTAGCTCTGGTATGGAATTCTTTCCGTGGGACACATCGTGGTACATTCGGGAGATCGGGCGCAGCAGAACCGACCATAGCCTGTCAGCCGCGATGCTGCGCGGCCAGCAGGCCCACACACCAAGCTGGTTCTCAACACGTCGTGCGATATTCATGAAGACCGACAACCAGCAACCCGACCCATGGATGCTGGAGGATGTTCAGCTTCGTTGCCAGCTTGCCGCGGACAGGTGGAATGAGGCCCTGAAGATCGGCAGGCAAATAGAGGGAGACATGCCGGACAACTTGGCCAGTGACTTTCAGAAGAACATTGCAGAACTCGATGGATTGCGACGACGTGCCCTGGCCTATACCTATCACTTGCGCGAAACAAACCTTGCAGTAGTTCTGCGCAAGCAACATGAGACTGGTCAACCGCCTCCTGGAAGAATCGTGCTCGAACTGGCAAGCACACTTCAGGATGATCTGGCGAACTGCCGCGCAGAAGGTGACTCGGAAGGATGCGGTGAAATCCAAAAGGCCCTTGACCTGCTTGGCAGCAACGTCGACAAGTTCCTGCAGGCTTACTTCCGTGAAGAACTTGATCGAGCCTCCAAAGGCTACTTCAGCGTCACATCTCGGTAGTCAGGACACGTAGTCAGGACACATCGATAGACGAGCGCACGGTTTATATCGACTACCGAACGACTGCGTCCGATGCCTTGCGTAATCGTCTGCGGTTCACAGTACGGTGATGAGGGCAAGGGAAAGGTCGTCGCATACCTGAGCTTGAAGGACAAGCCAGCATACGTGATAAGGGGAGGGGTTGGCCCCAATGCTGGTCACAACGTCAGATACAAGGGGAAGGAATTCGAGTGCAGGCACGTGCCTGCTGGCTTCGTGTCGCCGACAGCTCAACTCAGACTCGGAGCGGGCAGCCTCGTGGATTCGGAGCTTCTGGTCAAAGAAGTAAGGGAACTGGACGACGTTGGAGCGGACGTCGAGGACAGAATGGGTTTGGACGGCAACTGCGGGGTTGTCGCCAAGGAGCACATTGACGGGGAGAAGGACAGCGAGTACCTGAACAAGCAGATAGGGTCAATGCTCTCGGGATGTGGGAAGGCTGCTTCAGAACGAGCTATGAGGAAGCTGAAGACTGCAAAGGATATCGAGGAGCTGAAGCCGTTCATCAGAGACGTGGCGAAGGAGGCCAACGATGCCATCGACAACGGCCAGCTCGTAGTGCTTGAGGGGACTCAAGGCTTTGGGCTCTCACTCTATCACGGAGCCTATCCTTACACGACAAGCAAGGACACCTCTGCATCGGCTGTGGCGTCCGATGTCGGGATAGCACCCTTTCTGGTGGATGACGTGTTCTTGGCGGTCAAACCCTATGTTACTAGGGCCGGCATGGGACCGATGAAAGAAGAGGGGGCGGTTTACATTCACGAGCAAGAGGTCAGATCTGGAGTGGTGATCGGGGATCGAAGAAGAGCAGCTAGCTTTGACTGGGAACTTGTTCAGAGGGCCGCAGTGATAAACAGGCCCACTGGGTTTGCTCTCACGAACGTTGACAGGTTGTGGTCAGACAATGTGGGCGTGAAGACGTTCGAGGGACTAACAGTTGAGACAAAAGCTTTCATATCGGAACTTGAAGAGAAGACGGGCGTCCCGGTCAGCCTCATCTCGAACGGACCCGAAGTCGAGGACATGATAGACAGACGCGAGGAATAGGCATCTGATCAACACGATGAGTTAACAACCTTATTAGAGAGACAACAATGTGAAACCAAAGTGAAAGCCTGGGTCTGCTACCTCAAGACCAATCCACATGATCACTCCGTCTTCGAAGCAAAGGTGAGGGAGCTGAAAGAGCTCACGAGAGCTGCGGGCTACAGCGTTGTGGGGCAGACGGTCCAGCTTCGGTTCAGGCCAGATTCGCGCTACCTCCTAGGTAGGGGCAAGATCACCGAATTGCGTGATCAGATGGAACGATCAGACGCTGACATCGCCGTTTTCTATGATGTGCTGACCAGCATACAGAAGCATAACATAACGACGACATTGGCGAAGGAGGTAATCGACAGGTACGATCTGACGCTCAGGATCTTCGAGATGGCCTCTTCAGACAGACTGTCGAAACTTCAGATAAGGCTGGCCAGTCTGGAAAAAGCGATACCATACGAGAAGCTGCAGGCGTCTCTGATGTTCAGAAGGGGGCGGGAGCATCCTGGCCCCAAGAGCATGGGCGAGTATGCGTACCACAACACCGTGGCCAACTTGGGCAAGACGAGGGCGTCAGTGAAGGGCGAGATAGAGACCAGAAGGGCCGAGAAGTTGGCTCAGCTGAGGAAGAGGAAGAGGCTAGGTCTTCCAACGGTCTGCCTTGCTGGCTACTATAACGCCGGGAAGACGTCATTGTTCAACGCCCTGACCGGACTGAAGAGAGAGGTGAAGCCGACACCGTTCACGACGCTGGCCAGCAAGTACTACAAGACCGGTAACCCGGAAACCCCGGTGCTCTTGGTTGATACGATAGGATTTGCCATGGACCTTGACCCAAGGCTGATTGCATCCTTCTCGCTGACTTTGGACGACATCAGGTTTGCCGACGTTGTGCTCTTGGTTGTCGACATCAGCGATGAACCGGTTCTTATGCAGCTCCGCATCGATACTTGTCTCAAGGAACTCAAGTCACTGGGAGTGAACGAGGGCCAACTCCTGATAGCTGCAAACAAGGTTGACAGGGTGAGCTCCACGCGCATCGAGGAGAGTGTTGCGACGCTCAAGGAGAAAGCCGGCAGTTGTCCCATCGTGCTGACATCCGTCAAGGAGGGCCGGGGCATAGGCTTGCTGGCTGAGGAAATCGCCAGCCGGGCAAGAGATGTGACACCGAAGACGCTTGCTGCGGCCTGAATCTGCCGTCAGATCTAGCCGGAACCAGATCCACTCGTTGCGTACCGCACGTCCGCGTAGACGAATCCCCGTTTCACCCTTCGTTCTTGTTCTGCGATCCACTCCTTCAGGCCCACCTTCTGCAGTCTCTTGCCATCTTGGATGAGCGTTGGGTAGTGCTCGGCTAGCGATTCGATGTGCTCGCACGGATATTTGTCGCACTTCGGACAGACCGCCGTGCCCTTCCGCCTTGCACATTCACGTATCTTGCAGTCCGGAGGCCCACCGCTACCGTTCCTGCATCGGCAGTCGAAAGTGCTCAGGTTCCCGAGGAATCTCCAGAACACGGGGAACTTGTCCTTCATCTCGGGCACGTACTGATAGAAGTCATCGAATCCTTCATTATGCAGGCTCTGTTGAAGTTGGCTTGCCTGCTTTGGGATGCGACCGCGCTGCGCACAAAGGCCGCAGTAAAGCCCGCAATAAGTGACCAGGTCGAGTGATGTCTCCTTGTCCAACGTGGCCCAAGAGGGCGAGGCGACATAAATGGATTTGCCCTGAGCTCAAGTGCTCTAGGGCAACCAGTCTTTGGTGGACCAAGGCGATGGATCACATCTTCGTGAACGCAGGAGTGAAGGTACTCATGGATGGGAGCCTAGGCGGGAGGACGGCTCTGTTGTCTCTACCCCATTTGGATGACCCTTCCACAAACGGCATGGAAACGATAGACAAGATCGAGATCAAGATTACTGTCATCGGAAGAGGCAGTTCTCCAGGATCTGTGAACAGGCCGCCAAGTCATATAACCTCATCGCTAATCGAGCAGGCCATGAGGCCGATGATCGGCGCATATCTGACGACAAGAGGAATCTCCAATCCCAACGAGGCGCGCAGGATCGCTTCCGAGTGTTCAGAGCACGGAATAGACAGGATATACCTCCTAGCTAAGGACGCTGGGAGCAGCATGGAATTTAAGACCAAGACATGTAAGTCGAAGGTGAGCTCCGGCTTCGACCCCTTCGGAGAAGTTGTCAGGAGCTGCAACGACGTGGGAATACAGGTTCACGCGTGGTTCTGTCTCTACGCGGAGAGTCCCTCGGATCAGAGCGACTACCTCCGCTCGCATCCCGAGGCTCTGATCGTCAACAGGCATGGAAAGAGCAACATCGAGCAGCCAGCTTGGAGCACGATCGGTCCGCGATACAGCGTGCACTGGGTATGCGCGTCTCACGAGGGGTACCGGGAGTACCTCGCCTCACTGATGAGAGACGCGATTGACGGATACGAGATCGACGGCGTTCACTTGGACTACGTCAGATATCCAGAGGAGGTCGAAGGCAGAACGTACTGCTACTGCGAGAGATGCAGGGCGAAGTTGAAACGAGAATATGGTTACGAGCTCCCGGTAAATGACGTCATCAAGAACAGGTACTACGTCTCAGTGATGTGTGAGAACGTGTCGGAGTCGGTCGAACGTTTCTCCGAGGTCGCAAGGTCAGGTGGCCGAGAGATCTCCGCGTACGTCTTCACCGACTACGTCACTGCCATCGAGGCGTGCTATCAAGACTGGCCGCATTTCTCCCGGTTCCTTGACGTTCTGTGCCCCACCGTCTACGAGGTCTCTCCCGAGTACGTGAAGACGCTCACGAAGAGGGCGAGGTCTGTCATTGCCCCATCCTGCCGATTGACTCCGGCCATCATGTCCTCCGACGAAGTCCGCAGATCACTAGATGGGGGCGAAAGATGGAGCAAGGAGCGCACGCCGGAATACGTCTTGTCAGTGGCGAAATCCTGCGTAGATGCCGGTTCAGACGGATTCGTCCTGTTCATCTATGATTCCACCCCTCATGCAGTCTTGGACGTTATTGGTGACGAGTTCCACTGAACTTGGCCTCGGCGCAGGAGTCAGCCAATCAGAGACAACAGGATCGCTTTCTGCGCGTGCAGTCTATTCTGCGCTTGGTCAAGAATCATCAACCAAGACCATCAACAGCATCAGGTGCTACTTCCTCCTTCCTGTGAGGATATTCCGCTGAGCTGTCTCGTTGGCAACTGTAGATTCGTTGGTTTGACATGCATCATCAATGTAGGAGGCCAATTCAGAATTCACCCTCTGAAGGAGACCGCGGGATTCGTGCGGCCAATGTCAGCGAGCCGAGGCAAGGACAAGTAGGTGCAAGAACTGCTGATTTCATGGGCTCGAATGTATGACCTCATGTATGAGCGGCGCTTAAGTGGCTATGTCGCTTATCCTCACGGATGAAGAATGCCGAATTGCTCAAGATGAGGCGTTTTGAGCATGGTCGTGAGTGATTCTTCCGACTTCTGGAGGCACCGACGATACGTTCTAGAGGCAGGAGCCTTTGTTGGAGCTAGGTCACGAC
>Ga0315296_10000320_pt1 | contig 44242 bp, 31 predicted proteins | sample YL17G14_18_MG_FD_203921 | JGI IMG/M metagenome (GOLD analysis project Ga0315296, IMG submission 203921) | Sediment microbial communities from Yellowstone Lake, YNP, Wyoming, USA - YL17G14_18 | ecosystem: Environmental > Aquatic > Freshwater > Lake > Sediment | place: USA: Wyoming | collected... | reverse complement strand
ACCGCAGGGAGAAGGAGAGCGAAGCCTCGAATCGAGCAACTTCTCCTCGCTGGGGAGAAGGCAGCGTGCCTTCGAGTCATCCAACCTGAGCTTCGTCTCCTGCTTTCTATCACGGAAAAAAAGATGCTTACTAGAATGCCTTTTTCCTTGACATCATATTCCTCTTCATATATTTTAACTTGGTTCTGGAGGTCAAATGGAAAAAAGAGAAACATTAAAAGACGGCAAAAAAGTTATCATTAGAGATCTGACCATCAATGATCTAGACAAACTGATGAAATTTTATCTCTCCCTTCCTCCAGAAGACAGAAGATATTTAAGAGTCGATGTCACAAACAGAAATATTGTTGAACAGAGGATTAGACTCATAGAGACTGGAAATGTCTTCCGCCTCATCGCCCTGCATAAGGATGAGATTGTTGCTGACGGCTCACTTGAACTTGCAAGTGAAGACTGGCGCAAACATCAGGGAGAGCTTCGAGTCATTGTCGCCAAACCTTTCCAGCATAAGGGACTTGGGATGATCATGGTCAGAGAACTCTATTTCCTCGCAGTTGAGGAAAATCTGGAGTTGATCGTTGTCAAGATGATGAGACCCCAGGTTGGAGCTCAGCATATATTCAGGAAACTTGGTTTTCGCGAGGAACTCCTCATCCCTGACTATGTTCGGGATCTAAAGGGAGAGACTCAGGATTTAATTATTATGACCTGTGACATAAAAGATCTGTGGAAGGAACTTGATCACTTTTACAGCGATTCTGACTGGCAACGCTGCAGGTAGCCTTTTTTTATTCTTCTTCTGGCTTGACACGACCTTCTTTGACCGCCTCATTAACGATTTTTTGTTGCAGATGGCTTGGAACCTCTTCATAATGCGAAAATTCCATGATGAAAGATCCTCTTCCTCCTGTAATTGAAGTCAGAGTCGGCTCAAAATCCAGCATTTCCGCCATCGGAACCTGGGCTTTTAAGATGCGCATGTTTCCTTTCTGCTCCATTCCCTGAAGTTTTCCCCTTCTTCCGTTGAGATTGCCCATGATATCCCCCATGTAGCCCTCAGGTGTATAGACTCCAACATTCATGATAGGCTCGAGAAGAGTTGGCTTGGCATCTTTCATGCCTTTTTTAAAGGCCATGGACGCTGCAATCTTGAAAGCAATATCAGAAGAATCCACTTCATGGTAAGAGCCGTCATAGAGAATAACCCGAAAGTCAATCACAGGATAGCCTGCCAGGACTCCTTTCTTCCGTGCTTCTACGATTCCCTTTTCTATGGAAGGGATATAGTTTCGAGGAATCGCTCCCCCGAATATCTTATTCTGAAATTCAAAATCTTTCCCTTTCTGGAGTGGCTCCATTTTTATTTTGACATCTCCATACTGGCCGCGTCCTCCTGTCTGCTTCTTGTATTTTCCTTGGACATCGGATTTTCCTTTGATCGTTTCCTTGTAAGAAATCTTGGGAGGTTTGAGGACAACATCGACATTGTATCTCTTTTTTAACCGCTCTGTGATAATCTCGACATGAAGCTGGCCATTTCCAGAGATAAGCAATTGGTTAGTCTCGGGATCCCTCTCAATCCTGGCTGTGGGGTCTTCTTCAGTGATACGGTGAGTGGCCTGAGAGATCCTGTCCTCATCCGCACGGGTCTTAGGTTCAATGGCAAAGGAAATAGAAGGTTCAGGAAATTTAATGGAAGGAAATTCAATGAAAGATCCTTTCGAAGATAAAGTATCTCCGGTAAAAGTGGCTTTCAATTTTGCTGTCGCTACCAAATCACCCAATTTTGCCTGACCTGCAGGAATCTGCTCCTTTCCCTGGAGAAAGAACAATCCGCCAAGCTTTTCATCCATATCTTTACTGGGATTGGTCACAGTGGAATCCGGGTTCACTTTTCCAGAAAATACTCGCATCAAAGATATTCTCCCGGTATAGGGGTCAGAGATAGTTTTAAAAACTAAAGCAGAAAAAGACGCATCAGGGGAAACTTTTATTGCCTCCTCTTTCCCTTTTATTTTTCCCTTTATTTCTTCTCTTTCAATAGGGGAAGGCAAATAGTCGATGATCCCGTCAAGAATCTGTTGTGTCCCGACGTTAAGCAGGGCTCCACAAACAAACACTGGAAAAAGCTGACGGCTAAGAATGCACTTCTTGAAACCTGCACGCAATTCTTCAGGAGAAAGCTCTCCTTTCTCAAAATACTTCTCCATCAGTTTCTCATCATTTTCGGCAATCATCTCTGCGAGCTCCTCTCTCTTCTTGTCCACTTCTGCTTTTATTCCTGAAGGGACTTCCTCTTCTTTAAATTTCCCACTCTCATCTTTTTCAAAAATGTAGGCTTTGTTGCTGATCAAATCCACAACACCGCTGAAATTTTTCTCCTCTCCTACAGGCACCTGAACAGGAATAGCCTGGCGACCGAAGAATTGATGGATAGATTCAAGAGCCCGCTTGAAGCTCGAATTTTCCCTGTCGAGCTTGTTGATGATGATGATTCGCGGAAGGTTAAATTCTTCAACCATCTCCCATACTTTTTCTGTTCCAACTTCAACACCAGCCACTCCGCAGACGAGCACTGCTGCACAATCCACAGCCCTTAAGCAAGCTTTTGTATCCCAGAGAAAATTGCTGTAGCCAGGGGTATCGACGATGTTAATCTTGTGGTCCTTCCAGTCTAAAAAACATATGGCCGAACTAATAGAAATTTTCCTCTCAATCTCCTCTGGATCATAATCTGTCACTGTGTTGCCTTTATCGACTTTTGTTAATCGTGAAGTAACGCCGGAGTTGAATAAGAAAGCAGAAGTTAGAGAAGTTTTCCCGGAAGATCCATGGCCTACAAGAGCAATATCCCTCATTTTATCGACAGGATAATCTTTCATTGTGAAGCCTCCCAATAAATAAAAATTTTTTAATAATTAATTGGGAACTTAACTTCTGTTAAGAAGTTAGTAACAAGTATCATACAACAAAAAAAAGGAATCAGGCAACTTTTTTCGTGGGGTCAGTCCTTACCGCCGGGAAGTCTCACTATTCATCGGAAGTATTATTTCTCTTCATAATGACAAGGCCAAAATATTCAAGAATCTTTTTTAACTCCTCGGGCAAGGGGGAGTGGAATTCCATCCTCTTTCCTGTCTCAGGATGATTGAATTCGAGGCGATAGGCATGGAGAAAAAGTCTTGGAAATTTTATCTTTGACATCCGAATGCCATAACGCTTGTCACCGACTAAAGGATGGCCAGCAGCAGAAAAATGAACTCTTATCTGATGGGTTCTTCCAGTGATGGGCTTTATCTCTAGCAGAGTGGAATCTTGAAATTCCTTGAGCACTGAGTAGTGAGTTTCTGCACTTTTCGGCTTTTTTGTCTTCACGGAAATTCTCTGTCCGAGCTTCGGGTGACGGCCGATAGGCCAATCGATCCTCCCTTCCTTATCTTTCATTCTTCCCCAAACAAGACCCATATAAACTTTTCCCACCTCTCTCTTTCTGAATTGCCGTTGAAGTTCCCTGTAAGCTTTTTCACTCCTGGCCACAACCATAACTCCTGAGGCCTCCTTATCCAGGCGATGGACAATGCCTGGCCTTTCCTCAGGTCCAATATTCTTTACATCTGGAAAATGAAAAAGTAAGGCATTGACCAGAGTTCCGCATCTTATCCCAGCGCCAGGATGGACAACCATTCCAGAGGGCTTGTTGATAACCACAAGGTGGCCGTCGCTATAGAGCATTTCTAGGGCGATGTCTTCGGCCTGGATTTCCAATGGCCCTGGGAGTTCAAATTCTATCTCAATCCTGTCGCCTGCTTTTAGTTTATAACTCGATTTCTTGAATTCGCCATTGACTTTAACACTTTCTTTATCCACAAGCCTTTGAAGCTGCGAACGGCTTAAATCCTTGATCTTCTCAGATAAAAAAACATCTAGCCGTTGATTTATTGTTGAGCGTGAATAAACCAGGAATTCTTTCTTAAACACTTTTCCTTTTTCTTAAAATCAGGAAGAGGGCAACTCCTCCCACTAATCCTAGGACGCAGAAAAGCTGAGGAAGGGAAAGACTGAGAAAAGGAGATGAGCCCTGAATGAGGAAGGCTTTGTCAGGATGGTCTCCTCGAAAAAACTCGGTAAAATACCTGATTACAGAGTAATTAATGATGTAGAAAGGAAAAACCTGACCATCAAATTTCTTTTTCCTCAGGATAATAAACAAAACAAAGAAGTTTAAAAAATTCAAACCTGCTTCATAAAGCTGAACGGGATGGAGGGGGATATTGAGAGGGGTTCCTATTAAATTATGGGCATATTCGCTTCTGAAAGTCACTCCCCAAGGCACTGAACATTCTCTGCCATAGCAACATCCTGCAGCAAAGCAGCCTATTCGGCCAAAGCCATGGCCCAGAGCCAGAGCAGGCCCGATAATGTCAGCTGCTTTCCAGGTGGGAATTCGCTGTCTTCGAAAATACCAGAGGGCAAAGACAAGGCCAAAGATTAATCCTCCCTGAAAAACTCCACCAGAACGGGCCAGGTAAAAAAGTTCCCCTGGATAACTTGTGTAGTAAGAAAAATTTCCAATAAAGAGAACGAGCTTCGCCCCAATCAAAGAGATGAGAATCGTGTAGAAAGCAACATCAACCATTTTCGCAACTCGGAGACCTTGCTTTTTAGCCTGGACAAAAAGAAACCATACTCCTAACCCCACTCCTAAAGCCATCATAAAGCCATAGGTATGGATGGTCAGAGGCCCTATCCTGAGGAGGATTGGGAACATGCAGGTCTCCTTATGAAAAAAATGAGGAGAAGAAGAATAGCCCCTATAGTGATGCAGGAATCAGCAATATTGAAAAATGGCCAGTGCCATTTATTGACGTAGAAATCCAAAAAATCAATCACATACCCCCTGAAAATTCTATCGATCAAATTGCCCAGAGCTCCTGCCAGGATCAAGGAAAAAGAAATCTTCATGGCCCGTTCTGTGGCTGGCGTCTTGAAAAAATAATAAACCACCAAGCTCAGAGCGACCAGAGAAGCCAGTGTCAAAAGGATAAAAACAAGCAGGCTCTCAGTGCGGGAGAAAAAGCCAAATATCGCTCCCTTGTTGTGGATATGAGTTATATTAAAAAAACCCGGGATAATGTTTCGGCTGGAATGAAGGCCTATGCTCCGGGCGACGATCACTTTTGTCAACTGATCAACGGCTATGAAGAAGAGTATAAAAAAATAGTAGAAGAGCCCCCGCTTCATTGTCTCATCTCTTTAACAACTTCCTCACAGCGCTTGCAGAAGTGTGGATACTCGGAACTTTCTCCAACATAGGGAGAAAAGTTCCAGCATCTCTGACATTTCTTTCCAGGAGCCCTTGTCACTTCTACATCCAAATCTTCTCTCGGATGAGTCTCAAGGGCGACAGAAGAAACTATAAAAAGGGAGGGAAGATCCTTTTCGTATTTTGCCAAAAGCTCTTTTTGAGAATCTGGAACTTTGAGCAAAACTTTTGCTTCTAAAGAATTTCCGATGAGTTTGCTTTCCCGAGCTCTTTCCAGCTCTTTTAAAACTCTGTCTCTAAGGAGAATTAAGTTCTCGAGCTCATGGAAGAGATCAGGCTCAAGCCACTTCTCCTCGAATGATGGAAATTGTTCAAGATGAACAGACTCTTCCTTTCCCAAAAAATGGGGCATCACTTCCCATGCCTCCTCTGTGGTAAAAGGCAAAATCGGAGCCATTAAGATGAGCGTATTCTTGAGAGTGTGAAAGAGCGCAGTCTGGGCTGATCTTCGGAGGAACGATTTTTTGCCTGAACAATAGAGCCTATCCTTAAGAACATCCAAATAGAAAGAGCTCAGCTCAACAGTAAAAAAGTCGTAGATTGCATGAAAAACAACATGATACTCGTAATCCTCGTAGGCTTTAAGGATCTTCTTTCCTATATCGGAAGTTTTTTCCAATATCCATCTGTCAAGAAGAAGCATTTCTCGAGGCTTAACCATCTCTTCATCAGGGGAAAAATCAGAAATATTCCCCAGGATGAACCTCCAGGTGTTTCTGATCTTGCGGTAGGCTTCGACAAGCCTCTGCAGGATCTCGTTTCCAAAGCGAGCATCTTCTCTGTAATTGAGCATAGCTACCCAGAGCCTCAAAACTTCAGCCCCATTCTGGGAAATGATTTCTTCAGGCTCTATGAAATTGCCTAGAGATTTGGACATACCCCTCCCCTGCTCATCGAGGACAAAGCCATGGGTGATGACCGCCTTATAGGGAGGCCGATTCCTAGTGGCAACACCGACTAAAAGAGAGCTGTTAAACCAGCCTCTGTGCTGGTCATGGCCTTCTATGTAGACATCAGAAGGCCAGGGAAGGTCAGGCCTTTTTCCCAATACTGAGTGGCTTGCTCCTGATTCAAACCAGACATCAAGGATGTTATTTTCTTTATCGAATTTTTTCGAGCCACATTTGGGACACTTTTTCCCAGGAGGCAGGAACTCTTCTGCTCCTTTTATATACCAGGAATTCGATCCCTGCTTAGAAAATATATCTGCAACCCTGAGAGCAATCTCTTCATCAGCCAGAATGTATCCGCAATCATGGCAGTAAAAAGCTGGGATTGGAACTCCCCATAAACGCTGGCGGGAAATGCACCAGTCAGGTCGGCTGCTCATCATATTGGCAATCCTCTCCTCTCCCCAGGGCGGAATCCAGCATACCTTCTTGATTTCCTCAAGCGCCCGCTTTCTCAATTCATTCTTGTCCATGGAAATGAACCACTGAACTGTGGCTCTGAATATCACCGGATTCTTGCATCGCCAGCAGTGCGGATAGGAATGAATAATTTCGCCTTCCTTGAGAAGTGTACTATCTTTTTTCATGTCCTCAGTTATGGATTTATTGGCTTTAAAGACGTTCATTCCTCCGTATCTTTGAACCTGAGAAGTGAACTTTCCCTCATCGTCCACTGGAGTATAGATATCAAGATTATAAGTCAATCCCGTCATGTAATCTTCCTGGCCGTGGCCAGGGGCAGTATGGACACAACCTGTGCCATCCTCCAGGGTCACATAGTCGGCTAAGACCAAAAGAGATTCTCTGGCGATAAAAGGATGCTTGGCTTTTAATCCTTCAAGCTCTTTTCCGAGAAAAGTGACAAGAACTTTTGGCTCCTTGAAACCTAATTCTTCAGCAACTATGGGAAGCAGCCGCTTGGCCACGATATACACTTCTTCTTCAGCCTCGAAAGCCACATACTCATATTCTGGATGAAATGCGATTGCCAGGTTTGCGGGCAGAGTCCAGGGAGTTGTGGTCCAGATAATGATGAAAACTTTTTTCTCTGCCAAAGCAGAATATTTTTTGGATAGGTCGGAGAGCATCGGAAATTTGACGTATATCGAAGGAGATGTGCGGTCTTTATACTCAATTTCAGCCTCTGCCAGCGCGGTCTGACAATGGGCGCACCAATGAACAGGTCTCTTGCCTTTATAAATATTGCCTGAAGCAAAAAAGGCTGCCAGATGGCGAAGGACTTCTCCCTCATATTCAGGATTCATGGTCAGGTAGGGTTTTTCCCATTCTCCAAAAACTCCGAGCCTTCGAAACTCTTCTCTCTGGATATCAATGTATTTGAGCGCATATTTCTTGCACTCTTCGCGAATCTCTATGATGGACATCTCCTTTTTTCTCTCTCCCAGGAGCTGATCCACCTTGATTTCAATCGGAAGGCCATGGCAATCCCAGCCGGGCAAGTAGGGCGAAAGATTGCCGTGCATGGTTTTGCTCTTGACGATAAAGTCCTTTAAAATTTTGTTCAGCGCGGTTCCTAAATGAATTCGGCCGTTTGCATAAGGAGGGCCGTCATGAAGGACAAAAGTGGGACTCTTTTCTCTTCTTTTTAGAATTTTTTTGTAGAGGTTGATCTTCTCCCATTTTTTAATGATCTCAGGCTCTCTTTGAGAAAGCTTTGCCTTCATGGAAAAGGAAGTCTTGGGAAGGTTTAACGTGTTCTTGACTTCTAAGTTGTCCTTATCAGCCATGAGTTTCTCCAGTTTTTCTTTTATATTTTTTTATTATAGAACAAGTTATTTTATTTCTCCATCCCAAAAAGTCAAGGTTTCGGGGTCAGGTGTTAGCTACTCTTTGATGCAGTGAGCGCCGCGGCTTACAGGATTGCTTATGGCGGCATGAGTGATCATTAAGGCAACCTGGATTCCATGTTTCAATCCCACTACTTTCGGATCCATTGTCGCTTCTTTATAGAACTTTTCAATCCGATGGCGGAGATACTCCAGGTCAGCTTTTGCCCTCTCTAGCCTCTTTTTTGTCCGAATAATTCCAGCATAATTCCACATTGTTGAGCGGATTGTTAGCCAATCCTGATTGATCAATGCGGGGTCAATCCCTTCCTCTTTCTCGGGGTAATACCAGGGGTGGATCTCCGATTCCTTATAGAGTCTTGACGGATCAAAATGGGAAGCAATGTGTTTGGCTGCTCTCGTACCCCAAACCAGACCCTCTAGAAGAGATGTAGAAGCCAGACGGTTTGCACCATGGATTCCGGTGCAGGAAACTTCGCCCACAGCATGGAGCCCTTTTAAAGAGCTTTTCCCCCAGCCATCCACGAGCACACCACCGCAACAATAGTGGGCAGCAGGGACAACAGGGATGGGCTCCTTGGTTACATCTATCCCATACTGCAGGCAAGTCCGATAGATATTGGGAAATCTCTTTTTGATATCAAACTTAGCATAGGAGGCCAAATCTAAATAAACATAGGTTGAATTGCTGTTAACCATTTCTTCATAAATTGCCCTAGTGACTTCGTCTCGAGGCGCGAGGTCTTTTTTCTCGCAATAATTTTCCATAAAAGTTCGGCCTTCCTTAGTCTTCAGCCTCGCTCCTTCCCCTCTCACTGTCTCTGAAATCAAGAAACCATCTGCATCTCGATGAAAAAGAGAAGTAGGGTGAAACTGAATGTATTCCATGTTGACAATTCTGGCGCCAGCCCTGAGAGCCATGGCATAGCCTGCTCCTATAGCTTCTCTGGGATTTGAGGTGTAGAGAAAAACCGCGCTACAGCCCCCTGTTGCCAGGATTGTATAGGGAGCAAATATGGCTCTCACTTTCTTTGCTGTATTATCTAAGACATAGGCACCTATGCACTGGGGCTCTCGATAATAGGCTATGGGATTTTTAGAATGATGAGGCACAGTCAACAAGTCTACAGCTGTGTGATCAGAGAAAAGGGTTACATTCGAATATTTCTTTAAAGCCTCGATAAATTTTTCCTCTATTGTTCTGCCAGTCGTATCCTTCACATGGAGTATACGCCTTCGAGAATGGCCGGCCTCCTGAGCATAATCTAAAGAATCCGGAGAACTCCGAGTAAAAGGGATGTCGAGTTCTTTTATCAATATTTTCTCGACGAGATCTTTGCCTTCACTTGCTAAGATTTCAACAGCCTCAGGGCTATTGATCCCATCGCCTGTTTTGATGATATCTTCTTTTAAAAGCTGTGGATAATCATCCTTTCCAAGAGAAACGATTCCTCCCTGGGCATAATAGGTGTTGGATTCCTCAAGTTTCGGATTCTTATTGATGACAATCACTCGAAGCCCGCTTTTGGCTGCTTCCAAGGCAGCACTCGAGCCAGCAATCCCGCAGCCTATGACCAGCACATCTGTTTTGAAGTGTTTTTCCTCGACCATAATCTTTTTCTCTCTTCTTTTGGTTGCTTCTTTAACTCAAAAATTCAAGGCTGATATCAACTGACTTGTAAGAATGAGTTAAAGCGCCTATGGAAATAAAATCAACGCCCAAGGCAGCGATCTCCCCGGCTTTTTTCAAGCTCACTTTTCCTGAAACTTCTATGGGGACTTTTCCTTTAACCCAGTCCACAATCTCTTTCATCTTCTCAAGAGACATATTGTCCAGCATAATCATCGAAGCTCCGCTTTTAACCGCTTCTTTAGCCTCATTGAAATTTGTCACCTCAACTTCAATTTTTGTTCCTGCCTTCACACTTTCTTTTGCTCGCTTTATAGCTTCTGAAATGCGGCCAATGAGTTTGAGATGATTATCTTTGATGAGCACCATCTCCGAAAGATTGAAGCGATGGTTTAGGCCTCCGCCCATTTTGACTGCATATTTTTCCAAAATTCTAAGGCCAGGCGTTGTCTTGCGGGTATCCAAAATCTTTGTCCTTGTTCCCTCAACAGCCTGGACAAATTCTTTGGTCATTGTAGCCACTCCTGACATTCTCTGAAGGAAATTCAGGGCTGTTCGCTCTCCCTTGAGGAGCGAAATCGAATTCCCTTTAAGCCTAGCCAAAATGTCTCCTTTCTGGAATATCTGACTATCATAAAAAATTTTTTTGAAAACAATGGAGGAACTTATTTTCTCAAAAACTCTCTGGGCCACATCTATTCCCGCTAAAATGCCATCTTCTTTAGCCAGAACTATTGCCTCTGAGACTGAAAACTGTGGAATGATATTGTCAGAAGTGATATCGCCCTCAGGCATATCCTCCTTCAAGGCAACTTCAATCATTTGATCTATCTCTTCTTGTTTCATTAAAAAAATTATAAATTTTTCAGGATTCTGCGTCAAATTTTGGGGTCAAAATTTCCCGCCAAGACTCTTTCCCTTGCTGAACTGCCAGCATCCAAGTCCAATGGGAGAGACCATTAAATCAGATTTTCCAAGACGCCTTAGGTGAAATCTATTTTGCATCTTCTCCATCTTGCTCTACCTCTTTACCAGACAACTCCATAGTCTTCGCCATAATTGCTTGAACCTCCCCAGAATGTTCCATGTTTCCAGCCAAAGAAGATCGCATTGATTGGGCCTGAGGTATATTTTTTAAAATCAAGCTTATATCCCATGGCTGCCAGCTTCTCCCTTACCACCTGAGGAATTTTTTCGTTGAGTTCGAGCTTGCCCGGCGCTGCTGCGTGGTCATCAAAGGAGCTGTGCATCTGGAAACTCGTGAAGTTTGGCGCCTCGCAGGCTTCCTGGACATTCATTCCAAATTCCACTACATCCAGGAAGAACTGGAGCAAATTCTGATCCTGGGTGTCTCCCCCCTGGACAGCAAAGGAAAGATATGGCTTGCCATCCTTTAAGGCAAGGCCAGGAGTTAAAGTTGCACGCGGCCTTTTTCCTGGGGCAACCACGTTGAATGGGTTTTTCGCCTCATCAAGGACAAAGCTCTGCATGCGCTGGCTCATTCCTATGCCTGTGTTTCCAGCAATGCAGGCAGGAATCCAGCCGCCGCTTGGAGTCGTGGAAACGACCCATCCCTGCTCATCAGCTGCCTGGATTGATGTTGTTCCTGCGAAGAAGCTTTCTTCGAGCTGCGGATGAGAAGAACCAACGTTTGACCACTTCTCAAGAAGTTGCAGGAATGGATTTTTCTTTCCTTCAAAAGGATAGGGATCGCCTGGCTTGACACTTGGATCATTGTGATCCCAATTGATCAGCTTGAGCCTTTCCTTTGCATATTCTTTGGAAAGAAGTCCTTTGACTGGTTCCTCAGGAGGGAAATAAGGGTCTCCATAGTAGAAATCCCTATCAGCAAAAGCAAGGTTCATCACCTGATAGAGGGTGTGGATATACTTGGCACTGTTAAAGCCCATGGCTTTTAGGTCAATATTTTCTAGCATGTTCAGCGCCTGGAGCATAACAGGTCCCTGAACCCAGCAGGTAAGCTTGCAGACCTCTATTCCCTTATAGTTCGTTCTCACTGGCTCTTCGATATAGACTCTCCACTCGGCCAGATCCTCCATGGTGACAAGACCTCCCTGCTCCTTTGAGCCGCGGACAAATTCTTTGGCGATATCCCCTTTATAGAAGCGATCATAGGCAGCAGAGATGGCTTCCTTGCGGCTCTTACCTGCAGCCAGAGCTTCTTGTTCCGTAGCGATCAGTTTTTTAAGGGTATTTAACAAATCAGGCTGACGAAAGATTTCTCCAGCATCCGGTGCTTCTCTCTCTTTGCCCAGATGAGGGAGCAAAATCTTCTTCGAGTAAGGCCATTCTTTGATCTTGCTTTTTTGTCTCTCGATGCCATCAGCAGTTTGCGCTTCCATCGGATATCCTTCTGCCATCTGGATGGAGGGTTCGAGCACATCTTTGAGGCTCATAGTCCCAAATTCAGCTAACATGACCATCAAGCCTCCTGGAGTTCCAGGAGTCACTGCAGCCAGAGGACCGTAGGCAGGTGGATATTCCAACCCTTTTTCCTTGAAGAACTCAGGAGTTGCTCCTGTCGGAGCAGCGCCCAGAGCGTTGATGCCATAGACCTTTTTTGTTTGAGGATTGTAGATAAGAGCCTGAGTCTCCCCTCCCCAGCTCAGGACATCATACATTGTGCAGACAGCTGCGAGCATGGCACATGTCGCATCCACAGCATTCCCACCCTTTTGAAAGATCATAGCCCCAGCAGTAGCAGCCAGAGGCTTTCCTGTGATGGCCACCCAGTGACTGCCATGAAGAATTGGCTTTTCAGTCCGCTCAGCGCTCAAATGGCTGGCTCCAATGAGAAAGATAACCAGGATTAGAATAAACTCCAATCCCCTTAAAATCCCCTTTTTGCCTGAAAACATTTTTTTTCTCCTTAATTAGAAAAATTTCTGGGAATCATCAATGCATTCAATCATTCAAAAGGTAACTCCTCTCATACCATACAAAAAATTTGAAGTCAAAGTTTAGAGTGATTCAAACTGTCTAAAAATCTTCGAGGTAGATTTTCTCCATAAGGGGACGCCACTTTTTCATCAATTCTGCATTCAAGTCGACCGGCGGGACAGCCTCAGCAGGGAGAAATGGCTTATAAGGACTCTCTTTTACATAAGCTTCAAACTCATCTCGCAGCTTCTTGAGTTCTTCTGGCTTGGTCAGGAGGTCGATGGCTGAGGCAGCCATGGCCTTGGCTCCGGCATTTAAGCCCTTCCAGGCTGTTGAGCCATAATTAGAGGCAACAGAGGACCAGTGATGGCTGATAGCCTCTGGAACTTGGCCTGGGAAGCGGATAGTGGCAGTGGGAACAATGAGAGTCACATCTCCCACATCAGATGATCCTCCTCCAACGAATACTGGGCTCGGCTCTCTGAGAGTGCCAACTTTGGTCGGCATCCCTTCTTCTGGCTTCCCGAGTGCTTTCTGGAGAGCTTTGGCAAAGGCCTGCTCCTCCTCAGACCACTCAGGCATGCCGACGAGCTCGATATTCTTCTGAAAAAGTTCAGCAGCAGCCTTATTTCCCTGGCGCTGATGGACTGCGCTGAGGATACGGATATTTGCTAACTCTGTCCCTGTCGCCAGAGCTCCAGCTTTAGCGCAGTTAACAACTCTCTCGTACATCTCCTCAATCTTATCATCGCTGTTTCTGACATAATACCAGACGCTGGCTTTATCAGGCACCACGTTTGGGGCTTCCCCTCCTTCGGTGATGACATAGTGCATGCGATAGGCATAAAAGAGGTGCTCACGGAGGAAATTGGTGGCAACATTCATGATATCGACTGCATCGAGGGCACTTCGAGCTTCCCATGGGGATGCACCATGAGAGGTTTTTCCTTTGAAGGTGAAAACTGCCGAGAACAGGGCGTTTCCATTCTTACCGTAGCCAGTTGAAAAGCCGCTGCTGCTGTGATTATCTATAACTGCATCCACATCATTAAAAAGGCCAGCCCTGACCATGTAAGGCCTGCTGATAAGTGTTTCTTCAGCCGGAGAACCAAAGACCTTTATGGTTCCTCTGAAGCCAAACTTGTCCATTGCCTGCTTGACTGCAATGGCAGCAGCCGCAGCTGCTGTACACATTGTGTTGTGGCCGCAACCATGGCCAGGAGCACCCTGGATGAGAGGATCCTGGAATGGCACTCTCCCTTTTTGAGAAAGCATGGGGAGTGCATCGAACTCGCCCAGAATTCCGATTACCGGCTTCCCTGATCCATAGGTAGCCACAAAGCAAGTCGGCATCCCAGCCAGTCCACGCTCAACCTTGAATCCTGCTTCTTCTAAGATATCAGCCAGGAGTTTCGACGACTTAAACTCCTGAAGCCCTAGCTCAGCATAGGACAAGATGGCATCTGAGATCTTCCCAAACTTCTCGACTACTTGGGGCTGGCTTAGCCAATCAAGGACAAGCTTTTTTTCTTTGGCTATCTTAGGCCCGGAAGAGGTCAACGAATACTGACTCCAAACCAATAAAATAGAGACAATCATGATGGATAACATACTCTTTTTAAAGGCTTTAACTTTCATCTGTCCTCCTTTAAGTTTTAAACTAGGCTCTCGCCTTGCTAATCTTTCCTGTAAAGAGGATAAAGATCTTTGGGGATATTCTTGTAAGGAAGAGTGGTCAGGTCAGCAGGGCCCCAGCCTAGTGCATCAACCTCAAAGATGGCAGCAGCCAAACCTGTATCAGAGAACCCTCTTCGGAAATGAACACGAGACTTAAGGACAATGATCTCAAGACTTTTGAATTCAATCCCCAAAGGCGCAAAGATTCTTGGATCTGTCACCTGCATAAGCTGGGGGGTAAGGATGACACGGTTATTCTCACCAAAGACAAGCACAGCCACAATATCCCTTGCCCAATATCCAAGAAATTCAACTCTCCCATCAATCCTGACAGGAGTTCCGGCAAGCTCATCCGAATAGCCGCCGATATTGATACTGATCGTATCTCCGACTTTAGCCTTAGCTTGAATCTCTTGAATAGTTTTCTCGTCGCGGAGTGTGGCTATGCAAAAATTTTTAGCTCCTTGATTGATGAGTTCCTTGAGGATATGGGTTGAGCCGCCAGTTCTATCGCTATGGTCAGCAATGACAACAGGGGCTTTGCCAGCTTTAACAGCGGCAATAGCTAAGGAAACGCCTTCTTGGGTCTTGGGAAGCTTCTTTGCATAAAACCCTTCTCTCATCTTCCAGATATAGCCGGCCATATCATCAGCAATTTTATCTGCGAGCTTCTGGTTGTTATTGGTAACGACCATAACTGTTGACCCTGCATCAGGAACATCAGCGTAGGCAAAGCCGAAGGCAACAGAAACATAGACATCTGGATACTCACATTCCCAGATTCGAGCCCGCTCCATGATTTCCATGGCTGGAGAATCACCTGTTCCCTGGAAAACACTGGGAGTAATGACCCGAGGCTTTCTCGTAGCCATAACGGGTTTATACTTTCCGCGGATGGTTTTGATCATAATTCGAGCTGCAGTCTCACCGATGAGTGTTGTATCGTAATGAGGATATCTCTTGATGATAAAAACAGCGTCAGCAACATCTGAAAGCTCATGATCTTCGTTCGCATGGAGATCGAGAGTGACCATGATCGGGATTGCGCCGACTACTTCTCTCACCCTGCGCACAATCTCTGCCTCAGGCTTTGGGACATCTACAACTGCCATGGCTCCATGGAGAGCAAGGAAGACGCCATCCAGATGACCGGCTTTTTTCAAGTCTGAAGCAATTCCGTCAGAGTACTTGTCAAAAGCCTCTTTTGTAATCCAGCTTCCTGAAGAGCCGCCACGGGAATCTCCGGGAGAAAGGATACCCACAAGCTCAACATCTCCAAACTCTTCGCACACGGCTTTAAACCCACCTATGTATCCCCGGCTTGAGGAGAGAATGTTACGCGTAGGGGGTCCATAATATTCCCAGTCTTCAACAGTTGTTTGGCCAGGACAGAAGGTGCATGTCTCATGGGAAAAAGTGGCTACAGCAATTCTGATTTTTTTAGCTCCCTCTTTCGCGCTTTTGCAGCCAAAGGCAATAACAAGAAGAAGGATTATAAACATTTTTCTCTTTTGATTCATTTTCACCTCCTAGAAAAAACTTGTATATCATTCAAATTTGCCGAGGTCAAGAAAAGATATTTTTTTGACAGGGCTTTTTCTCTGTGCTATAAGCTCTTTTGTTTAATTGGGCATATTATGAGAAAGGAGAGGGACAATATGAATAAAAGGAATTTTAAAGGACTGGGCTTCATTTTGCTGCCTGCAATCGTTTTTCTCGCTTTTCCTTCGTCGGGCTGGACAAAGGGCGAGGGACAAGACTCTAATTTCTGTTTTGCCATCTCATTCCCGCAGGAACAGTCCAAGGAGGCTCTTGACGGCAGGATGCTGCTCATGATTTCTACGGACAAAACAAACGAGCCCCGCTTTCAGATCAGTGATGGCCCCAAGGCCCAGCTCATTTTCGGTATCGATGTCGATGGCCTTAAGCCAGGCGAAACCGCAATTATTGACAGCGCTGTCTTTGGCTTTCCTCTGAAAAGCATTTCAGAGATTCCTGCCGGTGAATACTGGGTTCAGGCTCTTCTCCACCGCTATGAGACTTTCCACCGTTCTGATGGCCACACAGTCAAGCTTCCCATGGATCGCGGAGAAGGACAGCACTGGAACCTGGCGCCTGGAAACCTCTACAGTACGCCCTGCTTGGTGGAGATCGATCCAGGAAAAAAAGAAACAATCAAAATCGTGCTTGACAAAAAAATCCTGCCCATCCCTGATCCTCCAGAGACAAAATACATCAAGCATGTCAAAATCCAGAGCAAGCTGCTCAGCGAATTCTGGGGAAGGCCCATGTACCTCGGCGCCCATGTTCTTCTTCCCTGGGGCTTTGAGGAGCATCCTGAAGCCCGCTACCCGCTTGTTATCTTTCATGGCCATTTCCCCTACACTATCAGCGGATTCCAGGAGACTCCTCCAGACCCGAACCTAGCTCCAGTTTACAGCGAGAGATTCAGTATAGATGGATACAACAGAATCGTCGAAGAGTACGCCTACAAATTCTACAAGGATTGGATAAGCCCCAATTTTCCGCGCATGATCATCATCGAAATTCAACACGCCAACCCATACTATGATGATTCTTATGCCGTGAATTCCGCTAACCTCGGCCCTTATGGGGATGCTATTACCTATGAGCTCATCCCCTATATCGAGAAGAAATTCCGCTGCATCGGACAGGGCTGGGCTCGCTTTCTTTACGGAGGCTCAACTGGCGGCTGGGAAGCTCTGGGAGCTCAAATCTTCTATCCTGATGAATACAACGGCTGCTGGGCAGCCTGCCCTGACCCGATCGACTTCCGGGCCTACACCATCGTCAATATCTATAAGCACGAAAATGCCTATTTTCTCGATAGCCTCTGGAAGCGGACTCCAAGGCCGGGAGCTCGCAATTATCTGGGCGAAATAAGCGTCACTGTTGAGGAGATGAATCATCTTGAGCTTGTCCTTGGCACGAACTCCCGCTCAGGAGAACAGTGGGACATATGGCAAGCAGTCTTCTCGCCGGTCAGTGAGGACGGCTATCCCAAGCCGATCTGGGATAAGCTCACCGGCAAGATCGACACTTTAGTGGCTGAATACTGGCGTGAAAAGTATGACCTTCGCTACATACTGGAGCGAGATTGGAAGATCCTCGGCCCCAAACTCAAAGGAAAAATCCACATCTATGTCGGCGATATGGATAACTTTTATCTTAATGATGCTGTCTATCTGATGGAGGAATTCCTCAAAAACGCCAAAGATCCCTACTATGACGGAGAGATTGATTACGGGGACAGGTGTGAGCACTGCTGGAACGGTGACCACACTTTGCCCAATGCAATCTCAAGGCTTCGCTACCACCAGATGTATTTCCCAAAAATTGTGGAGCGAATTCAGAAATCTGCCCCAGCCGGAGCTGACCTTAAAAGCTGGCGCTATTGACTTTTATCTTTATTGTTTGAAGCCTGCATCAAGGTCATTGTAATTGAGGATGGCATTGAAGACAAACATGTAGCTTCCATGGCTCAGGTCACGCCAGAAAGGATTAAAAGTGAACATGACAATGTGGCCTTTTCCCACTGGCATATCTACAACTGCTGCCTTCCCTTTTATCTCACTGTCGTTTTTCACGATTCCACTGAGGCAGATATCGCCTTCTTTGGCATACCGAAGGACCACAAGCTTCTCTTTTTCCTGGGGGATAGTGAGCAGCGGGCCGGAATGGCTGCGATAGATTGCAATCTCCTTCCCATAGCCATAGCAAAGAGGATGCTTTTCATTTATCACTTCTGCCTTTAACAGAGAACCAGGGTTATAAAAGGCAGGGCTAGTGTTATAAATATCAATTCCCCTCACTAGTCCATAATCCACCGCTACTCTAACTGGGTTTTGGAGAGCAATCAATAAACCGCCCTGCTCGATAAACTTCTGAAGATTCGTCACTCCTTCTAATCCCATCCCTCCAGTGATATCTTCACTTGAATCGGGAGTTCCAAGGTGCTTGAATTCTTTGCTCTTGACGAATGAAAGAAGGCCACGTTCTGCAGGATCCAGTTCGCTCACTATGTCAGCGCCTTTTCTCCCCCGGCAATTGCTGAAGACAATAACATCATAGAGCAGCTTGAGATTCCCTTTCCTCAGATGGTCTTTGTTAATCATGGCAAAGGGAATGCCCATTTGGTCAAAAGCAAATCTGACCCAGCCATCGTCCTGGGCACTCATCCAGGTATGAAATATAGCGATGCGGGGTATATCCAGATCATGGGTTTTGACATCAGGCATTTTTGCTGAACCAAAAACCTCAAGCCCGAGTTCGCTGGCCACGGATTCGACAGCCTGATGGATTTTTGCCTGAGCCTTGGCCACTGGAATGATCATCGAGCCTGCTTCAAAGCTTTTCTCATCGACCTTGAAAGGAGCTTCTGCTGCCAGAGCTTTGAAATCCTTGAGTTTCAGGCGAGCAGGGAGCAATTTGTTAATCGTACCGTTGTTGATAATGTAGCAACTTTCAGCTTTACCGCCAGCAACTCCACCTTTGGCTTCCACCGACTTTGTCAGAGGAAGGAGCGGCGCCTCAAAGATCGCCTTATCATTGATTTCCTTTGTCTCGATATCCATGTTGAGGCCAAGCGTCCAGCCCGTGTCATCATAGGATTGAGGCGCATCTTTCGGATATTTCTGGATGCCGAGAAGGTTAAGGACAAGGTTGCGATAGGGCTGATCCAGGCGAATGACATAGGAATCCTTGGGGAAAGTCCCCTCTTTCACAGTTATCGGGGCTTCAGCTTTGTTGACTTCAATCCTCTGCCTGAGGAGAATATTCACCAGATAGGCTGTATCTACAGGATCTTTTTGCCCTGAGGGGATGATATAGGCATAGGGAGGTTCGCTCTTTCCCTGTTCATAGGACTTAAGCCCCCTTTTCCAGAAATTCTTCAGAAAATACTCTTTATTGGTTGCCACAAAATAAAAAGCTAAAAGGTCAGCGCTCTGCTGGTAGTTGACATTGTTCCTCAAAGACCAAGTGACTTCCTTATAAGGAGGCAGCGGCATAAACCAGGTCTTAGTAGTCCCTCCAAACCTATCACCTGTCTCCCTCTTCATGGTGTTTCCGATGGCATTGCCGAATACCTCATAGAAGCGCCCCAGGGAATTGTGATTATTGGCCACCGAGAAAAGATAATTGGGAGCCCAGCCATCCCAGAAGCCGTGAGTCCAGACTCCTGGCATTCCATAAGAAGTCAGCCGCGTCACCTCCCACCAGGCAAGCAAATTCCATTCTGATGTCAAACTTGGGTCATATGTCGCATTGTAAGGCCCTGTTCCTGACATGACATAGAGGAAGGGAATGGATTCGTGGTTATCCTGGACAACAATCGGATGCCACTCAAAGTAGACATTGGCTTCGTTCTGGGTTTCAGGCTGGGAGATGGAGATCATATCGCGATTATTGTCATGCATGGTGTATTTTCCCCAGTAAGGAACGCTGCTCGTTTTCTGGGGATCAGTAACGTCTTTATTATATTTATAGAACCAATCTGTGTGCTTATCATGCCCGTCAGGTTCGACAGACGGAGTTATCAGGATAATCATGTTTTCCCTGATTTTCTTGATTACCGGATTCTCATCGACAGCCAGCCGATAGGCAAGCTCCATGGAAGTCTCAGCCGCACCGCTCTCTGCCGAATGGAGGTTTCCAGTTAGCCAATAAATGGGCTTTGCCAGAGCAATGAGTGCATCTGCTTCTTGTTCAGTCTTGACGACTCTCGGGTCAGCTAACTTGGCAAGGTAATCCTTGTATTTTTGTAAATCTTTTATCGTTTCGCTTTCGGCAACGGCAACAATAATCATTTCCCGTCCCTCAGAGGTCTTGCCAATAAGAAATACCTGGACATTCGGAGATGCCTTGTCTAATGCATTCATATATCTGAGGATGTCCTCATAATATGTCAATTTCCCAGGCGCGCCGGCAATATAGCCCAGGATATCTTTGGGAGTCGGAATGCCTTCGACCTTGGGCAGATAGCTCACCAGGGGGCTGAGAAATTCTGGCTTTGTCGTCGCTTCCTTGATTAAGCGGGTGTAGTCATCATCGACAGGCTGAGTGGAGGCTTGTGGTTGAGCGATGAGAGCAGGCGAAAATAAGAAGAAGATAAAGATAATGAATAAAAATAATGATGAAAATTTTGAGAAGAATTGTTTAAAATTCATCGAATATTACCTCCTTCATTCTTTTTTATTTTATGAAACTCTATATACATTAAATCTCCCCAAAATTTCAACAATTTTAACAATTTCGGGGACACATACCTTATCTATCTAAAATTAGGTAAGTGTCCCCTTATTTTGCAACTTTTTCTTTTTGTTTATATTTTATAATATAAGGGAGAGAGAATGCTGACTTATCCAGATATATCAAAGATCGATAAAAGCACCCCTGAGCTGATAAAGAAAATTGCCTGCTTCCTTATCTCCTTCCTGATTCACTCTCTTTTTCTTTACTGGATATTCACCACAAAATACACAGTGAAAATTTTCCCCGCTAGAGAAGAAATTACAGAAGTCATCATTGCTTCCCCTGAAAAGACATTCATGCCTGAAAATATCGAAGACATTATCAAAAATCGTGACCTGGCAGGGCTCAGTCAAAATAGAAAATTATCTGAAAGAGCAACTAAATTTGGAGAAAAAATTGAAACAAAAGGTCCAGGTTTTATCGGGAAAAGTGGCAAAGAGATCGAAATTCAGGCAGGAAGCCCAGCTGTTCCTTCACAATTTTCCTCGAGATTCAATCTTGAATCACCGGCACGATCCCAGTCAAATCTGCCTGAAGGCTATAAGCTGAACCTCTCCTCACCTTCAAAAAAAGAACAAAAACTATTCTATCCAGTTGAGAAAGGTGGGCCGACAAAAGGCCCAAATCTAATGAACTATCTTTATTCCGGCTACTCACGCATTCATTCGGAAAAAGGCTATTCCTATCCTGGAAGGCCCGCCACTGGCCGCCCCACTCAAAGGCCAAGCATCTCTTTCGCTATCGAAAAATACGATCTGACACCCTGGGCAGAAAAAGTAGTTAATCAAATCCAGAAAAACTGGACAATTCTTCCAGGCCAGAAAACAAATGTCAGTGGCGAGGTTGGAATTTCTGTCCTTGTCGAAAAAAATGGAGAGATTTCCGATATCGCCATCCTCAGTTCTTCCAATGATCCGCTCCTCGATCAATCTGCCCTTGAAGCTCTGCAGGCAAGCTCGCCTTTTCCGGTCCTGCCTGCTGATTTCCCGGCCAAAAACCTTGAGATCTATTTTGTCTTTCACTACGAATGAATAAAAAAATATTCCTTCTTCTGCTCCTGGCTACAATCCTTCCATTCAGCTTATACGCTGATTTGAATGTCGAAATATCCCTCATCGACAGAAACCTTGGCACAAATCCAACGATTAGCTTCACCCCGCCCGCAGAACTTGAAATTGGCGTTGATATTTCGGATGAGGCCCTTTACAAATTGTCCGATGAAAAAGGAGTCATTAAAGGCGGCCTGCTAAAAGTGGGCTTCAACTCAATCTATATTCCAGCGAATCTTCTCTTCATTAATTCCGGAACCCATAAATATTTCCTGGACTTCAAGTCGGGCGACGCTCTTCTCCGAAAAGAGATAGATATCGCTATTCAATTAACGCCTGAGACCAGCCTTGTGAAAAAAAGCACTGAAACCAAACCTCACGAATACAAGCTTTCCCTGTACGTTGGCGACGAGCTAATCCTCTCCAGCACAAAGACTCTCCGTCTCCCATCCCTAGTTCTCGGCCTCCCCCCTCTCCCTGAAAATTACAGGCCTTTTAATCCCCGGGACAAGTCAAATCCTCTGCTGAATTCAATATCGATCCCAGATGCAGTGGCCGCTATCAATGAGGTCATCAAATATTTCGTATCGAAAAAAGAAACAAAAATCCCTGCCGCCTATTTCAAGAAAGTAAAGCAGTTGACAATCACCTATAAAAGGCTAGACCAAGACGTGATTCCAAATGAGGTGAACGCCACTATTACTCTGAAAACAGAGGAGGAAAACTCCACTCCCTCTAATCCTCCACTTTTTCAACGACAATGGTGAGCTTGGAGACAATAGCAGCGACAGCACCAATTGCAGCCCAGACAGGGACTAAAGCAGCACCTACCAGGCCAATCGTCAGCGGTATCTCCATGAAGACTTTCCCTTCCTCGTTTTTGAAGATAATGCGCCGGATATTGCCTTGGTGAATCAATTCTTTTATCTTGTTGATGATCTCCCCGCCGCTTAGCTTGAACTCCTCAGTTCTTTTTTTTCTTGTTGTTTTTTTCTCAGCCATGATAAACTCCCCTTTCTCAATTAATATAAATCAATCAACCCCTTCCCTTTTGTAGACAACTTTCCCGCCGACGATTGTGTAATCGACCTTGGATGGCATAATCTTGTCAGGCGGAATGGTCATCAGGTCGTTGTTAAAAATCGCCATATCTGCAAGATAGCCAGGCTTGAGCATTCCTTTTCTACCTTCCATAAATTCAGCATAGGCAGAGCCCAGAGTATAAAGTTCGATGGCCCTTTCCATACTCAATTTTTGATCAGGGAACCAGCCATCGCCTGGCTCTCCTGTGCGGTCTTTTCTTGTCACAGAAGCATAAAGGCCTTCCAGCGGATCAATTGGCTCCACGTCCCAATCGGTCCCAAATGCGATATGAACCCCAGCATCAAGAAGCCGCTTCCAGGCATAAGCTCCCTTGCAGCGTTCCCTACCAATCCTTTTTTCGGCAAACCGCTTGTCTGTGATGCAGTGAGTCGGCTGCATCGAGGCCATGACTCCGAGCTGGGCGAAACGGGGGATATCCGAAAGCCTTAAAATCTGAGCATGTTCGCTGCGGTGCCGGCTGTCGCGCTTGCCGTTTAGCTGCTGCGCTTTTTCAAGAGCGTTCAAAAGCCAGTTGTTTCCTTTATCGCCGATGGCATGAGTACCCGTCTGAAATCCCATAGCATCCGCAGCAACAATCCTTCGCTCGAATTCTTCGTAAGGCACCATAGGAAGACCAGAGGTTTTAGGGTCATCCAGGTATGGCTCAAACATCAGCGCTGTGCCAGAACCCAGTGTCCCATCGATATAACCTTTAAGATAGCCAAATCGAATCCAGTTATTTTCAGGCGGGAATCGCTTGCGGAGTTCATCCGCCATTTTCAGCCCCGCTTCATCAGAGGGAATAGCTATCTCGAATGTCATCCGCAAGGTTAGCTTGCCAGCATCCTTGAATCTCTCGAAGCGGTCGTATTCTCCATTTAGCTGTTGAATGCTGGTTACGCCAGTGCGCCTGGCTGCATCCAGGGCAAGCTCTAAAGCTTTATCTTTGCGTGCTTCCTGCTCCTCGGGCGTGAGCACAACCGAACTCTTTACTTTCAACAGACGCTTTGCCCCTTCTTTAAAAATTCCCGTGGGCTCCGAAGTCACAGGATCCCTGACGATTGTGCCATTTGGAGGATCAGGTGTATCTTTGGTTATACCTGACTCTTTTATGATATAGCTATTCACCCAGACCGAATGTCCGTCTGCCCGGCTGAGCATCACCGGATTGTTGGGAGCAACCGCATCAAGAATCTTCTTGGTCGGCCATTTTTTATCGGGAAATGTCTCATGTTCCCAGCCTCCTCCAAGAATCAACTCTCCGGGTTTAGACTGGGCCACCTTTTCCGCGACCATCTTCTGGATAATCTTTGGATCATGGACATAGCGAAAATCAAGATTCATCAAGCTCTCGCCACCGCCCATAAAGTGAATATGCGCATCATTAAAACCAGGAACTAAAAGCCTGCCTTTGGCATCAATCACACGAGTCGTCCCCTCTTTGATATATTTTTCAATGCCGCTGTTTGAGGTGACAGCAATGATGAACTCCCCTTTAGCCGCAATAGCTTCAGCTCTTGGATTATCCTTATCTATAGTGACGATCCTGGCATTTTTGATCACAAGGTCAGCTGACTGCTCCGTTGATGAAGTCCCATAGCTGAAAAAAAAGAAAAGCAACAATGCTAAAAATGCGAGTTGTGCAATACCGAATGAATTTTTAATCATTTCATAATCCCTCTTTTTCATTTTATTCATACTTTCTACATTATGAAAATAATGAGAATAATATCAAGATAAATTCACTTTTTTTTAATCCGGCGCAACCAAATGAGCGAAAATGGGAGTCCAGTGGCAATGAAAGCAAGGTCAGTCAAAGACTTTTCCCATTCGAAGATGCCACGCAGCACAAGCAAAGTGAGAAGCCCGACAAGATAGAAGCCAGGCAAAAAAGGATAGAGTGGCATGCGATAGATATCCTCGCCTCCGACCTCTTTTTTTCGAAGCTTGAACAGAGCAATCGTGGTCAGTGAATAAAAAATGAGGATGGCAAAGACCATGCCGGCAGCAATCGTTTCAAACTTCTGCCTTATCATGAGGATAGCAGAGGCCCAAACACAATGGGCAAAAATGGCGCGGCCTGGAGTTCTAAACCTGGGGTTGACAAAATCAAGCCATTTGAAAAAAAGGCCATCCCTGGCCATAGCGTAATAGACACGTGAGGAGGCCATCATGGTTCCGCTGATGCTGCTCGTTGTCGAAATCATGACCAGCAGGGCTACGAAGCCTGCGCCAATGGGACCCATTAGCTTTGTGGCTACATGAGAGGCTAGGATAGTGCTGCCGCGGACGCCTTCCATGCCAAGTGTGCGGTGATAGATCAAGTTGGTCAAGGTGTAAACGATAACGACAGTGCCGATTCCGATAAACATGCTCAAGGGGACAACGCGGCGAGGTTTCTTCATCTCCCCTGCCACATAACCCACTCGGTCCCAGCCTGTGTGAGCAAAAACAATCAGCATCAGAGCTGCAGCCGTATTGCCCACCGGCCCCAGCTTTCCGATGGGTGCGGCGTGAGTGGCAAGCAAGTTCTCATGGCTCTGGATTAGAATGAAACCAACTGATGCCAGTGCGAAAAGACCGCAGACCTTGAGAAGTGTTGTTATCTTCTGGAAAGTGCTTGCCCTTTGGACGCCGACATAGTTGAGGACACCGAGCAGCGCCAGCACAGAGAGCGCGACAGCTGTGCGAGCGAATCCGCTGAGTTTCACAAAATAACCCAAATAATCTGCAGTGATAATCGCCAGACCTGCAGCTGTGCTTGTCCTTATGATGAAAAGCTGGGACCAGCCGAACATAAAGCCAGCAAAAGGGCCGAAGGAGCGGCTGATGTAGATATATTCTCCGCCAGTACTGGGCAGCCGGGTGCCGAGTTCAGCATAGATCAGGCCGCCAATTACGGCAAAGATTCCAACCAGTATCCAGAGGATGATGATGCTGGAGAAGGAACCCAGATAGCCTGCTATGATTTGAGGTGTTGAGTAAATGCCAGCTCCAATGGTGATCCCAATCAATAGGGCTACGCCGTCAAAGACGCCAAGCACTCTTCGTAATGAAGGCTTTTCTGGCTCCATTTTCCTGATAAGAATTTATCTATCTATTTGCATACAGGAAGCCTGCCAGCCATCTCGGCCGAAGCAAGATACTTGTTGAACTCGAAGATATCTCCAGCTTTGATGGAATTCATGATATTTTCGCCTTCGTCTGCCCAGATGGGTTGCAGAACTGCCAAAAGAAAAATTCCTATTAAAAAAATACGTTTCAGGCTCATGGCAGACTTCTCCTTTGTCTCAGTTTTTTATTTTATGAGGGAAAAAATTTATGTTGGCTTCATCCTCTCCGTAAATTCCGGGCTTATTTGTAATGTAAGGATAGTAATCCAGAATAAAATAAATTTCAAACTATGGGATGAATGAGGAATGAATCTCGGGCATCATCAGAACCACCTTTGAGGAACTTCTCCAGAAGCTGATGATGCCTACAGCATCAATTTTAAGGAGATAGAGAGCGTGTTACTCTTTTGGGAAATCCAAGGGTTTCATGGTGGCTGGGTCGCGATTTGCTTTCCAGTTTCTCTTGACAGGCTTCGGCTCATTTTGGGCTTCCACAGTGCCATTGATAAGGTTTCCGATCACGCGGCCATCAAAGAGCAAAACAACTTTTCCTCCCTTCACCTCTTCTTCTGTTTTAAACTGGAGTCTGTCTCCATTGAGTTTGGCCTCCATAATCGGCATCTGCGAGTTGCCTGAAGACAAAGTCCCATTCACCCACTGAAAAAGCTGTTCCAGCTTGAGCAGATAATGTTTCTTGCCTGCGCCGGCTGCCATAGTCCACTCCCAAGTGCCTGTCACATTAGCAGGAACAACCCAGTAAAAAACTTTGTGGGAATCCTCATCGTTGAACACCGTTGTGCTCTTATCAGGTTGCCATTCTTCCATGCTGAAATCGTGTGAGACAATGCGTGTTCCTGGCCTGAGTACATGCAAAAGCTTCGGCCGCAATTTGAGATTGACTGAAGTGAGAAGATAAAGGGTGACGACAGTTGCCTGATGGATATCGGCTTCAAAAAGGTCTTGCTCCAAGAATTTGACAAGACCTGTCACTCCTGCCTGGACTGCGTTTTCATTGCTTTCCTGGATCCGCTCGGGGTCGATATCTATCCCTACCGCTCGAGTGCCGTATTTTTGGGCAGCCGTTATGACAATGCGTCCATCGCCACAGCCAAGGTCATAGAGGAGGTCATCCTTCCCCACTTCTGCTAGTCTGAGCATCTCATCTATCACTTTATAAGGCGTGGGAACATAGGGGACATCAAGCTTTTTTAACTCTTGAGCCTGAGCGCCTATACTTAAGAACAAAAAGATTGATACACAGAGCAATAAAAATATTTTTTTCTTCATCTTTTCTCCTCTCTTTTCAGGTCATAAACAAAGAAAAAATCTCCTTTTTTTACTGAATGCTGAATATAGATAAAATTTGAAAATCTGTCAATAAGTTCAATAAGTTAATGGGAGAAAATTAAGTTGATCTGTGTTAGAATAATCGGCTTAATTTGTTCTTAGGGAGAAGATTCTTTTGGAAGACAGAAAATTAGAAAATGGGCTGGAAAGAAAACTTGGGCTTTTTCCTGTAACAAACATCGTCATAGCCAATATGATCGGGGCTGGAATTTTTACAACTTCTGGCCTGCTGATGCAAGATTTGCGCAATCCTTTAGTGATGATTTTCTTGTGGATTGCAGGCGGTGTCATCGCAACCTGCGGTGCTTTTTGCTATGGAGAGCTGGGTGCAGCTATCCCTCATGCAGGAGGAGAATATATATTTCTTTCCCGATTATTCCATCCTTTTTTTGGCTTCTTAAGCGGCTGGGTCTCTTTTTTCGTAGGTTTCTCGGCTCCGATAGCTGCCTCTGCTATAGGGTTTACTGAGTATTTCACCAGGGCTTTCCCCAAGCTTTTGAGCTTGGGAATTTTTGGAAGCAATGCTGAGGCCGTTGTTTTAAAAAAGCTTTATGCAATCCTAGTTATCATCGTTTTTACTCTCGTTCACCTCAGGGGAATCGAATTTGGGGCGAGAGTCCAGAATTTTTTAACACTCTTAAAAGTTGGCTTGATAGCAGGCCTTGTCTCTTTCGGATTTTTAAGCACAAAGGGGAGTTTTAACCATTTTTCTGAAGGGGCCGAGTTTCTCTTTAATTTTGGTGGTTGGAAGACAATAGGCCTTTCCTTGATGTGGATCATGTTTGCTTACAGCGGTTGGAATGCTTCTGGATATATAGGATCAGAAATAAAGAACCCATCAAAAAACCTGCCCAAGTCGCTGCTCCTGGGAACAGGAATAGTCATAGTTCTCTATTTTGGTTTGAATCTCCTTTATGTCTATGCTATTCCGCCAGAAAAGATGAGCGGAGTGATTTCAATAGGAGGTTTAGCAGCAGGAAATTTATTCGGAAAATCCTTTGAGAATTTTTTCTCAATCCTCATCTCTTTTGCTCTATTTTCTTCTTTGAGTGCCTTTATCATCCTTGGACCCCGGGTCTATTACTCGATGGCTAAAGATGGATATTTCTTCAAGTTTGCTTCAGATGTTCATAAAATCTACCGCGTTCCCTCAAAATCCATCATGCTGCAGGGTCTCATTTCCGCAGTCATGGTCTTATCAGGCTCCTTTGATCAGATATTGACCTATATGGGTTTTTCTCTTGGAATTTTTCCGATTCTCGCTGTCATAGGAGTTTTTAAATTGAGATATCTAAAGAAAAGCGAGTATAAAATGCCAGGCTATCCTGTGCTGCCCATGATATATATACTTTCGGGATTCTCAATCCTTTGTCTTGGCTTTCTAGAACGGCCAGTGCCTTCCTCCATCGCTATTTTGACAGTGATTGTAGGGATTCCCGCCTATTTTCTTTTTAAAAAAAGAATGGAGAAGGGGGACGCTCCCCAAAACTCCACCCTATAAAACATAGAAGGCAATATTAAAGAGTAAAATGGAAAATAAATCAAAGCTCAAATTATCAATTTTTCTTCTCATCTCTCTTTTAAGCCTGAGTTTATAGCCTGGGTCAGGTTTCTCCCAGGAACCTAAAGGAAATCAAGAGATTGATGAGAAAGTAAGAAATTTTCTTGAAAGTCAGAGATATCAGTGGCACGATGAGAATAAAGGAATGAGTGCTGACTAGAGCATCTCAAGGAATTCTTTCCATCCATTATAATTGCGTTTATTATATATGTTATTCATTGTATTCTTAATGCTCCTTTTCGAGCCAGGAAAGTACATTATCCTTGAACTACCTACTATTCAACTATAGTCTACCAGAATCAAAGCAAAAATATATTATTCTCTTTACATGTCTTTACCATTTCATCAGGCCAGACGCTGCACTGGACTTCTCCTATATGGATCTTCCTGAGGAAGAACATGCACAACCGTGATTGTCCAATCCCCCCGCCTATCGTCAGGGGAAGCTCCTGCTGCAACAACCTCTGATGAAAATACAACCCCACATTATCCTGTTCTCCTTTGATCTCAAGTTGCTTCAATAAAGAATCCTTGTCCACCCTTATTCCCATCGACATAAGCTCGAATGCAGTCTGAAGCAGGGGGTACCATACAAGGATATCTCCATTCAAACCTTTCCTTCCGTTTCCTGTTTCAGTTGACCAGTCATCATAATCTGCAGCCCTTTCATCATGGCGCCTGCCATCTTTAAGTTCCGCTCCGATTCCTATCACAAACACGGCTCCTTTTTCCCGGCATATCTCATCTTCACGTTCCTCCGGCGCTAGATCAGGGTACATTTCAAGAAGATCCTCACTGTGAATGAAATTTATATCCTCAGGGAGAAAGGGTCTCCCAAGATTTCCGAATTTCTTACAAACAAGCTCTTCCATTCCCTTTATAACCTTGTAGATCTTCGTGACAATGATCTTAAGAAAATCAAGATTTCTTTCCTCTTTACTGATAATCCTCTCCCAATCCCACTGATCCACATAAACCGAATGAAGATTGTCTAGGGTCTCATCGGGTCTTATTGCATTCATATCAGTGTAAAGCCCTTCTCCATGCACAAATCCGTAATCTGCAAGTGCAACTCTTTTCCACTTCGCAAGAGATTGAACTATCTCAGCATCCTCATTTATGTGCGAAACATTGAACCTGATAGGTCTTTCTTTGCCGGTGAGGTAATCATTTATTCCAGTTTTTCTTAAAACTAAGATCGGCGCGGATATCCTTGCTAAGTTCAACTCATTGGCCAGCTTATCCTGGAAATTGTCTTTGATGAACTTTATTGCTTTTTGGGTATCTCTAATACTCAATGAAGAATTATACCCTTCGGAAATTACCAGATTGCTTCTTAGCATCTTTTGCTCCTTTTATAAAAAAGTTCTGCCCTATGAGATGCAGAATTAGCAATTTTAATGATTACGATTTTCGCCATTCTCCATTATTTCGCTCCAATTCTCAATAAAAAGCCTATGATGCAGGAAAAAATTGAGGCCGAATGCGAAGAGGAAAAAGACAGCTGAAATTAGCAGCTCTTTTCCCTATCCAGAACATCTATATAACTGAAATTTTTCTCAAGGCCTATTTTCATTACTTAATATCACTCATATCTCTATTTGCCAATACTCTTGCTTCTGCTAAATCGGCTTCAGTATTGACGTTGAAGAGGCTCAAGTGTTTGGGATCAAATCTATCGATCTCCTTCGCTTCCACATACCTTACCCTAATTACGGGGAAAAGATCACTAATTTTCAGATTGCCTTGTTTAATCAACCACTCAAGGGGAACTCTGCAGCTATTGGAGTAGACTGCATGAAGAGGTTCAAACATATTGCCCAATCGCGGAACTACTGCGTCAAAGCCGGGGGCAACTTGCATCATATAACTCAGCAATGTCTGGTTCAAAAAGGGCATATCAGAGGCAACGACAAGATTGTAAAATGAATTTGAGGCGACCAGCCCTGTATAAAGACCACCTAGAGGCCCCTTGCCTGGATAAATATCGTTTACAATTCTTAGCCTTAGATGGCCGGTAAGATCGGAAAAAGATTGCCCTTTAGAGGTAACTATAATAATATCGCTGCTAAAAGAACTTACAACGCATGCCACCCGCTGCAGCAAAGTCCTATTGCCAATAGTTGTAAAAATTTTATTATTGTCCAAGCGTGAGCTATTGCCGCCTGCAAGAACAATGCAACTCATATCACGAGACAATTTTATTATTTCCTTTCGGATGTCCCCCAATTACGCCCGGGGAACCCAGAGCACCATTCTCGGCTTCTTACTCATTTCTTTTGCCAACTCCTCGATTCGCCCGTATTTCATACAGGATGCCATACAATGCTTCACGCATGCCGGCACAAGCCCCTTCTTGGTGCGAGGTGCGCACAAGATACACAGTTCGGTAGGAAATGGTAGGTACGTGAGATACGCTTTATCTTTGGGCAGCTTCTGGACAATTTCAATGACCTGCATTCCCCCCATCCCTGCCGGCCAATGGTATTCCTGGGCACAGGCGACTTGGCAGGTGTAGCAGCCGGTGCAATATTCGTAATCGATCAAGAGACCGTATCCGGGTTTCTTAGGCACTTTTCCCCTCCTCTCTGCTATTGATTTTGTAAACTTTGCAAAGCAAATGCTTAATGGGAGCACCCAAGCCATCTTTTCCCTGGTATCCCATGGGAATGAGCTGATTTATATTCGATTCCCACACACCGAAAAGGGAAGGCTCTTTGCCTGGCTTTTCTGGAAACCACCAACCGTGCGTAGCCATCACCATCCATGGAGGTACAACGATGGTGACTTTTGCTTTAAATTTGCACTTACCAAGCCAATTCTCGATCCAAACCCACTCTCCGTTTCCGATATGGAGAGTCCTGGCCGTATCGGGATGGATTTCAACCACAGGATCAGGATCAATTTCTCGCAGCCACGGGATATTCCTATGCTCCGCATGGAAATACACAGGAGACCTTCTCCCCGTAGACAAGATCAAAGGGTATTTTTTATAGAGTTCAGGCTGGCTGATTGGTGTGAACGGAGGTTCTTCATAATGGGCGACGGGCTCCAGCCCCCATTCTTCACGAAGCGATGAGTACAACTCAATCTTGCCAGAAGGGGTTTGAAACCCCGCTTTTCTGTCCGACCGCAACAATCCCTTCTCAAACCTATGGTATGGGGCACTGGGGTGGCCTTCTGGTGGAAAGGCCCAGTGTTTCTCCTGCAGCTCATTAAACGTCATGCCGGAAGGCTTAATGATTTCATCAAAAAGTTCATAAATGTTGTTCCAACGGAAATTCGGGTCAAATCTCTTGGCCAGCTCAAAGTTGATCTCCACATCGGGTTTGCATTCTTCCACTGAAATCGCTTTGTTGATGCTCTGAAGAGGAATCCACCAAGACCTAATCCCGTCTTTCTCAAGAAATGTGGCAGCTGGAAGAACAACATCTGCTAACTGTGTAGTTGGAGTCATGAATAGGTCAACCGCAACCACGAAGTCAAGCTTCTTAAGAGCCCTAACCCACTTTTTTGGGTCAAGACCTATGCCGCCTACAAGATTGCATGCTTGTATCCACATTCCTTTGATTGGATAGGGCTTTTCAGCAAAGATCTGCTCTAGAACCAGATCTGTCTGGGCTCGCCAGATGAATCTGTTCAAAGGCCCGTATCGGTCAGCCCCGATCCTGCTCTTGTCAGCTTCTTTAGAGGCCAACTTAATAACACCCTTGGCCCCAGGTAAAGCATATGCAACAGCATCAAAGGCATAGCGAGAAATCACATTCCCGCCGGGCACATCCAGATTTCCTGTGAGGCACCATAGGTTAGCAATTGCCTGGGCAGTAGGAGTGACGGCAGGAGTCATGTCAATGGGCACTCCCCAGTGTATAGACGCGGGTTTACTTTTGGCGTAAAAGCGTGCCGCCTCAATTATATCCTTCTCTTGAATCATGGTGATTTCGGACACTCGTTCTACTGGATACTGGTTCACCTCATCACAAAATACATCCCAAACTGTTTTACAGCGCACTTTCTTTCCATCTAAAAGGTTGATTTCGTAACTTCCTTCCAAAGCTGGCTTTATGCCTGCCGATCGGTACTCGACTTCTTTGGAATCCCAGATCACTTGAGTCTTTCTTTTAGTGTCCCAGACAACAAAGTTACTTGGGGAACCGCCAACCACCAAGTCACTCTCTCGAAGCAGTTTCCCAGTGTCGCTTCTGATCAAGAAAGGCGAATTTGTCCACTTCTCGACAAATCTTTTATCGTACAAACCTTCATTAACAATCACATTGAGAAAGCCCATAGCCAAGGCCCCATCTGTCCCTGGCCTTAATCTGAGCCATTTCTTTGCTCTTGAGGCAAACCAGGACAACCTGGGGTCAATGGCTATAATTTTCGTGCCCCTCTTCATAAGATCAATGATCCAGTGTCCGAAGACATTGTCTGGGCATGTGGCTGGAATATTGTAGCCCCAAATTATTATGCACTCTGGAATTTTATACTTCGGGTCATCGTATCGTTTTGGCAGCCATTGCGCTGCATCAAGTATGCAATAATCTCCTTGGATAGTGTCCACTGCGGCAATTCTCGGACTGTAACAGGCAATTCCACTTAGGGCGAACATGACATTGGGGCTGCCGTATGCATAGGCGAGCATACATATCCAGGCTCCGATGTCCCTACCTGTCCCCATGGAAAAGATCATGCTCTCAGGACCAAAATCCTGACGGATTTTTTTCATTTTTTTCTCAATATAGTCAAAGGCTTCATTCCAAGAGATCTCCTGCCATTTGCCCTCACCACGCTCTCCCGTCCTCTTGAGTGGACGAGTTAAGCGGTCGGGATGATAGACGTACTGCGTCATAGCCAAACACCTAGCACACAGGCGTCCCTGATTCCAGGGATGATCAGGGTCGCCTTCAATCTTCGCCAGTTTCCCATCCCGAATGTGGGCCAATACTCCACAACCACCATGGCATCCTGGGCCGGCAGACCATGTAGTAGTGCGTATTATTTTTGTTTTCAGGGATAGGGATTTATTTTTTTGATTTACGATGGCTTTCTCTCTTTTTTGTTTGATCTTCATCAGCTAATCTCCTTTAAAGCTTATATCACAGAGGAAGACCTAGGTCAAAAGCGGGAGATTCAGCGGGAAAGATGCCTTATTTATCAGACTTTTTATACCAATCCTTATCTGCATCACAAAAAACAAAGTCAAAAGGCAAAGAAACAGAGCTTTCTCATATAAGATTTCCTCAGGGTTTTGTACCTCGGAATGATAATATTATCGAATGAGATTGCTTCGGCCTAAGGATCTCGCAACGATGATATCATTCTATGAAATTATTTCGCTGCCCTGATCTTCGTAATTACAATTCAACTACTGAATGACGATCTCTTTTGTGTCTTTGCCAGCCTTTTGTGAGGTAGCTGAGGCCTTTAAAATCGCTTTCTTGGAACTATCTTTTACCCGAAGGATAAAAGTCGTTTTTTTACTCTCTGAATTTCCTTTAATCTGACCCAGCTTTTCTCTTTTTTCACCTAAAAGAATTTCCAGATTATCATCTGGCTCAACCTCGAGGAGCACAGGCTTTATTATTTCTAGAGCTTGAGCCTGTTCTGTGGCAGTCGGCAAAAATCCAGTGTTTTCCACGGTGATATCAACCTGGTAAATGCCGCTTTTTTTGTCTAAAATTTTTACCTCACTTATCTTTATCTTTGGTGCCAGGCTAGCAAGATAAACAACATAGCGGTTGCCCATTTCACATTCTTTCTGGACAAGTTCACCTTCTGGAGGGCTGGCCTTGCTCCTTATCCATCCACCGATTTCGACTTCTCCAAGTGTGGGATGATTGAAGGGATGCCAGTTGATAAACATCTTCCCCTTCATTTCTTCGTCATTCCATCGGAATCTCTCTTTATCTGAGATTTCGCCATCTTTGTCATAATCGGGGCTGCTCCAGTGCTCATCTGCCATGGAGAAAATGCCAAAAAGATCATACATCGTCTCGACTGAACTTCCCCAGGCGAAATAGCCATGGTCAAATTGATATTCATCTTCACAACAGCTTGCAGCAAACCCAGGTTCTCCACTTCCTGTTTCCGAATAAATCCCAGGGGGCGCATTCTTTATCTTGCCATCTTTATCCCGGAATATCTGGGTTAATTTTTTGTTTCCTGTTTCGGGAGGATAATTCCAGTCAAAGACAGAAGTGGCCAAATCCCAGCCTGTTTGCTCAAGACTCCTTGCGCTTACGATCCTGTATAACTCAAGATCCCCTATATTCTTAACATCTTTATCCGGTTGAGTTGTCGGAGGTCGGAGGATTACCCTTCCACAGCAGTGATGTTGAATATAAATGGCAATGTTGGGATGCCGGGCGACAAAGTCAACTTCAGCCCTTGTTATTCTCTCCTCCATCGGATAGTTTCCTCCGCCGCGCTGAACAGTTTGAGGCCGCCAGTTTCCTGGATAATTCCTGTTCGAAAGAAATCCTGTGCGAAAGCTGTCTTCATTGATTTTGCCGTCGCCATCATTATCTATCCCCTCCGTATACAATTTGTAGAATGTCCCAGATACTTCATCAGGAGCTTTTCTGACCATAATTCTCGGGTCTTCTTTTGATATTTTCATCTCTCCCTTGGGGTCCTTTTTCCTCATCTGAACGATGAATCCGTTTCCATCAATATCTTCAGGAGGGTCCTCATCAAACTTGCCATCGCTGTCATCATCAATCGGATCGGGATCTCGGCCAGCCGGCTTCCCTGTCAGATAAGCTTCTGCGCCATCAACATCAAGCCTTGGAATGACATACCAGACAAGGTTGTCGACCATTCTCGTTATCTGTTCATTCTTTTCGTAATTGGAAAGCAAATGCCAGAGTGTGTAATTGCAGGACATGGAAGCAATGACCTCGCCAGCATGGATCTGATTGAGAAAAACTCCAGGCTTATCTTCCGCTTTCCCGGTTTTTGGATTATTTACGACCAACATCCAGACTTCCCTTCCCGTGGGAGATTGGCAGAGTGAGACAAGTTCTGTCATGTTAGGATAAGCCTTGTTCAAATCCTTCAAATAGCTGGCCAGTTCCTCATACGTATAATAATGATAAAAATCATATTTCCCCAGGGCCAGCGTTTTCTCCGTTTTTCCCTTAATCTCGGAAAAAGAGAAATGGAATAAAAGAAAAAAGCCAATAGAAATAATTAAGATTGCTCTTTTCATCATTCTTCTCCTCCTTTTTGTCTTTCTACACCATTTTTAAAAGAATTTCAACTGGCTGTTCTCATTTTTTATGAAATAAAATCACTTGACAAAAATATTTCTTTGATTAAAATAATCCTTTAAAATTTATAGGATATATAAATTTTATAGGGATAAAACCACTAAAAATAACTAAAAACGAGGAAGAGCAAGAGCCTTCTCTTGCCTTTTATAAAGAGGTCATCGAGTTTTACCCGGTAAACTTGGAAGCCAGTGAATTCCAGATTCCTGCAGGCTACAAAAATAAAGGGTAAAAAGAGCTCAAAAAGAGGTGAAAAAGGCGATTTAGGAGTTGCTTTCAGGCTGATCATAAGTTTATTGATATATTAATCAAAAAATTTTCTAGGTCCTGCCTGCGAGTTCTTTCAAAGAGCTCTCATCACCTTTGAAACGAAACGAGTAAGTTATTAGTTATTATATATGAATAGTAATATATGGGGATACAAAAATGTCGGGAAACAATAAGTACGCAAAAGAACAAATTGGTCAACTTCTCTCCTGTGAGTCCTATCCTGAGGAAGATTTTGAAGATTTTCAAGCCCTTGTCGGTCGTCCTGGAATAGAAATTTTTAACGAACAAAGAGAACTGATTCCGAAGGGAAAAAAGGGCGAACAGAACTCATCAGATAATCTGGATGGGACAACAGATCTGGTGAAACTCTACCTCAAAGAAATGGGAAGTTTTTTGCTCCTCACTAAAGAAGGGGAAATTCAAATCGCAAAGAAAATTGAAAGGGGAGAAAAGGCGATCATTAAGGCGGTTTCTAAGACTCAGCTCTCCGCGAGCGAAATTTTTTTGCTTGAAGAAAAGATAAAAAAAAGACCTGAAGTCATTCGGGAAGCCTTTGATTTTGCCGAAGAGGAGATTACTGAGGAAAAGTTAAAAGAAAAGAAAATACAGATTCTGGGTGAATTCAGAAAGATAAAAGCGCTTGCTTCTAAAGTCAAGAAAATCCGCTCCAAGCCAAAAAACACTCTCCGTCGAGGCCGGCTTGTTATCAAAATCATGCACCTCATCCAAAATCTTCATATCCGGCCTGAGCAGAGAGAAAAAATCATTGATTCGATTCAGGATAAATTAAAAACCTCCAAAGAAGATGCAAGTCAAATACTTCAGGAGATCGCCAGAGGGAAAGAGCTCAGAGATCAGGCTAAAAAAGAGCTTGCCTCAGCCAACCTGAGGCTTGTGATCTCCATCGCAAAGAGATACCAAAATCGCGGCCTTCAGTTTCTTGACCTGATCCAGGAAGGTAACATAGGCTTGCTGCGAGCCGTGGAGAAGTATGATTATCGAAGGGGACACAAATTTTCAACCTATGCCACCTGGTGGATTCGGCAGTCGATAACTCGGGCGGTTGCTGACCAAGCAAGGACGATAAGAATCCCTGTGCACATGACTGAAACTTTGCATAAACTCAACAGGGTATCGCAAGATATGGTCAAGGAAAAAGGAAGAGAACCGACCTGTGAAGAATTGGCCAAAAAGATGGGTCTCCCTGTCAAAAAAGTCCTAGAGATTATAAGAAACACCCAGGAACCTGTATCTCTAGAGACGCCTGTAGGCGGAAACGGAGACACCTATCTTAGCGAATTCGTAGAAGATAAGGGTATCCCCTCGCCGCCAGATACAGTCATGCATATAAATCTCAGAGAGCAGATTGAAAGGGCTCTAAAAAGCCTCACCGACAGAGAGATAAAGGTTTTGGAGATGAGATTTGGCCTTATTGACGGCAATGAATATACTTTGGAAGAAGTCGGACAGCATCTCAAACTCACTCGGGAGAGGATAAGGCAAATCGAATTAAAGGCTTTAAAAAAATTGCAGGAACCTCGTTCGAATCATAAACTCAAGTCATTTGCAAATAATTTTTAAGTTCAAAGCTTAACCAGCGCTGCCACCGCCTCCTCCCCCACCTCCTCTGCCACCGCCGCTGAACCCGCCTCCGCTTCCAGAGGAATAATGGGCGGCAGAAGTGCTTGCCTGATGGATGGAGGAGGACATCGATTCAATGCTCCTAATCATGCTCTCCAGGCGTCCGCTGCTCACAAAAGCCCTTTGCGAGAAGCCATAATACCAAATAGGCGAAACAGCCCGTTCATCCTTGAGAATAATGGGCAGCATTTTGAGAATTTTATGGGCAATGCCGAAAAGTATTCCGAAGACAAGGTAATGTTCCCAGAGCTTATATGCCTCTGGCGGCAGGTCTTTGAAACTCGAAAAATCATCCAGGAAATGTCTGAAGGCCTTCCATAACTCATTCTCTCGGGCCCAATTCATTTCTCTTCGCTTGATTTTCGGGACCAGGATGAGGCCAAGCACTAAAAGAACAGGATTAAGAGTTATGACGGCCAGAGGAAGGGTCACAGCATAGAAAATATTGCGTATTTTCATGCTTTCTGGCTCGAGAAAACGGAGTTTCTTCGATTCAGTTTGAATTTGTTTTCTCCACTGGAGATACCATTTCTGGAACTTTTGCGGCTTTTTCTTCAAATAGCTCTTCAGGGCATCTAGCTCAAATTTTGACCCTTTTTCTCCACTCTCGCGGGCCACTGTGACAAACAAAAAATCCAGAACCTCTGTCTCATAGGGGAATAACTTTGGGTCACGCCGAAAATCTTTGCGCAAAGTCACAGTGGTTTCATACTCTTCCTTTCTGCCAAAAATGACTTTTTTCTCGACTATCCTGTCTTGTATTTCGATAAAACCTCGCCGCGCCAGGTCGAAAAGCGTGGCTGTGAACGAACTGGGCGTGATTTCCCTCCCTTCGCGCAGGAGAACCTCAACTAGGGCTGGAGAAAGGCTGGATGGAAGTTCATGGAAATACTCGGGGATATCCTCGAAGCGGTAATCCTTTCCAGCTTTTTTCCAGATACGTAAATAGAAGGGCAGCCAGATCAAAGGTCCCAGAATGAGCCAGATTCCCCAGATAGAGAGCAGGCGCAGAAAAATTTTCCGGTTATGTTTTTCTCGTTCCAGGGCCCGTCTCGCTCGCTCGATCGTTTCCTCGACGAAACGCGCTTCTTCTTGGCGAATCGACTCGCGGCTATGGCGGTTTGAGGCGATTCCAGACACAAGACCAGCCGGCCAAGCCACTCGGATCTCCACAAATTGCCTAGAAGAAAGGTTGTCTGCACTGAAGCGGGCTGTCTCTTCATCGACAATGACACATCTTCCTGAGAGTGGCCCGTGACCATAGACCAGGATATCGCTTTTGCTGGCGATGCCTTGCGGGAGGTGGACATTTATGACCACATGCTTTGTGGGTTTATCCCATTCACTGCCGATGATCTGCCAGTAAAGCTCAGAGATCTCAGGATAGCTGATGATGCCTCCTCTGACGCGGTAATGAATATGAAACGTGCGGCGCTCGTCATTGGCTCTGTAATTCCACTTTGCCTCGAATTTGGCTTCTTGGATGGAGGTTTCTGTCTCAAGGAGGATATCCTGCTCGTCAAGCACCTTGAAATCCTCAATTTTGAGATTATACTCGTATCCTTGCCGGTTTACACGGAGCGGAATCCAGAGTGTCGCCCAAGAAAAACTTCCCTGAAAATCGTATGTGCGGTACTCACCAACAGTAAAAGAGCTATCCTTATCAATGCGCAGATCGATGTTGACTTCCGGGAAATAATAATTCTTGGATTCTGCCTGAGCGCCGGGATTTAGGGAAGCTAGCAGCACCCAAGAGATAAAAATCCAGATGAATGTCTTTACAATGGCTTTTCTTGTCATGTCTTTTATCCTAAAAATGTATTTATCAGGCGAAGAAAATAACATAATCAAAGCGCAATGTCGATAGCCGAAAGGTTGAAGGCAATTATTTCCGCAAGGCTGCCGTGGAAAAAATTCAGAATCATTCTCTCTTGGGGATTTTAGCCTTGGGAGTAGAATTAAAAAGGCTAGCTGTATCTCTTAACAATCTCGATCATCCGCTTCATTTTTTGCTCCATGTCTTCCACCATTTTGAACTGGGTTCGGCAGCGGTCAAGATTATGATTCTCTCTCTTGATTTTAAAATAGATATCCCCATCCAGGTAGTCAGTTAGAAATCTCATCCCACACTCAAATGTCATCAATTTACTTGCAAAAGGAAGATAATCCATTTCAGAAGAAGTCAGGAAAGTGCGGCAAGCATCAAGATAACCACAGGCCAATCCATTAAACATTTCCAGGTCTAGACTAACTTTTGATAAATCTCTCTCATCCTCCGCAGCAGTGCTTGCTCCCATCCGCACAGAATCGCCAAAATCATATGTGGACAATCCTGGCATAACAGTATCCAGGTCAATGACGCAGAGTGCTTTCTTGGTCTGGTCATCGATCATGACATTATTAAATTTTGTGTCATTATGGGCGATCCGCTCAGGGATTTTTCCCTGTTTAAAGAGGTCGAGCACAAGAGAAACTTCATGAGCACGATTTTTAACAAACTCGATTTCCTTTGTAACCGACCTCGCTCGATTTACGACATCTTTTTCCAGCGACTGAACAAACATCTGAAAACGCTTCGGAGTGTTGTGAAAGTCAGGGATGGTCTCGTGGAGGGGCTCCCCAAGAAGGTCAGCCATCAGATGCTGGAACTTGCCGAAAGCGTAGCCGACCTCGTAGACCATATTCCTATTTTCCACGGTATCATATGTTCTTGCCCCTTCAATAAAGGCAAATGTCCTCCAGTAACTTCCGTTATCGCTCCTGTGGAAACATTTCCCATCAAGGGCCGGAATCAGATTCAATGTCTCTCTTTCTGCATCTCCGCCAACTGCGATAATTTTTCTCCTGAGATGAGCTGTAACTCGTTCGATATTTCTCATCAACTTTTCAGGCTCGTGGAAAACTTTTTGGTTGATTCGCTGATGAATGTACCTCGAAACGCCATTCACAGTCATAAAGCGGCTCACATAGGTATCGTGGATATGGCCGCTCCCATAAGGTGTGACATCAATAAAATCCCCTGGAATTTGAAAATTTATCAAAATTCTTCGAAGATCCGCTCTTTCCATCCTTTTTTCCCCTGAAGAATTTTATCGATGCCTATTTCCAAAGTTTTTCCGGATAAATTCCTCGAGCAATCAAATCCTGTATTGTTTTCTGGACGAGCAGTTTATCTTCTTTATAGCTGATTCCAAACCATTTTTCTGGAGTATGGAGTATCTTGACGCGCACCTTTTTTTCCTTGAGCAACAGGCTGACAACATCCGGGATGATAAACTCGGATTTGGGATTTCGAATATTCTTTTTTAAAAATTGAGGGAATTGAATTTCAAGTTCATTGAAAAAACTGGGCATAAATCCCCACATGTTCATAGATACAGGTGATTCAGGGGAAATTTCAACCCATGTGTCCTCAGGCAGCGCATATTTTATCAAGTTGCCAAATTTCTGAATCGTTAACCTTTCATTGAGCTCTAACAGATATCCATCCGGGCTTGGAGTACAAACTCCGCGGGAAACATGGCCGTGATCGGAAAGTGTATTCTTTAAAAGATAGCCGACAAGCAAATAGGTCTCTTTTTTTTCCTTTTCTCCACCCTTTTTCAGAAAGTCGAAGAGTATTTGGAAAGATCTTGCTCCATAACAATCGTCGGCATTGATAACAGCAAAAGGTTCCCTGACCTGATTCTTGCACATCAAAACTGCATGGCCAGTTCCCCAGGGCTTGGTTCTGTTTTTTGGGACAACAAATCCTTCTGGAATGGTGCCAAGTTCCTGAAATACATAGATCGTTTCAGCTCTTTTTTCTATTTCTTTTCCGATTTTTTCCCTGAATGATTTTTCGATTTCGCTGCGAATAATGAAAACAACTTTTCTGAATCCAGCCTGAAGAGCATCGTAAAGGGAATAATCAATGATGATTTCTCCATTGGGTCCAACTGGATCTATCTGTTTGATTCCCCCATAACGGCTCCCGATTCCGGCAGACATCACAACAAGAACAGGATTTGACATGAGCTTAATCTTACCATTAACTTCAGTTCTCTGCCAAGTCTTTGCAAAGTTGACTTTTATCAATTTCAAAGCTTGTGGACAAATGGATCATCGTCTCTATATTTGTTCAATCAGCGGCAAAGGAAGCTACAGATAATAGGATGCATCTGCTTCCAATATTTTTTCATTTCCCCGGTTCAGGAATCTCTTCTGTGATACCAGCCAATTTTTTGGCTATTTCTACATACTTTTCCATCGGCGTGAGGGATCGAACCACAAGCCTGGCGCCGTCTGGAGAGCCACCGCCATGCATGCACCCGGGAACGCCAGCCCCAAGGGTCAGCCATTCGCTCAGCCGGGCTGCCCGGGCGCGTGCTTCCGGGCTGCATGAGCCTGCCTTGATATATTTCTGAACGAGTTTACCATAACCTGGGTCCGTGAAATCCCGGTATGAAGGAAAGCATCCAGTCTCCACAATCCCCCCGCCAATCTCCTGGCAGAGGCGTTTGGTCTCGTAGGGCAAAGTGGCTACGTGAACTTTATTGGCATGGGCGGTCAGGGAATCGGGAATCCAAATTCCCGATGGATGGAGGACTCCCAGAGCAATTGACCCGACACCCATGGCAAAGGTGGTCTCGTTATTGATCGCCATCTCAACGAATTTGGAGGAGAAGGTGCGGGCAGAAAGGCCGTTGGCCCGGGCCATGAGGACTCCCGCCCCAATCATGACATCTCCTTGGCCCGCTACGCAAGCACCGATGCAGGCTCGGTATATCGCCGTGAAATACTGGATGATCTTGACGGTGTAATCAAATTCTTTGCAGAGGAAAACCCTTTCTTTTGGCACGAAGACATCCTCAAAAATTAAATAAGCCTGAGTGATCCCGGTTTCCGTTGGAATATCAAACCCTTCTTCCTGTTCCCGGGTATCGCTGGGACGCCTTGTCTCCACAATCGTCAGTCCCTCAGCATCCCGAGGAACGGCGCAGGCCAAAGCAAAATCCCTTTCCGCTTCCCCATAAGTGGTGCCCGGGAGGAGCAAGATTTCATTGCTGGCGGCCACGCCGCAGATCATCAATTTCGCTCCCCGGAGGACAATGCCATTCTCTCTCACTTCTGCAATTCTGAGGTTGGAATCGAGGTCAGGTTGTTGGGAAGCTTTTAGACTGCGATTCCCCTTGGCATCGGTTAAGGCTCCAGCTACAGTCCACCCTTCCGCTTCAGCCCTTAGGACCCATTTTTTTAAACGCTCATGGTAATCTGTTCCCAGCGCATTATCGACTTCATGGGTGATCGCCCACATGGTATTCATGGCATTCCAGCCCACGCAGAGAGCCCCAGTGCAGGTTCCAGTTAGACGATACATTTCCCGTTTGAACCTGGAGTTGAATATTACATCCTCCATAGATTGCATCAGAGCATTATGGCGATGGATCTTCTCTCCAGTTAGAGCCGACGTAGTTGTAAAGAGGGGGGAGAGCTCAGGGTTATGGGCAGCATCATATGCCCGAGCATGGCTTTCCACAACCCGGCGAGTGGCCGGATGCGTGGCCACATCTTCAATTCTTTCGCCAAATTTATAAACATTTGGACGAAGCTTCCTCAGGGAAGCAATATACTCAGCGCGAGTTTTTAAGGCCATGGGAATCTCCTTTCAATAAATTATTATTCTTGAATCCTCTGGGAAGTGTCTTCACCATGTAGAGATAAGCGGCTATTGTTTCTTTTCAAACAGCTCACCCCTCAAAGCGATTTTACCTCAGTCAAATCCCATTCTCTCAATATTCTATTTTTCCATGAATCTATGGCTGGGAGGACAAAACGCAAAATTCGTAAAAGGGATGAGAAATTTTTTTCGTTGCTGCGCTTATTTTTCTTCATCTTTGGCTTGGATTGCATCTGCCAACGTTCCAAACGTGATATATCACCTGGGGTGAATCCCTGTCAATATCATGAGAAAGCAAAATAGTAGGAAAGTTTGTAGAAGAAGGTCTGCGGAGAGCGGAAAGAGTGAAGGAGGTTTGCGGAATATTTTATCCAATATGGTTTGACAAATACAGAAAGGGAAAAATAATATACAGAGATGCCAAAAATAAGTGGATCTACATCGTCCTCTCTTTGCTGTCTCTATCATTCTCATCTGGCTTCTTCTCTCTCAGATCGAAAGCCAGGACTTTGTCCAGACTTTGAAAATTGAGCTTCTCGCTTCAGGCTCTTGATCTCATCTAATATAAACGCATTAATATATGTTACACAATCGGCGGATTTTCTTAGGAGACCATGAGCGGACGGTTTTGATGATAGCGAGACATATCGCCTCTAGGTCTGAAAACCATCGATTGGTCGTGGCTT
>Ga0315296_10000319_pt1 | contig 44385 bp, 41 predicted proteins | sample YL17G14_18_MG_FD_203921 | JGI IMG/M metagenome (GOLD analysis project Ga0315296, IMG submission 203921) | Sediment microbial communities from Yellowstone Lake, YNP, Wyoming, USA - YL17G14_18 | ecosystem: Environmental > Aquatic > Freshwater > Lake > Sediment | place: USA: Wyoming | collected... | reverse complement strand
CCAACCCGCCGTCATGATCGTCGGGGGTCTGGCCACCCTACTGGGCGCGCTGCACCCTCTCCTGGGGCAGCCCGTGGCCTGGGTGGCGTGGCTGTTCCTCACCTACACCATCGGGGTCGTGGAACTCACTGCTCGCCTGCCCCTCACCGGCGTCGAGCTGGGCGGATTCAGCGCAGGAGCGATGTGGCTGTACTACCTGCTCTTCGGTGCCGTGATCCTGGCGGTGAGGCAAGATAGGAGTCGCCTTCGAGAGATCTGGGGAGGCATCACCCACCGCCTGAGCACCAAGCTCTTGATCGCCGGACTGGCGCTCGCGGTCGTCCTGGCCTGGATCGCCGCCCTCCAGATGCCCGACGGACGGTTGCACGTCCATTTCCTGGACGTAGGTCAGGGAGATGCCATCTTCATCCAGTGCCCTACCGGACAGCAGATCCTTGTCGATGGTGGTCCAAGCCCCTCAGTGCTGCTCTCGCATCTGGGCAGGAGGATGCCTTTCTGGGACCATAGCCTCGACCTGGTCGTACTCACCCATCCTGAAGAGGACCACCTGGGCGGACTGCTGGAGCTGCTGACGCGGTACGACGTGAGCTTGGTCTTGGACTCCGGCCAAGAGTGTACCAATGCAACCTGCGACGCCTGGAGATCCCTGATCGAGGAGAAAGGCATACCCTACAGGAGAGCGGAGGCCGGAATGGCGGTCACCGTGGGGGATGAGATGCGACTCGAGGTCCTTCACCCACCGACCCAACTGATGACCAACACCGCGTCGGACATCAACAACAACTCGGTGGTCATGCGCTTACAGTACGGCCAGTTCTCCGTCCTCCTGACCGGGGACGTCATGGCGGAGGCAGAGAACACATTGCTGATGTCTGGCCGACCTGTTGATAGCCTGGTCCTGAAGGTGCCCCACCACGGCGGGGACACTTCTCTCACGGAACCCTTCTTGGAGGCGGTTGGCCCGGAGCTGGCCATCATCTCGGTGGGAGCGGACAACCGCTTCGGCCATCCCAACGAGCTCACTTTGGAGAAGCTCGGAGGAATCGCCACCTACCGGACCGACCGAGACGGGAGCGTCGAGTTGGTGACAGACGGCGAGAGGTATCGGGCTGTGACAGAGCGGTGACCGCCGAGCGCCAGGTGCGGTCAAGAAGCGGCGCGCACCCACGCAGCGGATCGATCTGGTTCCAGAACGAGTTCCAGGGTCTCGATGCCCCAGGTCCTTGAGTCTACGCCAGTCCGCTTCGCTCGGTGATCATTGCGGACCGCAAACTGCCTGTACCCCTCCAAGTGTTACTCGATGGTAGCGGTCAGAGCCTGCGTAGTGCAGTTGCACCTCACGATTCACCGGCCCGATGCCGCGGCAGAGCGAGACACTGGCCTGGCTCCAGAATCCATACGTCCACGTCTGGCGCCAGGTCGGCCGCGAGGGCGGCGAAATCTCTAGGTGGTTGTGGCATAGGTAGGCGGTTCGCGCATCTCCCCAAGAAGCTACTCGACATTCTGCCTCGGTACTTAGATCTCAGGCCGGCTCGCTTCCAGAAGGCATGATTCGTGTCTTAGCTTGCCGTGTTCTCCGTCTGACCTCATCAATCGTGAGAGTGCCTCCTCGGTGCCTCCCGTCACTGCCGCCGGCCCAATCAAGTCACGTATGGTTCGGTTGAGGGCGTGGACTCGCATGTCGGGCGATGCCTCTGTGCATCATTCTCATGATCGCTACCTTAAACTCTCCGCCAATGCGGGAGCTCGCGTCACGTTCTGCTTGACAGACAAGGCAAAATGATATACAATAGACAATGGAATGTAATCACAGGATGACAAGATGTAGGACGGACGATGGTACTGGATAACCTCTCCGCAGAAGAGGCGGTTCGTGAAATACTCTGTCCTCTACTAGTGTCAGTTCTAGGCGTTACTAACAGAGCGGATCGAAAAGAGGACCCGGAAACCAGGGTGGAATATCCCCCGTAAGCGGAGCTCAGCGAGCCTTCGATGTCAGTGGAACGGTGTCCTACAGCCACTGAATGAGCTTGTCCAGGAAGATCTATTGTATCGGAGAAAGGGCAGAGTAGCGATGAAGGTAGAAGAGTGGGGCTACACCAATCCGGTGGTGTCCTATCTCTACGGCAAGCCTCCGTTGGTCTGGAGGGATATGCGTGTCCAGCTGGTCGTATATGAGACAGACATCGAAAACGTCCGGCGTGTGGTTCCGGAACCGATGGAACCGCGCACCAATCTCGTCATTACGTGGGTCTCGGAGTTCGAGCTGGGCACCACCCAGGGTGGTTTCAAGGAAGCAGCCGTCTACGTACAGGTTAGGTTTGGGGACATCGAGGGTGACTACGAGCCCTTCTTGTACGTCGACTCGCACCTTCCCCTGACTGGTGGTCGGGAGATCTGGGGTTACCAGAAGAAGATGGCGGAGATTGGACTGTATCACGAGTACGAGGCGGTACGCGGCCAGGTGAATCGCCTCGGTCACCAGATTCTCAAGACCTTGGTCGTCCCTGAGTACGAGGCTCGTATGGACGAGGTGCCCTGGAGCACGGGCGGCGTCTTCTCGCTGAAGTACATACCGGCTGCTGAGGAGGGCGAGCCACCTCTGCGCCAGCTAGTGCTCACGCCAGGCGAGTTCACTGCGCAGGAAGGCAGGTTCTTCGGCGGGCGGGCTTCCGTGGCTTATGAGCGCTCTGAGATCGATCCGACCTACCTGCTTGAGCCCAAACGCATCATCGGTGGCTTCTTCGGCCAGGGTGATCTCTTCCTGCCGCTGGGTAAGATTGTGCATCGTTACGAGTGAAGTGCACATCCATAACTGAGGACAGGTTGTGGAACGGGTAGACCTCCAGTTGTTCATCAACGGAGAATGGACACCATGCGAGTCGGGGGAGACCTTTGAGGTCATCAACCCGGCGAACGGCGAGCCCGTGGGGACAGCAGCCAAGGGCGGGCGCGTGGACGTTCAGCGCGCACTGGAGGCCGCAAGCCAGGCGTTCGTGAGTTGGCGGCGCACGACCGGCGACGAGCGGGCTCGACGGCTCAAGCAGGCCGCCAATGCGATCCTCGCGCGCCAAGATGAACTGGCTGAAATCCTGACGCGTGAGCATGGTAAGCCCCTGGCCGATGCGCGCAAGGAGATTAGCGGGACTGCCGCGACCTTAGAATACTACGGCGAGGAAGCGCGGCGCATATCGGGCGACATTGCGCCTCCGAAGTCCGCCACTGCGCGCAGCCTGGTGGTGCGTCAGCCGGTTGGGGTCGTGGCAGCTATAGCGCCGTGGAATTACCCCGTTGGATTGATGGCCTGGAAAGTTGGCCCCGCGCTGGCGGCCGGATGCACGGTCGTCGTCAAACCGCCCAAGAACGCCCCCTTGGCAGCCACTTTAGTGGCTGCCAGTGTCGGTGAGTCGGGGCTCCCCGATGGAGCGGTTAACGTCGTTACCGGGCCGAGTTCGGTGGTCGGGGAGGAACTGGTAACCAATCCGATTACTCGCATGGTGGCCTTCACGGGTTCGACGGAGACAGGCAGGTACCTGATGCGTGCCGCCGCCGACGACCTGAAGAAACTGATCCTCGAACTGGGCGGTCACACGCCACTGGTGGTCTTCAAAGACGCAGACCTCGAACGTGCGGTGGCCGATGGCGTCAAGCGCTCCTTCCGCAACATGGGACAGATCTGCAACGCCGTCAACCGCATCTACGTCGAGGAGGAGATCGCGGTCGAATACACCGAGCGTTTCGTCGAGTTGACAGGCAGGCTCACAATGGGCGATGGCTTGGCCAACCCCGACGTGGACCTGGGGCCGATGATTGACCTGGAGGGCATTAAGCGCACGCAGCGCCATGTAGACGACGCCCTGGCCAAGGGCGCCCGGCTGCTGTGCGGGGGCAATCGTCCTGACGCACCTGAACTGCGCAAAGGCTTCTTCTATGAGCCGACCGTGCTGGTCGACGTCAGCCCCGAGATGCTGGTCATGCATGAGGAGTCGTTCGGACCCATCGTCGGCATCGCTACCTTCAAAGGCATTGAGGAAGCGATTAGGTTGGCCAACAGCACCCCTTATGGACTGGTGACGTACGGTTATACCCGGGATCTGGGCACTGCTTTCGCCTTCGGCGAAGGGGTAGAGTCCGGGACGGTGGCCATTAATACCGTCAGCCCCGATTCGCTCTACGCCCCCTATCCCGCCTGGAAGCATAGCGGTATGGGAATGGAGCTGTCGCACTACGGTCTTGAAGAGTATCTGCAAGTCAAGCATATTCTAGTGGACATTGGGTAGGGGTGAAGCGCAGTGAGGGGCGCCGACCAACGCAAGCATCGTGGTCACACGTAGCGCGATGCAGGCTTTGTACACGGGGGACCGGCGGATCGGGTGATCGAGCCCTGGCCTCCCATAGAATGGGGGTGAGGAAAGGCCCTAGCACTTTGGCAAAGTATTGAGATAGTTCCTAGAAACGGCAAGATCTATGAAGGAGTATGAAGGAGGAAGACGATGTTTAAGAACATGAGGTGCTTGGTCATCGCCAGTGTGGTGATTTTGGCGCTTGTGGTTGGCGCGTGTGGGGCTCCTCCTCCGCCGCCGCCAGTGGAGACTCCAGCTCCGGGTGAGACGCCTGTGGCCACGACACCGCCGCCCGCGGGTGGGGTGACGATCACCTGGATCACCATCGCTGGTTTCTACACCGACTGGGCCGAGGAAGTAACGACGGAGTGGGAGGAAGCGACTGGCAACAATGTCGAGATTGTTGACGTTGACTTGCCCACGATGTACGAGAAGACCGTGCTCGAGTCGGTGGGTCACACTGGCGCCTATGACATCGTGACCTGGGATGTGACCTGGAAGGGTGAATGGGCCTACAACGGCTATCTCCTTCCCCTCGATGACTACATCGCCGCCGCCGACCCGGAAGATCTCCAGATAGAAGATATCTCCCCGATCCTCGAGGAAACGACCAGTGTTTTCGAGGGTCGCGTCTATGGGTTCCCATACTACACCTTCACCCAGGGGTACTTCTATCGCTGCGACCTCTTTGAGGATCCGGACGAGATGGCAGCCTTCGAGGCGGAGTACGGCTACCCGCTGGACGTGCCCCAGACCTACGAGCAAATGGCCGACATCGCCGAGTTCTTCCGTCGCGAGCCGGGCGAGACGCTAAAGGGCGAAGTGCTGGACAAGGACTTCTACGGCATTGGCCTGATGGCGTCCCGGGACACCAACATGCAGGATGAGCTTAACTCCATCGTCTGGACGTGGGGCGGCGACCTGATCAATGACGACGGCACCCCCGCCTGTACGTCTGAGACCTATCTGAGAGCGGCGCATCTCTACGTAGACGAGCTGCTGCCCAATGCGCCGCCAGCCGCCTTGACCTCTTCCTACGACGAGGTGGTGAGCCAGATGCGCCAGGGGTTGATCGCGCAAACCGGTCCCTTCTTCCTGGACCAGTGGCCCAACTTTGTCAAGACCGAGGATGAGGTCCCTGGCGCGGAGGTCTGCCCTGCTCCCTCGCCGGGTGGCGGTCGCGTTTTTGTGGGCGCCTTAACCCTGGGCATCACCAGTGACTCGAAGAACCCTGACGTAGCCTGGGATTTCCTGAAGTTCATCACTGGGCCGGAGGCGCAGCGCAAGTTTGCCTTGGGCGGTGGCAGCACCTGTCGGCTGAGCATCCTCACTGACCAGGCGTTGGTGGCGGAGCACCGGACGACGATGGGGCACTTCCCTTCCCTGGTCCAGGTCCTGGACCACGCTGACAAGTGCTTCTACTCCAACTACTACTTCCTAACAACGGGTGGCAAGATCTACGAAGAGGAGGCCATCTGGAACTCGGCCATGGCGAGCGGTGAGATGACAGTGGAGGAGGCCATGCAATCTAAGGCAGATGCCATCACCGAGATATGCGGTGGGCCCTGCACGATCCTCAAAGGTGACATCGAGAAGCCTCCGTTCGACTGTCCGTTCACCTTCGACCAGAGTGTTCTGTTGAGGAAACCATAACGTCTTCGAAAAAGGCATGGGGCCTCGCCTGGGGGGCCCCATGCCCCTTTGATAAGACTGGCATAAAAGGGTGTGAGGATGGACAGAACTATTCAAGAGACCTCGGTGGCAAGCAGAGCGCCGAAGAGAGCCATGTCGGATGCTTGGTATTCGATCCTGCTCATCACACCAGCCATGCTCATCATCTTCTTCTTCGCCCTCTTTCCCCTCTTCTACGCCATTAACGTCTCCCTCCGTTATGAGGACCTGACTAGCCCGACCGGCGTCGGAGCATTCGTTGGTCTGAACAACTTCCGCTTTGCGCTCAACGAGGACTATTTCTGGCAATCGACACGTCGTACCCTCACCTTTGCCGTTTTCGCTGTCGGTGCCGAGATGGTTTTGGGGGTTATGCTCGCTTTCCAGCTGAACCAGTTACGCTGGTTCAAAGGCGTTATTCGCAGCCTGTTGCTGTTGCCCCTGGCCGCCGCGCCGATCGCAGTGGGACAGATATGGCGTTACATGTATCACATGGACTTCGGCGTCTATAACGCCATCCTGGGAGTGGTAGGACTACCCGATCAAAACTGGCTGGGAGATATCAAGCTGGTCATGCCGTGCATAATTGTATTCGACGTCTGGCAGTGGACGCCCTTTGTAGCCCTCATCGTTCTGGCCGGTCTGCAATCACTCCCCAGAGAGCCCTTCGAGGCGGCCGAACTGGACGGCGCATCAACCTGGCAGGTGCTGCGGCGGCTGACCTTCCCCATGCTGGGCCCCGTACTGACCCTTGTCTTCATACTGCGCAGCATTGACGCCATCCGCATGTACGATGCGGTCGCCTCGCTCACCAGGGGTGGGCCGGGGACGACGACCGAGACCTTGACGTATTACCTGTTTCGCCTGGGCTTGAAGTACTTTCGGATGGATTATGCGAGCGCGATGTCGCTCCTGTTTCTTTATGCGACTGTCCTGTTCGCTGCCGTAGCGTTGCGCTCACTGATGCGCGCCCAGGCCGAACGCGCCCGGCGCGCGTGACAATAGACAAGGAGCAAGAACGATGCAGGCGAGAACTTCTACAATGACCAATGTGGTGCGCTACACCGTAGTCATCGCCTTGCTGATCCTCTTTCTGTTTCCCATCTACTGGATGATCGCTACCTCGTTCAAAGACCCGGCGGACATCCTCACCCGCCCCCCGAAGTGGGTGTTTAGGCCCACCCTGGAAAACTACAGGTATGCCTTCGAAGAGCGCAACTTCGGCTTGTACATCAAGAATACCCTGATCGTGTCGCTCACCTCGACCGCACTGGTCATTGTGCTGGGCTCTCTGGCGTCTTACAGCTTCGCGCGCTACAACCCAGGTGCCGGCCATCTGATGTTTTTCATCCTCACCACGCGGATGATGCCGGCCATCGCCGTGATCCTTCCCTATTTCCTCATCTTCAGAGACATTGGCAAGACAGCCATCGGGCAGGCGCTCTGGCTGGGGCTGGACAAACCGGGCGCGCTGGTGGTGAGTTACACCATGTTCAACCTCCCCTTCGCTATCTGGCTCATGCACTCGTTCTTCCAGGACATACCCCGGGAGTTGGAGGATTCGGCACGACTGGATGGCTACTCGCGCTTGCAGGTGCTGTGGCGGGTGGTGCTGCCGCTGGCGGCGCCAGGCATCGCCGTGACGGCCATCTTCTGCCTGCTCTTCAGCTGGAATGAGTTTCTTTTCGCCTTCCTGCTCACCCGTAATACTGCCGCCACCATCACTGTGGGCGTGAACACCTTCTGGACCCTGCGCGGCATCTTGTGGGGTCCGTTGTCAGCGGCAGCCGTGGTTTGCGTGCTGCCAATGATGATCTTCGCCCTGCTCTTGCAGCGTTACATTGTGCGTGGCCTGACCTTCGGCGCAGTGCGAGGGTAAAGGAGGAATGCCAACATGTCCCTGGCCGATATCGCCGATATCTGGGATCGCATCTTCTGGTCTGCCATGCTCGCACTTCTCGTGGGCCTGGTGTGGCTGAAGTTTCTGGACCCTATCGTCCCATGTGTGGGGCCGGGCCTGATCGTGGCAGTTATTGCCGGCGGCATCTATTTCTATCTGTGGTGGCGAAAGGCCAGGCGGGCGGTTCGGACGGATGAAAGTGCCGTGGAAGGGGAATAGTGGCCAATGCTAGAGCTGCGCTCCGTCACCAAAAAGTTCGGCAAGATGATCGCCGTCAATGACCTGAGCATCACCTGCGAGGAGTGTGAGTTCCTGGTCATCTTCGGCCCAGCTGGCGCTGGCAAGACTACGACCCTGCGCCTGATCGCTGGCGTTCTGGAGCCTACTCGTGGCGAGGTCTACTTCAGGGGGCAGCCGCTGAAGGGTGTGCCACCCGAGCATCGCAACATGTCGATGGTCTTCGAGTACTACGCCCTTTACTCGCATCTGTCCGTGTTTGAAAACCTGGCCTTTCCTCTGAAGGCGCGCGGTTATCACGGTGACGAGATCAAGCGGCTTGTTGCACAGATGGCTGACATCCTACAGATATCCGAGTTGCTCGACCGTCGCCCGGGCTTCTTGAGCGGCGGACAGCGGCAGCGCGTGGCGCTGGGCCGCACGCTGATCCGGGACGCCGATGTGTATCTGCTGGACGAGCCTATCTCCCACCTGGACGCCAACCTTCGCCACCGCATGCGCGGGGAGTTGAAGGCGATGTGCGCCGAGAAGAACGCAACGGTGATCCACGTGACGCACGACTCCCTGGAAGCCATGGCCCTTTCAGATAAGGTGGCGGTGATCAACAAAGGGAAGCTGATGCAGATCGGGCCGCCGGCCGAGGTTTTTCACCGGCCAGCCAACGAGTTCGTTGCCGGGTTCCTGGGCGAGCCGCCCATGAGTTTCGTGGATGTGGAGTACGGGGAGGATGACGGCCGGCCTGTTTTCCGCATCGCCGGGACGGACACGCGCCTGCCCGTCGGCCCGGAGGTAAGGGCCTTCGTCGAAGACAAGGGCCTGCCCGCTTCGTTCCGGCTTGGCGCTCGGGCCACCGAGGTGAGTGTGGCCCCTTCGTTGGACGACAGGCACAACGTACCAGGTGAGGTGTACGTGACCGAGACGCTGGGTCACCGCAACATCCTCACGGCCAAGTTGGGCAAGAACCTTGTGCAGACGGTGACGCCGCCTGAGCTCACATTCAAAGTCCGGGACACGGCCTGGTTGAACCTCAGCGAGGAGAACCTTCACGTATTTGCCGATGGCCTGGCTGTTGCACACCCAAGACGCCAAGGCAACTGACCCTTCGTCATAGCAACCAGGAGGCAATGAGAAGTGGCTTCAGTGACTCTGGAAAACGTGTGGAAAAAGTACCGGAAAGTCGAAGCCGTACGCGGCATTTCGCTGGGCATCGCAGACAAGGAGTTTATAGCCTTCCTTGGGCCGTCGGGTTGTGGGAAGTCCTCCACGATGCGCATGATCGCGGGGCTGGAGGAGATCACTTCCGGCAGCATCCGCTTCGACGGCGAATTGGTCAACAAGGTGCGGCCCCGCGACCGGAACGTGGCGCTGGCGTTCGAGACCTACGCCCTGTACCCGACACTAGACGTGTATGAGAATCTGGCTTTCCCCTTGCGCGCTGCCAAGCGGTCCGATGTGGACGTGGACAAGCGTGTGCGTGAGATTGCTGGCATCTTGGAGATCACCGACCTCCTGGAGCGGAAGCCCACCAACCTCAGCAGCGGCCAGCAGCAGTTGGTTGGCCTTGGCCGGGCACTTTCGCGGGAGCCCAGGGTCTTCTTGCTGGACGAGCCAATCTCGCACCTGGACACGCGTCAGCGTGTCCGTATGCGTGCCTACATCAAGCGCCTGCACATCGAATTGGGCTACACCATGATCTACGTGACTCACAACCAGGAGGAGGCCATGGCCCTGGCCGACCGCGTGGCCGTGATGAACGAGGGCTTGCTCTCCCAAGTCGGCACGCCAGAGGAGATCTTCCACAACCCCGCCGATACCTTTGTGGCGGGCTTTGTGGGCGAGCCACCCATGAACTTCCTCGAGTGTGAGTATCGCCAGGAAGGCGGGCGGCACTTGTTGGTTCACAAGCGCATTACTATGGAGATGCCCCCCCACGGCGAGGCGTTGGCGCAACGAGGTGCGGTTCCACAGCGCGTGACGCTGGGCATCCGTCCCTTCTTTGTCGATATCGGGCTGGAGAAGTCCGCTCGCCACACGATCCCGGCCGAGGTCTTTGTCGTTGAGCCCCTGGGCGACATGACGATTGCCAGCGTGAACCTGCTCGAGACGCGCCTGCAGATCGTTACTGAACTCGGTTTTCGGGCCCAACCCAAGCAGACCGTGTGGCTGGCCTTGGACCCGACCCACACGGTGCTGTTCGACGCGGAGACAGGACGCGCGTTGACCGGCCAGGAGTAGAACCGAGAGCGCCCCGCTGGTGGAGCAAACGACAGCCAGGCATCGTGGCTGAGCACGGACCCTTGTCGCCAGTGACCACCGGCGTCCTAATTGGAGGTGTAGAAACCCTCGAGGGCAAGCCGCCCTCATGCTCGCCCGGCGTGGACACAGGGTGTGTGTGTATGGCTTGCCGGGCCTCGACTATGCCTTCTGGCTCTCCTGTTGGCCTACCGACGTACTGCTATTTGACGCTGCTTCAGGCAAAGTGCCGGGCAATAGATGCGCTAGAGCAGTTCCCGGATGAAACGCGCGAGTCTAGTCGAATTCGGTAGCCTCGTTATCGAAGAGGTGGACATGCCGATGCCTGGGCCGGGGCGGGTTCGGGTGGCGGTGAACGTGTGTGGCATATGTGGCACCGACATTCATGCTTTTCAGGGACTTCACCCCTTCATCAGTGCGCCGGTTGTTCCCGGTCATGAATTCAGCGGGGTAATCGACGCCATAGGCCCAGCAGTCGATGGCTTGTCTGTGGGCCAGAAGGTCACTGTCGAGCCCAGTCTCGTTTGTGGTGAATGTGAACCGTGCCGTACCGGGCGCTACAACATCTGTGACAATCTGAGAGTGCTGGGTTGTCAGGCACCTGGTGCCATGGCAGAGATGATCACGGTGCCAGCTGAGAAGATCGTCACTCTTCGCGAGGATATGAGCCATGAGCAGGGTGCGCTGATTGAGCCGACGGCCGTTGCGGTCCATGCCTTGCGTCGTGCAGACCTAGGTCGGGTGGAGCGGATGCTGGTTCTTGGCTCTGGGCCCATCGGCCTGCAGAGCGTGCAGGTGGGCCGTGCTTGGGGGATACCTATCATTGTTGCCACCGACATAGTGGACGAGAAGCTGGCTAAGGCCAGCGAACTAGGTGCAACACACATCGTCAACGTCTCTCAGGTGACGCTGGCAGATTTCTTCGTCGAAGAGTACGGTAAGCCGAACCCCATGGACCTGGCTCTGGAATGTGTGGGTACCGAAGCGACACTGTTGCAGTCAATCGAATCTGTGAAGAAGGGGGGACAAATCGTTGTCGTGGGAGTACCCTCCGCCGACCCGAGGATTCGACTGAGTTGGCTTCAGGATCGCGAATTGGAGTTGCTCGGAGCGCTCATGTACACCCGGTCTGACTTTGAGGGAGCGCGTGACCTGATTGCTGCTGGCAAGGTCGAGACCGAGCCTTTGATCACGGCTCGCTATCCCTTGGAGCGCGTGAGCGATGCAATCAATGAGCTGCTACGTGATCCGGAGAACAACATCAAGACGCTGATCACCATTAGAGCATAGCTACCCTCCGATCTTGTACCCGACAGGGGGAAGATGCGCCGTGATTCTTGATAGGTTCAAACTTGATGGCAAGGTAGCCATCGTCACGGGCAGCCGGAGGGGGCTTGGCCAAGGCATGGCCGTCGGATTGGCTGAAGCCGGTGCGGATATCGTCAGCTTCGACCGCAACGACCCCGCAAGTACACGTGCAAAGGTTGAAGCCTTGGGTCGCAGACATATGTGGATGCGGGTGGATATGGTCACTGCCACACCTGAGGATTTCACCAGGATGATTGATGAGGTAGTCGCTGCATGGGGAAAGGTGGATATCTTGGTGAATAATGCGGGTATTTCCCCTAGGGAAGCTCTGCTAGACTACCCGGTGGAGTACTGGAACGATACGATCCAGGTGAATTTGAATGCTCCCTGGTTCTTGGCTCAGGCGACTGCCCGACAGATGGTAAAGCAAGGTCACGGGAAGATCATCAATGTCGCGTCGTTGCTAGCCCATCAGGGAGGGATCATGGTCCCAGGATATACGGCATCGAAGCACGGCGTGCTGGGCTTCACCAGAGCTATGGCCAACGAATTGGCACCGCAGGGCGTCAATGTGAATTCGATTACGCCTGGGTACATGCAGACCGATCTGACCGAACCCTTGGTTGACAACCCCAAGTTTGGCGTTGAAGCGCGCATCCCCATGGGGCGTTGGGGCACTCCCGAGGATTTGCAGGGTGCTTGTCTTCTACTGGCGTGTGAGGCAGGCGACTACATTCACGGGGCGGATATCGTCGTGGATGGTGGCTGGCTAGCATGGTGATCTCAGGGACGGACGGGAGCCATTGGGCAACCTTAGCCGACTGGTTTCGAGGTAGCAAGCAGACTACTGATGCCGATCATGCCTATGAAGGAGTAAAGGAGAACTGCCATGCCGAAGTATGGTGCACATACCTTCCTGTGGGTTGATGAATGGACGACCGAGAAGGGAAACCAGGCGATTGCCGCTACGAGCGAGGCCAGTTTCGATTTCATCGAGATTTCCCTGTTGAGACCCGACGAGTTCGATGCAGCGGCGCACAAGAAGGCCCTCGCCGATGCCGGGATAGAAGCCACAGGGTCCCTCGTGCTGCCCGAGTGGGCTCATATGCCCGAAGAGCCGGAGAAAGCCAAGCAGTTCCTCATCAGCGCACTTGACAAGCTCGAACTCGTAGGAGGAACATACCTTGGTGGATGTACCGCCTTCGCCTTGGGGAAGTTCACCGGAGAGCGCCAGGTGGTGATCGACACGCTGGGCGAGGTAGCCGAGGAGGCCAAGAAGCGTGGCATCACGCTGGGTATCGAGGTGGTTAATCGCTACGAGAGCCACCTGTACAATACACTGGCTGACCTTAGGGAGACCATCCTGGCCATCGGCGCAGATAATATCGTGATACACGCCGATACATACCACATGAACATCGAGGAAGAGGGCCTCTACAGGCCGCTGGTTAAATGCGCCGATGTGCTGGGTTACATGCACATGAGCGAGAACCATCGCGGCTTGCTTGGCAGCGGCACAGTCAACTGGGACGAGGTATTCCGGGGCCTGGCGGATGCGAACTACAAAGGGCCGTTGGTCGTCAAGTCCTTCCCGGCAATCAACCCCGATTTGGCTGCGGCGATCAAGTTGTGGCGGCCACCGACTCAGTCCTCCGAGTTTCTGGCTAGCGAAGGGCTGAAGTTCCTGAGGGAGCATGCTAGGAAATACGGCCTAGGATGATGGTGGTTGAGGGGTGGGGACAAATAATATGGCTTCGCACTGCAGCGAACCGAAAAGCCGCACGTTCTTGGGCCATAAACTGATGTGGATGGCCGCAGTATGGGCAAAGTAAGCAGATATTCATCTTTTCTGCGGTGATCCGGGTCCAGTTTCGATGAGGAGGTGATCCAACCGTGAGTAAGAAGATCGGAGACTATGAGATATTGTTCCACTGGAGTCGCTTGGATTGGCTGTTCGAAGACAAAAAAATGGAAGCCGAATTCTACGATAGGGAATACTGGAAGGGAGCGATGCCCGCCGGCGTCAAAATCGATGCCAATGGCAGCTTTTACGTGTCTGTTCCCCGCTGGGCACCCGGGATTCCTGCCACTGTCAACGAGATCGAGGTGTTGAACGGCAAACCGATCTTGTCGGCTTATCCAAGCTGGGCAATGAACAAGATAAATGAGCCGAATGCCCTTCAATCGGTACTCGGATGGGAAATCGATGAAGCCAATAGGGCGTGGTTCTTAGATCAGGGACACATAGAAGGGGCTCCTTGTGTTGATGGAGCGCAGAAGATTGTGTGTTGGGACATCAACAGTAACAGCCTTGTCGACTCAATCAAAGTGCCAAATGAAATCGCGTCCTACGCAGCATCTTTTCTGAATGATCTTGTGATTGATAACGCGAATGGTTTCGTTTACATCGCCGATTCAGGGATCTTCTCTGATCCTCTTGAGGGTGGTTTGATTGTTCTTGACATCGATACTAAAGGACTAAGGAGGGTCTTGCATCAGCACTACAGCACTCAAGATGTTGCTGGCTATTGGTTTGAGATCGCTGGAAAACGCGTGTGGCAGGACAGGCCAAATAGAACCGGGGCGGACGGAATTGCACTTTCGGCCGATCGAAAGACGCTTTACTGGTGTCCCCTAACCGCGAGAAACCTGTACTCCATAGACACAGCACTCTTGCAGGATTTCAGCACGCCGCTAGGTGAGATCGAAGAGGCGGTGAAGGACCTGGGGGATAAAGGTACCAATACTGATGGCATGGGGGCCGATGACAAAGGGAATATCTACTATACGATGTTGGAGGGTCAAGGAATAGGCATATACAATCCTGAAACGGGCGCCTTCAGCACTCTTGTCACAGATGACAGGATGATCTGGGTGGACGGGCTGACCTTTGACAACAAGGGTCATATCGTCTTCAACAACAATCGTCTTCACGAGTTATTGGGCGGAGAGCTAGACTGGGACAATGAGTACAACCTCATTGTGTGGAAAGCCTTTGTGGGAGATGACGTGAAATCCTATCTGTACTATCATCTCGAGGATTGAAGAAGTCTGTCGGGCCCGATGGTCACACATCCGCCGCAACCATAAGCTGATCGGTGATCCTGTACCGAACAAAGAAATCAGCGCCCCCGTTCCGACAAAGCGTTGGGGCCAGCCGGAGGATCTGGAAGACACCGTTATCTTTCTGGCCTCCGAGGCCTGGAACTACGTCCGTGGGGCGGTCATCCTGGTTGATGGTGGGTGAATGGCGCGCTGATGCAATCAGGGAAGCAAGACATGCAACGGAAAGGTCTGTGTCCGCCCAACTACAGCGTGCAGTTGGAACCATGAAATGAGTGTAAGCGATCTCATCCTTGCAGTGGATATTGGCACAAGCGCAACCAAAGCCGTTCTCTTTGACCCCGACGTCAACCAGGTTGCTATCGCAAGAAAGCACTACCCCATACATACTCCTCACAAAGGTTGGAGTGAACAGGAGCCCGAAGTCATTCTTACGGCGGTATTGGAGGCAATACGAGAGATCACAGACTGTCTTCCAGAGCGCACCCGAATACTGGGTATCTCGTTCAGTGCTCAACTATGCAGCGTACTTGCAGTTGACATGGATGGCAAAGCGCTGACAAACTCCCTTATCTGGTCTGACACCCGAAGTGCAGGAATCGCTGAGTCAATCAGCCAGCGGTCAGTGGCCCGAGTGATCTCTCAGAGGACTGGGTGTCCTATTGATGCCATATACCCCCTGTCCAAGATCCTATGGCTTAAGGAGAATGTCGAACTCCCGGAGAGTGCAAGTTTCGTTTCCATCAAGGAATACGTGATTTTCAGACTCACCGGGCAGTGGGTGGTTGACTGGTCGATCGCCTCTGCGACCGGGTTGTGCGACATCGCGAAGCACGAGTGGAACGACACGGCACTGTCGCTTCTTGGCTTGACCGCTGCCAACCTCTCGGAGTTGGTCTCCCCGAGATCCTTCTTCGCGAAATGGGACAAAGACATGACTGACCTGATGGGACTCCCTCCTGACGTGCCGCTAGTTATTGGCGGGGGAGACGGTCCACTGGCCAGCATCGGTGTCGGAGCATTCGATTCCAGTTCTCTGGCCATCAATCTGGGAACAAGCGCAGCTGCTCGTGTGATAATCTCTCGACCGGAAGTCGATCCCGAAGGCAGGTTGTGGACCTATGTTGTGGATGAAGACCTATGGGTCATAGGCGGAGTCGTAAGCAGTGGAGGTATTGTTTATGATTGGTTGCTGAAGAATCTCTTTTCGGGAACAGAAGAGGCTAAGTACGATGTCCTTACCAGGCATGTCCATGAGTATGCAGACCGATTGGCTGCCGCTGTTCCGCCAGGCTCTGCGAATCTGATATTCATTCCCTACCTCGCAGGTGAGTTGTCCCCTGATTGGCGTCCTCACACCAGGGGCAGCTTCTTCGGCCTTGATCTTGTACACAACAGGGGCCATCTTGTCCGAGCCGTCCTGGAAGGGATTACCCGATCGATCTACAGGGTTTCAGAGAGTGTTCAGTCTCTGCTCAACACTCAGTTCAATGAAATACGTGTCACAGGAGGGCTTACCTCTTCTTCCACATGGCTGCAGATTGCGGCTGATATGCTCGGAATCCCGATTCTGGTACCTGAGAGCGTGGAGGGTTCTGCAAGGGGCGCTGCAATGCTGGCGATGGTTGCCCTGGGGTTGAAATCTGGCATTGAGGATTTCGGCGATCTGATGGCTACCCGACAGTGCATAGATACAAGAGCGGAGATACACGCCTACTACGAAAGACAGTATCCGAAGTTTGAAGAGCTTCTTGAGTATGCACGGAGATTCCACGGAGATTGGGAGGTGTGAACATGATAAGAGGGTCAATAGTTCCCAACATCACTTTTTTCGATTCGAGGGGTAACCTCGACACGGATAGGACGAAATGGCACATGCGATGGATGTTCGAAAGAGGCCTGGATGGTCTCTTTCTGACGGGGTCATACGGCGCAGGCCCCTTGATGACCAACGAGGAACGCATCGAGGTTTTCAGGGCGGCGAGAGAGGTCGCTTCCGAGTTTACGGATAAGACTATGATTCCTCATGTGGGTTGCGTCGATACCAAGTCCACTGTGGAGCTGGCGAAGGCCGCAGACGAGATCGGGGCAGACGGCGTTGCTGCGGTTCCCCCCTTCTACTACAAACACAGCGAGGATCTGGTCATCGCATTTTACAGGGAAATCATAGAGAGCGTCGACACGCCGGTCTATGCCTATAACAACCCGGCAACCTCGAGGTTCACCTTCACGCTGGGCGCAATCCAGAAGCTCCAGCAGATGGGACTGGCCGGCATCAAAGACAGCCCGCTGGATGTCGGTTTCGTGAGCACGGTGTATCTTGATGCCAAGATCAATAACAAGGATTTCGAAGTAATCCTCGGGACTTCGAACGGATGGTTTCCTTTCTACCATATGGGGATTCGGGCAACCATAGCTGGCATGAACAACTGGGCTCCGGAAATAATCACTGCCATGGTTCAACGGACCTTCGACGGCGATCTAGAGGGAGCAGAGAGAGCTTACCTAGTTATGATGGATCTGAGCAGGAAGATGCATTTTACTGACAGCACGATTGCTTCCCACATGGGGCTCTATGCGCGAGGCTTCGATGGCGGCTTTCCGAGGAAACCCATGCTCCTGCCGCCGTTTGACGAGCCGAAGTATAGGGAGATCAGAGGCATCTTGAGGAAGGGCTTTGATGAATTGGGCATAGAAATGGAGATTGGAGACGACAGGACGGTGGGATAGATGAGTCATGTCTCGTTTGGGGGGTGAGGATCTATGAAGAAGCTTATCAACAGACCGGCTGACGTTGTGCGTGAGAGTCTGGAGGGGATGGCGGCTGCTCACCCCGATCAGGTCAAGTTGAACTCGGACCCCATTTTCGTCTATCGCGCCGATGCGCCGGTGAAGGGCAAGGTGGCTGTGATCTCCGGCGGGGGCAGCGGCCACGAGCCGACGCATGTCGGTTTTGTGGGTGCAGGCATGCTGGACGCGGCTTGCCCCGGCGATGTCTTTGTCTCGCCAACCACAGAGCAGATCATCGAAGCAATCAGGGTAGTCCAAGGCGGAGCCGGCGTGCTCAACGTCGTGAAGTGCTATTGGGACGACATGGATGTCTTCGCCGAGGCTGCGGAGCTGGCCCACGCCGAAGGTAGCCCTGTCGCCAACATACTCATCGACGATGATGTGGCGGTGAGCGAAAGCGTCTACAGCCATGGGCGCCGCGGTACAGGCACGACCGTTCTGGCCGAGAAGATCTGCGGTGCGGGCGCTGAACTGGGCTACGACCTGTCGAGGCTAGCTGATCTGTGCCGTCGAGTGAACGTCAACGGGCGGAGTATGGGAATCGCGTTCACCCCGTCCACCGTTCCTGCCAAGGGTACGCCCAGCTTTGAGATAGGTGAGAACGAGATGGAGGTCGGCATCGGTATTCATGGCGAGCCGGGTCGGGAGCGCATGTCTCTGAAGATGGCCGATGAGATCACCGAAATGGTGGCGCTTGAGATCATCAACGATCCTGCCTACGAACGAACAGTCCAAGAATGGGATACCGACAAGGGCGAATGGGTAGACGTCGACCTGGTGGATCAGCCTCTCCAATCTGGCGACCAGGTGCTGGCGTTCGTGAACGGCATGGGGGGAACACCGGTTCCGGAACTCTATATCGTCTACCGCAAGTTGGTGGAGATCTGCCAGAAGAAGGGTCTGAGGGTTGTGCGTAGCCTGATTGGCAGCTACATCACCGCGATTGAGATGCAGGGGGCTTCCATCACCCTGCTCAGGGTGGACGAGGAGATGGTCAGGCTTTGGGATGCGCCCGTAAACACCCCCAGGTTGCGCTGGGGCGCCTAGGACCAGGAAGTGAGCTGTTTTGCAGGCTGCGAAGCATCCAGCCTGGCCAGCGCGGAGCGAAGTGAGTAGCAGGCCCATGCGATCTCTTGCTATGGTACCGCCCCAGAAGCAGGCAACAGCCAGCGGCCAACAACAGTGGGATGTCTGAGAAAGGACAGCATCGAGATGGAAACAGTACAACTTGGCAAGGATGGCCCTCAGGTAACGTCCATCTGCTTCGGTTGTTGGTCCATGGGTGGGGGGTGGCGTTACGGATGGGCGGACATAGACGACGAGGAATCGATCGCCGCCGTTCACAAGGCGCTGGACCTCGGCGTCAATTTCTTCGACAACGCGGCCATCTATGGACTGGGTCATGCCGAGGAGGTGCTCGCCGAGGCGCTCGGTGGCAGGCGCCAGGAGGTGGTGATCGCGAGCAAGTGCGGGGTCCGGTGGTTCGACGATGCGAGAGGGTTCCACCGCAACAGCCTTCCGGCCCAGATCAAGCGCGAGTGCGAGGAGAGTCTGCGACGCTTGCGGACTGACTACATTGACCTGTTTCAGATCCACTGGCCCGACGACAAGGTGCCCTACGACGAGTCCATGAGGGCGCTGCTGGATTTGGTGGAGGGGGGAAAGGTCCGCTGTGTGGGGGTGTGCAACTACTCCGTTAACCAGATGAGGGAGAGTATCAAGGCCGGCCGGTTCACATCCTCGCAGCCACCCTACAACATGCTCCGTCGCGAAGCAGAAGCCGACCTACTGCCCTTCTGCCATGGGCAGGGCATTGGTGTGATGGCCTACAGCCCGCTGGCGTCGGGCATCCTAGCCGGTCAGTACACGGAAGCTACGACCTTCGGAGAAGGGGACTGGCGCAACGAGGACTCTGCTTTCCAAGGCGAACGGTTTAGGGGCAATCTCCGCAAGGTCGATCAGCTGAGATCTATCGCCTATAAGTATGGTAAGACCATGGCGCAGTTGGCGATTGCCTGGGTGTTGAGGCATCCCGCGGTCAACGTCGCCATCGTGGGTATGAAACGGCCATCTCACGTAGAAGGAGTCGTGGGGGCGATTGGCTGGGAAATCGGTGATGAGGACATCACCCGCATCGATGGAATCCTGGCCACATCATGAGCCGCCGTCTTGCTGCTGCAGGTTGTGGGAACCGCCGGGCTGAGGGAGTCACTGTAGCGGCGGAGGCTTGTTGCGAGGAGGGCACTGTGCCGTCCGCGTGTTCAGAGGGAAGGAGCAGGGATGTACGACATCGTCACGCTGGGTGAGGCCATGCTTCGCCTCACACCGCCCAACTACCAGCGATTGGAGCAGGCGACCTCTTTCCAGGTCAATGTCAGCGGGTCGGAGTTGAACACAGCTTGCGGCACAGCTCGGCTGGGTCTCCACACGACCTGGGTGTCGCGCTTGGTGGACAATCCGGTGGGGCGCATGATCGCCGCCAAGGCGCGCGAAATGGGTGTAGATGTCTCACGCGTCCAGTGGACGCCTGAGGGCCGGGTTGGTTTGTACTACTACGAGATGGGGGCTTCCACTCGAGCCAGTCAGGTGTACTATGACCGGCGGGACTCCGCAATGAGCCGGATGAAGCCAGGCACGGTAGACTGGGCAGTTATCTTGGAGGGTGCCAGGGTCTTCCACGTGAGCGGCATCACCCCAGCGTTGAGTGCCGATTGCAGGTCGGTCACGGAGGAGGCTGTCAAGGCTGCGAAGCAATCCGGCTGTCTGGTCAGCCTGGATATGAACTACCGCTCCCGACTGTGGACCCCTACGCAGGCGCGCGAGTGTATCGAAGCGCTGCTCCATGATGTGGACATCCTGCTGACCACCTCAGACGATGCATCGATCCTGTTCAGTGTCAGGGGGGATGAGGCCGACATAGCACGCAGATTCGTGGATGAGTACAGGTTGAAGGTGGTCGCGCTGACCATCCGGGAGGCACCGTCTGTGCTGAGGGGCAAGTGGAGTAGCGTGGCGGCCAGCGAGGATGGGGAGACCTACGCCGGCCAGGCGAAATTCGATCTGGAGTTGATCGACCGGATGGGTTCGGGCGACGCGTACGACGCGGGCTTTCTGTATGGGTTCCTAACCGGCGACGTCGCCAAGGCCGTGCGCTATGGGGACGTCATGTCCGCGATCAAGCATTCTGTCCCTGGTGACCAGGGCTGGATCACCTTGGAAGAGGTGGAGGCGCAGGTACAGGGCCTTCAGACCAAGATTGTGCGCTGAGCCGGGGAGGCCCAAGTCGCGGGCAACTGCGACGAAGCGGACAGCGCGACTGATCAGTATGCTGCCTCGTTGATGGGCTTGCGCCCACCCCAGGCATGACTTATGCCTACCGGCCGTGTGGGCTGCGAGAATGCCACTGACCTTGTCGCTTTGCCGGTTCCGGCAAGCTGGGTTATCATAACATGCCTGAAGGGCTGTAGGACACCAAACAGACAAGGAGCGGAAAATGCGGAATGCAGGTAGATTGCTCGGGGTCAGTGTGCTGCTGGCTGCCCTGCTGCTACTCGTGGCATGCGGGTCGGGGGCGAAGGAGAGAGAAGTCACGATCAGATGTGACGACTGTGATGTGGTTGAATTGTGGGATACCTCCCACGAGGGGCAGGTCGTCGGCGAGGTAAACCCTGGTGACACGGGGATCGCCACAGACAAGGTCTGGAATCCGTTGGTGGGCTGCAACTTCTACTACGTCGTGGTTGGCGACCAGGCAGGATGGGTCTGTGATGAGTATTTGACATTCAAATAGCCGTGCAAACGCTATGCAGGGCACGACACTGAAGTCAGCAATCTCATCAACGGTAGTATGGGGCGTCGCTTTGCTGATGCGCTTTTCTTGCCGTTGGGGGTGACTCAGATCCTACTGCATGGTGGCCATGCACGGCTGCGACTCAGCGAAGGACGAAGGGCACTGTATGCGTTCCAAGCGTTCTGAGAGACTTGCGCACCGACCTGTCAACCGTGAGACTTTCATCGAGCCGTGGCCTGAGGTCGGTCTGATCGCCTTCGACAGCCCTCTCGACCCCTCGCCCAGCTTGGAGATCGACAACGGGGTTGTGGTCGAAATGGACGGTGTGCGGCGTGAAGAATTCGACTTGATCGACCACTTCATCGTCAGACACTCCCTCAATCTCGATGTGGCCGACCGCGCGATGGCTACACCGTCCCGCGAAATCGCACGCATGTTGGTTGACATCAACGTGCCACGCGCCACAATCCTCGAATTGACAACCGGCTGCACGCCTGCCAAAATGCTGGATATCGTCCAGCAGATGAGCGTGCTGGAGATGATGATGGGGCTGGCCAAGATGCGCGCCCGGCGCACGCCAGCCAACCAGGCCCACGTCACCAACCGCAAGGAGCACCCAGCCCTACTGGCTGCCGACGCGGCCGAGGCTGCGCTCCGCGGCTTCGCAGAGGTCGAGACCACCATCGGCGTGACCCGGTACGCGCCGCTCAACGCCCTCGCCGTGCTCGTGGGCTCACAGACCGGACGCGCAGGCGTGTTGACTCAATGCGCGGTAGAGGAGTCTGTGAATCTGCGATTGGGCTTCAAGGGTCTGACTAGCTATTCCGAAACGCTGTCGGTCTACGGCACTGAGGACACCTTCATCGATGGCGATGATACGCCGTGGTCCAAGGCCTTCCTAGGGGCAGCTTACGCCAGTCGGGGGGTCAAGACCCGGTACACCTCGGGCACGGGCGCCGCAGCCCTGATGGGCCACTCCGAGGGCAAATCGATGCTCTACCTCGAAGCGCGCTGCCTGTTGATCACGCGCGGCGCGGGCAGCCAGGGCACGCAGAACGGCTCGATCAGTTGCATCGCCTTGCCCGAATCGCTGCCCGGCGGCGTGCGCGCCGTGCTGGCGGAGAACCTGATCGCCATGATGCTAGGCTTGGAGGTGGCTTCCGGCAACGATGCACTGGCCTCCCACTCAGAGATACGCAAGACCGCCAAGCTTATGCTTCAATTCATCCCTGGGACCGACTTCATCACTTCGGGCTATGGGGCTATCCCGCGCTACGACAACATGTTCGGCGGTGGCGACTTCGATGTAACCGAGCTTGACGACTGGTACGTGCTCCAGCGCGACATGCAAGTCGATGGCGGCCTGATGCCCGTCACCGAAGAGGCAGTGTTGCGTGTGCGTGAGCGCGCCGCCCGAGCGATCCAGGCTGTCTTTGCCGCACTAGGCTTCCCCCCTATAACTGAGTCCGAGGTTGAGGCGGCTATTACGGCCTATGATAGTGACGACATGCCTGACCGTGATAAGATGGCTGACATCGAAGCCGCGCACACGTTGCTCTACGGGCCGCTGACTGTTGTTGACGTCATCCAGATCCTGGAAGAGGCTGGCTTTCAGGACGTGGCGGCCAACATCCTGGAAATGCAGCGCCAACGTGTGATCGGCGACTACCTCCAGCCATCAGCAATCTTCGGCGATGACTTCCAAGTGTTGAGCGTGGTGACCGACCCTAACGATTACCAAGGTCCGGGCACCGGTTATCGCCTGGAAGGCGAGCGCTGGTCCGTCTTGCAGGATTTGCCACAAGCGTGGGACCCGCGCACCTATCTGGAGAGCCTTGGCGGTGTGCAGGAGACGCTATGGCTGGAGGAGATCGGCCCTGCCGACCGAGGCGACCAACTCGAAGTCGTCATCGCCCTCGGCCCAGCCTTTGGCGCCGAGATCAACCACACCATCGGGGGATTGGACCACCGAGACGTGCTATCCGCCCTGCTGCAGGGCATCCAAGACGAGGGCGTTCACGCACGGGTGGTGCGCGCCCATCACACCTCGGACTGCGCCTTCATCGGCTACGCGGGTGCACAACTCAGCGGGTCGGGCGTCGCCATCGGGATACAGTCTAAAGGCACAACCGTCATCCACAAGCGCGACCTTGCTCCCCTCGATAACCTGGAGCTCTTCTCGCAGGCACCCAACCTTGACTTGGATACCTACCGCCGGATTGGACGCAACGCTGCCCGCTATGCGACCGGGCAGCCGGTCACCCCGGTGTCGGTTAAGATCGACAACACTGCACGCCTGCGGCTAATCGTCCAAACGACGCTGCTACACCTGTATGAGACGCAACAGGTTGAGCGCGACCGGCCACCGACCGAACTGCGCGTGTCCTGAAAGGAAGACACCATGGCAAGCAACACCGTGCGTACTGCGACTGGGCGCACGCTGGATGATCTGAACATCGAGGCCATTTGGGCCCGTGAATTGACGGCTGAGGATTTTCGCATCAGTGGTCAGACGTTGCGCCACCAGGCTGAGACGGCTGAGGCCGCCGGTTACCGGCAACTGGCCGAGAACCTGCTCCGTGCTGCGGAACTGGTTGGCGTCCCCAACGAGGAGGTGCTCGATATCTACGATGTGCTGCGACCGGGCCGCCGCACCTATGACGATTTGCTGGGACTGGCCGACCGCCTGGAAAGAGATCTCGCTGCCCCCTTGACCGCTGCCTTCGTGCGCGAGGCCGCCGAGGTCTATCGGGAACGTGGTATTCTCCTCAAGTCTGGCTCTTCTTCAGAGTGAGCAATGGGCGAGGCGAATCGTCGCGTGGGTGTGTCACAGTTCGGTGACTTGAGGCCGACGTGGTGGAGTCTGCCTTGACTCAATCGTCGGCATCGTGAATGGGGAAAGGAGCAAGGAGAGTGAACGACTCCGAAGTGCTCTTGCGGCGCGCTAAGGACATGAAGGTGGAGGAAAGCGGTAGCGCGTTCGCGGCATTGCTGCGCGAGAAAGGCGATGAGATCCGCAGGGACGTCTTCCTGATGCTGGCTCCCGAGCAGACCGCATCCGGACGACTGCAGGTGGGCTATACCATCGTCTATCCGGGATGTACCACGCGCGGTCACGAGCACGCAGATCGGGAGGAGGTCTACTACTTCACGAAGGGCTCCGGCGTGATGGTCGTGGACGGCGAAGAGTATGAGGTCGAGGCAGGAGACACCTTCTACCTGACGCCGGGGCCATTTCACACCACGCGCAACACGGCTGACTTCCCTTTCGAGTTCTTCTGGTTCACAATCAAGGTTGACTGACCAGCCTCCACGCGACATCAGGAACCCCGCTCCTCGATCGGGTCGCTCTCCTTGGTGACAGCTTGCCCTGCGAACGCAGCGAGTCAAAGACGGGTGTCATCTTGAGAAGTCCCCTCTTGATGGGAATCGATATCGGCACGCAGAGCACGCGTGTTGCTCTGCTGGACCTCGCGGGTCGTGTGGTGGCCAGCGCTAGCACGCCCCAGGAGATGATGACTCCGAAGCCGGGCTGGGCGGAGCAAGATCCAGAGGTCTGGTGGTACAACGCGCTGGAAAACATGCACAAAGTTATGGAACAAGCGGAGGCCGCACCTAGCGAAGTGGTAGCGGTGGGGGTGTGTGGTCAGATGCACGCCACCGTACCGCTCGGCAAAGACGGTGCACTGCTGAGCCACGGCGTACAGTTGTGGTGCGACAAGCGTAGCGCCAGATTGGTGGACGAGTTCAAGGCCGGGTCGCATGTCGAGGAGGCCATGCGCTTGGCTGGCAATCCCCCGGTCGCCACCTGGCTGGGTTTCAATATCAAGTGGCTGAGGGTCCACGACCCAGATCTTTATGAGAAGACCTGGAAGTTTGTCCTATCCAAAGATTACGTCAATTACCGCCTGACCGGCGAGATTGCCACGGACTGGTCCGAGGCCTCCGGGTCGTTCCTGATGGACGCCAAGACCAAGACCTGGTCACCGGAACTGGCTGGGTACCTGGAGCTCGATATAGACAAGCTGCCCCAGGTGCGTGCGTCCTCGGATGTGCTGGGCAGCATCACGGTTGAGGCCGCCCAGCTCACCGGCTTGGCTGAAGGAACGCCCGTCGTGGTAGGCGCTGGCGACATGCTTTGCATGCTACTCTCGTCGGGTCTGACGGAACCTGGGCGTGCATCGGACATCACGGGCACAGCTTCCATCATGGCGGTGTATGTGGAAGAGCCGGTCTTGGACGCGCGGCTGATGAACCTGCATCATGCCCTGCCTGGCTGGATACCGTTCGGCATCACCGACTCGGGAGGCGGCGCTCTCAAGTGGTTCAAGGACAAGTTCTGCAAGGCCGAGGTAGCAGAAGCCGAGCGGAGCGGCAAGGACGTGTACGACATCCTGAACCCGATGGCGGCTGAAGTCGAGGCGGGGAGCGAAGGGTTGTTGTTTTTCCCTTACTTGATGGGCGAGCGATCATTGGGCACGCCCCTCGCGCGCGGCGTGTTCTTCGGGCTTACGCCTCGCATCGGAACAGGGGCCATGGTGCGCGCAATCATGGAGGGCGTCACCTTCGAACTCCGCCGCACGCTGGAAATCGTCGAGGGCGCGGGCAATGCAGTGCACGAAGTCTATACCATCGGCGGCGGAGCCCGCAGCGACCTGTGGTCGCAGATCAAAGCGGACATCTACCACAAGCCGGTCTACACCTTCGAGGCCTCGGAAGGCGGCATATTGGGGTCGGCCATCCTTGCCGGGGTGGGGGCGGGTTTCTATCCGGACGTGCGTGCTGGGGCGGAGCAGTGTCTCCGAGTGGACAAGGAGTTCCAACCGGACCCGTCTATGACCGCGCGCTACGACTATCTGTATGGGCTCTACGAAGAGGTCCATGATCGTATGCAGGAACCTTTCGACAAGCTCGCGCGCATGCCATAGTTTGCCACCTGTGTCCGGGTTGGGCCAGGCGGGCAGAGGTAGAGGGAATCTGAAAGGAACTATTCTTCGCATAAGTCACTATGGAGAGGCAATGAGTAAGGAAAAGAATCTACAGAGGATTGTTGACTGCGGGGTGGTGGCGATCGTCCGCTTCGACCGTTCGGAGGAGCTCGTCGAGGCGGCGCGGGCCATAAAGGCTGGTGGTGTGGATGTTATCGAATTCACGATGACTACCCCCAACGCGCTAAGCATCATCGCGGCGAGCGCTGAGGAGTTCGGTGAGGAGGTGCTCCTGGGTGCAGGGACGGTCTTGGATCCAGAGACGGCTAGAGCAGCCATTCTCTCTGGCGCCAGGTATATCATCTCCCCGACCTTGAATCCCCGGGTCATCGAGCTTTGCCATCGCTACGGTGTGATTGTGGTCCCCGGAGCCTTTACGCCGACGGAGATTCTCACCGCTTGGGAACTGGGTGCTGATATGGTGAAGGTCTTCCCTGCCGCAGCCGTGGGACCAGGGTACATAAAGGATATCCTCTCACCCCTGCCCCAGGTAAAGCTATTGCCCACCGGTGGGGTGAGCCTGAGCAATGTGGCCCAATTCATTAAGGCTGGCGCCACGGCCGTGGCCGCCGGGGGCAGCCTAGTCGACAAGAAGGCTGTGGCTGAAAGGGACTTCGCCCGCCTAACCGAGATGGCGGGCAACTTCGTGAAGGCAATAAGGGAAGCCCGAGGTTTGGCATAACGCCTTTGTACGCAGTCGTCTTGTGGCCTTTCCAATCGGCACTTCACGTTAGATCCTGACCTACGAAGCCCCTTAGCTCCAAGCGGGGAACTTTCGGGGACGGTTCACCAAGACCGACAAACTGACGTAGGTACTGGGCTTGATCAGGGGCTTCGGCTACGCTGTGGTCAGGTGCAGACTCGCGGAATTCTAGCTTCCGGTCCCTGGCATCCTTGGCTGGGCTTTTCTATGGTCACCTCTCTCTACATCCTGTTCAGGACAGTAACCTTAGACTCTCATCAGGCACCCTGAGCCCATGTGGCTTCTTGCTTGACAACTGAGAAAAGATTATGTATAATGTAATCACAGGATGACAAGATGTAGGACGGACGATGGTACTAGATAACCTCTTCCCAGAAGTAGTGATTCAGCGGGATAGCCCTGTTCCTTACTACTATCAACTTGAAGTGTTCCTACGAGAGCGGATCGAGAAGGGGACGTGGAAGCCGGGGCAGCAAATCCCCTCAGAAGCGGAACTCTGTGCTGCCTCCGATGTGAGTAGAACAGTCGTGCGGCAGGCACTCAATGAGCTTGTCCAGGAAGGCGTATTGTATCGGCGAAAGGGCAAGGGCACCTTCGTGGCTGAGCCGAAAATTCGTGAGAGTCTGGTTCAGCATCTGACGGGCTTCTACGAGGACACGGTGGCGGCCGGATTGCAGCCCTCCACGAAGGTGCTGGAGCAGAAAGTCATACCTGCGCCGCCCAAGATTGCAGAGGCGCTAGGCTTGAAAGAGGGTGACCCAGTGATTATGATCGATCGCCTGCGGTTTGTAGACGGTGAGCCGATCGTTCTTGTGGTCAGTTATCTCCCCTATAGAGTCTGCCCTGAGTTTGTCAATGAGGACGTCTCGACGCAATCCTTGTATGCGATACTAGAGAGGAAGTACGGGCTAGAACTGGTCTTCGGTCGGCGCACATTGGAGGCCGTGGCAGCCACCAAAGAAGAGGCCGAACTACTGGAAATCGACGAAGGGGATCCCATCGTCCTACTGAGAAGCATCAGCTATCTGAAGGACGGGGGACCCATCGAGTATTTCAAAGCAAGGCACCGGGGTGACAGAAGCCGGTTCGAGGTGGAGCTTTTCCGTCCTGGCATGGTGGAGACGCTCTCGCACGAAGATGTGTCGGCCTTGAGAAACCTCCCCAGGAGCAATATCTTGAGCGGTTAGAACCGCTTACGGGAAGGGCCTCCTGCGTAGAAAGGTCGGCATGATGAGGTTGGAAAACGAGGTAGCCATAGTCACAGGGGCAGGATCTGGAATAGGCCGAGCCACTGCGCTGCTATTCGGAAGGGAAGGAGCGAAGGTAGTGGTGGCGGATAGTGACCCGGAAAGAGGCAAAGAGACGGGCGGTCTTATCAAGAAGGAGGGCGGGAAAACCATTTTTGTGTCGATAGATGCATCCAAGGCGGCCGACGCGGAACGCATGGTGAAGACCACTCTCGATACATACGGCATCCTCAACATCCTTGTGAACAACGCAGGCATCTATGGACAGGGCGATGTGGTGGATACAACGGAGGAAGAGTGGCAGCGTATCTTGGGAGTCAACCTCACAGGAGTATTCTTATGCTCCAAGTACGCTGTTGCAGCCATGATGGAAACCGGCGGAGGAGCCATCGTGAACGTAGCCTCTGAAGCAGGAATCGTTGGTATTGCGAACCAGGTGGCGTACAACGTGTCCAAGAGTGGGGTGATTGCCCTGACCAAGAGTATGGCGCTTGATTTCGCATCCCGCAATATCAGAGTCAATTGCGTTTGCCCGGGCAGGACCTTGACTCCTTTGGTGGAGAAAGTGATCGCCGAGGCTGAAGATCCAGATGGCATGCGGCGCATCCTCTCAGAGGATCGACCTTTGAAAAGAATGGGTACACCGGAAGAGATAGCCACCGGCATTCTTTTTCTGGTCTCAGCCGAGTGTACCTACACTACCGGTTCCACACTTGTGATAGATGGAGGCTACACAACGCCGTAGCTTCGCAGCAGCAGTATTCTCGTGACCTCGATACCCTTGTTGCAGGCAGAAGGTATAGACAAGGGCTTCCGCGGCGTGCATGCCCTCGATCATGTCGATTTCGATCTCTGCTGAATGTTGGTGGTCTTCGATCAGTGGCGCAGACGCGGCCTCGGTGTGTGAACGGCCGAGCCATGGATCCCTTCAAAGTAGGTAGGCCCAGAAAAAGAGCGCTGGTTCTGCTCGCCGATCTAGCGTCTGCCGCCTGGAAGGGAGGCATACGATCAAATACTCCATCAGCAATTGGATCTACGCCACAGAGCCTCTGCGGACGACTTGCGAGCGTCTCAAGAGATTCGGGTACCACGGCATCGAACTGAAGGGCGAACCGGCGGAATACGACCCCCGGGAGGTGAAGGGATTGTGCGAGGAGTTCGACCTCCAAGTCTTCTCCGTCCTAGGCTGGTCCATCTGGCCTTTGGAAAGGGATCTCGCCCATCCCGACCCCCAATTGCGGGAAAAGGCGCTGGATTACGCGGCCCAATGTGTGGACCTCGCATCGGCCGTCGGCGCAGCTTTGGTGGTGGTGATTCCTGCATCGGCAGGGAGGACCAGCCCGTTGGGTGATGTCAGCACAGCGCAAAGGTGGACAGCCGCGGCGGAGCGGGAATGGAACCACGCTGTACAATCCGTGCGAACGGCTGCTGCCTACGCCGAAAGGCAACGTATCCGCTTGGCCGTGGAACCCATCAATCGGTACGAAAGCTTCTTGATCAACAACGTGGATCAAGGGCTCCGTTTCGTCTCAGAGGTCGGATCGAGCGCAGTGAAACTCCACCTGGATACCTTCCACATGAATATTGAGGAGACGGACCTCGCCGAGGCGATACGCCAGGCCGGAGATCTTTTGGTCAACATGCATGTCTCCGACAGCAACCGGCAGGCGGTGGGCTGCGGCCATACCGACTTTGAGGCCATACTCAGGGCTCTGGAAGAGATCGACTACCAGGGCGTTTTGACCTTGGAGCCAACGCCGCCGCATCCAAATGCGCTTATGGCTGCGGATATGGAGTGCTATTCCCCTCTGCGGGATGTCTACGCGGAGGAGAGCATTGCCCTTCTCCGCAGTTACGAGGAGGCCACGGGATGACAGACCATAGGGGAGATGGATGGTGACTAGTATCGGGGTATGTGTTGTGGGCACAGGGCGTGCTGGGCTAGTCCACGCCAGAAACTACCGCCTAAATGTGGCTGGTGCTTCACTAGCCGCCATTGTGGATGCCGATCTGGATGTGGCGAAAAGGGCCGCGCGTGAGCTACAGGTGGACCGCTACTTCTCTAGCCTTCAGGATGCCCTTGAGACAGCGACTTTTGATGCTATCTGTATCGCCAGCCCTACCTTCACCCATCGGGACCTAGCTACGACAGCGGCTGAAGCAGGAAAGCACGTCTTCTGCGAGAAACCTATGGCCATCACGATGGCAGAGGCTGAGGAGATGATCGAAGCTGCACGTAACGCACAGGTTGTGTTGCAGATGGGTTTCATGCGACACTTCGACCCCGTTTTTCGCGCTGCCAAGGAACGGTTCGAGGGCGGAGACATCGGCACGCCCATGCTGATCCGTTCTCTCACTCGCGGCCCGGGACTGCCTGCACGGTGGGCTTGCGACATACGCATCAGCAACGGCATGCTAGCAGAAGTAAATAGTCACGATTTCGACACCATTCGCTGGCTGGGAGGAGGCGAGTTCGAGAGAATCTACGCGGAAGCCAACACCCTCAAATGCTTCGACCTCAAAGAGGAATTCCCAGATTTCTACGACAATGCGGTAGTTTCGCTGCGTCTGGACAACGGAACACTAGGAATCATAGAAGGCAGTTGTCCTGTGGATTACGGGTACGATGCTCGCGCGGAGGTCTTAGGCAGCAGGGGAGTGATGATCATTGGCGAACTACAGGACACGGCGGTGCTGAGTTGCACCAAGAGTACTGGCCTGGTGGCCTCCAACTTCCCGGGATGGCGGGAGCGCTTCCGAGAGGCATATGTGACCGAAGCTCGCCATTTCGTGGAATGCATAGTCACGGAACAAGAGCCAGCTGTGACTGGTGAGGACGGAAAGCGAGCCTTGGAGGGGGTCTTGGCTGCGAATCGTTCCATTCAGACTGGGAAACCAGTGGATCTACCCCTCGAAGGAGGCTAGCACAACGCCATGCTGGCAGCGGTGTACCATGACATAGCAGACATCCGGGTAGAGGAGCTCCCTCGACCCACCGTCGGCGATGATGAGGCCCTCCTGCGCGTGAGGGCAGCGAGCATCTGTGGTACTGATCTTAGGATCTACTCCTCTGGCCATTTCAAGATACCCTCGGGCACCTTCCGCATTCTGGGTCATGAATTCGCGGGGGAGGTTGTAGAGGTGGGATCCTTGGTGGAATCCCTCACACCAGGAATGAGGATCGCCATCGCCCCGAATATGGGCTGCGGAGTCTGTCAGCAATGCATTCAAGGCCGGAGCCATCTCTGCCCGGCGTACGACGCCTTCGGTATCACGATTGATGGGGCCTTCAGCGAATACATGTTGATACCTAGGGAGGCAATTCAGCAAGGGAATATCGTGGCCCTTCCAGGCGGGGTATCTTTCGAGGAAGCAGCCCTCAACGAACCCTTCTCATGCTGCTACAATGGCTCGCGAGCCTGCCGGATCGAACCAGGGGATTCGGTACTCATCGTGGGAGCAGGTCCCATCGGCATTATGCACCTATTCCTGGCATCTCTGAGCGGAGCATCAAGGATTGTCATCAGCGAGACGATTGAAGAGCGGCTCAGTCAGGCCCTAGAGTTCGGGGCCGACCTGGTTGTCAACCCCGAAAGGGAGAACCTTGTGGCCGCGATTAAGGAAGTCACCGACGGTCGCGGCGTTGATGTTATAATTGTAGCTGCCCCCTCCCCTGCGGCGCAGGAGCAGGCGCTGGACCTGGCGGCACCTCGGGGCCGCGTTAACTTCTTCGGTGGCCTAACGCAAGGAAGGGAATTCATAAAGTTCAACTCCAACAGAGTCCACTATAGACAGTTAGTGGTCACCGGCACCACTGGTTCCAGCAACTATCAGTATAGAAAGAGTATGGAGATCGTAGCCTCGGGAAGAGTCGGTCTCTCCTCTCTCATCAGTGCTCGCTTTCCCTTGACGGAGGTCACGGAGGCCTTCAGTTTAGCTGCTTCTAAGAAGGCGATGAAGGTATTGATTGTCCCGTGAGGCATGGAGAGTAGCACCCTAGGATAGTGTTAATACTTCATACGTTGATCGAGGGGCTACGAGTGTGAAGTCCTTGCGGGAGATGCTGTTGTGGAGGTGATCTTGTGGGAGATCTGATGTCGCCTTTCGCCATAACTCTGGATTTCCAGCGAGGGGTGCTGGAACCGTGCAACAACTTCGTGCAGCGGCATCTCAGCGACATGCGGGGGATGTATCTGGATGCTGCGGCCACCGAGAAGGCCACAAAGAAAGGTGATCCCCTCTTGTACGAGGTGTATCAGTACGACATACCCTTTGAAACTGGGCAACTCCTGGTCGTTACGACCGTCCTGCAGTCTGGCAAGGTAGGCGACGAATACTACATGACCAAGGGGCACTTCCATGAGAAGGAAGACACGGCGGAGGTTTACTTGGGGTTGCAGGGGCGAGGCTGTCTGCTCCTTGAGACCGCTGGCGGCGACTTCGAAGCTCTCCCTGTGAAGCCGGGGACCCTGACCTACATCCCTCCCTATTGGGCGCACCGTATGGTGAACACGGGTGAGGAGAATTTCGTCTTCTTCGGTGTCTACCCGGCTGATGCGGGACACAACTATGGTGACATAGAGAAGACCGGCTTCGCCAAGGTGTTGGTGGCAAAGGACGGGCAACCAACCCTTGTTCCCAACCCCAAGCGCGGGAAGAGGTGAGGGAATGCCAGAGACTTACCTCATCGGAGTAGACCTTGGGACCATGGGCACCAAGGCTGCCATCTTCGACACCGAGGGCAGCTTGCTGGCCCTCGCCTTCGAGGAGTCGAGACTCCTCTATCCCAAGCCGGGATGGGTTGAGCAAGACCCGGACGACTTCTACTACTCCTCGCTGCGCACCATCAGGACTTGTCTGGAAAAGAGCGGCGTGCAACCCAGCCAGGTGGCAGGCCTGGCCTTCGATGGGCAGATGGCTGGCATAGGGACCGTCGATACGCGGTGGCAGACGCCCACAGTGTATGACTCCTGGCTCGACACGAGGTGTGCCGCCTACATTGACCGCATGGGAGAGCACGAAGACCTCATCATCGAGAGTTCGGGCGGGCCGCCCACCTATTGCCATGGGCCCAAGATCATGTGGTGGGAGAACGAGCAGCCAGAGGTATTCGCCCGCATTCATAAGTTCGTCGTGCCCAGTGCGTACACTGCAGGGAGGATGGCTGGGCTGCAAGGGGACGATGCCTTTGTGGACTACACCTACCTGCATTTCTCTTGCCTCAGCGATGCGAAGAAGGGCGAGTGGAGCGAGGATCTGTGCCGCCTGTTCCAGGTACCCATGGGGAAGCTGCCGCGCATCGTCAAGCCCTGGGAGATCATCGGTGAACTGACATCTGAGGCGGCGGAGGGCTGCGGCCTGCTATCTGGCACGCCTATCGCCGCTGGCTGCGGGGATCAAGCCGCGGGCATGCTCGGGGCCGCCATGGTGGAACCGGGCATGGTCTTCGACGTAGCTGGGACAGCCTCTGTGTTCTCCATCTGCCTCGACCGATACGTGCCTGACCTGGAGCACAAGACGCTGTTCACCGCGCGGCTGGTGCCTGAGGATCTGTGGTACGCCTTGGCCTATATCAATGGAGGCGGCCTGAACCTGCGCTGGTTCTGCGACGAGTTGGCTAAGGAGGAAAAAGCCAGGGCAGAGCGGGAGGGGGACAGCGTTTACGCCATGCTGGATGCAGCTGCCGCGTCGGTACCCCCAGGGTCGGACGGTCTTCTCTTCCTTCCGCATCTAGGAGGGCGCGTGACCCCCAGCGACCCGGACCTGCGAGGGCTTTGGCTGGGTTTCACCTGGAGCCACAGGAAAGAGCACTTCTACCGATCTCTCCTGGAGGGCGTAGCCTACGAATACGCCTACTACCTGGATATCGAGAGGAGGCTCTTACCTGACTTGGAGTTCAAGGAGGCTCGGGTCATCGGTGGAGGCTCTAGGAGCAACTTCTGGAATCAGATCAAGGCCGATGTCTTGGGAATTCCCTATGTGCAACTGAACCGCGAAGAGTGCGCCGTCCTGGGCTCAGCGATCCTAGCTGGGTACGCTGTAGGTGTCTTCGACGACCTCAAAGCCACAGCGAAGAGATTCGTGGAGCCAATCAGCCGCGTGGAGCCCCGACCCGAGTATCACGCCTACTACCGGCCACTCGTGGATCTCTACATCTCCCTCTTCGACACCCTGCGACCGACCTACCGAGATCTAGTCGGGCTGCCCCAGCCGCCTGAGGCTTGACCATGAGCGCCTTGGTGGTGCACGAACCTTGTGACGCCCGCCACGAGGATCTGCTCGCGCCCAACTCAGGCCGCGGTGAAGTCCGAATAGGGATGAAGGCCGCTGGGGTTCTCTCCTCCGAGGTGCCTCGTGCTTTGGTGATAAGGACGCCCCGATCTGCCGTGTGGCAACTGCTGAGAGACGGACTGAGCATCTGCGGCGCTTGGGACTCCCGTTCCCGGACTACGAGTGGGGAGTTTCATGGAGCTATATGGCTGCGTAATGGCTGCAAACCGAACTGCCGATCAGGGACAGGTCCAGCCTTCCGGACTGGAAAGCGGCTTCCATGGCGGTGCGACAGGGGGGCGTCAACAAGAAATGCTCGTCGAAGGAGGGAAGGATGAGGTTCAAGGATAAGGTTGCCATCGTCACCGGCGCCGGCAGAGGCCTGGGGAAAGCGATAGCTCTCGCCTTGGGCAGGGAAGGAAGCATAGTGGTGGTCGTGGACATCAATCCCGCCCAGGGCGAGGAGACTGTGCGCGAGCTGGAGACACTGGGCGTGGAGGCGATGTGGGTGAGGGCCGATGTCAGCAACAAGGCCGATGCGGAACGGATGGCGGCAGACACGTTGGATCGGTTCGGCAGCATCGACATCCTGGTCAATAACGCTGGAATCCACGATGCTGCCCCCTTCGTTGAGGAGACCGAGGATATGTGGCAACGGATGTTTGCGACCAACGTCATGGGTACAGTCTTGCCGTCTCAGGCGGTGGTCCCGGAAATGATGAAGCGGAAGAAAGGGAGGATCGTTAACATATCCTCCAAGGCGGCTATCGTTGGGGAGCCTTATCATGCTGCCTACAGTGCCTCCAAGGGGGCCATCCTGGCCCTGACGCGGGCCATGGCTGTCGAGTTGGGTTCCTACAACATCACGGTAGGAGCCGTCTGCCCAGGCCCCACCTACACCGACATGCTTCTAGGCGCGACGGGCGATGCCGAGAGGGAGGAACTCGCCGCCATCGCGCCGCTGGGCCGGCTGGGGCAGCCGGAAGACATAGCCGCGGCGGTGCTCTACCTTGCTTCCGAGGAGGCTGGTTGGTGCACGGGGCAGGCGCTGTCCGTGGATGGTGGGATGTCACTATTGAAGTAGGAGCCGGTCGCCCACCTGCGACATGATGGTCATGGCATCGTGAAGTTCCGTACGGTCACTGGATGGGCTGCAGTCGAGGACGTTCGTCTTGCCGACGGACACGGGCACGTGTGGATCCAACCCCCCAGGGGGGTTCCGAGGGATGCGCGACTCGAACTGTGTGACTACGAGGTCATAGAGGCTGAGCTTGGGGACTTCAGAGGTGCCGGGGGCACGACCGTCGTGGATTGTCAACCCGGTGGCTGCGGGCGGGATGCGAGGGTGCTGGTTCGTCTGGCCAAAACGACGGGGCTCCAGGTCACGGCCACGACTGGGTTCCACCGGCAGCGGTACTACCCAGCAACGGCCTGGATCTGGTCGGCGTCAGCGGAGGAAGCGACCTCCTATTTCGTCCACGAGCTCACTCGCGGCATGCGGGAGACCCAAGGCACGGTCCCTGCTACCACGATCAAGGTCGGTTTTGAGGGACATCTCGAGGGTCAGAGTCTGGTCTTGACGGAAGCCGCGGCCGAGGCTGCGCGCAGAACTGGGGCAGCAATCCTTTGCCACACCGAACGCGGCGCGAACGTTGAGGCGTTGCCATCATTCTTTGGCGACAGGGGGGTCGGTGCCAGTCGGCTCTGCATCTGTCACGTGGACAAGCGGCCTGATTCAGGTCTGCATCGCGAACTAGCCCAGGCGGGTGTGCTCTTGGGTTATGACACCTTCGTCCGCTCCAAGTATGACCCCGAGCACGGGGTCTGGCCGCTGCTAGGACGGATGGTTGCCGACGGTCTCGCGCATCGGATCGCCATCGGTCTGGATCTGGCTGACTCTTCCATGTGGCGGCACTATGGCGGCCGCCCCGGCATGCTGGCGATGGCTGAAGACGTCCTGCCGCGGCTGCGCGCGGAGGGCATCGCCGAGAGTACAATCCTCAAGCTCACAGGACGTAACATCGCACGACACCTGGTTTGGCAGGCGCCCGGAGGAAAGGAGCTACCAGGATGATGGCACCGATGCATCCTCTTGGACCACGCACAGTCCCCACGCTGTACTTCATCGGTGTGACGACGACCCAGTCGTCCATCATGAAGGTGTTCCCTGAGTGGTCAGACATCCTTGGGCTGGGCGCGGAGATCGCCGGCTATGACGCCCCGATCCACGCGCCGGCGGAGATGTACCGGGCGATCGTGGGCCACATTAAGGAAGACCCCCCTTCCATGGGCGCCCTCGTGACCACTCACAAGATCGATCTTCTGGACGCGACTCGCGAGATGTTCGACTACCTTGACCCTTACTCGGAGTTGTGTGGCGAGATCTCATGCATCTCCAAGCGAGAGGGAAGGCTGGAAGGCTACGCCAAAGACCCTATCACATCCGGACTGGCGTGGGAGGCCTTCGTGGAGCCAGGTCACTGGGGACGAACCGGGGCCCACCTGATGTGCATTGGGGCGGGCGGTTCGGCCGTGGCCATCACCGCTTACGTGGCCGGGTTGCCTGACGCTGCCGACCGGCCACAGCGATTCATCGTGGTCCAGCGAAGTGTACCACGCCTGGAGAAGCTACAGGCCATACTCGCCAAGCTGGACACAGATATCGAGTTTGAGTACGTCCTAAACGAAGACCCAGCCAGAAACGACGAGATCATGGCCTCGTTGCCCTCGGGCTCCATGGTCATCAACGCCACCGGCATGGGCAAAGACAGACCCGGCTCACCGGTGACCGACAACGGCCTGTTCCCAGAGAACGGCCTCGTATGGGAGCTCAACTACCGAGGCGAACTGGATTTCTTGCACCAGGCCGAACGGCAGGCCGATAGCCGCAATCTGACGGTGGAGGACGGATGGCTGTACTTCTTGCACGGGTGGAGTCAGGTGATTGCCGAGGTCTTTCATCTGGATCTGACACCGGAGCTCTTCGCTGAGCTAGATGAGGCAGCTTCGGTGATCCGCCAGCCGCCTGTGGATCTCGGCGGACCGTCTGTGGCACTCGGGATGCAGTTGTCGAGATCAAGCCCCGATGGGAGCAGCCCCGGCATCGATCGCCAATCAGGAGGACGGTATGAAGATATTGGTAACCGCTCGCTCCTTCCGCCAGACCGAAGGCCCACATCAGCAGATACTGAAGGACGCGGGACATGAGGTATTGAACAGTTCGCAGGATCGACCGCTGAAAGCAGCCGAGTTGGCAACGCTGGTGGGTGATGTGGCAGGGCTGATCCTGGGCCTGGATGAGGTTACCTCTGAGGTACTCGATGAAGCTGGGTCACTGAGGGTGATATCGCGCTATGGCGTCGGCGTGGACAACATAGACCTGGAGGCAGCGACTTCTCGCGGAATCGTGGTGACCAACACCCCGGGGGCCAATACGCTGGCCGTGGCCGAGCTCACCATAACGCTGATGCTGGCACTGGCGAGACGCATTCCCTACCATGATCGAATAGTGAAGCAGGGTGGTTGGACTCGTATCTCGGGCACCGAAATGGCTGGGCGCACTCTGGGCATCGTGGGCATCGGGCGCATTGGCAGAGAGGTCGCCAAGCGAGCGCTCGGATTCGGGATCGAAATCCTGTACCACGACCCTGTGCCGCCTCCACAGGAGTTTCTGGCGAGTGTGCCTGCTACGTACCGCTCGCTGCAAGACCTGGTAGCGGAGAGCGATTTCGTCAGCCTGCATTGTCCTCTCACGGATGATACCCGCAACCTGATCGATCGGAGTTTGTTAGGACGCTTCAAACCATCCGCCTATCTGGTCAATACGGCGCGTGGCGGCCTGGTCGATGAGCAAGCCCTCTACGCGGCACTTGCCGGTGGTGTGCTGGCAGGGGCTGCTTGCGATGTCTTCACCGACGAGCCTCCCACTGATAGCCCTTTGGTGGAGCTGGACAACTTCATCGCCACGCCCCATATCGGTTCGACAACGGTCCATACGGCATTGCGCATGGGGCTCATGGCTTCTCAGAATGCGCTGGCGGCGCTCCGCGGCGAGCGGCCGGCGAACGTCGTGAACCCCGAGGTGTACGAGCAGCACTGAGGGGCCCGGCGTGACGTTTGATCTGATTCTGCTCGTCAAGGGATCCCGGAGCGAGGATGATGAAGAAGGTGGCGACGGATGTGCTAGCCAGTGCACGACGCGTCGATGCGTCCACGCGACGGTTTCCTTCCCGACACACGCGACACCCATACTGAGACTAGGAGGAGCAGATGCACGAGGTCCTGGCTACCCTGGGCGACCTGGGTCTGGTGCCGGTCGTGGCCATCGAGCGAGCGGAAGATGCCGTTGAACTCGGGCGGGCGTTGCTGGCAGGCGGGCTGCCTTGCGCCGAGATCACCTTCCGGACGGCAGCCGCGGAGCAGGCCATTCGGCATATCGCGTCAAGCCTCCCGGAGATCACCCTCGGGGCAGGGACCGTCCTCACGGCGGATCAGGCTGCTAGGGCCGTCTCCGCAGGCGCTAGGTTCATCGTCTCTCCCGGGTTCAATCAGAAGGTGGTCGGTTGGTGTCTGGACGAGGGGGTCCCGGTCACTCCCGGGGTGGCAACGCCGACTGAGATCGAGATGGCCTTGGAGAGAGGACTGGAGATACTCAAGTTTTTTCCTGCCGAGGCCATGGGTGGCATCGGGGCGCTGAAGGCCATTGCAGCTCCCTACGTTGGTGTGAAGTTCATGCCGACGGGGGGCGTGAACCTGGACAATCTCGCTGGTTACCTGGCCCTTCCCAGCGTCCACTGCTGTGGAGGCAGCTGGCTGGTGAAGGCCGATCTGATCTCAGGTGGCAAGTTCGACGAGATCACACGGCTAACGCAGGAGGCCATGTCCATAGTGCGAAGAGTCCGGGCATAACGCGGTTCTGCCGCCACTGGCGACTGCCAACGATCCGCGCGGGCGGTGAAGCCCATGTGTGCATCCGTGGACCACGGCCACTGCACATTTCCCATTCATATACACAATTAGGCTGACTGTAGTAGCACTGAATGCGTATGTGATACCATCGCAGTCTGGGGCCGGTCCCGCGTAACATGCCAGCAGCTGCAAGGCAGGCGCGACGCCAACTGCGGCTGCATTGAATCCTGAGAGACTGACAGACTACCGCGTCGTTGGCTTGCGACGCTGCCTACAGATCCCGGAGTCGGGCGTTGAGTTAGCGGGTATTGACCGGGGAGGTGAAGTCCCCGCCTTGCTGTGCGCTTGTCTCCACAAGAAGCGCTGAGGTGGGGTCAGAAAGCCACCACAAGCGGCTGTAGTGTGCTATCTTTCATAGCGAACCGCGCCCGGGATTCGAACGCCCGCACCTTCTCATGGCCTGGGCAGGCCCCTGGTGTGGTCCTGCCTTTGGAGCAGAGTTCAGGCCAGCGCTCTCTGGGTCCACAAGCCGTCATGTATCCTCGGGTTCACCTTTCACCCTCATGCCACCCTCTTCTCCTCAAGCCGCATCCGTCGTGGCTTTCGCAGATGGGAACCCGGCTCCCTTCCAATATCTCCACATAGACGCAGCCCAGTTCTTTGCACTTCCGAAACCATCTTCTTCTCCTCCGCCAGGTATTCCGGCAACGAGCGTGCACCACCTGTCTAGGATGCCCCGGAAAGAAGTGAGGTTGCTTCACTTCTTCCCCCTCCGCCTGAAGCGCCACACACTCTAGGCACTCTCTTCGCCGTGTCTCCACCATGAAGGCCGGGATCGCTTCCCCGGTCAGAACCTTAGGCGCTCGTGGCAGCCACTCCGGTTTGGGAGGAGGTGGTTCCGCCTCCAGTAGCCCCAACTTCTCTGCATAGGGTCGCGAGGGCTGCCGACCTCTGAGAATCTGCCTCGTCATCCGGCCGCGCGGGCTGTACCCCAGGACATAGTCCAGTTCCTCAGGGCTGTAACTCACCATCTGAATCAACTGGTGAATTCGGGCCCGAAACTCGCGGAGTTCGCACTCCGACCAAGCTGGCAGTCGCGGCCGTCCCCCACTGCTCCTCCACTTTCCAGCTATCTGTTCCACCGGCGTCGCCCAGGACACTCTAGCACCGATGCTCTGATTGTCTACATCCAAACCCAGACAGCGTCCCGCAGACCGCTCAGCGAGCTTCTCACCGACCTACAAGCTGTTACAACAAACGGGGCACATATGGCGCCACCTCCCCGCTAGCAGTCAGTCCTCCGCCCTGTGTGTGATCCTCATTCTGGCTGCGGGTGTGTGCCCCTCGATCTCCATCTCTTCCAGAATCCTGTTCAGGAGATCTCGCAGACTGACCATTTCGTCCAGAGCTTCTCTGTACTCTTCGACGCCGCGAAGTTCGGCCGACAAGTGCGAGGGCCCGCCCATTTCCTCCATCTGTTTCTCAAAGTAGGTCAACATGGACCGGAGCCTGCGCCTCAAACCCAGAGGGGTCAACGACTTCACTTTGGCCCGTCCAATCCTCCTCTTCCCCTCCTCGGCGCCAGCCCTTGCTTCCTTCACCAATGCATCCACCCACCGACCGGATAGCCCCTCTTCAACGATCCGCTGCGCCACCTTCAACTGTTGGTCAGGATCATCAAGTGTAGTCACTGGACGAAGGGGGAACTCACTCAACCCCCCAGCATTGGCCAGTTCCTGAACCTCATCCGGCAGTCTTAGCAAGGCCAGATAGTTCCGCACCATTCGCCCGCTCACCGCCTTTCCGGTAGCCTGGCGCAGAGTTTGACCCACCATCTCGTCCAGCTCATTGCTGTCGGGCACCGTGACTGCAGACGCCTGAGTGTCCACGCTCTTCACACCCGGTCTAGGAACGCGCGTTCCTGAACCTCCATACCGGGCCCGGGTGATGGCCTCTTCAAGCTCGCGCAGGGTGGCCTGGGAGGAAACTCCTACACCTGCCGCTCGGGCTAAGCACGTCTTCAACCCCAGCATCAGCCGTGCCCTGGCCATCGCTGGCAAGTCTTGCCGTGCCGCGTTCTCAGCCAGTTGCCTGATGCGAACCTCCAGATCACCAGGGAGCCCTCTCTCCACCACGCATCTTATGCTCTTGAACTCTTCCCGCCCGCCCAACACCAAGATCCAGTGGGCCCAATACCTCCGCTCGCCCTCCCCGATCCGGTAGGCAACACCTGTCGGGTGACTATCATCCGGGATCTCGTAGACGTTGATGGGCTGTCTCAACCCCACCTCGCCGATGGACTCCGCCAGACCAAGCAACCCGCTGCTGTCCCCCTCCCCCTCCAGGATCATCCGCACCAGGTCGTCGCTGTCATGCCGACGGAGCAGTTGCTCGATGGCATCGCGAGAGGATATCTGCCCCTCCTGCAGTCTCGCGTAAAGCCCGGATGGCAGTATCCGACGCGGCTGGTCGAAGTCGGGCTCGATGCGCTCCAGGTCTATCTCCAGCACCACCGCTTCGCTTCTGGTCACTCCTGTGTCCACCGTAGAGCTCAGCATCTCCGCGTCCCCAGGGGAGACCTCCCGCGCTCTGATCTCCCGCACCTGGAAAGCTCTCGCCCTGGTCATCGCTCCCTCCTGCATCTTTCCACGATCTCTGTCGCCAGCTCCCTGTACCTATCGGCGAGCGGTGAATGGCGACCCCGGGGGTCATAGAAGACGTAGGGCTGCTGGGCCTCCATCGCCTCCTTGGCCCTGATGGAATGGGGGATGACCGTCTGGAAGACCAGGTCCCCGTACTCCTGCCTTAGCACCTCCTCCACCTCTCTCTCGAAAACGGTTCGAGGGTTGATGTTGGTCACCAGGATGCCCAGCGTCCGCAATTGAGGATTGATCCCGTCCTGGGCCTGCCGTACCATGCTCATGCTGTCCAGGAAGGCATCTCGACCCATGGGCGAGGTGTCCATGGGAACCAGCACCCACGAGGCTGCCACCAGGGCATTGGCGGTCAAGTACCCCAGGCTAGGGGGGCAATCCAGCAAGATGAAATCGAGGATCCCATGCCCTCCCTGCAAGAGACCATCGAGTTGCTGTAACCCCCGGCGGAGCACAAACTCGCGGCCCACCATCTCCTTCAGCCCTTTGTCGATGGCGTTCAACTCCCGGTCGCCTGGCACAACGTGGACTCCCTCCAGGCCATCAACGGCCTGCAACAACTGGGGAAATCCCTCCCCTCTCCGGTCGAAGACCTGGGACAGGGCCAGTTCCCCTGACTCCACACCAAACCCCTGCCTGCTCAGACTGCCCTGAGGGTCGAGATCAACCGCCAGGACTCTGAACCCTCTCTCCGCCAGTGCCCCGGTCAGATTGAAGGCGGTAGTGGTCTTGCCTGAGCCGCCCTTTCTGTTCACAATGGCGATGATGTGCACCTCTCACCCCCCTGGTCGTAGACCTGGAAAACCAGTTCGCCTATCTCGCACCCGTTGTATCTGAAGGCCCTCTCCATCAGGGGACGCATCCGCTCTCCCAACATGTGCTCATGTCGATCGCTGGGTACGCCGATGATGGTCCGGCCATCTCCCTGCTCCAGCAGCACGGTCCGGGAGAACCAAGTCTCGAAGATCTCGGCAGTAGTCTGGTTGCGCACGCTGGTCAGGACCGAGGCCCAGAGACCTAGCAGCCGTTCAGTCGTCTCCGGAGGGACCCCTCGGGCCTCCAGGACTCCTCTCTGCAAATCTCGCATGGCCCCCACCCTGAGAGTCTCGGCGGCATCCCGAAACGTCAACTCCCGGTAGGTCCTCACCTCCGGTGGCGGCTCCCCTTTCCTCAACTTCGAGATCAAGAAGCCCAACGGCGATGTTAGGCTCTCACCCTTGTGCTCGACGTAGTCGATCCACCCCTCGACCTGCTCAAAGGTCGCCCTCGCCGCCAGTTGTACTGCAACCTCTCGTGCCAGGTGCTCGTCGTAAGCATCGCCGAAATCCAGCAACAGTTCAGAAACAGCCGCAATCGTGTCTGTTTGTTCTAAGTCTGTTTCTAATAAGTCTGTTTCCGATAAGTCTGTTATTGTGTCTGAGACGGAACACCCCTGTTCCGCCTCAGGTACACCCCTGTTCCGCCTCAGGTACACCCCCTGTTCCGCCTCAGGTACACCCCCTGTTCCGCCTCGGGCACACCCCTCCCAATCATCCCGTACCCGAACAGGAAACACACCTGCCTCCGCCGCCCTGATGAACTCCTCCTCGGACAAGGGGTCAAACAAGGTGTACTGGTTCGGCTCATTCGATGCTGTTTCCCTCACGCCGGATACCTTGCGTAACAGATGCGCTTTCTCCAACCGCTCCAATATCCGATATACCTTGCCTGTGCCAATCTTGAATTTGCGCGCCAAGTGCCTGATGGAGGGAGGCCTCCAATCATCTCGCTCCACATTGACGCACTTGCGCAGGTAGAGATACAACGCGATGTCCTCCAAGCGCAGGATCGGCTTGCTCAACACCCTGTCACTGGCATACAAGTCGTAGAACTCGTTGAAGGCAGGCTCGAACCCAAACCCGCGGAGCCCCTCCTTGCCTTTGGTGATCGGCACCAAGCTGTCCTCTACGTGGTATTCTGCCATCTCCCGCCTCCCGCGCTATGTGCACGCTCTTCCTGCGGTCTCCTCCACTAACTCAGGTCGTTTCACTCGGACACCACCGATCTGCCCCCATCAGCAGCCGTGACACCTCGAGCAGTGTCTCAACTGAAAGAGGTGGCGTCAGACTAACATCCTGACAATCTGACTCCCGGCCAACCCGCCGTCATGATCGTCGGGGGTCTGGCCACCCTACTGGGCGCGCTGCACCCTCTCCTGGGGCAGCCCGTGGCCTGGGTGGCGTGGCTGTTCCTCACCTACACCATCGGGGTCGTGGAACTC
>Ga0315296_10000318_pt1 | contig 44410 bp, 31 predicted proteins | sample YL17G14_18_MG_FD_203921 | JGI IMG/M metagenome (GOLD analysis project Ga0315296, IMG submission 203921) | Sediment microbial communities from Yellowstone Lake, YNP, Wyoming, USA - YL17G14_18 | ecosystem: Environmental > Aquatic > Freshwater > Lake > Sediment | place: USA: Wyoming | collected... | reverse complement strand
GGAGATATGACCGGCGTAGCGCAGCGCAAAGGACTCGGGTGAACTGCAAATCTCCTCAAAGTCCATGTAGACCGGCAGGACGATTTCTCCCTCTGGTTGGGTTTCGGTGAGCAGGCGGTAGGCGAATTCCTTGAGCAGCGAGGTTTTGCCGATCTTGCGCAAGCCGAGAAGAGCGACGTGGTGCGGCCGGCCTTGCCGCAGCTCTTCCACCGCGTAGGTCAAAACGGCCAATTCGTGTTGACGATCTGTGAATTGGTGGTGTAGTTGAGGAGAATAGAAGTAAAACATTGGGCATACTCCCTATAGGGTATTTGCCCTAGATTGTATCACAAGTACAACGAAGATGCAAGCCTCGCTCAGAATGATAGACCCCGCTACCGGCACATCAGCACCGGCCTCCCCGCCTCCCGCAACACCTGGTCCACCGCACTGCCGAGCACGACCTCGAGCACCGGGCTGAACCCGTACCCCCCCATGATGATCAGGTCGCTCCCCTGCGCCTCGGCCGCCTTCAGGATCGCCTCGGCCACCGGCCCGCTCTCCTTCACGAACGTCGCCCGCACGCCGTGCGTCTTCAGGTATTTCTGCGCGCGCGCCAGCGCCTTCGACGTCGTGCGCCCCGTCTCGATCACCGTCACCACCGCCAGCGCCATGCCCCACCGCCCCGCCAGGTACGTCGCCACGAAGAGCGCCTCGTCCGCCTTCGGGCTCCCGTCGTAGGCCAGCAGCGCGCGCTCCAGCGGCGACGGCGCACCCGGCACCGCCAGCACCGGCCTGGCGCAGCGCCGGACCAGCGTGCGAAAGCCCGAGCCCAGCCGGGCCAGTGGCCCGGACGCCGGCGGATGTGCCAGCGTCACGACCACCAGGTCCGTCCACCGCACCCGCTCGCAGATCCTGGGCGCAATCTCCTCCCCGGCTTCGATCGCCAGTTTCCCCGCCACGGACGCCGCCGCACAGCGCCGCTCGAATTCGGCCTGGATGGCCTCCGCTCTTCCGTCCTCCTTGTCGGCTTCCGGGGGTACGATGTGGAGGCCGTGCAAGCGTGCTCCCTCGCGGCGGGCGATCTCCAGCGCCTGCTCCAGCGCGTGCCAGCCGCTCTCCTCGCCGCTGACCGCCACCAGGATGTCGCCGAACAGGCGCTCGTTCTCACCGGCTACCCCTTGCTCTCTTCTCCACTGGCCTGGCGGCGGGCCGCCTGCGAGTTTCGCGGGCGTTACGGTGTTGCGTATCCGCTCGACGATGCGCGCGACGACGTGCGGCAGCCGCGCACTGAGTTGAGCGGCCAGGTCAACCGCCGCCGCTGCCGGCTTGATCTCCCAGCCCAGTTCCTGCTGCAACTCGGCCCGATACTTCGAGAGCCACAGGTAGAGATCGGCCTCCGTCCGGCCGGAGAAATCCCGCAGGATGCCCCGTTCTCGAATCGCCTCGACCACCGGCAAATAGACCGTGTCGTACCAGTGGGCCACCGCCTCCCGGTAGGGGATCTCCCGTTGCTGCTCCAGGCCCATGTAGTAGCGATGCACGTCAATGTGCTCTGCGAGCGCCCGGTACTGCCCGGGCACGCTCACGCTCAGGTCGGCCCCTGGGCGGAGTTCGTCCAGGCGGGTGAGTTCCAGGAAGTCGGCGTACTCGGCCTTCACGATCAGGTCGTCCGCCTGGTCGTCGGGCGTGAGCGGCACCCGCGTGTGCACCTCGATCACGTAGGCCTGGATGTATTTCGCGCCGGACTGGCGGGCGACCGACACGCGGTGATGCCCGTCCAGCACGAAATAGGTCTCGCCAATCTGATACACTTCGACCGGCGGCAGTCCGGCCAGGTCGGTCATTGCCACCTCGACCCTCGCCCACCGGTACTCGTCGCTGGACTGGCGGGGCAGGAAACTGCGCGTGAAGTCGGAGCACCGTCCCACGCTGCCGACGATTGCGTCCATCGGGATTTCTTTCAGCACCCTCGGTTTCGTGCTCCAGACCTTTAACTTGGCGCGCACGTCCTCGTAGCACAGGAGGTCGGCCGACTTGCCGGCCAGGCGGGCCAGGATGCGCTCCAGGTCGGCCCGGCCGTGCGCGCGGCGAAAGTCCTGCACGGCTGACGTGAGGTCCAACAAGTGCGAGTCTCTTGTGGCCATCGTTCCCCTGTTCGTTCTCATTGTCTACGTGTCCTCCGGGTAAATTGTAACACAATGAGGCTCGATGAGCAAAACGACAGTCGATTCTCATTGAATATGCAGGCTTGACGTAATGGGATCTTGTGCTAAAATAACCTTGTGCAACCATCGAACCGAACAAGCTGACAAGCTGTACTTGTCTACCGTCAGCTTACCCCCTGCCTTTCCTCAATTATGATATGCACATTTTGGAATACAATACACTTTGTATTGCAGTCCCGATTCCAGGGTTGACGAAGTGAGCGGGTAAGGTATACTTGGGGCAGGGGCAATCCCCGGAGGTATGGATGGCGCGTCAGAGCCTGGAACGCATTCCGAAAGTGCTCGAACTCTACCTGCACATCTCCCAGTACCCGATCCTGGGCCACCGCATCCGGGAGCGCATGCGGGAGGAGCTGTTCGCCCGCGGCGTCATCACCCGCAAGCAGTTCGAGCAGGAGGTCGAGGAGAAAGCCGTTCTCTCCCAACAGCGGGAGGGGCTTTCGGACCCATTCGCCCAGGAGTCGGCGGAGGTGTGGCAGGAGCGGCTGGCGCAGATCCGCGATCACCTGACCGACTTTTACTTCGCCTACAATCTGCCCCACACGCTCTTCGACGAGATCATGCACGCTGTCCTGGCCGAACGGGCGCTCGACGAGGAGACTGCGCTGCCCTTCAACCCGGAACTGGCCCCCCAGCCTGTCCTGCTGGCCCAGGCGAAGGAATATATGGCGCTGCTCCCTCAGCAACGTAAGTCGGTCAGCCACCACCTGGCCGAGGTCACTGTCGTGTTGATCAAGCGGATGATCAGCGACCAGATGGCCTTCGTCGGGCTGGCCAAAGAGTTCCTCGACGCGGCCGACTTTGCGGTGATTGACGAGCGCCGCATCGGCGAGGGCAAGATCGGCGGCAAGGCCGCCGGGATGATGCTGGCGTGGAAGATCCTCCAGCGCCAGGATCCCGCCGACGAGACAGACTTGCGGGGGCGCGTAGTGATTCCCGATTCCTACTTCGTCGGCGCCGACTTGTACTATGACTTCAAAGCCATCAACGAACTGGGCGAGTTCATGAACCAAAAGTACAAGACGCAGGAGGAGATCGAGGCCGATTACCCCCACATCCAGCAGACGTACGTTGGCGGGCGGTTCCCTGCCGACGTCGTGCGTCGCCTGCGGGCGTTGCTCGCCGAAGTAGGCCACACGCCGCTCATCGTGCGCTCCTCCAGCCTGTTGGAGGATAACTTTGGGTTTTCCTTCGCCGGCAAATACGAGAGCGTGTTCTGCCCCAATCAGGGCACCCCGCAGCAGAACCTGGCCGCGTTGACCAACGCCATCGCCCGGGTCTATGCCAGTGTGCTCAGTCCCGATGCGCTCCTGTATCGCCAGCGCATGGGGCTGGTGGACTATGACGAGCGCATGGGCATCCTGATCCAGAAGGTGCAGGGCCAGCGTTACCGCGACTTTTTCTTCCCCACGCTGGCCGGCGTGGGGTTCAGCCATAACCCGTTCCGCTGGAACCGCAAGATTCGCCCGCAGGATGGGCTGTTGCGGCTGGTGTGGGGGCTGGGCACGCGCGCCGTCGAGCGGGTGGCCAACGACTATCCGCGCATGGTCGCGCTCGGCCAGCCGCAGTTGAGGCCAGAGACAGGCACAAAGCAGATTCGCCAGTACTCTCAGCGCTTTGTGGACGTGATTGACCTGCCGGCGGACGCCTTCAAGACGCTGCCTGTGGCCGAGGTGCTGCGGTGGGATTACCCCGGCATCGGACTCCTGGCCTCGGTAGATCAGGGCGACTATCTACAGCCCATCTATGCCCCCGGTGCATTGGGCCAGGCCCGCCTGGTTTTGACCTTCAACGAACTGCTGAAGCACCAGGAGTTCGCAACGCTGATGCGGAGTGTCTTGCAGAAACTGGAGCGCCACTACGGCCGCCCGGTAGACGTCGAGTTCACCGTCGAGGTCACGCCGAGGCGTCCCCATCACTTTGTGCTGCATCTGCTCCAGTGCCGCCCCCTCAGCAGCCAGGAGTGGGGCGAGAGCCTGCGCATCCCCCGCGATGTGCCGGCCGAGGACGTCGTCTTCCTGACGCGGCGACTGGTGCCGCGCGGCCGGGTCAGCCGCATCCGCTACGTCGTGTACGTGGACCCGGCGCAGTACGAGCGCGTGCCCGATTACGAGACCCGCTTCGAATTGGCGCGCGTGATCGGTCGCCTCAACCATCGGCTGAAGGGCGAGTGCTTCATCTTGATGGGGCCGGGACGTTGGGGCACCTCGAACGTCGAACTGGGGCTCAAGGTCTCGTATGCCGACATTTATAACGCGCGCGCGCTGGTCGAGATCGCGCAGTCCCGCTACGAAGATGCGCTCGAGGTCTCCTACGGCACGCACTTTTTCCAGGACCTGGTGGAGACGCGCATCTATCCCCTGCCGCTGTACCCGTACGCACCTGACACGGTCTTCAACCGTGCCTTCTTCGACGGGGCAGCCAACGCGCTGGGCGAGTTGCTGCCGGACGACGCGCAATATGCGCCCTTCGTCAAGGTCGTAGACGTGCCGGCGGTGGCCGGGGGCCGTTACCTGGAACTGGTGATGGACAGCGAGCAGGACGAAGCGCTGGCCTACCTGAAGATGTAGGACAAGATGCTATCTTGTCCAGTGTTGTGTGTTTCGTGCAGGAGGGACGGGTGATGAAGGTCAGGTACTTGCTTGTTTCGTTCGTCGTGGGACTGGGGCTGGCAGTGGCGGTGCTGGGGTGGCTGGGCGGTGCGGCGCGTGCCGACGCGACACCCGTCCACTACGTCGCCTCCACCGGCACCGACAGCGGCGCTTGTACCAACCCCGCCCAACCCTGCCGCACCGTGCAGCATGCCATGGACCGGGCTGGCGACGGCGACGTGATCAAGGTGGCGCAAGGCACCTACACGGGCGTTCAGCGCCGCTCGGCCCCTCTTGGATATATCGGCTCTGGAGTGATCACCCAGGTCGTCTACATCGGCAAGAGCGTCACGCTGCGCGGTGGCTACACGGCTGCCAACTGGGAGACGGCCGACCCGGCCGCCAACCCAACGGTGCTGGACGCCCAGGGGCTTGGACGCGCGCTATTTATCGCCGGCGACATCGGCGTCACTATCGAGGGGCTGTCTATCACTGGTGGCGACGCGACCGGCCTGGGTGGCGGGCCTCTGCTGGGAGAGAACGTGGGGGGTGGGGCGTACGTTGCTGCGGACAGGGTTGCGCTCCACGACAATCGCATCTTCGGCAATCGGGTGTTCAGCACTACGACCGACACCGTGGCCTACGGTGGAGGGTTGTACCTGGCTGAGAGAGGGACCTTCACGCTCGACGGCAACGTCGTCGTCTCCAATACCGCCGGCGGCCATGGGGGCGGATTGTACCTGGACAAGAGCGTTGGCTTGTGCAGCGACAACCGGTTCGCCTCTAACACGGCCATGCGCGGCGGCGGCCTGTTCCTGGCCGGCAGCGGGGCTACGCTCCGCCGCAATACGGTCGTTTCCAACGCGGCCGATTACGGCGGCGGGTTGCTATTGTGGATCAGCGATGGTGCCATACTCAATGGGAATACCGTCGTCTCCAACACCGCCGACTATGGCGGCGGGCTGTACCTGGACAGAAGCGCGACTGTATTGGCCAACCACGTCGTCGCCGGCAATCGGGCCAGTGTCGCTGGCAGCGGGCTGTATGTCCTGGCTTCTTCCCCGCGCCTGCTGCACACCACCATCGCCCATAACGGCGGCGGCGACGGCAGTGGGGTCTACGTGACCGACGATGGGAAGCAGAACTTTAGCGCCGTGACCCTCATCAATACCATCCTGGGGGGCCACACGGTGGGTATCTACGTGACGGCCGGCAACACGGCCACGCTGGAGGCCACGCTGTGGGGTAGTGATGCCTGGGCCAACGACGAAGACTGGGGCGGCGCTGGGCTGATCATCAGGGACACGCGCAATGAGTGGTGGTACGACCCCGACTTTGTCGCGGGGAACTATCACATCAGCATCGCCTCCCCCGCGCTCGACAAGGGAGTGGATGCCGGTGTGAGGGACGACGTGGACGGCGACCCACGGCCGCAGGGGAATGGCTACGACCTGGGGGCCGATGAAACCGGGCTGGCGCTGACCAAGCGAGCGAGCCCCGCGCTGGTGTTGCCGGGAGCACAACTGCACTATACGATCTACGTCACCAACACCAGTGGCGTGACCCTCACCGCGACGCTCACCGATTCCCTGCCCGGCCACGTCACACCTGGTGGTATCCTCACCTGGCCACTGGTGACCCTTCCGCCCGGCGGCATCCACATGAAGACGGTCGTCGTCACCGTCGCGGCGGATTACACTGGCGTGCTGACGAACATAGTCCAGGCCACGACCGACAAGGGGGCCGGCGGCACCTACGTCGAGACTTCAATGGCTGGCTATCGCCCCGTCTACCTGCCGGTGGTGATGCGAAAACACTAAATATGTCTTTACTCAATCAAACCATTCAAGCTATCCGTCCGCTAGACGAGTCCGCCATGGACGCGGCCCGTGCCCGTCAGGACACCTTGACCAAACCGCCCGGTAGCCTGGGACGTCTGGAGGAGATCTCCATCCAGGTAGCCGGTATCACCGGCCAGGCCCGGCCTGTCATCAAAGAGAAGGCGGTCATCATCTGCGCCGGCGACCACGGCGTGGTGGCCCAGGGCGTCAGCGCCTATCCTCAGGAGGTCACCCCGCAGATGGTGTACAATTTTCTCAACGGCGGGGCAGCCATCAACGTGCTGGCGCGGCACGTGGGTGCTCGCGTAGTCGTCGTGGACGCTGGCGTGGCAGCCGACTTTGAACCTCAACCGGGGTTAGTCATCAAAAAAATAGCCTACGGCACGGCCGACCTGACCCAGGGACCGGCGATGAGCCGGGTGCAGGCAGTTCGGGCAATTGAGGCCGGCATCGAGGTGGCCGAGGATGAAATCGCTCGCGGGTTGAGCATTGTGGCCACCGGCGACATGGGCATCGGCAATACCACTCCTTCCAGCGCCATTGTCGCCGCCATCACCGGCCGGCCCGTCGCCGAGGTGACCGGCCGGGGCACCGGCGTCAACGACGAGCAACTGGCGCGCAAAGTGGCGGTCATCGAGAAGGCGCTGGCCGTCAACCGGCCCGACCCGACCGACGCACTGGACACGTTGAGCAAGGTCGGCGGCTTTGAGATCGGCGCTATCGCCGGGGTCATTCTTGGCGCTGCAGCCCACCGCATCCCAGTCGTGATTGACGGTTTCATCTCCACCGCCGGTGCGCTCATTGCCAACGGCCTCGCGCCGCTGGCCCGCGACACCATGATCGCTGCGCACGCCTCGATGGAGATCGGCCACAAGGCCGCGTTGGCGCACCTGGGCCTGGTCCCCTGCCTGGACTTTAACCTGCGGTTAGGCGAAGGGACCGGCGCAGCGCTGGTGCTCAACCTGGTGGAAGCCGCCTGCAAGATTCTGAACGAGATGGCTACCTTCGAAAGCGCCAGCGTCTCCGAGGCAGTATAGCTCTATGAGGTCTTTTTTGCTCGCCTTGCAGTTTCTCACTGCCATCCCGGTACGCGTCCCCGGGGAGATCACTCCGCGGCGGATGGGCCAGGCGATGGCCTGGTTTTCGACCGTCGGGCTGATGCTAGGCGCGATCCTGGCCCTGGCGGACCTGGCGCTGCGCGTTCTCTTCCTGCCAACGGTGGGCGCCGCCCTACTGCTGGTAGTCTGGGTAGCGCTCACTGGCGCGCTACACCTGGACGGCTTCCTGGATTGTTGCGATGGCTTGCTGGCGGCCCGACCGCCGGAGAAGCGGCTGGAGATTCTGCGCGACACGCGGGTGGGCGCTTTCGCGGTGGTAGGCGGGGTCTCTCTGCTTCTGCTCAAGTTCACCGCGCTGCTGGAGCTACCCGCTGCCGTCCGGCCTGCCGCTCTGCTGGTGACCCCGGCACTGGCGCGGGCCGCAATGGTGTACGCCGTGCGCGCCTACCCCTATGCCCGGCCGGGACCGGGGCTGGGCCAACTTTTCCGCGAGGGGCTGACCTGGCGCGAGGTGGCGCTGGCGGGCGCGGTTGCAGTGGTTGCGGCTGGGCTGGCGCTGGGGACGACCGGCCTGGCACTGGTCCCCTGGGTCTGGCTGGTGACAGTGGGGATTGCCTGGTGGGTCCAGCGCCGCATCCCCGGCCTCACCGGCGACGTGTATGGTGCGATTAACGAGTTGACTGAGGTCGGCGCGCTGTTGTTTCTGCTGGCTATGGAAAGGCCCTGATGAAACCGCGACTCCCATTTCGACTTGGCTCGACCTCCTACGTCTACCCGGCCGACATCCTGCTCAACGTGCGCCGGTTGGCCCCGCTGGTGGATGATGTGGAACTGGTGCTGTTTGAGGTGGAGGGTCAGAGCAACCTGCCCTCCCAGGCCGTCGTTGCCGAACTGAACATGCTCGCCGATGCCCATGACCTGACCTACACCGTCCACCTTCCGCTGGACCTGCGGCTGGCGGCCTGCGACAATGCCTGGCGGCATCCCTCGATGGATAAGGCCCGTCGCGTCGTCCAGTCCACCCGCCCGTTGAATCCGTGGGCCTACGTGGTCCACCTGGACGGAACCGAGATCCAGGCCGATGCCAGCCCGGCCACGCTGTCCCGCTGGCGCGAGCGGGCCGCGCGGTCGCTAGACATGATTGGCCAGGAGGCCGGCGCCGTGTGCCGGCTGACGGTAGAGAACCTGGAAAACTATGCCCCACAGGCTTTTCTGCCCCTGCTCGACCGACTTCCGGTCAGCCTCTGTGTGGACGTGGGCCATTTCCTAAAGAAAGGAGAGTTTCCCCTGCCCTACCTCCAGGCTCATCTGGAGCGGACGCGGGTCATTCACGTGCACGGCTTCCGCGACGGCCGCGACCATCGTGGCCTGGACTTGCTGCCAGACGGCCTGCTGGCCAAACTGCTGGACGTGGTGCTGGCCGCCCATTACCAGGGGGTCTTGACGGTAGAGGTGTTCGCCGAACGCCATTTCTTTCCTGCACGGGAGCAGATTCTCGACTTGGTGGAGGGACGTCTATGAGCCGGCGCTTAATCCTTCTCTTAGGCGGCGCCCGCAGTGGCAAGAGCACCTGCGCCGAGAGGCTGGCGGCACAGTCAGGCGACCGGGTACTGTACGTCGCCACTGCCCAGGCTGGCGACGGGGAGATGGAGGCTCGCATCGCGGTCCATCGCCAGGCGCGAACGCCTACCTGGCAGACAGTCGAGTCACCCACCGGCGTCGGTGAGGCCATCCGCGCTGCACTGGCGTCCGAGCCGATGGATGCCGTCCTGCTGGACTGTCTCACATTGCTGGTATCGAACGTAATCTTGCAAGGGGTAGCAGAGGAGGAAGAGGAGGAACTAGACAGGGTGAATGAAGTAGCCGCGCAGGAGCGGGTTGCGGCTGAACTTGACGGACTGCTGGACGCTTTCCACGCCAGCAATGTTCCCTGGATCGTGGTCAGCAACGAGGTTGGCTGGGGAGTGGTGCCGCCCTACCCGCTGGGCCGGGTTTACCGCGACCTGCTGGGCTGGGCCAACCAGCGATTGGCGGCCGAGGCCGACCAGGTCTACCTGATGGTCGCCGGCCTGCCGCTAGATATCAAAGCCCTGAGTGCCACAGCGGTAGGCAGCCTCAATCAGCGCTCTCTGTGTCAGCCACCCGTTCGGCAATAACACTAGCGAAGCTTCACCTCAAACTTGAACACCGTTGATCTCTTATTAACGATTGTCCTAATGCATCCCGTATCCGTCCGCCCGCGCGTGCCAGCCGCCGCCGCGCCTCGTCCGGCGCCACGCCCGCCAGCCCGACGACGATGGCGGTCTTGGTCTCGCCGTCGCAGCGGGCCAGCAGCGCCGCTGCCTCTTCCAGGGGGAGGCCGCACGCCAGCGCAACGATGCGCTGCGCCCGTCGCCGCAGTTTCGCGTTGGTCGGCTGTACGTCCACCATCAAGTTGCCGTAGACCTTGCCCAGCCGGACCATCGTGGCTGTGGACAGCATGTTCAACACCATCTTCTGTGCCGTCCCGGCCTTCATCCGGCTCGATCCGGCGATTGTCTCCGGCCCCACGGCGGGGGTGATGGCCACGTCCGCCAGCCGTGCCAGCGCCGAGTCGGGGTTACAGGTGAGGGCAATTGTCGCCGCGCCGCGCCGTTGGGCCTCCCCCACCGCGCCCAGCACCCACGGCGTACCCCCGCTGGCGGCGATGCCGACGACGGTGTCCGCTGCGCCCACCTTCGCCCCCCGCACGGCCTGCGCGCCGGCCTCACGGTCGTCCTCGGCCCCCTCGACGGAGCGCCGCAGCGCGGCGTCGCCGCCGGCGATGAACGCCTGTACCAGGTCGGCTGGCACGTTGTACGTGGGCGGCATCTCCGAAGCGTCCAGCACGCCCAGGCGCCCACTCGTGCCCGCGCCAAAGTAGAACAGCCGCCCACCCCGTTGCAGCCGCTCGACGACGACCTCCACCGCCCGCGCAATCTGTGCCAACTCCTGGCGCACGGCCAGCGCCACCTGCGCATCCTCGTCGTTGATCAGCGTCACGATCTCCAACGCCGACAACGTATCAATGTCCGCTGTCCGCGGATTCCGTCCCTCCGTAACCGCAACTGCCTCTCCCTCTACTTTCCTCATCTACCCATTTACCTCTCTCCCCTGCCCCCCTGCTCCTCTGCTCCTCCGCTCCCCTGTCCCTCCTGCTTCGCCACCACCGCCGCTCCAAACGCCGCATCGTGGCGGGGCTCGATCGCCTGCGCGCGCGGCGCCGCCTGGCCGAGCGCGGCGACGACTGTCTCCCACACCAGGCCGCGCGCGCGGAGGACGCCGCCCGTCAGCACCGCGTCGAACGCCTCGTCCGCCAATCCAAGGCCACGGACAACCGCGCTGAGCGCATTCGCCAGCCGCCGCCCGGCCTCCTGGAGGATGGCCCGTGCCACGCCGTCGCCATCCCGCGCGGCCCGGCTCACCAGCGGGGCCAGGCCCGCCATGTGCGGCACGCCAAAGCCGTTGGCATAGACCCGCGCCACGAGTTCGCCGGCGTCGGAGAGGCCCAGGTGCGCCAGCAAGGTGGCCTCCAGCGCCGTGGCTGGCCCCCGCCCGTCGTGCGCGCGGGCCACTGCGCGCAGCCCCTCCACGCCGATCCAGTAGGCGCTGCCTTCGTCGCCCAGCAGGTAGCCCCAGCCGTCGGCACGGCGGACCTGCCCGCGGGCGTTGACGCCGTAGGCCAGCGCGCCCGTGCCGGCGATGAGCACCGCGCCGTAGCGCCGGCCCACGCCTCCCACCAACGTGGCCTCGGCATCGTGGGTGATGACGATGCGGCGGAAATGGGCGATGCGCGACACCATCTCTCGCACCACCTCCCGGTCGCCAGGGCGGCCCGCCCCGGCCATCCCCAGGCCAACCGCCGTTACCTCCGTCGCCGCCAGGCCCGCAGACGCCAGCACCTGGCGAATGGCCTCCCGCAGCGACGCCTCCGCCGCGTCCAGCCCCACCGCGTGGTAGTTGGACGGCCCGCTCACCGCGCGCGCGATCTCCCGTCCACGGCCGTCCACCACCGCCGCCGCCGTCTTCGTCCCCCCGCCATCCACGCCGAGGAAATACTCAGTAGCCATTTGCTAGTCACCAACTGCAAATCAGCAAATCAGCAAATCGGCAAATCAGCAAATCGCAAATCGCCATTCACCCAACCCCATTGTTCATTGTTCATTGTTCCATTGTTCATTGTTCCATTGTTCATTGTTCATTGTCTCATTGTCCAGCCACAGCACGGCCGGCACCGGCCCCAGGTTGTAGCGCGAGGCCATGCTCAACTGGTAGGCCCCCGCCACGGGGACGGCCAGCAGGTCGCCGGGGCGTGGCTCGGGCAGGCGCACGTCCTGCACCAGCACGTCGGACGATTCGCAGAAGCGCCCGACGACGGTCACAGGTGCGCCTGGGGGGTCTGTGGCGCGGTTGGCCAGGAACGCCGTGTAGCGCGCGCCGTAGAGCGCCGGGCGTGGATTGTCGGCCAGGCCGCCGTCCACGGCCACGTAGCGTGTGCCGTCGGCGGCAGTCTTGCGCGTGCCCACGCGGTAGAGCGCCACCGCCGCCGGCGCGATGAGCCAGCGGCCCGGCTCGACGACCAGGCGGGGCAAGGGCCAGCCCCGCGCCTGGCACCCCTCGACCGCGGCCTGGCTCACGGCCGCGATCCATTCGTCTACCGGCAGGGCCGGGTCCTCCGGCGTGTAAGGCGCGCCCCATCCTCCCCCCGGGCTGAGTTCGGCCGGCACGAAGTGGTGGGCAGCGGCGAAGTCGAGCATCCCTCTGACGGCGGCCGCGTAGGGGGCCGTGTAAAAGATCTGGGAGCCCAGGTGCGTATGCAGCCCGACGACCTCCAGCCAGCGGCTCTCCCGCGCCCGCGCCAGGGCTTGAGAGGCTGGACTTGTCCCGTCTTCCCGAACGCACTCACCTGTCGGGGACGTGGTGTGCAGCCCAAACTTGCTGGCGGCGTGGCCGGTCTTGCGGTACGGGTGCGTCTCCACGTCCAGCGCCAGCGTCAGGCGCAGCCATATCGGCACGCGAGAAACCGGGTTTTTCCCAAGAACCTGGTTTCTTTCCTCGATCAACGCCTCCAGCCACTCCAGTTCATCCAGGTTGTCCACGACGATGCGCCCCACACCCCACTCGAGCGCGGCGCGCAGTTCGGCCAGGCGCTTGTTGTTGCCGTGCAGGTGGACGCGGGCCGGGTCGCAGCCGGCCTCGCGGGCCACGGCCATTTCGCCGCCGGAGACGACGTCGAGCCCGACCCCAGCCGCAGCCAGACGGCGGGCCAGGTCAGGCGTGAAGTAGGCTTTGGCGGCGTAGGCCACCTGCGCAGGGCCGGCGTAGTGGCGGGCCAGTGCCTCCCGCAGTTCGGCCAGCCGCTGCCAGAGCGTCGCGCCGTCGTACAGATACAGGGGGGTGCCGTACTTCTCTGCCAACGCGACGGTATCGCAGCCGGCCAGCCACAGGTGGCCGTCCACATTGATGCGAGCGGTGATGGGGAGCAGGCAGCGGAATTGTGGATTTGCGATTTGCTGATTTGCCGATTTGCGATTTGCTGATTTGCCGATTTGCTGATTTGCCGATTTGCCGATTTGCCGATTTGCCGATTTGCTGATGTGGCCGAGGATGACGGGATGGGAGGCACCGGTGACCTGGGGCAGGTTGCCCGGGCGGTTGTGCCAGGTCTCGTATGCCAGAAGCGCGAAGGCGACGGCCTCTTTGGCTTTGCTGGAGTAGCCGGTCTCGTCGTAGTGGCGCACGATGGGAGCGGAGTCACCGAAAACGCGGGCCAGGTACTCGCGGATCATGCGCACCAGCGTGGGGTTGTCCGCGCCGCCGCCGCACAGGAACACCTCGTCGGGTGGGATGGGGAGCCAGCGGCGATAGGCGCCGGCGATGGAGGCGGCGGTGAAAGCGGTGACGGTGGCCGCCAGGTCGGCCGGCGTCAGGGTAGAGGCGAGTTGTGTATCCACCAGTGCGGTGACGAAAGCGGCTCCAAAGGTCTCCCGGCCGGTGGACTTGGGTGGCGGCTGGCGCAGATAGGGGTGGTCGAGCAGGCGGGCCAGGAGTGTGTCGTCCACGCGGCCTTGCGCCGCGAGTGCGCCATCCCGGTCGTAGCGCCAGGCCCCGCCGGTGGCGTGCGCGGCGATACCGTCTATGAGCGCGTTGCCGGGGCCGGTGTCGAACGCGACGACGCTCTCCGGCCCGCCGCCGGCCGGGAGATAAGTGACGTTGGCGATGCCGCCGATGTTCTGGAGCGCGCACGTGCGGGTGGGGTGGTGCCACATCAGCCAATCGGGGTAAGGGACGAGCGGCGCTCCCTGCCCGCCGGCCGCCACGTCCGCGCTGCGGAAGTCGGCGACGGCCGGGATGCCGGTGCGGGCGGCGATGACGGCCGGGTCGCCGATCTGCAGCGTGAAGGGCAGCCTGGCGGCTTCGGGCAGGCTGGAAAGCCCGCCCCACGGCAGGTTGGGCAGGCTGGGAAGCCCGCCCCACGGCAGACTCGGCAGGCTGGAAAGCCTGCCCCACGGCAGACTCGGCAGGCTGGAAAGCCTGCCCCACGACAGACTCGGCAGGCTGGGAAGCCCGCCCCACGGCAGACTCGGCAGGCTGGAAAGCCTGCCCCACGACAGACTCGGCAGGCTGGGAAGCCCGCCCCACGGCAGACTCGGCAGGCTGGAAAGCCTGCCCCACGGCAGACTCGGCAGGCTGGAAAGCCTGCCCCACGGCAGACTCTCTGGCCTGCCAGGCGGCGCGTGGTAGACGGTCTGGCCGTGGGAGCCGATGAGCGCGACGTCGGCCGGTGTGAGGCCTGCCTGGGCGATGACGGCCAGCGCGGCCTCGGCGAAGCGATGGCCCAGGAGCGTGTGCATGCGCCCCAGCGCCAGCAGCGGAGCGTCGGGGCGGCACAGGTCGAGCACAGCCGCGCGCGTGGCGTCGTCGTAGGGCTGGGTGAGAAAGGCCACCTGGCGCACCCTCAAATCAGGCGGCACACCCCCAATCTCCACCACCGCCGCATCCACCCCATCAGCAGAGGTGCCAGACATCAGACCAACAACATACATTTGAGACCCATCACGCATCACGTTTCACGCATCACGTTTCACGTCTCACGTGTTCCGTGTTGCGTGTTCCGTGTTACGGATTACGGATTACGAATTACGCATTACGAATTACGCATTACGACCGCATCGTGCAGGCGCGGGCGAAAGTCCTGGATGGGTTCCGGGTCGCGCCCGTAGTAGACGCGGTTGGTGAGCAGCGCGACGACGAGTTGCCGGTCGGGGTCCACCCACAGCGAGGTGCCGGTGAAACCGGTGTGCCCGAAACTGCGGGGGCCGAAATAGTGCCCGGAACTCGAATAACTCGCCGAGCGTTGCAGCCAGCCCAGCCCGCGCGGGTTTTCGTCGTCGCCAGCCTGGACGCGCACCATCTCCGCGACCGTCTCCGGCCGCAAGAGGCGCGTCCCATTGTAGATGCCGCCGTTCAGGTACAACTGTCCCAGCGTGGCCACCTCCGCCGCCGTGGAAAAGAGGCCCGCGTGCCCGGCCACCCCGCCCAGGCCCGCGCTGTTTTCATCGTGCACCTCGCCGATGCAGCGCCGCTGACGCCAGGCACACAATTCCGTCGGCACGATCTGCGTTGGCGAGCAGCCGTTGACGAGTGGGTTGTACGTCGTCGTCCGCAAGCCCAGCGGCTCCAACACGGCCTGGCGCATACATGCCTCGAGCGGCATCCCGGCCAGGCGCGCCACGGCCTCTCCCAGCACGATGAACCCCAGGTCGCTGTACACGACGCGCTCACCCGGCGGATAGGCAAACCCATACTGTTCGTAGATTGCCGCAATGCGCCGCACCCGCACCCCCGCCTCAACCTGATGCGGCAACGGCACCCCTTCCCCTTCCTTCCCTTCCTTCCCTCCTTTCCCTCCCTCCTCCCGATACAGACTCCGCCACGCCGCCAGCCCCGAGGTATGCGTCAGCAGGTGCCAGAACGTGACCGTCCCCGCGTCCACCTCCTGCCCGGCGAACTGCGGGTCGGGTGGGACAGTGATCCCGGCCAGCGGGTCCTCGGCCGGGCCGATGGGCCGCCTGCCGGCGAACTCCGGCAGCACCTCCGCCACCGGCGTCTCGAGTGCCACACGCCTGGCCTCGACCAGCGCCATGAAGGCAGTCGCCGTGAAGAGTTTGGTGAGCGAGGCCAGGTCGAACGGGCTAGCGGGCCGGGTGGGGTGACGGCGGGCCTGCGGGTCCAGATACCCGTAGGCCCGCTCGAAGATGGTCGTGCCAGCCTGGCGGACGTGGAGGACGGCGGCTGGGAAAACCCGGCCCACGCCACTCTGCATGCAAGTATCCACGCTGGCCAGGCTTGCTGCATCCGATTTGCCGATTTGCTGATTTGCTGATTTGCCCATATGCTCAGCGGGCCATCGTTTCAGAGTGGCGGCGGAATTCATCCATACAGACGATGCTTCTATTCACGCGCGCTTCCTCGGCGGCGAAGGCCATCAGGTGGCTTTCCAGTGCTCCACGGCTTGTGGTGAGCGAAGTCGAACCAGCGGCCGTCAGCGCCGTGGACCGCTCGTGCACGGCGCGCACGAAGGCGGCCATCAGCCCCTCGTCGCCGCCACCGTGGCCGGTAGCGCCGATGGGCCCGAGTGTAGGCCGGATGATTTCCGTTTTGCCCGTCAGGTGGTCGTGGATCTGCAGCTCCTGCTCGTCCGGGTAGTAGTGGCCCAGCAGCGTCGCGCGCGTGCCGTCGTAGCGCATCGTACGGCCTTCCCGGTGGGAGTGGCCGTGCATCACCATTGCCCCTGAAGCGCCACTCTCGAACTCCAGCGTGACCACCTGGTGGTCCACCACGTCGTTGTCGCAGTGGTAGACGCAGCGGCCATACGGCCCCGTTTCCAGCGCCCGCCACCGCGCCTCAGGGCTCGTGTCCTCCGAAATAACGGAGATGGGCCAGTCCCGATAGTCCAGCGCGGCGTTCAGGGGCGGGATCGCGCGCCGGGCCACGTTTGCCAGCCCCGGGTGGTCGAGGATCAGCGCTGCTCCCAACCGTTGCATGGCCGCCGGTGAATGGCGGGCGATGCGCATCAGCGGGACCAGGTCCATGTACAGGCGTGGCGCGTACCAGGGGCATTCGTCGGCCGCCGGGCAGCCGTCGGTGCAGCGCTCCGGCGCCCCCGGCGGCGCGTTCTCCGGCCGGTAGTGCACGAGCGAACCGACGGAACTCAAGTGCCGGCACGCCCCCAGGTTCCAGTACAGGACGTCGAGGTCGTGGCAACACTTGGCCATGATCATCGGGCTCTCGATCTGGCTGTTGCGCCAGTGGCCGCGCACGTAAGAGTGGGCCATGTGCCAGTACGTGACGTTCTCCCGGTGCTCGACGGTGATAACTTTGCCCAGGCGACCCGAGGTGACGATGTTGTGGAGGGTGGAGAAATAGGCGGTGTAGCGCAGGACGTGGCAGATCTGCAGGAGCCTCCCCGTGCGCTCGGCGGCCTGCACCAGCCGCACGCAGTCGGCCAGCGTCGTGGCCATGGGCTTCTCCAGCAGGACGTCGTAGCCCGCCTCGAGCGCGGCGAGGGCAGGCGCAACGTGCAGCCGATCCAGCGTGCACACGAACGCGGCATCGGCGATCTGCCCCTGCGCCAGGAGGTCTTCCCAGGTGCCGAACTGTCGCTCCGGCGGGATGGCGTGCGCCTGGGCGAAGCGGGCGCGGCGCACGTCGTGTGGCTCGGCGACGGCGACGAAGCGAATCTCGTCCGGGTGCGCCAGTGCGTAGGCTCCGTAGGCGTCGGCGCCCCGGTTGCCCGCGCCGATCAGGACGGCTTCAATGGGGTGAGACATAGGGCTCCTTGTCGAGTTGGAGAAACCAGGTTTTTCCCAAAAACCTGGTTTCTCAGTCCCCGCGGGTGACTTGTTCCGCTGTGGTGCGATAGGCATCCATGTCCACAATGGTTCCCTCGACGCGCGCCTGCTCGGCGGCGAAGGCCATCAGGTGGCTCTCCAGCGACTCGCGCGCAGTGGTCAGCGCTGTGGCGGGAGCGCGCAAGGCTTTGACGAAGGCGGCCATTATGCCCTCGTCGCCGCCGCCGTGGCCACTGGCTCCTGCCTGGGGGTCAACCTTCTCGACGCGCCCGGTCAGGTGATCGTGAACCTCGATGGCGTCGTCCACGCCGTAGGCAAACTTGCCGCGCAGCGTCGCGCGCGTGCCATCGTAGCGCATCGTGCGGCCTTCCTCGTGGGAGTGGCCGTGCATAAAGAGCACGCCCGTCGCGCCGCTGGCGAACTCCATGTTGACCGTCTGGTGGTCCACCACGTCGTTGTCGCAGTGGTAGACGCAGCGGCCATACGGCCCCGTCTCCAGCGCCTGCCGCCGGGCCTCCAGGCTCGTGTCCTCGGAAATGACGGAGGTGGGCCAGCCGGTATATTCTTGCAGGTAGAGGCGGGGGGCGTACCACGGGCAATCGTCGGCCACCGGGCAGCCATCGGTACAGCGCTCCGGCGCACCGGGCGGCGCGTTCTCCGGCCGGTAGTGCACGAGTGAGCCGAAGGAATTCAGCCGCGTCACCGGCCCCAGATTCCAGAACAGGATGTCCATGTCGTGGCAGCACTTGGCCAGGATCATGGGGCTTTCGATCTGGGAGTTACGCCAGTTCCCGCGCACGAAACTGTGCGCCATGTGCCAGTAGACGACGTTCTCGCGGTGCTCGACGGTGATGACGTCGCCCAACCGTCCAGAGGCGATGACCTCGTGCAGCGTCGAGAAAAAGGCCGTGTAGCGCAGCACGTGGCAGATCATCAACAGGCGGCCGCGTTGCTCGGCCGTCTGCACCAGGCGCACGTTCCCGGCCAGCGTGTTGGCCATCGGCTTTTCCAGCAACACGTCGTAGCCCAATTCCAGCGCCGGCAGCGTAGAGTCCAGGTGCATGCGGTCCAGCGTGCAGTTGAGCAGCGCCTGGGCGATCTGGCCTTGGGCGTACAGTTCCTCCCAGGTGCGGAATTGCCGCTCCTGTGGAATGGCGTGGGCCTCGGCGAAGCGGTGCCGCCGTTCGTCGTGCGGTTCGACGACGGCGGTGAAGCGAATTTCGTCGGGATGTTGCAGCGCGTAGGGGCCGTAGGCATAGTAGCCCCGGTTGCCCGCGCCGATGATGGCGGCTTCTATAGGATGAGACATAGGGCTCCTTATCAAGTTGGAGAAACCAGGTTTTTCCCAAAAACCTGGTTTCTTGACCACTAATCACGCAACTGCCACAACGTGCGATAGTTGCCGGTATCGTACGTGCTCAAGGATGCGTCCACCGGCTGCCCCTTCAGCAGCGCCTGGCGCTGTCCCTCCAGCCAGGCAGCCGCAGCCCGGTAGCGCATGCGCAGGCCGGCATAGTAGCCCAGCGCGACGTGCATCTCGCTGCGATGGGCGCGGGACAGCCAGAGCATTTCGAACTCTGCCCGCAAGTTTTCCAGTTCCACGTCGAGCGCCCTGAGTCCCAGGATGTAGCCGTATACGCGGTCCGCGTCCAGGTGTGGGTCGCGCAGCCCCCGGCGGATCTCCTGGGACAACGCCGTCTTGCGGGCGGCGTAGGCGGTGAGACGCGCGGCAGAGGCCATCTCGCACAGCGTCAGTTCGCGCGGATGGTCGGGGGCCAGGTCATCGAGCGTGGCGGCAGCCGTCTCGGCCAGCCCACGCATCTGCTCCAGCGTCTGGGCAGGTAACGCGGCCTCGCCCTCCACGGTCGCGCCAGTCAGAGGCTCGTCGAACAGCGCCAGGACCGTGCTGGAGCGGTTTTCGCGATGGACGTTGGGCAGGTCGTTCGTGCGCGCCAGGTGGTGCAGCGCGACCATAATCTCTTCGCACTCGGGGCCGAAAAAGAGCGGGCCAAAGGCCAGGTTGAAGTCTTCGTCGTCCGTCGTGCCGCCCGTCCAGCCCTGGACGGCGCCGAAGACGTAGCCGTACCAGGATAGGCCCAGGGGCTGGTAGTGGCCATAGTCGCCCCAGTCGGTGTTGAGTACCCCCTCGGCCCCTGCGGCCACGCCGTCGCGCACAAAGTTGCGGATGTTGGTGTTCGCCCCATACAGGCGCGGGAAGATGGTGTTCCAAGAGCCGACGCCCGGGCAGACCCAGAACCGCCGCCCGGCCTCTCCGAAGACCTTGGCGGTGGGGTACTCGTCGGCCGGATCGTAATGCCAGTCGAGTAGTGTCACGTCGTCGGGCACCTCGCCGATCAGTTCGGGGTGGTGGAGCAGAATGTCGCCCCACGCCTGGATGCGCTGTCCGTAGCGCATGGCTAACTCGCGCACGCGCAGGATGTGGTTTAGGTAGACCCGCCCCACGCCGATCTGGTCGGCCATCGCTTTGCTGGCTCCCTGCCCCAGGTCCCACGTCTCGTCGCAGTCCACGTTGAAGGTCGTGGAGGTGAAGGCGGGCAGCATGTCGGCGTAGAGTTCGTCCAGCAACGTGTACGTCTCCTCGAAGGCCGGGCTCAACGTCCACAGGCGTTCCGTCTCCGCCAGGTGCTTGTATTCCGGGATGGCCAGCGTGTTGCGGGCGTGGCCGAAGGATTGCAGGTTGGGCATCAGTTCGACGTGACGCTCGCGGCAGAACGCATCCAGTTCCAGCACGTCCTGGCTACTGAGCGAGCCACAGCCCGCCCCGATCTTGGGGTGGCTGGGGAACTGGAAAGTGTGCTCGGTATAGAGTTGCAGCACGTTGAGTTTATAGTGGCTCAGTTCTTCGGCCAGTTGCTTGAGCGCCCCCAGCGTCGGGACTTTGCGGCGGGAGACGTCGAGCATGAGGCCGCGGTAAGGCAGTGTAGGCCAGTCCTGGATGCTCAGCGCAGGCAGGCCATCGCCGTTCAGCCGCACCAACTGGCGCAACGTCTGAACGGCGTAGAAGAGGCCGCTGGGTGCATCGGCGTAGAGTGCGACGCGCGCCGGGGCGATGGTGAGCGCGTAGGACTGGTCGGCGACGGTGTCAGGGGCCGGCGTTCGCACCGGTTCCACGCCAAAGGCCGTCGCCTCTACCTGGCCGCAGGCCAACAGGACGAGGTTGCCGGGGTGGGGTGGGGCGAAGGCCTCGACGATGGGCAGCGCCAGCCCGGTGGCCTGGTATACCTCGTCCTGAAGTTGGCGGGCAGCAAAGTATGCCTCGTCGCCGGCCTGGGCCGGGATCAGGATGAGCGTGTCGGCATCGAACGAGAACGCGCCGTCGAGCGACGTAAGTACTTTAGGTTGGGGTAACAAATAGTGAGCCATTTGACCTCCTGAGAAATTTGAGTCGTATGAGTACGATTGCCCTTGTCTTTACGCTATGCGATTCCCTTGCACTGCGGGCAGTCGAAAGAAGAAGGCTGCCAGCATGATAGCCCCAAGGTTCAACCATGCGGCGACAAAAAAGGGCAGCCCGACAGCGATTTCTACCAACGCCCCGCCGATCAAGGCACCGACCATCATGCCCACGTTCCACAACAGGTTTAGCGTTCCCAACACGCAGCCGCGTTCCTCGACGGCCGTCGAGTCGGAGACCAGACAGGGTGTCAACGTGGACAACGACCACGCCGCGCAGGCTCCCAGCACACCGAAGGTATAGAAACTCCACAGGTGAGCAGCGAAACCAGCCAGGCCAACGGTGGAGACGACCAGCGTCCCAAACGCCACCAGCGTTGGTCCTCGGCGTCCCCAACGGTCGGCTGCTCGACCGACCAGCACTTGAGCCAACGAGGCCATAATCTGGCTGAGCGTGGCATACAGAGCCACGGCAGTCTTGCTCCCGGCTATCCGGTTGATCAGCAATGGGATCAGCACAGTCGCCATACCCCAATAACATGTGGGCAGGAAACGCAGGAGTCCCAATATGACGACGACTGGACGACGGACGATGTCCCGGTAGCCGCGCAGGCCCCCGAGTTCCCGGCGAATCCCCGAGTTCTGAAGGCGCGGCAGGAAGGCCATCGTTCCCAACGTCGTCACCAGAGAGAGCACCAGGAGAACCATGCCAAATGCGCTAAAGCCCCTCCTGTCCAGGACAATCCCTGCGCCGGGGCTACTCAGTGTGCCACCGATGGTGAAACCCCAGTTGTACAGCGCCGAGAGCACCCCCAGGCGTTCTGGACCGGCTGCATCAATCAGGTAACTCTGCCCTCCCAGCGTGTGAAATCCTAGCCCAAGGCCACTGACGGACCACAGCAGAATGACCAGCCAGGGCATGCGAACCAGGTATGCCAGGCTGCCGAAGACGAAACCGATCGACCCCAATACCAGTGTCCACTTGCGCCCCATAATATCACACAGTGTACCACCGACTACCGAGGCGATCATGCCCAGCAATTGTCCTATCGCGACAAAGGCGGAGACGGAGATCGTTGCGTATGCCAGCCGTTCTTCCATATAGATGGGGAAGAAGGACCTTTGTGGGGAGAGCACAATCCCGCTCAACAGTTGTACGATCAGCAACGCCACAACGGGCCAGTGGTGAGCGCGAGGACTCACGATGTTCCGGTGCTCCTTTTGCACGAGCACGGGTCATACCTCAGCCTGGACAAACTTTTTGAGCCATGCGATCAATTCGCAAGCCTTCTCCGGTGAATCCGCCTCGGCAAAGATGCGCAATACCGGCTCAGTGCCGGAGAAACGCAACAGCACCCAGTTGTCGTGCTCCAGGAAGAATTTCGTGCCATCCAGGTGGGAGACGTGCAGCACCGGGTAGGGGCCAATGTGGTCAATGGGCACCTCTTGCAGCCGGCGAGGAACGACGATGCGCATCTCTGGCGTGGCCGGGATGTTCTCCTCGACGACGTACAGGCGGCCGGTGATCTTGTAGACCTGCTCGCGCAGTTCAGAGATGCGCTGGCTCGTGCGCGCCAGCATCTCGACGACCAACGCGGCGGCAAAGATGCCGTCCTTGCCCAGGATGTGGCCCCGGATCGTGAGCCCGCCGCTCGATTCGCCTCCCATCAGTGCATCGTGTTCGACCATCGTGGCGGAAATGTGCTTGAAACCGACCGGCACCTCGTAGCAAATCTCGCCGAAGTGAGCCGCCAGCCGGTCCAACAGGTGCGTCGTCGCAATGTTGCGCACCACCCCGCCCCGCTGCCCACGTACCTGGTGGAGATACCAGTACAGTAGAAGCAGGACGTCGTTCACCGTGACGTACTCGCCCTGCTCGTCCACGATGGCAATGCGGTCGGCATCGCCGTCGGTGGCCAGTCCCAGGTCGTAGCCGTCGTCCCGGATGTGCGTGATCAGCAGGCTCAGTGCGTCCAGGTTGGGGGCCGGGGAGCGCCCGCCGAAGAGAGGGTTACGCCGCTCGTGGATGAACGTCACCCGGCAGCGCGCCTCGGTAAGAATGATGCCGAGCGTAAGCTGAGCCACGCCGTACATCGGGTCCACGATGAGCTTCAGGCCGGCGTTGCGGATCGCCTCCAGGTTGATCAGCGACTCGACGGCGTCTACGTATGCGTTGGTGAAATCTCGTCGGCGGACGATGCCTGCCTCCAGCGCCAGGTCCAGGTCAATTTTCACCACGTCGTCCGGTGTCAGCCGGTTCGTCTCGGCCTCAATCTGGCGCGTCTCCTCGTCGAGCAAGAGCGAGCCATCGCCGTGAAAGACTTTGAGCCCGTTCCATTCAGGTGGGTTGTGGCTGGCAGTAAAAGCCAGGCCGTAGGCGGCGTTGTGGGCCGCCGTCGCGTATGTGATCAGTGGTGTCGGCGCGTCCTCGGCCAGCAAGACGGTCGAGATGTTGTTGCCGGCAAAGACCTCGGCGGCCGCCTCGGCCGCCCGGTCGGAGAGGAAACGACGGTCGAAACCGATTACGACGCCCCGCCTTTCCTGGCCCCGGCGGGTCATCTCGTTGGCCAGCGCCTGCGCCAGCCGCCGCACGTTGTGCAGCGTAAAGCCCTCGCCGATGATCGCCCGCCAGCCGCCGGTGCCAAAGGCGATCAGGTTCTGTTCCTCGTGACGGCGTGGACGATAGAGCCGTTTCTGCAGGATGAACTCAGCCTGGGCCAGGTCGTCGCTCGTGTTGATGCCCAGCACCTCGTCCTGATCGTAGATCTGGTAACTCTCCACCCGCAGGCCGGCGTGGATGAGGCGATGGACGCAGTCGGTGAGCCGATATTGGCCGTCGGGGGAAGGCGGCAGCGCCTTCAGTGCAGGAAAGATGGCCTCAGCGCGGACGACGTAAGCGCCCACGTTCAGTTCACGGATCTGGCGCACCTCCGGCGAAGCCTCGGTCTCCTCGATGATGTCTACGATCCGGCCCGCTGCGTCGCGGATGATGCGCCCGTAGGGAAGCGGGCGGTGCACCACGGCGGTGAGCAGCGTCAGGTGGGCCTGACACAGGCGGTGGCGATTCAAAAGCCCCCGGATGGAAGCCGGGCGGAAGAGGGGCGTGTCGCCGTAGAGGATGAGCAGGTCGCCGTGAAAATCTTCGAGCAGGGGGGCCAGTTGCAGGACGGCGTGGCCAGTGCCCAGTTGCTGCTCCTGCACGACGAAATGGTAGGGGCCAGGCTTGCCCTTGCCCTCTTCCCCCGCTGGCTTGCTCCTGCTCTCGCCTTCCAGGTGCGTCCGGACCTCCTCCTGCAGATGGCCCACGACGATATACATGTCGTCGGGCGACACGAGTTGCTGCCCGTTCTCGACCACGTAGTCGATGACTTTCCGGTCGCCCAGGGCCTGGAGCACTATCGGCTCGGCCCGAGCGGTTGTGGCCTCTCCGCCGGCAGCCAGTATGATCGCCTTTAAACCCTCGGACTTCTGACCCGCAACATTGGCCATTCGTAATCCGTAATCCGTAATTCGTAATCCGTAATTCGTAATTCGTAATTCGTAACTCGTAACTCGTAACTCGTAATTTGCGATTGGTGATTAGCGATTCGCCGATTCGCTGATTTGCCGATTTGCTATTTGCAATTTGCGATTTGAATGCCATCTGCGACAATGCGGAACGGCATCAGCGTGGCCCCGGCATCCGCCAGCGCCTCTTTCACGGCCGGCACGTCTTCCGGCTCGGCGTAGGTGATCATGCAGCCGCCGCCGCCGGCGCCGCAGAGTTTGCTGGCGCGCGCACCTTTGGCCCTGGCAGCGGCAATCAGCGCGTCAATCTCGGGCGTGGTGACCCCCGCGGCCAGCGCCTTGCGGTTCTCCCACTCGACGGCCAGCAGGCGGGCAAACTCGTCCAGGTCGCCGGCGACCAGGCTCTGGCGCATGGCCCCGGCCACTTCTTTGATGCGCCGCATGTGGGCCACCGTGTCACCCTCTTTTTCGATGTACCGTTTCAGCATGGCCCAGTTGGTGACGCCGGAGAAGCGACTGATGTTGGTAAACGTCAGGATGAGCCGCTCGTTGAGGCAGTCTATCAGCGCGTTGTCTTTGCCCAACTGCTCCAGGCGGTGGCCGTCCACGTCGAACCGGATGCTACAGATGCCGCCGAACAGGGGCGGGAAGTAGTCCTGCTTGCCGGTCGGGATGCCGATGACCTGGGCTTCGATGTTGGCCCCCAGGTCAATGATGCGATCTTTGCTCAGCCCCAGGTGCTCGATCTCGTTCAGCGCGCTCGAGAGTGCCATGAGCAGTGCCGAAGATGCTCCCAGCCCGGAGCCGTGCGGCGCTTCGCTGCGCAGCGTGACGTTCAGGCCACGGCGCGGCCGGTAGAAGTGCAGCGCCCGCTTGACCAGGTCCAGGTCGCCGCCCACCGGCACGTGGGCCAGGCTGGCGAACGTCTCCGCGGCCCCTATGTCTTCGGAGCGGATGTGGATGCAGGTATCGGCGCGCTCTTCCACGGTCACGTGGCCGTAGATGCTGACCGCAGCGTTGACAGTCAGCCCACCATCCTCGAAGAGGTAGAGTGGATACACGTCGAGCGTGCCGCCGGCCAGGTCTATGCGGGTGGGGACAGTGACAGATATGTGCAACAGGAAACCTCCATGTATTACAATCATCATTGCTAAGGTTGGCTCGCTACCTGCGCAAGGGATGCCCCTACGAGGCAATGAGGCGTACGAATTCCTTGATCCGATTGGGATCGGTAGTGGTGAGCATGAATTCGGGCGGCCTCAGTTCGCCGCCCATGAAACATCGCGGGTTGCGGTACTTCATGCGGCTTTCGACACTCGCCGGCCCCGCGACGTGCACCTCTTTGACGCCACTTTGCTCGACGATCTTCCGAATGTTCCGTTCCGTGATCCCCGCACCGGGCATGACGATGATCCGCTCGCCTGCTTTCCGCACCAGGCCTGTGATCAGGTCCAGCCCTTCCAGCGCGGAAGGTTCCTGGCCGGAGGTGAGGACCCTGTCTATGCCCAACTTGATGAGGTCCTCCAATGCCTCGTAGGGATCGCGCGTCACGTCGAAGGCGCGGTGAAAGGTGACGCTCGGAGGGCGAGCCAGTGCGACCAGCGCACCCGTCCGCTCCACGTCCACCGTGCCATCTTCGCTCAGAATTCCAAAGACCACCCCGTCGGCCCCCACCTGCTTGGCCAGTTCGACGTCGAGTTTCATGGCCTCGAACTCGACGTCCGAGTAGCAGAAGTCGCCGCCGCGCGGCCGGATCATGACGTTCAGTCCTATCTTGAGGTTTCGGCGGGCCAGTTGGATCGTCCCCGCGCTCGGAGTTGTGCCGCCCTCGAGCAGGTCAGCGCACAACTCGACGCGCTTCGCGCCACCTGCCTGCGCGGCCATGGCCGCCTCGACCGAATCCACGCACGCCTCCAGGATAATACGATTGCTCAAGTGTACCTCCTCGTAGTAACAACCGTAGTGACGGCTTCAGCCGTTGCCAGAACAAGGAGCGACTAAAGTCGCCACTACGAAAGGTTCCCAAGCGGGAGCGAGACTGGCTTGCACGTCTCGGCGGAGCGATAGGCGGCCAGCGCCACCTCCAGCGCCTTCAGGCCGTCGTACCCGCTGGTGGACGGCTCCCGGCCCGTCGCGATTGTGTCCGCAAAATCCCGCATCAGCCCCAGGTCTATGTTGCTGCCCCAGTTCACCCATTCGCCCTTGCCCGACGCTTCGCTATAGACGGACAGGTGCTGGTTGAAAGCATCCACCCAGGCAGTGCCTTTCTCGCCCAGTACCTCCACTTTCACGTCGCCCCAGGTCGGATAACTCGTGGGCCGCGACCAACTGGTGTCGAGCGTGCCGTAAGCGCCGTTGGCCAGGCTGAAAGAGAGCAACCCGGCGTCGTCTATGCCCAGGCCGGCATGGAGCAGGCTGTACCCGATCTCGGCGTAGACTTCGGTGACCTCCGTGTTCCAGAACCAGCGCAACAGGTCAATCACGTGCACGGTGTGGTCTATGACCGCCCCACCACCGGACAGTGCCTTGTCCACGAACCAGCCGCCCGGCATCCGGCCGTGGTTGGTCGCCTTGACGCTGGTGATGCGGCCAAGCCGTCCTTCGTCGAGGAGCGCCTTCAGTTGTTGTACCGGCGGGGAGAAGCGCACCGGAAAGGCGATCTGGAGCCTGGCACCGTGGGCGGCGCACACCTCGATCATGGCCTGGGCATCGGCCAGCGTCGTGGCGATGGGCTTCTCGCACAGAATGTGAGGCGTGCGCGGGGCGGCCAGCTCGGTGAGCGGACGGTGCCTGGCGTTTTCGACGCAGATAATTGCACCGTCCAGTTTCTCGTCCAGTAGCGCTTCGGCGCTGGCAAAGAAGCGCGTGCCGAACCGCCCGGCCACCTCTTGCCCCCGCGCCGGATCGTCGTCGGTGAGGCCGACGAGTTCCACGCCGGGTATCTGCTTCAGGCAGGCGGCATAACTGGTGGCGTGCATGTGGGCGAAACTCAACATCCCGATGCGAATCGTCATTCTGTTATTTCCTTTTCTGATCCGTGCTGATCCGTCACATCCGTGTGCATCCGTGTCCTATGTGAACCGGCTGTCCGGTACGGATGGACTCGATTGCCGCCAGTGCGATTCTGACTGCTTCCAGCCCGTCTTGCGGCGAAACCAGGAACTCGTCGCCGCGCTCCAGGCAATTCAGAAAGTGCTCCAGTTCCCGGTAGTACGGATCATCGGTCGGGTGCAAGGGGCTTTCTGACACCGGGACGCTGACTGCTTGTCCATTGTTCATTGTTTCATTGTTCATTGTTTCATTGTTCATTGTTCCATTGTTCATTTTCAGCGTCACCATCAGCGGCGCGGGGGCCAGGCCGTCGAACTCGATCAGCCCCTGGTCGCCGGCGATCTCGAATAACGTGCGGAAGCGGCCCGGCGGGTAGGCCCAACTGCCCTCGAGGTGGCCGATGGCGCCGTTCTTGAAGCGCAGGACGATGAGTGCGTGGCTGTGACACTGGGCGCCCGTGGTGAGGCCACGGGCAAAGACCCGCTCGACGTTGCCAAAACACCAACGGGCAAAGTCAATGTCGTGGATGCTGAGGTCCATAATCACGCCGCCACTCTGCTCAAAGTCGGCAAACCACGAGCGCTCCCCCCCTTCATCCCCCCCACTGGGGGGGACTGACCTTCTATCCCCCCCACTGGGGGGGACTGAGGGAGGGCTCCCACCACGCACCGTACGGATGACACCAGGGCGGCCCAACGCACCGCTGTCCAGGATTGCTTTGGCCTGGGAAAACTCGCGGAAGAAGCGCACCACCTGGGCCACGAACAGCCGCACGTTGGCTGACTGGCAGGCCGCGACCATCTCTTGTGCGTCTTGCAGGTGGCGGGCCAACGGTTTTTCGCATACGACGTCCTTGCCCGCCGCAGCGGCAGCCAGGACGGGTGCCTTGTGACAGGACGTTGGCGTGCAGACGTCCACCACGTCCACGGCCGCCAGCAGGTCATCCAGGCGCTCGAAGGCGCGCCCACCGAACTCCCCCACGGCTTTGGCCGTTGCCGTGGCCGACACGTCGTAGAAGCCGGCCAGTGCGACAGGTAGTTGTCTCCAGCGTGCAGCGTGCCAGGTCCCGATCACCCCAGCACCCACGATGCCCACACGTTTCATCATCGCTTCCTTTCGTTATAAGTCCACAAGACCTCCGAGGTCTCCGAGACCTCGGAGGTCTGTCGTTCACAGTTAGAAAGGCTGGCAGGCGGCCAAAGCCGCCTGCCAGCGCACGTTATGCTGCTACTGGTTGCACGGATAGAGCGTGCCGTCGAGGATCATCATCACGGTGAAGGAGTCGGCGTAGGGGCTGTTCTTGTAGATGGGATCTCCTTCCGGCTTCCAGCCGCAGGTGTGCAGGCCGTCCATGGCCGGGTTGTTGCCGTACCGCTCCCAGATCGGGACGATGGGCAGCAGTTCGTTGAAGGCCTTGGCCGTCTCGGCCACCATGGCCTTCTGTGCTTCCAGGTCCAGGCCGATGGTCTGGTTCTCGATGTTGGTCTCAAAGTCGAACTCGCCGCAGCACTCGGTCGTCTGCACCAGCGGGAAGGACATGCCGGGGCCCTCGGGCGCCTCGACGTTGTGGGTGAAGAGGTCCTGGACGAACGAGAAGTGCGGGTGCGGGTTGCCGGAACCCCAGCCGCGGATGGCCAGTTGGAAGTTGCCCTTGTTGACCTCGATGGGGTGCTGGCGGAACTCGACGCCGCGCACGATCGTCTTGATGCCGAACGCGGTCAACTGCTCGGCCAGGTTCTCAGCCGCGGCCGACCAGTCGGCAAACTCCGCCGGGACGGTCAGTTCGTACTCCATCCGGTCGCCCTTGTCGGTTACCCACACGCCGTCGCTCCCCTTGGTGAAGCCCAATCCCTCCAGGAGGCTGGCCCCCTTGGCCGGGTCGTAGTCGTAGGTGTTGAGGACGCTGGTATCGGCCACCCACAGCGGGACGATGTTGTCGGAGAAGCCGGCCATGAACTTGACCGGTTTGCCGGACTCGCCCAGCGAGACCGTGCCGTTCTGCGCGCGGTCCACCGCGTAGGCGATGGCCTGGCGCACCTCTTTGACGTCGAAGGGGTAGATGGTGTGGTTGAAGTAGAGCGCCGGGCCGGAGTAGATGGGCGGGCGGATGATGCGCACGCCGGCGTCAACGAACGCCTTCTCCGTCGCTGGCGGGAAGCCGTGTGTGGCATAGTCCACCTGCTGCGCCAGGACGATCGGCGTGACGGTCGGCGTCTCGCCATTGTACATGTAGACCAGGTCGAACTTGACCGTATCGGCCAGCCACGAGGTGGGGTTCTTCACCAGCGTCAGGCGCGCCTCGTTGATGGTGGCCATGTCAATGACGTATGGGCCGGTGGCGTTCAGTTTCTCGGGGCGGAAGGCGTTGAACTCCTGCAGCAGCGCGTTCCACTCGTCCGAATCGCTGTCCAACCCCTGGTCGAGCAGTGCCTGGAGTTTCTGGGCCCACTCGCCATAGGTCGCGCGGTCCACGATGGCCTCGTTGCGGATGACGTACCGCTCGACGACGGTGGAAGGCTGGGACATGTGGAAGACGACGGTGTAATCATCCGTCGCCTCGACGTTGTCCAGGAAACGCCAGACGGTGCCCTTCACCAGGCGGCGGCACATGAAGGTGACGACCACGTCCTCGGCGGTAAAGTCGTCGCCGTTGCTCCACTTGACGCCCTCGCGCAGGTGAACGGTCAGTGTGGACGCTGCGGGGTCGATTTCCCACTCAGTCGCCAGCAGCGGCATCCAGGTGCCGTCGGCCCAGTAGTACATGGCCAGCGGCGGCTGGAAGAGCGCCTGGTAGATGCCGAGGGTGATGGCGTCGGTGACGAACATGTTCAGGTGGCCGACCGGAGGCACCGAGTACGGATAGGCACCCGCGAAGATGCCGGGGCCGGTAGGCGCAACGGTCACCTCGACAGGTACTTCGACGGTCACCTCGACGGGCACCTCGACCGTCTGTTGGACCGGCACCTCGATCTTCTCCGGCGTGGGTGCTGCACAACTGGCCGTGAACGAGAGCGCCAGCACGGCACTCAGCACGACCCAAAGCCAATGTCGCTTGTTCATTTATCCTCCTCCTTTTGAGGTATACATAGGTGTTGATCGTTTGCCCGGCTGGGCTTGTAGAACCAGATTGCTCAGTATAGGTTCATCCACACCTCCTTTCGCCAATTTGCCAATTTGCCGATTTTCAGCGCGACTGCCGCCGCACGACCAAAGCGATAAGTGCGATAGAGACCAACCCTACTGCCAGCGTGATCCCCGCGACGACGAACTCGGCGCTGCCCGGCTTCAGGCAGAGCATCAGCACGATGGACACCAGCGTGATGAAGAAGGCAATTCTGAAAACCGCCCGGCCCATCTGTGGGCTGATCATGGCCGCCCCTTTACCCTTGCGCGGCCCTGTGACAGGCTACGTACCGGCCGTCACCCACCGGTGCCAAGGCAGGCCATTCCACGTCGCACAGTCCCTCCTCGAAGAAGGGGCAGCGGGGATGGAAACGACAACCGGACGGCAGGTCCAACAGGCTGGGAATGTCCTGGCTGCGCAGCCTGACGCGCTCCTTGTGCCGCGTCAGCACTGGATCGGCCTCCGGTACGGCCGCCAGCAACGCCTTGCTGTAGGGATGCAGCGGGTCGTTGACCAACTGCGGCGTGGAGGCGACTTCGACCAGGCTGCCGACGTACATTACGGCGATGCGTCCCTCCCAGGCGAAAAACTTGGCCACCGCCAGATCGTGGGTGATGAACAGGAAGGTGACGCCCAGTTCCTCCTTCAAGCGGGAGAGCATATTCAGCAGGCCGACGCGGATGGAGACGTCCACCATCGAGACCGCCTCGTCGGCGACGATGAAACTGGGGTCAACGGTGATCGCGCGGGCCACGGATACCCGCTGACGCTGGCCGCCGCTCAACTGGTGCGGATACTTGGTCAGGAAATCCTCCACCGGCGTCAAATCTACGATCCCGAGCAGTTTGGCGACGCGCTCGCGCGCCTCCCGGCGGTCAGTAGCCAGACTGTGGTGCAGCAGCGGGGCGCTCAGGATCTGGTAGATCGTATGGGAAGGATTTAGCGAGGCGTAAGGGTCCTGGTGGACAATCTGCACTCCCAGCCGGTAATCTTTAAAGCTGTTCTTGTCTTGTGCCCAGACGTCTCGTCCACGGTATAGCACCTGCCCGGCCGTTGGCTGCAGCAGGCCGGCGATCATTTTGCCGGTCGTCGTCTTGCCGCAGCCGCTCTCGCCCACCAAACAGACGACTTCTCCCTCGTGGATGCCGAGCGACACGTTGTCTACCGCCGTCACCTTTTCCCGGCGGGAACCAAACGTGCGCGTCAGGTTGCGCGTCTCAATGAGGTACTCTGCCATCACATGTCTCCTGCCGCGTGGTGATCCTGCTGCTTCCACATCACGTCGGCTTCTCGCCGGACCTGATCGGAGTGGAAGCAGGCCACGGCGTGGTCTTCTTCGTAGAGTGTAAGCACGGGCTCCTCTGCCCGGCAGCGGTCTGTGGTATAGGGGCAGCGGGGATGAAACGTGCAACCAGAGGGCAGGTCAATCAGGTCGGGCGGCGAGCCAGGGATCGAAACCAGGTCTTCAAATTCACCGGTGACGGTGGGCACGGCCCGGATCAGGCCCAGCGTGTAGGGATGTGCCGGGCGATAGAAGATGTCGTTGACCGGACCAAGTTCCACGATGCCCCCCGCGTACATCGTGGCCACCCGGTCGGCCAACTCGGCCGCGATGGACAGGTCGTGCGAGATAAAGATCATGGAGAAGCCCATTTCTGCTTTCAGCCGCTTCATCAGGTCCAGGATCGTGCGCTGTGTCAGGATGTCCAGCGCCGTCGTCGGCTCATCGAGGATGAGAATCTGCGGGTCTAGGAGCAGGCTCATCGCCAGCAGGACGCGCTGGCGCATGCCACCGCTCAGTTCGTGCGGGTATGCGTCAATGACGCGTTCGGGGTCCAGTTGCACATAACCCAATAAGCGCAGCGCGCTCTCACGCGCCTGGTCCCTGGACATGCCATCGTGGGCCTTGATGGTGTCGTAGATCTGATCCCAGATGCGCAGCACCGGGTTGAAGGCGTTGAGCGCCGACTGGAAGACCATCGCACACTCGCGCCAGCGGAAGTAACGCATGTCCCGCTCTTTAAGCGCCAGCACGTCCGTCGTTCGACCGTCACGGCGGTAGGTGATCTGGCCCTGGCGGATGGTGGCTGCTTTGACCAGCAGCCGGATCAGCGCCAGGCCTAGCGTCGTCTTGCCGCAGCCGCTCTCTCCAATCAGCGACAGGCTCTCCCCTTTGCGCAGGTCAAAGTTCACGCCGCGCACGGCTTTCACCATACCCCGCTCAATCTTGTACTCCACCCATAGGTCTTGCACCGAGAGAGGGGGGCTCTTCTGACTGACACTCTGGTTCAGGATATCGTTCTTCATCGGCAATCACCTGCTGCGCAAGCGTGGATTGAACACTTCTTCCAGCGAACGGCTCATCCAGACGATGGACAACTGGAACAAGGCGATGGCCGTGACAGGCATCATGATAAAGTAGACACTGTCGCGGAAAAAGATCGCCCCCTGTGTCCAGGCCAGGTTGATCATCACGCCCCAGTTGCGAGTCAGGGGCACCAGGCCCAGGAAGACCAGGCCCACCTGCGCGTAGATCGCCGCCGTCATCGAAAAGGTGAAACTGATGGCGATGTAACTCATCATGTTCGGCATGATCTCAGAAAAGATGATGTGTCGCAGTCCCATGTCCAGTGCTACCGCCGCCTCCACATAGTCCCGCTCTTTCAGCGAGAACACCTGGGCACGAATCGCGCGGTAGAGGCCGGCCCACGAGAGCACCGAGAGAATCAGTGCCAGCATCACCACACTGTTGAGTTGGATCAGCGTCGCCAGAACGGCCAGCAGTGGAAAGCGCGGGATGGTCAGCCAGACGTCGGCCAGCGTGGTGAGAAAAGAGTCAAGCCGGCCGCCGATAATGGCACTCAGCGAGCCCAGCGTGATGCCGATGAAGGTCGAGATCACGCCGGTGAGGAGTGCCATCTCCAGAATGTCGAGGCCGCCGTGGACGATCTGCGCCCAGATATCCTTCCCCTGGCTGTCGGTGCCCATGGGATGCTCCCGTGAGGGGGGCTGGTAGATGGCCGTGAGGTCCGCGCGGTTTGCTTCCGGGACGAGTTTTGGTCCCACGGTCGTCAGCAGGACGAAGCCGATGAACATCAAGAAGCCCAGGAAGCCGATCTTGTTGCGGCTCATGTTCTTCAAGAACGTGCCAAGTGCCAGAAAGAGCCCGCCGATCCAGTGGAACGTGGTCCTTGTACCGCGTACGGTTGTTTCTGTCATCGCCTACTCACCTCCACCGATGCGAATGCGGGGGTCGAGCCAACTGTAGACAAAGTCGGCCAGCAGGTTGGAAAAGATGACCGAGATGGTGATTATCAGGAAGATACCCTGCATCAGCGGGTAGTCACGGGTATTGAGCGCTTGCAGGAGGCGAAAACCGATGCCCTGGTAGACGAAGATGCTCTCGATCAGGATCGAACCGCCGACGACAAAGCCGAGGTTGATCGCCAGTTCGGTGACGAGAGGGAGCATGGCGTTGCGGCCCACGTAGGCGGTGGTGATGCGCGTCTCCGAAAGGCCGCGCGCCCGGGCCACGGTGATATAGTCCTCCCCCAGCGTGCTCATCGTGCTGCTCTTCATCGAAAGGATCCAGGTGCCAATCGTGGCGAGCACGTAGGTGGCGATGGGCATGGCCGCGTGGAAGAATATGTCGGCGATGAACGCCGGCGTGAAGCCAGGCTGGATGCCGGGCGATCGGGAACCGCGCATCTGGTGGATCGGGACCAGCCCCCAATAGACGCCCAGGTAGACGAGCAGCACGATGCCGATGATGTAACTGGGGATCGAACTGAGCATCGAGGCGGCGCCAGATAGAATCGGCTCCCACAGCGCCTCCCGCTTGTAGGCCATCAGCATGCCTAACCCGACGCCCAACGTGAAACTGACCAGCAAGCCGATGCCCACGCTAAAGATCGTCCACGGCAGAAAAGCGACGATGATCTTCATCACAGGCGTGCCAGGCGAGCGCAGGGAAGTGCCCAGGTTCCCGTGGAGCAACTGCCCCATGTACTCAAAATACTGCTTATGAAGAGGGGCGTCCAGGTCAATGGCAAACAGCGAGGCCGCCTGGTCCCTGGCTTGATCATAGGTCAGGCTATAATACATGATGAGTTCGTTGATGTATACTTCGACGGGGTTGGAGGGCATCAGGCGGACGAGGAAAAAGATCAGACTGGTCACGAACCAGACGGTGAAGAGTGCCTTGGCCAGCCTGCGCACCAGGAAATTTGACGTGATGCGTCTGATCCAATACAGGACGGGTGCGCGCTGTGGGGCAGTTCTAGGGACAGCCGTCGTACTGCTCAAGGACACCTCCTTTCGCAGAAAGTGATCCAACATCCGCTGAGTATATATTGTACAGGATAAGCGCATTCGAGTCAAGCGTACAGACGATACGGGCGACAATTTCGCGCAAATTGGTCCAGTTCAGCGGCCCAACTTGCCACGAGGTCGGCCACGCTCGCGCCATGATCCAGCCCCAGTCGCACCCTGTCGGTGCCGCTCAAGAGGTCAATGTGCGGGCGCTCCCCTTCCTCGCTCCCCTGGCGCCAGGCGAACCTGTCCGGGTATAGGGCCCGGACGGTGGCGAGCACGTGCAAGCCGGCTGTGACCGGACGAAAGGCCCTCCGGTCGGTGGCGTGCAACTGGACGCCGCCACAGCGCTGGCCGGCCCATTTGTGCGCCGCAGGCTGAAAGACGGCCGGGCGGAAACGCACCCCCGCCAGCTCGAGCCGGTTCAGTGCATCGGCCAGCCGCCGGCCGTCTATCCAGGGCGCACCGACCAGGTGAAACGGGAGTGCCGTACCCCGTCCCTCCGACAGGTTCGTCCCTTCGATCAGGCAGGTGCCCGGGTAGACCAGCGCGCTCGCAGGCCACGGCATGGCCGGTGAGGGAGGCACCCACGGCAGCCCCGTATCCTCGAAGAACATCTCGCGCTGCCAGCCCTGCATCGGGACGACGGTCAGGTCAGCACCCAGGTTCAACTCACCGTTCAGCCAACCGGCCAGTTCGCCTATCGTCAGGCCATAGCGAATTGGGATGGGGTGACGGCCGACGAAGGACGCATACTCCGGTTCCAGCACCGGCCCCTCGCTGGCCTGCCCGCCGAGGGGGTTGGGACGGTCGAGCACGATGAAAGCGAGGCCAGCCTCAGCGGCCGCCTCCAATGCCAGGCTCATCGTCCAGATGTACGTGTAGAAGCGTGCTCCGACGTCTTGAATGTCAAAGAGCAACACGTCCAGGCTTGCTAACATCTCTGGTGTCGGCCGGCAGGTCTCTCCATAGAGACTATAAACAGGTAACCCCTCAGGCCCTCTTCCCGAAGTGACGGCTGCGCCGTCCGGTTCGACCCCGTAAAGTCCATGCTCCGGGCTAAAGAGGGCCACGAGGCAAACGCCAATGGCGTGCAAAGCCGTCTGTGTATCCGTCAGATCGGGAAGCACGCTGCTGGCGTTGGTGATCAGCCCCACGCGCCGCCCTTGCACCTGCGCCAGGTGGTGGAGGAGCAGTTGTTCGAGCCCTGGGCTTACCTGCATTTGCAATTATATTATACTCACAAACCTGGCTTTGTCAAGTGTTTTATCGCCTTCTGTTCCCTGTCCCCGCGCAACTTGACAAAATAGCGGAAGCCCTTATAATGTAGCCCATTAATGGTGAGTGAGGTGTTTACTCGATGAAGCGCTGAGCAAGAGGCCTCTGGCGCTTCTTTTGTGCATGCTTGCGAGGTCCCCCATCAGGTGATGACAATGAATGATCAAGAAGAAAAAGTGCTAGAAGCGCGAGATTTCCGTGCCCTGCGGATCAGCCTGGCGTCACCGGAGCAGATCCTTTCCTGGTCCTACGGTGAGGTCACCAAACCTGAGACGATCAACTATCGTCGCCTTCGCCCGGAGAAGGATGGCCTGTTCTGCGAGGCTATCTTTGGCCCCCAGAAGGACTGGCAATGTTACTGCGGTAAGTATAAAAACGTTCGTTATAAAGGTATCGTCTGCGATAAGTGTGGTGTCGAGGTCACCCGCTCGTCGGTGCGGCGTGAGCGCATGGGCCACATCGAACTGGCCGCCCCGGTTGCCCACATCTGGTATACCCGTCGCGTCCCCAGTTACCTGGGTATCCTGCTTGACGTCTCCAAGCGCAATATGGACCGCGTACTGTACTTTGCCCAGTACGTCGTCACCAGCGTGGATGAGGAAGCACGCCAGAAGGCCCTGAAGCGACTGGATGCCGAATTCAAGGACAAGCAAGGACAACTGGAGTCCGTGGCTCAGGAGAGTATCGCGGCGCTGGAACAGCGGTTGGCTCAGGAAGAAGCCCACATCGGCGAGCAATTGAAGGAGATCCAGGCGCGGCTCGACGAGGAACTCGCCGCTGCTACTGACCAGGTAATCAGGGAAGCCCAGGCACTGCAAACCAAGATCGAAGATCGTCAGGGTAAAACGCTGCGAGCCCCGCTCGTTTTCAAACCTACCGGCGCTATCATCGTCGAAAAAGACGTCACAGTCGGGCGCGAACATCTGATGCTGCTCAATCAAACCGTCCAGGACCATCTCAGTCAACTGGAAGCCGAAGTGCGGACGCGGCAGGAGGAGATGGCTGCCTCCCCGCAAGCGGACCTGGAACATTGGCGCGCAGCGACGGCCGAGGAGATCGCGCGCATCAGAGAACAGGTGGCGCTAGATCTCGCTGCGCTACAGGCCAGGTTCAGGGCCGATCGTGATGAATTGCTGGGACTGTCCGAACTCCAGTTTTTCAATGAACCTCGCCTGCGGGAATTGAAGAGCAAGTGGGGCCAGGTCTTCAAGGCCGGCATGGGGGCTGAAGCGTTCTATGAGATTATGTGCAGCCTGGACCTGGACAAATTGGCTGAGGAACTCTGGCGCGAAGTGCGCAGTAGTGCGTCGAAGCAGCGCTCTAAACGGGCAACCAAGCGGCTGAGCATCGTCGAGGCGCTGCGCAAGAGCCATAACCGGCCCGAGTGGATGATCTTGACCATTTTGCCGGTCATTCCACCTGACCTCCGCCCGATGGTGCAATTGGACGGTGGGCGTTTCGCTACCTCCGATTTGAACGACCTGTACCGCCGGGTCATCAACCGCAACAACCGCCTCAAGCGTTTGCTGGAACTGGGTGCGCCCGATGTGATTGTGCGCAACGAAAAGCGCATGCTCCAGGAAGCGGTGGATAGTCTGATTGACAACAGCCAGCGTGGCAAGGCACTCTCCCGGCGTGGTCGTCGCGAACTAAAGTCGCTGAGCGATATGCTGAAGGGCAAGAAAGGCCGTTTCCGCCGTAACTTGCTCGGTAAGCGCGTGGACTACTCCGGCCGTTCTGTCATCGTCATTGGCCCCAAACTTCAATTGCACCAGTGTGGCCTGCCCAAGACGATGGCGCTGGAACTCTACCGCCCCTTCGTGATCAGCAAACTGGTCGAGTACAACTACGCCAGCAACGTCAAGGCTTCCAGGCGCATCATTGACCGTAAGCGGCCCGAGGTGTGGGAAGTGCTGGAGGAAGTGATCCAGGATCGTCCGGTGTTGCTCAACCGTGCGCCCACACTGCACCGTCTGGGCATTCAGGCCTTCGAGCCGGTGCTGGTCGAGGGCAATGCCATCCAGATTCACCCCCTGGTCTGCGCGGCCTTTAACGCGGACTTTGACGGCGACCAGATGGCCGTCCATGTGCCACTCTCGGAGAAGGCCGTCGACGAGGCCCGCAAACTGATGTTGGCCAGCCACAACTTGCTAAAGCCCGCCGATGGCCAACCCGTCGTCGGTCCGACCAAAGACATGTGCCTGGGCGTCTACTATTTGACGATGGAGGATCCGGCCCGGGCCAGCGATAAACGCAAACTATTCGTTGACCTGGACGAGGTAGAACTGGCCTACTCGCTGGGACACATTGACCTGCACGCGCCCATCACGGTGATGCAGGTATATGACCACACACCCCGCCCGCCAGAGCTGGTTGAGACTACGGTGGGACGCTGTATTTTCAATCGCGCCCTGCCCGATGAACTGCGCTTTGTCAATCAGGCCATGGACAAAGGTACGCTTCAGGAACTGGTCGGGTTGTGCTATCGCCAGTTGGGTAGCACGGCGACGACGGAACTGGTGGATCAAATCAAGAATATCGGATTCAAGTACGCCACTCGTTCTGGCGTCACGATTGCCATCTCCGATATGGTCATCCCACCCAACAAGGCAGCCATCATTGGGGAAACGGATAACATCATCGCCGAAGTGGATCGGCAGTATCGCCGTGGCCTGCTGACCGAGGAAGAGCAGTATACGCGCACGATTCAACTGTGGTCGCGAGCACGCGAGCAAGTCTCGGAGGCTGTATCCCAGGCACTCGTCCCGACCAGTTCGGTATCCATTATGGCCCAATCGGGGGCATCCAAGGGCGGTTTCGGCCCGATTGCCCAATTGGCCGGCATGCGTGGCCTCATGGCCGACCCGTCTGGGCGCATTATCCCGCTGCCTATCCGCAGTAACCTGCGTGAGGGCCTCTCGGCACTGGAGTACTTTATCAGCACCCACGGCTCGCGCAAGGGCCTGGCCGACACAGCCCTGCGTACTGCAGACGCAGGGTACCTGACACGTCGCCTGGTGGATGTGGCCCAGGATGTCATCATCAATGCCCACGATTGTGGCACTCAGAGTGGGATCTGGATCCGTGCTACGGATGACGTGGGGGGGCAAAGAATGGCCGAGCGGCTGGTCGGGCGGGTGGCCGCCGAGCCCGTGGTTCATCCTCAGACTGGCGAAGTGCTCGTCGAACGTAACGAGGATATTGGCGAGGACGTGGCAGCTGCGATCGAGCAGGCCAGGGTTGAGGCCGTTTTTGTGCGCTCCCCGATGACATGTCAACTCCGTCAAGGCATCTGCGCACTGTGCTACGGTCGTGATCTGGGCCGGGGCAAGATGGTTGCCATCGGCGCGGCGGTGGGCATCGTGGCTGCGCAGTCCATCGGTGAGCCAGGCACCCAGTTGACGCTGCGGACGTTCCATACCGGCGGCGTGGTGGCCGGTGGTGACATCACCGTCGGTCTGCCGCGCGTCGAAGAGCTGTTTGAGGCCCGCAAGAAGCCTAAGGGTGAGGCCTCTTTGTCTGAAATCGGCGGTGTCGTCCACATCGTCAGAGTCAACGACCAGCGTCGTGTCATCGTCGCAGATAGCGAGATCGAGCGGCTTGAATACGAGATCAAGAAAGGTTGGAAGATCCTGGTCGAAGATGATGACGAAGTCAAAGCGGGTACGCCACTTGCCTCCTGGCGCGATGAAAAGCACATCGTGGCGGAAAAGAGTGGTCGCGTGGTGCTCAGTGATGACCGGCACGTTACCGTCGTGCACGAGCGGCGCGAGGAACGGGAGTACGAGGTGCCCACCACGGGCCGGCTGTTGGTCGAAGAAGGACAGCGTATTGAGCCTGGCACCCAACTGATCCAGGGCGTTTTGAATCCCCACGATATTCTCCGCATCCTGGGGCGCGAGGCCACGGAGCGCTATTTGCTCCTGGAGGTGCAGCAGGTTTATCGCTCGCAGGGTGTGAATATCAACGATAAGCACTTTGAAGTCATCTGCCGCAAGATGCTGAACAGGGTGCAGATCACTGACTCGGGTGATGATACAGACCTCCTGCCGGGCGAGATGGTGGACCGGTTGGTATTGGAAGACAGCAACCAACAGGTGGTCGAAGCGGGCGGACGGCCTGCCAGGGGTTGGCCCGTGCTGTTGGGGATTACCAAAGCCTCCCTGAGTACGGATAGTTTCCTCTCGGCTGCCTCTTTCCAGCACACGATCAGAGTCCTGTCCGGCGCAGCGATTGAGGGCAAGGAGGACCCGCTGCAGGGACTGAAGGAGAACGTGATCATCGGCAAACTGATCCCGGCTGGCACTGGCTATCGGGGGGACAACCCGTATGCCGATGGTCCGATCGAGAGTTTCGAGGGCATATCGCTGACACCTTCTGCGACTGCTCGGGTAAAAGAAAAGCAAGTTGAGACAAAGATGGCAGTTACGGACGAAATCTCCGAGGTCCTGGAGGACGTCACGACGGTGTAGCCTGAGTGATCAAAGTAACTTGACGGGCGCGGCAGTGCCAAGTGGGGCAGGCTTTCCAGCCTGTCGCTTGGGGTGCTGCCGCGCTATTGTTGGTATTGGTCACCTGTGGCGTGTTTGACAAAGCGGTTCGCCCGTGTTACCATAACACGCTGCGTGTTGTAGCGACACAGCCCAGCCGAGGTTACAGTGCGCAGTATCGAGTGGCACAACGGCAAAGTGCGGATGATTGACCAGCGGCTCCTGCCGGCTGAGTTTCGCCTGGTCGAGTACGCCGACTACCGCGCGGTAGCCCAGGCCATCCACACGATGGTGATCCGGGGCGCCCCGGCGATCGGGGCGGCGGCAGCCTTTGGCATGGCATTGGCTGCACGAGAGTCCTGTGCCCGGGACCGCGCTGGGCTACTGGCCGACCTGCACGCCGCGGCAGAGACTCTCCGCGCTGCCCGTCCCACGGCGGTCAACCTGTCCTGGGCTGTGGCGCGCCTGCTGCGGCGGGCTGAGACCGAAAGCGACCCCGCTGTTGTTCCCGGTGCGCTGCTGGCCGAAGCCCAGGCCCTGGCCGACGAGGACGTCTTGATCAACAGGCGACTGGGAGAGCACGGCACCGCGTTGATCCGAGACGGCGATACGATCCTGCATCACTGCAACACCGGTGCGCTGGCGACGGTAGATTACGGCACCGCCCTGGGAGTCATCCGCACCGCGCACGAGCAGGGCAAACGGGTACACGTGTTGGTGGACGAGACACGGCCGCGCTTGCAGGGAGCCCGGCTCACCGCCTGGGAATTGCAGCAGTTGGATATCCCGTTCACGCTCATCGCCGACAATGCTGCCGGTCACTTTATGCGTATCGGCCAGGTAGACATTGTGCTGGTGGGAGCCGACCGGGTGGCCGCCAATGGCGACGTGGCCAACAAGATCGGCACCTACAAACTGGCGGTCGTGGCGCAGGCCAACGGCATTCCCTTCTATCCGTGTGTGCCCACCTCCACGGTTGATCTCTCGCTGCCCACCGGAGACGACATCCCGATCGAAGAACGGCCGGCCGAAGAGATCACCGGCATCACTTGCGAGGGGCAACCGATCGTGCCGGAAGGGGTACACGTGGCAAACCCGGCCTTCGACGTGACGCCACACCGCTACGTCACCGGCATCGTGACCGAAAATGGCATCGCCTATCCACCGTTCGAGGTGAGCCTGCAACAAGTGCTCAGGAGGGCTTCTTGAAGACCACCAGTTGGCTTATTGCTTCATTGTTCATTGTTCATTGATCCAAGGGGTATCAACGGTTATGTTGCCTACTGAGCTTTCTTCTCTCCCCGTCGTCATCCTCTGCGGAGGACAGGGCACCCGCATGCAGGACGCTACGCCCACCAAGAAGGAGTTGATTGAGATCGGTGGGCGCCCTATTCTCTGGCACGTCATGAAAATCTACGCCACCTATGGTCACAATCGCTTCATCCTCGCGTTGGGCCATCAGGCCGAAGCGATCAAACGGTATTTCCTCGCATTCGAGCCCATGAGTTACGATTTTACCCTATGCCTGGGCCGGCCGGGTGCCATCGCGTACTACCAATCGAACGCGGAGCAGGACTGGAAGATCACACTGGCAGACACAGGGCTTGATACAGAGAAGGGAGCACGTGTCTATCTTGTCGCACGGTATATTGACACGGATACCTTCTTCGTCACTTACGGCGAGGCGGTGGGCAACGTGGACCTGGATGCGTTGCTTACCTTTCACCGGCAGCATGGCCGGCTGGCGACGGTGACCGGCACACGCCTGCAATCGCATCTTGGCATCTTCCATTTGGACGAGTTGGGGCAGGTCACCGGGTTTGTCGAAAAGCCACAACTGGAACACTGGGTCAATGCCGGCTTCATGATCTTCGAACGCGGAGTGCTGGATTACCTGGCTGATAGCAAAACCGGTGATCTGGAGAGAGAGGTTCTCCCCCGTCTGGCTGCCGACAGGCAATTGATGATGTACCGCCACACCGGCTTCTGGCGCTCGATGAAAACCTTCAAGGATGCGCTGGAACTGGACGCCGTATGGCGCGCAAGTGCGCCCTGGAAAGTTTGGGAGTGAGAAAATCCAATGACCTCAAGTCTGCAACCCTCACCTCACCAATCGCAAACTGCAAATCGCAAATCGCAATTCGCAATTCGCAATTCGTCTTTCTGGCTCGACCGCCCGGTCTTCGTCGCCGGCTGCGCCGGATTTTTGGGCTCCTGGTTGACCATTGCACTGGTCGAGGCAGGCGCCAACGTCGTCGGCCTGCTCCGCGACGAAGTGCCGTTCTCGCAACTGCGCCGCTCCGGCTACCGGGACCGCATCGCCGTCGTGCGCGGCGACGTGACCGATTACGAGTTGGTCGAGCGGACACTGAACGAGTATGAGATTGACGCTGTCTTCCACCTGGCAGCCCAGACCATCGTTCCCATCGCCAACCGTGCCCCGCTCTCCACGTTCAACACCAACGTCAAAGGCACCTGGACCGTGCTGGAGGCGGCCCGGCGTTCGCCCAAAATCACCCGCGTGGTGGTTGCTTCCTCCGACAAAGCCTATGGTGCGCACGAGCAACTGCCCTACACCGAGGATGCCCCCTTGCAAGGCTGCTATCCCTACGACGTGTCCAAAGTCTGTGCCGACTACATCGCCCGCACCTATGCCGCGACCTACGGCTTGCCGGTCGCCGTTACCCGCTGCGCTAACCTCTACGGCGGCGGCGACCTGAACTGGAGCCGCATCTTCCCAGGCACGATCCGCAGTGTCATCCGGGGTGAGCGGCCCATCGTCCGCTCCGACGGCACCCTCTTGCGCGATTACCTGTACGTCCAGGATGCTGTTTATGCCTACATGACGTTGGCCGAGCACCTGGGCGAGCCGGGAGTGCAGGGTGAACCGTTCAACTTCGGGATGGATGCCCCAAAATCGGTCCTGGAAATCGTGCAGACCATCATCGCCGTCTCTGCTCGCCCGGAATTAGAACCGGTGGTGCTGGCCGATGCACCGAACGAGATCCAGGCCCAGTACATGGATAGCAGCAAGGCCCGTTGCGTGTTGGGTTGGGCTCCCCACTATTCGCTCGAGGAGGGGCTGCGGGAAGCGGTGGCGTGGTACCGGGAGTTCCTCGGAGACAACTTCTCCGATCCGTCCCCGTCCTGCAATCCGCGTTAATGATGACCGATTGGACCCGACGGCGGGTGTTGATCACTGGGGCGACGGGGTTCATTGGTCAGCGTCTCACCGGGCGGTTGGTTACGGCTGGCGCTGAGGTCTGGGCCGGGGTCTATCCCGCTGAGCCACCTGAGCGGGTCGCTGGCTTGCCTGCACAGGCTCACCGGTTGAGCGTTGATTTACGCGATGCCAGGACAGTACAGACTGCTGTCGCTGAGTCTGCGCCGGAGGTCGCCTTTCACCTGGCCGCCGTCGGTGCTACCGATCCTGGTGTGGATGCTGACCTGGCACTGGCAGTGAACGCAGGCGGAACACTGCACTTGTTGGAAGCGCTGCGCGGGCAAAATGTCCGCGTGGGGCAGGCTTTCCAGCCTGTCGTGGGGCAGGCTTTCCAGCCTGTCGCCGTGGGGCAGGCTTTCCAGCCTGTCGCGCGGGTAGTGCTTGCCGGTACTTGCCACGAGTATGGCGCACGGGAAACGGTCGAGGGGTTGGATCCGTTCAGT
>Ga0315296_10000317_pt1 | contig 44414 bp, 26 predicted proteins | sample YL17G14_18_MG_FD_203921 | JGI IMG/M metagenome (GOLD analysis project Ga0315296, IMG submission 203921) | Sediment microbial communities from Yellowstone Lake, YNP, Wyoming, USA - YL17G14_18 | ecosystem: Environmental > Aquatic > Freshwater > Lake > Sediment | place: USA: Wyoming | collected... | reverse complement strand
GTGAACTGGACCGTTCCCGTGAGTCTCACCGGCCCTGATCCGATCTCATACGTGTCGGGTGAGCGGGTAGGCCATCCGGGCGCAGCAGACCCCGGCTGGGGCAGCACAGGTGTCAGGACCGCGCCGCGGGGCGGGCGCACGACTCCGAACACGCGGGAGGCCTGCCGGATCGGCCGCGCCAGAATCAGCCCAACTGCCACGAGCGCGACGAAGATGCCGCACGCTGCAGGCAGGTGCTGCAGGGGGGCCAGTGCGTGTTCGGCCACCTGTGCGCCTTCCTGCTCCATTATCCAGCGCACGTGGCTTGCCAGCACAATGGCGCTGAGCACAAAAGCCAGGAATGCCAGCCGCATTGCCGGGCCCGGATTCTCCGCTGCCAGCAGGCCATAGAGAGCAAGACCCGGAACCACTGAGAAAAGCGCATCTCCTGGACTGAAAACTGCAAAACTCCGCAGCACAAGTATCGCCAGGAGCACAAGGCCCAGGCTGCCCTCGGGCCCCATCATGCCAAGAGTCGGGTCAATGCTCTCCCAGAACCTCGCACTTCCCTCCAACATCAGGAGCACGGCCAGCGCCGCAGTTCCCGCTGTCAGCATCCAGCCGAACTCTCCCAGACCGGTCCTGCGTAGCGACCAGCAGAAGACGAGCCCCAGGCCGAAGGCCACCGGGATGATCTGCCACAGGATCAGCGACGGCATGGCGAGCAGTGCCGCCAGAGCCCCGGTCATCGAGACCGCAAACGTGAGCAGGTAAAGGATGTTATCCTCGGGCTTGGGGAAATGCTCGACCCCGGCCTCAGATCGCTGCATAGCCGATTCTCCTGAGCGCAGCGGCGAGGTCATCATCGGGGCCCAGTATCTGGACGCTCGCCCCTGCGCGCGAGAGCGCAGCAGCAAACGCCGGTACCCCGTCCTCGCCCGGCGGGCGGCCCGCGAACGCCTGCGCATCCAGCAGCAAGACGCACAGGTGCACGCGCCGGGCCGACCACCTGGCCGCCACCTCGATCAGGCTCTCGTCGAGGTCGCCGGTCGCCGCCATCGCGAGGCTGCCCGGGTTGACCTGCGCCGCCATGCGCTTGAGCACCGCGCCTATCCGCTCCGCGCCGTCGGCGTTCGCCCTGGCAAGCGCCTCGTAGATCGCATTGATCTCATCTCTGTTGCTGGCTCGCACTGAATGCGGCCCCGCAGCATCGCTGAAATCCAGCGACGCCGATGCCCCGTGCCTGATGGCGAAGCCGGCGAGCGATGCGGCGGCTTTCACCGCCACCTCCAGCGTGGTCTTCTTGCCTTCCCCGAGTTCGGTCCCCGCCCTGGCGTCCAGACAGATCGCCACATCGCGAGCAAACGACTGCTCGAATTCGACTACCGCCAACTTTCCCAGCCTGGCCGTGGACTTCCAGTGTATTCTCTTTTGCTCATCTCCCGGCCGGTATTCGCGAATGGTCGCAAACTCGAACCCCCTCCCGGCGACCGCCGGACGTTCCGTCTCGATCGTTCCGAAGGCATGCCCGCCCCCACGCTGCTGCGCATCGAAGGGCAGGGGGGTGGGATAGACCACCATTTCCGTTCGCTCCGACAGCGATTTCTGCGCCTGGAACAGGCCGACCGGGTCGCTGGTTTGCACGCTCGCCGGGCCGACCGCGAACACGCCTCTCTTTTCGGCGCGCGCCTGGTAGGCGAATTCCAACCGCTTTCCCGGCCAGGCAGCCGGAATCGCAAACGATAGATAGGAATCGCTGGCAAACCACTCGGGGAGCGCGTCCGAAACGCGCAAGAAAAACTTCGGCATCCTGCCTCCGTTGCGCACCCGCAGCGAGACCGTGAAATCGCTGCCCTCGAACACGCGCTGGGGCGCCTTGCGCCGACACTCCAGGCCCCTCAACCCCAACCGGCAGGCGGCATACGCCACGATGGGCAGAGCGACCGTCACCCCAGCCATGAACTGGAGATTGGGCACATTCCTGAAGACTGCCGCCGCGAGCATGAACGCCGTGGCGGCGATCATGAATACCTGTTGAACCGGCATACTCGTTGCCGCCGTTCAGATTTTACCCATTCAGCCTGTGGATGGCAACCGCCCCAGTTGCGGGCGCGTTCCCCGGCCGCCCGTCATATTCCCGCGCTGGCGAGGCCCCTGTCCTTTGTCAAGGCGTTTCATATTGACCTCTGCATAGGGGAGCCGCGCGCCGGGTATCGTCGCAGGCGGGCGAGGGCCACCAGCATTTGCTGTTTGCGAGTCGTCGCCTTGCCGTCAAGTTGAGCATCGCGCGCCGCCCTCAACGCCGCTCCCAGTGCCGCTCCCTCTGCAAACCCGAGGCGCAACAGGTCATCGCCGGTGATTTTGGGTTTCACCGAGCGCCAGCGCTTCAGGTATTGCACCATCTGCTCGCGAATCCGCTGGCTGCGTGCCGCAGAAGCCAGGGCAATTACCACCTGGAGCGGCAAGGCATCGAGCACGCGAACGACCGCAGAAGGCCTGGCCCTTGTCAACCGCCTTGCAAGCGAGCGCCGGGCCTTGCTCATCACCTTCACAGCATCGAGCGCACTTCCCGACAGGCCAAGGCACCTTGCGGCTTCGATTGGCTGCGCCGAGAACGCCAGCACGCACAACAGCAGTATCTCGCGCCGGTCGCGCTCGGGAACCAGGCGTCCATACTCACGCGCTCGCGCCAGGGCATCGGAAAGCCTTCTCCCGCTCGAAAGCCCTGGCAGGATCGCGTCTGTCAGCCGAATCCGCTTCCCCAACGACAGAGCGGCGGCGGGATCGGGTTCCTTGAGCAGCAGGAATATCTCCTGCCTTATGCGATCTGCGCTCACGCGCCTTACTATCCCGGAACGGATTGCTGCACTGGCGAGCCTTCGCGTGGCGGCATCGAATGAGAAGCCGAGCCTGGCGGCGAGGCGAATGCCGCGAAGGATTCGCGTGGGGTCATCGGTAAGACTGCGCTCGTGCAGGACGCGCAGGATTCCCGCGCGCACATCCCGGCAGCCGCCGCATGGATCGAGGGCCCGGCCGCGATCGGGGCCTGCGAGGCACACGGCCATCGCGTTGACCGAGAAATCCCGCCTCATCAGGTCTTCCGCGGCGCAGGCAGGGAACACCTGCGGCAGCGCCCCGGGCCGAGCGTAGGTCTCGCGCCGCGCCCTGGAAATGTCAATCGGCTCGCCCTCGATGAATATGCAGGCTGTGAGGAATCGCGGCTCATAGCGCCAGTCCGCACGCAGCAGCCCGGCCATTGCACGAGCAAACTGCTCCGGGTCTCCTTCGATCATCAGGTCCAGGTCTGTCGGCCGCTTGCCAAGAAGGATGTCGCGCACTGTCCCGCCCACCAGATACAGCGAGACCCCCTGGTCGCGCGCCACGCGCCGCGCGGCTCTCACCGCACGTCTGTGCAAGTCCCCTAACCGCGCTATGCAGTCGAACTGCCGCCTTCTCATCCGCCTGCCTTTGTAGGGGAGCCCCTCTGCGTGCCCTGAGCATGCCGAAGGGCGGGCTCCCCGTCTGGGCGGCCACAGGGGGCCGCCCCTACAGTATGCAATACATCGCACGAAAGCGCTAGTCGAAAGGTATCAGCGGGGCCTGCACTTTCCAGATGCACGCGACCAGAGTCCACGCCACCGCCATCATCAATTCGCCGAAGATCAGCCCCAGGAAGAAGGGCCGTGCCTTCACGAACAGGCGCATCCCTCCGTAACGGACTGTCAGGCTCTTGAGCGCCCATGCTACCAGCATCGGGAACCAGAAGACAACTACCCCCCACGTCGTTGACATCGCGCATCCAAGCGGGTGCAGCGGCCACCAGTGAAAGCGCATCCGCAAGATGCTCAGCAACACTGTTACCAGAACCCCGACCATGAAGAAGGTCGGCCCTTTCCAGACGAATGAGTTCTGGCCCTGCATCAAGGGCTCATGCTCCCGGAGAAACTGCGTGGGGGCCCAGTACTACATGTAGTCATACATCGTTACTGCCCCGCGATGGTACGGCAGCCACATCTGGATCAGGCCGCCGATCAGAGTGGCGCCGAGCAATCCCGCGGCGAACGCCCACAGCAGGCTGCGCCTGCTCACCCCCAGGGAGTCCGCAGCCTTCTGCCCATCGAGAAATCCGGTGACGGTGATTCCCCTCAGGTCGCGCGTCAGCATTCCCTGCGTCCAACTCAGCGCCGTCAGAGTCGAAGGGCCGACCGCCGCCTTGTTCGCTGCCAGGCCGTAAATGTCGAGCGGTGTGAAACACCCCTCCGTCATCAGAAGGCCCGCCTCAGCGGTGGCGCGCGCCATGATGACCGCCTGCACGAGCACATAGACGAGGATCTCGAACGCCGCGAATGACAGCGAGAAGCCCGCTGTCGTTGCCCAGGCGACCGCCGCCATTACGCTGACCGCGAAACCGCCCAGGGCCACGCGGTAGGGCAGCAGTTCCTCGCCCGCTCTCTCGCGCCGCCGAAGCGCCTCTTTCACCCCGGGCCACGCCAGCCACAGCAGATACCCCGCCAGCACGAAGAATGCCCCCGATGTCTGATAGGCCAGGTAATCGTTGGCGGTCGCATGCACGGCGCGCTGCGGCTGCGCCCCGAACATCAACGCAATCACATCCTCCAGTTTGCCCAGCAGGTAGAAGGACCAGAAACTGAGCGTGATCTCCGCGGGCAAGAGGTAGAAGAACCCTATGCCCGCAAATGAGAAATTGGCCACGAAATAGGACATCGCGTTCCACGGCGGGGCCTTGAAATACTGGTTCAGAAGGACTTTCAGGCTGATGTTCGGAAGCGACGGATAGATATTGGCAAAGCCGTTGATGCTGTGGATGATCGCCGGTATCGCGAACCCGATCCACATCAGTTTGTGGCGGAAGAAAAGCCCGCCCTCGCTTCCCGCCCTCACCATCTCGACCGGCAACTGCGCGAGCGGAAAGGTCAGTTTCTCGTTGTCCGCCCACTGTCGGCGCAGGATGGTTGACAGGCACAGAAACGCGAACCAGATGCTCACGACCAGGATAGCCGAGCACGCCAGCGGCCTCAGCCAGAGGTGCCACGGGATTGACTTCCCTTCAGGCAAGCCCTCGTAGAACCACCTGGCAACGTCCTGCTTGGGTGGGCCGGAGGTATCCCAGGGCACCAGCCAGGGCTTGATATACGGGAAGTACACGTGCTGCCATTGGTTCGTTTCGTTGGCATGATAGTTGCCAGCCACCTGCAGCGGCAGCCAGCGCTCCATCAGCCCGCGCGAGGAGACCATGCCGCCCAGCAGCAGCATGCAGTAAACGGCGAGCAGTTCACTGCCTGACAGCGCCCATCGCTTGCGCAGGCGCCGCACCAACTGGTTGCCTGCGATGATGAGGAAGAACATCCCCAGCGCGGCGGCGGGCAACTGGTGCAGGCCGATCTGGATGGAATTGGCAACCAGTTCAGCCCACGAGATCAGGAAAGAAACGGCCGCGATACCGATAAGGCCCAAGATCAGCGCGCGCGGCGTCATCGTTGGGCTCCGATAACTGGCTGGTCAATTCCATCAGCCCGCGCCATGTTCCTGTGCGCGGCGCCGATCCGCCCCTGCCTCTACGAGGCGGCGCCGGCAAGTGCTAGGGCGGCGCGCAGCCGCAAAATCACACGCTCGCGGCCAAGCACCTCCAGCGTCTCGAAGAGGCCCGGGCCTTCCGTGCGCCCCGTAACAGCCACGCGCAGAGGGTGAATCAGATCCGCGGCCTTTCGGTTCGTCTCTTCCGCCAGGCCGCGCACTTCTCTCTCGATGGCCCCCCTGTCGAACGAATTCAGAGCGCCGAATCGCTCGACCAGCATTCGCAGCAGTTCAGGCACGTAGTCGCGCCGCAACCACTTGCTCACTGCGCCCTCGTCGTGCTCGACACTTTCGCCAAAAAAGAAAGAGGCAAGTTGAGGCGCATCCGAAAGGCGCTTCATCCTCTCCTGTTCCAGGGCCAGCACCCCGCCCGCGTATTCCCGCTCCTCCTGCGCGGCCTGCTCTGAAACGAGGCCTGCGCGCTGCAGGAAGGGCAGGGCCATTTCGCTCAGGCGCTCGCGGCTCAACGCCCGGATATAGGTGCCGTTCATCCAATCGAGTTTCTCGAGATCGAAACTGGCAGGCGCCGGATTTACGGCGGACAGATCGAAGCGCTGGATCATTTCCTCGCGCGTCAGGACTTCCTGGTCGCCGCCCGGCGACCATCCCAGCAGGGCCACATAGTTCGTGAGCGCGTCCGCGAGATAGCCCTGGTCGCGGTATTCCGACAGCGACGCCGCGCCGTGGCGCTTGGATAGTTTGGCGCGGTCCTTGCCGAGGATCAGCGGCAGGTGCGCGAACGTGGGAGGCTTCCAGCCGAAAGCCTGGTAGAGCAAGAGATGCCTCGGCGTAGAGGAAATCCATTCCTCGCCGCGCAGCACGTGGGTTACATTCATCAGGTGGTCGTCAACAACGCTTGCCAGGTGATAGGTGGGGAAGCCGTCCGACTTGATGATTACCATGTCATCCAGTATGCTGTTGTCGAATCGGATGCGGCCCCTAATCTGGTCATCGAACTCGGTGCTCCCCTCGAGCGGAGTTGCGAAGCGAATCACCGACGGTGCACCCGATGCTGCGAAGGCGTCGCGCTGCTGCTTGCTCAGCCCGCGGCAGAAGCGGTCGTAACCCGATGGCTGCTTGCGCAGTTGCTGCGCGCGCCGCATCTCATCCAGCCGCTCCGGCGTGCAGTAGCAGCGATATGCCTTTCCCTCGTCCAATAGGCGCTGTGCATGTTCCTGGTAAGTTTCCACGCGCTCCGACTGAAGGATCGGCCCCTCGTCCCACGGCAGCCCCAGCCAGCGAAGTCCCTCCAGGTAATCCTGTATGAACTCCGTCTTGCAGCGCGCGCGGTCTGTGTCCTCGATGCGCAGGATGAAGCGCCCGGAACGGCGGCGCGCGAACAGCCAATTGAAAAGCGCTGTTCGCGCCGAGCCGACGTGCATCAGGCCCGTGGGGGACGGCGCGAAGCGGACGATTACCGACATCTGCTCTGGCTCGCGCTAGCAGCGTCTAGCGCCTGGCGAATTTGCGCTTGGCCTTCTTGACGCCCTGGTCCAGCCGGCGCTCATCGAAGGCCCAGGTGTCGCTGCCCGCGGGGCGGCTGTAGAAGCAGTGGTAGCAACTCAGGTTGCTGGCCACGACGCGCCGGGTGGTGCGGCGCACCACGCTGGCCTCCGCCCACAGCCGGATGAAGCGCAGCCCCCTGGGGTGCTGCTGAAGCACGCGGCACATGATATCGAACACCGACCAGGGCGTGCTCTCCGCCTCGCTGCGCAGCGATTCCAGGTACTGGATGCGCTCGGGCTCGATCGCCAGCAGCGCGTCGGTGCGGTCGGACGGCGAGATGTGACACTCGTCATCCTGCTCCCCCTGCCTGAGCACGACTACGCTGCCGGGCAGGACGCCCGCGCTCTTATACCAGTCCTCCAGCCCATAGACCAGCGTGGTGAACAGGTTGATCCACGCGAAAAACGGCTCGCCCTCCTCGAGGATCATGCGCGCGTATATCAACTGGCTCTCTTCAGGGAAAAAGTTGCGGTCAATCTCCCTGATCTTGAGCGTGCTCGTTCGCCAGTGGCTGCAGTGCACCGGGCAGCGAATCTCGGTGATGCGGGCATGGGGCTTGGCGGCCTCGATGGCCTCGATTTCATCCTCTTCGCCGAAGTCCTCGTAGCGCGGGTCGTGCACCAGGTCGGCAAGCCCCGGCTCCAGGCCGGCGTCCTCGAGTTCCCAGTCGGCCTCGGCGTCCGCAAGCCTGGCCGGGTCAACGGTGGAAGTGAACAGGCTTTCGGGGATCTCTTCAACGTCGCCCGGAACGTGAGAGGGCAGAGCCCACGTCTGCTTTCCCACCCGCCTCACGCTCGCATCCTGGCCCAGGCCCTCGTTGATCGCCTGCACCGCAAGCGCGAAACTGCGCGACGCGAGGCTGAGTTCGAAGATTGACCCGGCGATCATGGAGGCGGTAACGGGACGGCCCTCTTGCTCCAGGAGCGAGCGGATCTCGTTGCGGTCGCTGTCTGTGAGGGCGAGAGCCTCGACCTCGAGGGCTTCCTCCAGTTCGGCCTCTTCCTTGTCCGCCTGTCGCGAGAGGCGCTGCAGAGCGTGCGCGAGTTCCTCTTTCTGAGAAGCCGGAAGCCACAGGCCCCCCGACAGAAGCACAAGGTCGTCGTCGCCCTCCAGGGCCTCGAATATCTTGGCCGGGTCTGCCCTGCGTCCCTTGATCCGCCAGACGGCGGCGCTGAGCAGGCGGTTGGACAAGGCTTCGCCTGCGCTGCGCAACAGGTGCAGGGCGAGCCGCCCTTCCGGCTGGTCGGGCGAGGCCGAACTGCGCGACAGCCTGTCGAGCAGTTCCAGCGTCTCTTCATCGGCCATGAAGAAGTTGCGCAGCATGAACTCCTCTTCGTCCTGGGCCTCCGTGTCCAGCAGCCACTCGGAAAGCCCGGCCCGTCCATCGGAGGTCGTGAAGTAGCGCTTTCGGGGTCCGATCAGCCTGGGGATCAGGCGCTGGTATTCATCGGGCGACAGCGGGCTGTTCTGCGAGAGCGCCATCTCGTTGCACAGCAGCGACAGAGGCATCGGCCTGCCGTAGGCGCGCAGCGATTGCTCGATTGCGCCCTCCAGCGGGCGGTCGCCAAAGTGGCGCACGGCTATGTTCCACCGGCGATCTTCCTGGGCGAAGCGCGGGCTGTTGGTCATCGCGCGCCGCACGAGTTTGGGGCTCACCTCGACATCCTCGATTGCCTCCGCCACTTCGGAAGCCTTCGCCGCGTGGCCGCGGTTGAGGATCGCCTCGAACATCAGGTCGTCGAGGTAGTGCAGCGCGAGGTCGTCCAGTTGCCGCTTCGGTTTGGGCCTGGCGGCGCGCACCTTGGCCTCGGTTCTTCTGCGGGAGCGAGCAGTCAACGCAATAATACCTCCGTCTCTTGAGCCTGGTCAGTCTAGCGCAACGCCAGCGCCGCCGTCAAGCGCGGGTTCCTTCTGTAGGGCGGGCGCGCCTGCGCCCGCCGCTTGCCATCACCCGCCGGGTTCCCCGGCACTGCACCCCCGCCTACATCGCCTCGGTTCGCTGGGTTACTCCCGGCAGGCCGATTTTCTTGGCCAGGTCGTCAACCAGCGTGTAGAGGGTCGGTATGAACACCAGGGTGAGAAGCGTGGAAACGATCAGGCCGCCAATCACGGCGATCGCCATCGGAGCCCTGAACTCGGCACCGCGGCCAAGGGCCAGGGCGGTGGGCAACATGCCGAAGATCATGGCGAGCGTCGTCATAAGGATCGGCCGCAGCCTCGTGGGCCCCGCTTCCAGCACCGCGGCATTGCGTTCGTATCCCCTTGTTCGCAGCGTGTTGGTGTAGTCAACGAGCAGGATGGCATTCTTGCCCACCAGGCCGACGAGCATGATGAAGCCCACCATGCTGACGATGCTCAGCGACTTGCCGGTCAGAATGAGCGCCAGGAATGCTCCGATCAGGGCCATGGGGAGCGAGAACATGATGACGAATGGGCTCAGAAGCGATTCGAAAAGGGCGGCCATCAGGATGAAGACGAGGGCGACCGCGAGGAAGAGCGCAGATGTCAGGTAGCCGAAGGACTCCTCGCGCATCTCCTCCTCGCCGCCCCAGCGCCTGGTCACCGCGCCCAGGTTGACGTCAGCGGTTGCCTTGTCAATCTCCCCGCGCACGTTGCCAACAAAGTAACCCGTCTTCACGTCGCCCGTTACGGCCACCATGCGCTGGCGGTTCTTGCGATCAATCTTCGTGGGGCCGGTTCCAGGGTTCAGGACGGCGACATCTCGCAGGCGCACGGGACCGGCAGGCGTGGTCGCGACGATCACGTCGGCGATGTCGTCAAGGGTGCGTCGGTCTTGCTCGCGCAGGCGGATGCGGATGTCGTATTCCTTGCCGCCCTCGCGCAGTTTGGTGTCGGTGCTGCCTTCCAGGCTGGTGCGCAGGGCGGAGGCAATCTGCGCGGCCGTTACGCCATAGGTTGCAGCGCGAATGCGGTCAACGCGCGCCTGGATCTCCGGCTTGCCCACCCGCCACGAGATGTCAACATCGCTGGTCCCCGGAACCTTGCCCATGCGCTGCTTGACCTGCTCCGCCACGCGCAGCAACTCGGCAGTGTCATCGGCGACCAGTTCCAACTCGAGCGGTTGCTGCGCGCCGCCGCCCCCCATGTCGCCCACCACGGTCTTGACGTTGGCCCCCGGAATATCGCGGCCAATGCGGTCAATCGCCTCCATTATCTGCCAGATGGTGCGCTTGCGCTCCGTCTTGTCAACCAGCACGACACTCAGGTCAGCATAGTTGGAGCCTCGCCCCCCGCCTCCCAGCAGCCCTGCAGAAGAGGAGCCGGCAGTCGCGAACACATACTTCGTCTCAGGAAATCGCTTCGCATCCAGAAGCCCCTCCTCCAACTGGTCGGCAACGCGGTCGGTGGCGGCAAGTGAGGTGCCCGCCGGCATTTCCACCTCTACGCTGAACTGTCCCCGGTCAACGCGCGGCATGAATTCGAAGCCCAGAGGCGACTTGTAGAGAGCGCCGAAAAGGATCGCCAGGCCGCCCACCAGCGCCACCGCACGCTTTCCGCTTGGACTGCAGAGCGCAATGCCGATCAAGGTCAAGACGGCGATGATGCCGGAAAGGACCCAGCCCGGCATGCCTTTGGTCGCCGGCAGCATAGCGCCCAGCAGGGCTGCCGGCCCGATCAGCATCACTGCCAAGCGATTCTCCAGCGCCCAGGCAAGCGTCTGGCGGTAGCGCCGGTCCAGATAAGAGTAGAACTCGTCGAGGCGGCCATAGAGCCGCGCCAGCCTGCCTGGGTTGCCGGTTGCCGTCCCCGCCGAGGCCGGCTTGGGCTGTCCTCCCTGCGGCGCCACATCTTCGCGCTTCGCCCAGCGCGAGGCCAACATCGGCGTCAGGGTGAAGGAAACAAACAATGAGAACAGCGTCGCGCACGCTACCGTGATGCCAAACTGCCGGAAGAACTGGCCGACGATTCCGCCCATGAAAGCGATGGGCACGAAGACGACCACATCCACCATGGTGATCGTGATTGCAGCCAGGCCGATCTCTGTTCTTCCGTTGAACGCCGCATCGCGCGGCTCCTCCCCCAGGCTCAGGTGGCGGTAGATGTTCTCCAGCACGACGATCGAGTCGTCCACCAGGATTCCCACCGAAAGCGACATCGCCAGCAGAACCATCATGTTGAGAGTGAAGCCGGCAGCGTGAACGGGCACGAAAGTCGCCATCAGCGAGGTCGGAATCGCGAGCGCCACGATGAAAGTGCCCCGGACCGTGTGCAGGAAGAGGAACACAACTGCGATCGCCAGCAGCGCCCCCAGCAGCAGGCTGTTGCGCACCTCCGCCAGCGTTTCCTTGACGAACTCAGACTGATCCATCCCGACGGTGATCTCGATGTCCGACGGCAGGATCGGGTTCTTCGGCAATCTGCTGCCGGACAGGCGCTGCAAGAAGCCCCGCTCCACGAATTCCTTCCCCGTCAGCAACTCCAGTTCGCGGCGCACCCCGTCCACCACCTGAACCGTGTTTGCGCCGGACTGCTTCTGCACCGTCAGCGCCACGCTGGGCTTGCCGTTCAACCGCGCGAGCACGTCCTTCTCAGCCACGGAGTCGCTGATCCTGGCAATGTCCGCCAGCCGTATGGTTGCCCCCGTGGGTGTGGGGATCCTCACCTGCTCGATCTCGCGCGCGCTGGCGAACTGGCCCATCGCGCGCACGGAGAACTCGCGCGCCGGCTCCTTGATGGTGCCCGCGGGGATGTTCAGGTTCTCGGCGACCAGGAGTTGGTTCAGTTGCTGGATCGAGAGCCCGTAGGCGTCCAGCCTGCCCTTGTCAACTGCTACCTGTATCTCCCTGATGTCTCCGCCTGCCACCCCCACTGCCGCCACCCCGGGCAGTTGCCCCAGACGGTACTTGAGCACGTCGTCCGCGATCTTGCGCAACTGCACCGGCGGCCTGCGGCTCGACATCGCGATCGAGACCACCGGTATCGCGGACACCTCGAATTTCCGCACCACCGGCTCCTCGACATCCCGGGGCAGGCTTCGGCGCGTCGCCGCCACCCGCTCGCGCACGTCGGAGGCCGCAACGTCTGAATCGGTGCCCACGTAGAACTCCAGGCCCACCACGGAAATGCCTTCAGAGGAACTCGACTGCACGCTCTTGACGTCGCTAATCCCGCTGACCGCATCCTCGATCGGCTTGGTGATCGTGTCTTCGACTTCCTCGGGGCCGGCCCCCGGATAGACCGTGACGACGGTGACAAACGGGAATGATATGTCGGGATAGAGGTCAACCGGCATACGCTGCAGCGACTGGTAGCCCAATAGCACCAGGGCCACCACGAACATGCTGATGGCTACCGGACGAAGTATGCTGACGCGCGTAAGCCACATGGCCTTCTAGCCCTCCGCCCGCCTGCCGGAGGGCTTGCTCGCTTTCCCGGATAGGCGCACATGGTCGCCATCGCTGAGCGTCTGCTGGCCGACCACCACCACCTGATCGCCCGCGCTGACCCCCTTCTCGATCTCTGTGACATCCGAGTTGACCACGCCTAAGTCGACCTCGTGCCGATGGGCAACGCCATTCTCCACGACGAATACGGCGGGCGTGCTCCCTGCGGTCATCACTGCCTCGCTCGGAACGACCACCGCATTGGGGTGCCGGGCGACCACCGCCTCGCCGCGCGAGAACATGCCGGGCCGCAGAAGCCCGCTCGGATTGTCAACCTGTATTCTGACCATGAAATCTCTCGTGCCCGGAGTTGCCACGGGGACGACTTTCTCAATCCGCCCCTCGAACCTCCGCCTCGGCAGCCCATCAACGCTCACGATCACGCGGTCTCTAGGGCTGAGCCCTGCGACCTGCAATTCGGACGCCGACGCCTCGAAGTATAGGCTCCGCAGGTCAGCGATCATCATCAATGGGAAGCCGCCCGCCACCTCGCCTGGCTCGGCCTTGCGCGCATATACCACGCCGTCTATCGGGCTTGTGATCGAGGTCTTATTCAATTGCTGCTGGGCATAGTCCAGGGTGGCGCGGGCCTGGCCCACTGCAGCCAATGCCGTCTTCACCTCGGCGCGGCGCATCTCCACCTGCGCCTGCCCGGCCTTGGCCAGGCGCAGCGCCTCCTCCGCCTGGCGAACCTGGCTGCGAGCGACCTCCACCTCCTCCGTGCGCGGCCCCTCTTTGACCAGGCTCAACTGCTGTTTCGCGCTGTCGAGGGTAGCGGCTGCCACCTGAAGCGCCGTGCGCGTCGCGTCAACCTGCTGTTCCGCGACAGCGCCCTGCTTGAACAGCGATTCCGCGCGCGCCAGGTCCTTCTCGGCCTTGTCATAGCCTGCCTGCGCCTGGCGCACAGCGGCCTCGGCCACCAGGCGTTCCTGCGGGCGCGCTCCGGTCTCCAACATGCGCAGCCTGTCGCGAGCAGCCGACAGCCCGGCCTGCGCCTGCTGGATGCCTGTCGAGGTCTGCGTCTGCTGGAGCCTCACACCCGTCTGCGCCTGGTTTGCCATTGCCGTGGCCGAGGCCAGCGCCGCCTGGGCCTGCTGCACTCGGCTTGTGGCATCCTTGGTGTCCAGTTGAATCACCACCTGGCCCGCGCGCACCCGGTCGCCCTCGCGCGCCGCCACCCGCGAGATGATGGCGTTCACCTCCGAGACAAGCGTAACGTCCTTGTAAGCGCGAATGGTCCCCGTAAGGGAGATCGTTTGCTCCATGTCGCGCGTGGTCGCGGCGGCCGTCTCAACAAGCGTCCCCGTCTGCTCGACCTTCTTCTGTTCCGGGGCCCTGCGGCATCCACCGGTCATCAGGGCGAGCGCCATCATGCAGGCGGCTGCCAGGACAATCGTGTTTCTTCTCATCGTCTTGTCATCCCTCGGGCGTGCACAAACCAGCGAGCGCAAACAGCGCCCATGCAGTTTATCACTTTTTCCCGCTCCGGCAAACAGGGGCCGCGAGAGAAGACCCCTGCCGGAAATCCGCCGCAATCAGATCTTGATGTCCGCCACGGCAGAGACGCCCACGCCAGGCACGCGCAGGCGCTCCGCCTCCCCGGCCGGAGGCTTCTTCGTGCTGATGGGGACGAGGACCTTGGCCCTGCCGGTGCCGATGCGGCCCTCCAGTTGAACCACCGCCTGAACCGCCTTGACCTTGTCCGGCACTCCCACGACCTGCGCCGCGCCGATGTATCCGCCAGCGCCCAGCGAGATTATGGGGACGACCCTGGTGGCGCCCTTCACCTCCGACTGGCGCTGCTTGAGCAGTTTGTTTATCTCTCGGTCAATGGGCCCACTGTATTTCTTCACCGCCCAGCCGACGCCGAAGATCTTGATCACCTCGCCCAGGTCCAGCGCGACTGCGGCGGAGCACAGCATCGCGGCGAGCGCGGCCATCAGTATTACTTTGCGACTGAGTCTTTTCATCGCCATCGCTCCTAGAACTTCACGATGCCCACTTCGCCCAGGGCCCACACGCTGCATCCCTGCACCCGGTGAAGTTTGTCGGTGCGCACTGAAGAAACCGGGACGTAAACCCGGATGCGGAACACGCGCTTGAACTCCAGTGCCAGTTGCACCGCCGCCTTCACCTTTTCGACCTGCGCTTTCGGGCCTACAACCTGGGCGACGCCGATGTGAATGCCCGGATTCCCCACGCTCACGATGGGGACCACCTTCCTTCCGCTCTCCTCCCACGACACGGCTGGTGCTGCGGTGGTTGCTGGGGTCGCCGAGTTGGCTGTCCAGGCCGCGCATGCCAGCAGAAAACAACTCGCGGCTAGCAGCGCGACAGACAGGGGGCTGAAGACTCTTCTCATGCCAATATCTCCTCCTTTGCGTTAGATGAACGAACAGGCTGATTTGTTCCCGTGCGGGATGGTTGCGCTCTTCAACGTCGTTATCGTGGTGCGAAGCCCTCCGGACCGCGGCATTAGCCGAGTATCACGCTGCGCACCAGGTGCGGCGGGGAGTCCGGGTCGAGCCCCCGGCTTGCCGCCGCTCGCAGCGCCAGCAGATGAGCCGGCGGAAGGTAGAGCACCTGCCGCATGTGACAGGGCAGCCCGCTTTTCTGTTCGACGATGAACTCGGTTACCTGGTTCAGTTCCGGGGTGGCTTCCTCGCAGATTGCCAGGACGCGCGCCCCAAGCCCGGCCAGGTGCCGCAGCACGTCAACCTCCAGTTCGAAAGCAGCGCCGGACAGCATTGCCACAACCATCATGTGCGGCCCGCACTGGGCCATCGGCCCGTGTCGGAACTCCAGCGTGGGGAACGCCTCGCTCATAACGAGGGCCATCTCCTGCATCTTCAGGCGCGCTTCGTTCGCCACTCCCCAAAGAGGGCCCGATCCCAGGAACGCGCACTGGCGTATCATATTGGCATCCCATGCGCGCTGGCAGACTTCCTCTGCTCGCTGCAGCACATCCCGGCCCTTTTCCGGCAGTCTGCGCACAAGCGCAGTATCCGGCGAGGGACTGCCGGCCAGCATATCGGCAGCGAGCAGCGCGGCGACGATCATGCCGCTGACTGACTTTGTGGTGATGACGCTCTGTTCGTTCAGGGGTTCGAGGATCAGCGATGCGGGCGCTGCGCGCGCGAGGGCGCTTTTCGGGTCGCAAGTTACCGCAATGCCCCTTGCGCCCTGCGCGACCGCTTGCCGCAGCGCCATGACCGTCTCCGATGTCTCGCCCGAACGGGACATGGCCACCACCGTGCGGCCGCGCCAGGGGCGAGACGGATCTGAGTAGAGATAGGCTTCCGACGAGGTCTCCGCTCGCGCCTGGATGCCGCACGCGCGGAAAGCAGCAGCGCAGGCGAGCCCCACGTTATACGCTGATCCGCATCCGCAGAACACGAACTCGCCGGCCTGCACGCTGTCCTTCAGCGCCTCGATGCGGGCGGGAGCATGGTCGAGCACCCATTCCCACGCCTCAGGCTGCTGCCAGATTTCCCGCTCCGTTACGCCGGCCATCAGGCGCTGCTCACGTGCCGCTCCGTGCCCAGGCTCGCGGAGCGCACCGGGCCCTTTTGCCTCGCTGGCTTTTCCAGGCGGATCGGGACCGGCGAGGCGCAGTGCTTGATCCGGATCAAACCGGGCTGTATTCTCACGATCCACACCTTGTCGCCGGACTTCTTCCAGAGCGCTGCCCGGGTGCCCGGCTTCTCCCAGCGCAGTTGCCCCCCTGGGAGCGCCTTGCGATAGAACTCCACGATCTTGCTAACCGAGTGTGTGGTGCGCAGAGTGATCGTCGCGCGCAGTTTCGCCAATTTGCCCTTGCTCGTCTTCACCGTGTAGCACGAGCCGGATTCCGTGCGCGCCCCGGGGTATAGAGGAAGTGCGATGTCGGACGCCGTGGCGCGCGGCGCGAAGACTACCGTTACGACGCCGTCTGCGGTGCGCACCTTGTCCGTGCGCGCCTTCGGCGCGGGCTGCGCGCCCGTCGCGCCGGCGACCAGAACGGCTGCAATGACTGCGATTGTTGGGGTCTTCAAGCGCGGCTCCTGTCGTCTCGTCGGGTCACGAATCTAGTCGAGGAAGTCCTTCAGTTTCCGGCTGCGGCTGGGCTGCTTGAGTTTCCTCAAGGCCTTGGCCTCGATCTGGCGGATGCGTTCGCGCGTTACCTTGAAGTGCTGCCCCACTTCCTCAAGCGTTCTGGCGTAGCCATCATCGAGGCCGAAGCGCAGTTTCAGCACGTCCCGCTCGCGCTCGCTCAACGTATCGAGGACATCCTCCAGTTGCTTGCGCAGCATCAGGTTGCTGGCCGCCTCCGCGGGCGAGATCGCCTCCGGGTCGGGCACAAAGTCCCCCAGGTGGCTGTCCTCCTCCTCTCCGATCGGCGTTTCGAGCGACAGAGGTTCAGGAGCGATGCGGATGATTTCACTGATCTTGGAAACCGACTTCCTTTGCTCCTCTGGAGTTGCGAAGGGGCCCTCCATGTGCTCGGCGATCTCCCCCCACGTCGGCTCGCGCCCCAGTTCCTGCAGCAGTTGCCGCGAAACCTTCGCCAGCCGGTTGATGGTTTCCACCATGTGCACCGGAATGCGGATCGTGCGGCCCTGGTCGGCGATCGCCCGCGTGATCGCCTGCCGAATCCACCAGGTGGCATAAGTGCTGAACTTGAACCGCTTGCGGTAGTCGAACTTCTCCACCGCGCGGATCAGGCCGATGTTCCCCTCCTGGATGAGGTCCAGGAAGGACATGCCCCTCCCGCTGTATTTCTTCGCGATGCTCACCACCAGCCGCAGGTTCGACTCGGTGAGGCGGTCCTTGGCCTGGATTCCCTCGCGCAGCACGTCATCGGCCCACTCCTGCAGTTGCGGAACCTGTGCCGGGGGCACCTTGGCCTGCTGGGCGATCTCGCCCGTGCGCGCAGGGCGGTTGTGGTCGCGCTGGATGCGCTCCCTGGCTACTATGCAGCGCAGCGTCTTCTTGATCGTCGCCGCCGGCTGTCCCAGGATGGCCGCCCCATCGTAGCGCCGCCGGTCGAATTGCCGCTGCGTTTCCTCTTCCGGCTTCGTCTCGCTGCGGAACTGTTCCCACACCTTCCTTATCAGCAGCAGTTCGCGCACCCGCCGCAGGGCGCAAACCTTGAGCACGCGCTGATACAGCGCCTTGCGCTTGCGGAACTCCGCCAGGTGCTGCTGCAGTTCGGCGCGGCTGATGCGCGAGGGCTCCTCCTCCGCGCGCTGGCATTCGCGCTCCAGGCTCGCCTCCCGCACCGCCAGGTCCGCCAGCCGCTGGCTCAGCATCGTCTTCATCTCCGCGTGCACCGCGTCCGGCGCCGGGTCCCCCGGCGCCGTCGCGAACACGCGCCGCTTGAGAACATCTTCCAGGATATCCAGTTCCTCGCGCAGTCTATCGTCGGATGCCTTCTGGATCGCCCTCGGAACCTCGTCCAGTTGCGGTTCCCGACCCAGGGTCTCCATGCTGTAAGCCCACACGCGCGCGAGCCTGCTCAGCAAGGTCGCCCGCTCCAGTTGCTTGGCGAGTTCAGCCTCCTGCCTTTGCGTCAGCAGCGGGACCTTGCCGATGTCTCTCAGGTAAACCCGCACCGAGTCGTCGGGCGAAACAGTTTCCGCCTCGACCTCCGGCGCCGCCACCTCGCTGGGAGCCCTGCGCGCCAGCGGAGGAGTGGGCAGGCGCGTGCGGTCCACCACCTGGATGCCGCGGCTCTCCACTGCCTGCAGCAGCGCGTCTATGCTGTCCGGATCCGCTTCGCTGGGCAGCGCGTCGCTGATCTCGTCGTATGTCAGCACGCCCCCCTTGCGCCGTCCCTGCACAAGCAGGCGCTGCAACTCGGCATCGCTGCCCCTCGCCGGCCGGGCAGACTTGCCCGCCCGTTCCCGACTTGTTTTTTGCTTGGTGCTCATCGCGCTTACGTTCCCGCGCTGCGTCGCCCGAGGCGCTTAGAGAGGCGGGTTTTCTCCCTGACGAGTTGCTCGCCCTCCCCGGAGTGTGCTCTTTCTTCGAGTCGGGCGAAGTACTCGTCCGAGCCTACCTCGACCGGCTTCCCGCAGCCCGAATCGCCAGGGCTCTGCGACCCCGCACGCGCGAACCGGTCGCCCGCCATCCGCATGACTTGCTCGCTCTCCCAATCCTCCAATCGCTCGACCAATGCTTGCAGTTCCCGCTCGGAGGCGGACATCTCGCGCAGGGCGAGTTCCGCGATGCGCTGCGCGCCGGACTCGCGGCACACAGCCCTTACCGCCTCTACTTCAATAGTTACCCCTTTGTCAGCCAGTTCACAGAGGGCCTTGAGAATCTCCACATTCGCCTCGTCGCGAAACAGTTGCGGGCCCATCTTCGGCAGCCATTTTTTCGCGATTTCGTCATTCGACACCAGGGCCCACAACACCTGCTCTTCCGCCAGCAAACGAGTCGCCGCATGGTCGCAGGGCGCAGGTTGCGCCGCCGCGGGCTGCACGGCTTGCCTGCGCGGCGTGCGCCTGCGGTGTAGTTGCTTCCAGATTGCCTCCGCCAGCGCCTCGACGCGCCGGGCGTTCCCGGAAGAGTGCCGCTCGGCCAGCCAGCGCACCCATCGCTGCTGCTCCACGGAATCCGGCAGTTCCGCTATTGCCTTGACTGACTCGCGCAGCAGCGTCTGCCTGGCATCCTCACCGGTTGCACCGTGTTGTTCCTCCAGCAGGTGCAGGCGGCACTCCATCATTGGTATCGCCTTGTCAACAGCCTGCCTGAGCGCCTCCGCCCCATCATCCCTGACCAGGGCGTCGGGGTCCTTTCCGCGCGGCAGCACTATCACCTGGGCCGCGAGCCCGACATTCTCGAACATCGGCGCGCTGCGCAGCGTCGCAGAAAACCCCGCCGAATCCGCATCGAAAGCGACGTGGGCTCGTTCAACGTGCCGCCGCAGAAGACGCGCCTGGTCCGATGTCAGGGCCGTTCCCATCGTCGCCACCGTCTGCTTGAAGCCCGCCTGGTGGCACGCGATGCAGTCGAAATACCCCTCCACAACAATCGCCGCTCCCGCCTGCTGCATCGCCCGCCGCGCGAGGTTCAGGGCGTAAAGCGCCTGCCCCTTGCGAAAAATGGCGGTCTCCGGAGAGTTCATGTATTTCGGCGAGTCGCCGGTCTCGGCCCCCGGAAGCGCGCGCCCGCCGAATCCGGTTATTCCCCCTTCGGCATTGCAGACCGGGAACATTATCCGGCTGCGAAAGCGGTCGTAGTAGCCGGGCCCTTTCTGCTTGGGCAGGCAGAGCCCGCTGGCGGCGATGTCGCCTGCCGAAAAACCCTGCTGGCGCAGGAACGTGAAAAGCTGCTCCCACCCCGGAGGCGCATATCCGATGCCGAAGGCAGAGATCGAATCCTCGCTGATTTTCCTCTGCTCCAGATACGCCCTCGCTGCGGCACTGTCGTTCGAGCGCAGGCGCTTCTTGAAGAACTCGGCCGCCCGCGCATTGATTTCCAGCAGGATGTTGCGCTGCGACCTCTGCGCGGAACTGGTCTCGCGCAGGGTTATCCCTGCCTTCTGGGCCAGCCAGCGTGCGGCCTCGATGAAAGTCAGGTTCTCGGTTTTCTCGACGAAATTGAAAACATCGCCCCCCGCCTTGCAGCCGAAGCAGTACCACAACTGCTTCTGAGGGTCAACGTAGAATGACGGCGTCTTCTCCTCGTGAAATGGGCAAAGCCCCGCCAGGCGCGAGCCGCTGCGCCGCAAAGACGTGTGAGCCGACACGATCTGCACCAGGTCGCTTCTGCGGCGCACTTCCTCGAGGTCGCGGCTTGAACGAGACTCCATTGTGGCCCCCATTGTGTTACCCCCATCTTCGGCGGCAACCTCATCCCTCCTTTCCGCCGCGCCAGGTTTTTGGCCCGATTACGCCCACCGCTCACCCCATCGTAGGAGCCCCTCCTGGAGAGTTTCTCGTATCAGCGCAAGACTGCTCAATAGCCATAGCACGGGCTTCCAGCCCGTGACTCGTGTGGCACCCCGATGCAGTCGGGGTGCCCTGCACAGCAGGCCTGTCCATGATCACGGGCGAGACGCCCGTGCTACGAGAACCCCACTCTGAGCCGTCACGCCCTTTTTCGCGGAAGCCTTGACAGGATGGGGGCCGGTGCTACAATATATGTAGTCGCTGGCCGTGTGAATGCGGACTCGACCGGCGGGGATAGCAACAAGGGGAGGTAAGGAAGATGGGGTGCGCAAAGCAAACCCTCCTGACGCCTCCATTCCAACGGCCACAGCAACAAGAAGATGGATGTGTTCTTGCACCGGCGGCCCAAGACATGAACACAGGCAAACAACAGATGCTCTGGGCTATCGGCCCACAATGGATGCGCTGGCCCGGCGTCGGCACTGACTATCATAGACCTGCGCCCGGAAGGCTCTGTGCAGCAGCCTCGCTTGCGGTGGTGCTCCTCCTGGCCTTGTCTCAACCTCATCAGGCTCACGCGAATGCCTGTCGAGACGTCGCAGAACCCGTCAGCGTATCGGGCGCCGGGGAACCGGCGAACGCTACCTGCTGGTCGCCATCAATCAATGCGGACGGGCGCTTCGTCGCCTTCACCTCCGCGGCCACGAACCTCGTGCCGGGAGAGACCAACGGTTTCCGTGACATATTCGTCCGTGACACGCTGCTGGCAATCACGGAACGCGTGAGCGTGGCCTTCGACGGTGCACAGTCCAATGACGACCCGGGCGGGTCGGCTATCAGCGCAGATGGTCGCTTCGTCGTCTTCTCGTCGGTCGCCACGAATCTTGTCGCCGGCGACACCAACGATATGGCCGACGTTTTCGTGCGCGACCGCCTGCTGCACACCACCGAGCGCGTGAGCATCCCTTCGGACGGCGCCCAGGCCAACGGCGCTTCATCCAATGCCTACATCAGCGCTGACGGCAGGTTCGTCTCCTTCGACTCGAGCGCGACCAACCTGGTGGCTGGCGACACGAACGACGTCACGGACGTGTTCGTCCGCGACAGGGTGACCGGGCTGACTGAGCGCGTCAGCATCTCCAGCGCAGGACAGCAGGCCAACGCGGAGTGTGGCGGGGGTGGCATGAGCGCCGACGGTTCTCGCATAACCTTCAATTCAAGAGCGGACAACCTGGTGCCCGGCGACACAAACGCCGTTCCCGGCGACTACTTCACCGGATGGGACGTTTTCTTGCGCGACCGAGCAACGGGAGAAACGATTCGCGTGAGCGTCGCAAGCGATGGAAGCCAGGCTGACGGGTCCTCCTTCGCCCCCGCTATCTCCGCCGACGGCGAGAACGTTGCGTTCTATTCCCTTGCGTCAAACCTCCTGCCCGGCTTTTGGCAGGGCGGGCTGTTTCTCCACCACCTGCCCACTGGACAGATACTCAGCGTGACGACGGGCACAGTCACCAACTGGGTCATTTCGGGAGATGGCAGATACGTAGCCTTCCAGGCGTATGTGTGGGGGCCGCCTATGGACGGCGCAAGTACGGCTGTTCTCGCCGTCGTGCATGATATGACGACCGGGCAGCGCGTGGACATCATCTGCGGAGATTCTTGGGCGCCCTCCCTCTCCCTGGACGGGCGCTATGTGGCCTTCGTGCAGTCTTGGTCTGGGGATCACGCCCAAGTCTCCGTTCTTGACCGCGCGGCGGACGGCGTGCCGCCCGAGACCGAAATAGCAGAACCCTGCAGTCAAGTGATATGCGTCAACCATGCCGACATATCCTGGACGGGCAGCGATGATCGGCCGGGGCCGGTGGCGTTTGCGTGGAGGCTCGATTCGGGCCAGTGGAGTGCGTGGACGACGGATACGAGCACGACATTGACGGGGTTGAGCGATGGGGCGCATGTTTTCGAGGTGAAGGCCAGGGATTTGAGCGGCAATGAAGACCCCACGCCTGCGCGCTGCGAGTTCGCGGTTGATACAAGCCCGCCCGTTGTTTCCATCACATCTCTCGCCAATGGCGCAACCGTCCGCGGCACGGTGACCATCACCGCAACCGTGATGGGCGCGGCTTCTCCTGAAGCCGCGCATGCGCGGGCTCAGGAGAGCCCGCGCCCCTTGGCGGCGTTACAGGCCGGCGTTGAACGCGTCGAGTTCTACGTGAACGGCGAATTGTTGTGCACCGACACCGCGGCCCCCTACACCTGCACGTGGGACACGATGCAGGATGGTAGGGGCACGGCACGCCGTGCCCCTACGGGTGGGCAGCCACGGGGGGCTGCCCCTACGAATGGGCCTGCCGAAATCTGCGTGAAGGCTTTCGATAAGTGCGGCAGGTCAACGCAGCAGTGCATCACGGTAACGGTGCGCAATCAGACATTCGAGGATGTGCCGCCTGAACATCCCGCCTGGCTTGCGATCGAAAGCATCGCTGCTAGCGGGATAACAAGCGGTTGCCTGTCCGCACAGCATACAGGAGGACTGCCCCTATTCTGCCCTTATGCCAACATCACCAGGGCGCAACTGGCTGCATTCATCTGCAGGGCGGCAGACAAGCAACCGCTGAATCGGGACGTGCCCACGTTTGCCGATGTTCCCAAGACCCACTGGGCATACGGCTACATCGAGCGGTTCTGCGACGCGGCGTCATGGGGCGGCAGCGCCCCTGGCACCTGGTGCGCCATCTTCCCGCAAAGAAAGTTCTGCCCGGGCGCTTCGGTAACGCGCGAGCAGATTGCCTGGATTCTCTGCACCGCAGCAGGGAACTCGCCGATGCCCTCATGCTCCGGCCTGTTCGCCGACGTGCCCGCGTCCAACCCGTTCTGCCGCTGGATCGAGCGCCTCGCCGACGCAACTTCCTGGCCCGGCAGCGCCCCCGTTACCAGCGGCTGCATCTGTCCCTCGACTTCGCTCCCTTCGGCTTCGCTCAGGGCAGGCGGGGCAAGCCCCTCCGGTTATCCGCCCGCCGCGAAATGCTACTGCCCCAAATCCCCCGTCACCCGCGCCCAGATGGCGGTGTTCTTGGTGAAGGCGTTCGGGATACCTCTCTGACGCGCTGCCACCCTTCGCTCGCCCCACAAGCCTGCCCCGGCCTCAGCGCAGCCGGCGGCGGAACCAGGCGTCCGCGAGTTCCTGGCCCGCGGCGGTGATGCGGTGGCCGCGCGCGTGCACAAAATGCCGGATCCGCCCCGATGCGCCCAGGATGCGCCACACTTGCGCCGCGATCTTCATTGATTCATCGCATGCCCAGGATTCGGGGAATATCGAGTCATTCAAACCAGTAATCACGAGCAGCGATCGCGGCGCGATGAGCGCGAATACGTGCTCGAAATCGAACGGATAACGCCCCTTTTCGATGTATGGTCGCAGCCGCGCCATGTGGCAGAACCATGATGTTCTGGCCCAGCGAATCGGGCTCTTATCGGCGCGAAAAGGCGCAAAACCGCAACTGGCAACGCAGGCCCTCACCCGCCCCTCAAGAGCAGCGAGAAAGAATGCGTTATACGCGCCCAAAGAGCTCCCGATCGCGCCCAATCGCGCGGGATCAACGCACTCAATCGTGCACAAGTAGTCCAAAGCCCGCATGTGATCCCAGGCCATCTTGCCCATTGCGCTCCATTCGGGGTGCGCGCGGTCGAAAGGCGCGGTTTCGTATGGTTTCCAGCCTGGATAGACCCTTTCTCCAGCGGTTATCGAGTCGGGAGCAAGGGTTACGTAGCCCCGCTTGGCGTAGTGGAGTGCGAAGGCCAGGCTCCTTTTTCCGCTGATTCCCGCAGGCTCGTCCTTGCCCTGGGCGACCGTCTGGTGGGCGCAAAGTATCGCTGGGGAGCGTTTCGGCGCAGGATTCGGGACGAAAAGCCACGCGGAAACCCGCTCGCCCTCCTGAACCTGGTAGGAAACCTTGCTCCTGGTGTAGCGCCTGCGGCGCTCCTGCGTCAAAACCAGCGGCTCCAGCGGCGGTTTCTTGCGCGGAAACGGCCCCAGGATGCGCAAGACGCGCTTCTTGATCTGGCCGCGCAGTTGCAGCCAGTCCTTCTCGGTGCGAACGGAGTCGAGGGGAAGATCGCGCATTGATCTAGGGAAGTTCCTTGATGTAGATGTCCTTGAACCGCATCTTCACCCCGCCGCCGCTGTGGAGTTGAAGCGCGATCACCCCGTCGGTGAAGCGCGGTTCCTTGTCATCGAAAACGGCTGCCTGGAACCCATTGAGATAGGTAACGATCCTACTGCGATCGCATATGATCCACACATCATTCCAGTCGTTGAAGCGCATCAGGCACTGCGCATCCTTGTTCGGCTGCGCGAGCCATCCGCGCCCGCCGCTTTCATAGAGGCCGGCGTTCATGTTCGAAGGGGTGGGGTCTATCTCGGCTTGAATGCCCCGGATGTCTGTGCCCTGGAGGGTGGAATGGAAGAAGATGCCGCTGTTCCCCTGTGTTTCAGCCTTGAACCTTGCGCGCAGGACGAAATTCCGGTAGGTCTTCTCAGTTCCCAGGTAGCCGTATTCGCCAGTGATCGCCTCGCCGACTATCTCGCCGTTCTCGACCGTCCACTTCTCCTTTCCGTGGTTCACCCAGCCCGTCAAATCGTGGCCGTTGAAGAGCGGAATCCAGCCTTTGCCGAAGCCCATGTCCTTGATGCGGATGTCCTTCCAGCGCACACGGACAGGGGTGTCGCCGCTGTGGACTTGCAGCGCGGTGATGCCTGAAACGGCGCGATCGTCATCGAGTTCGACCATTTTGACGCCGTTCAGATGTGTTGTGATGTGCGCGCCGATCACGGTGATGCGGTAGTGGTTCCACTGTCCCTCGCGGAGGACATTGTCGAGGTTTTTGGGCGGCGGCGCGAGCCATCCGCGGCCGAGTCCCTGTTCGTAGATGCCGCCGGTGTTATGACCGCGGGCGGGGTCAACCTCAGCCTGCCAGCCGTTCATCTTATCATCGCATACGTGGGAGCGGAACTGAACGCCGGAGTTGCCGGGCGCTTCGGTCTTGAAGCGCAGTTCGAGGATGAAGTCGCCGTATTCCTTGTCTGTTACAAGCCAGCCGTAGCGGCCATCGCCCGTCTCGCCGAGTATCGTGCCGTTCTGAACGGTCCACTTTCCGCCGCCGATCTGGTGCCAGCCGGAGAGGTCTGTGCCGTTGAATAGGCTTTCCCATTTGGCGGCCGCGGCCGGGCCGGACAATGTGAGGGCTGCAACAAGGGCTGGGATCATCCTGAGAAATCGCGCGGCCATATCTCCTCCTGTCGAACACAGCGGGTTGGCTATTCTACCACAACCGTGGATGCTGCGCAGGCCGGGCAGGCGGCCCCGACGATGTGATCGCCAAGTCGTAGGCTCTGGTAGGGGCGACCGGCTGGGGGCCTGCCCCTACAGCGAAATGCCGAAGGCGCGGACGAGGAAGACGGCCATCTGGCCTCTAGTTACGTTTGACTTCGGGCAGTAGCATTTGGCGGCGGGAGGGTAGCCGGAGGGGCAGGCGCAGCCGCTGGTAACGGGGGCGCCGCCGGGCCAGGAGGGGGCGTCGGTAAGGCGCTCGATGAACGGGCAGAATGTATTGCCTGAAGGCACGTCGGCGAACGTGCCCGAGCACGAGGGCATGGGTGACTTGCCCGCTGCAAGGCAAAGGAACTTGGCCATCTGCTCTCGCGTAACCGAGTTGTTGGGGCAGAAGTATTTTGTGGTTCCCTCGATGCGGCAGCCGCCTGTGGGAGCGCCGCCCGGCCACGATGCCGCATCTGCCAGCCGCTCGACGTAACCGTAAGCCCAATGCGTTTTCGGAACGTCGGCGAAGGTTGGCACATCACGATTGAGCGGCTGCTTGCCTGCTGCCTTGCAGAGGAAAACCGCCATCTGCGCCCTGGTAACGTTGGCCAGGGGACAGAAAAGCGGGGGAGCGACCGAGCAACCGCCTGTTATCTTGGCGCGCACCAGGGCCTCCACAAAGGGCCACTGCAACGAGGTCTTGGGGACATCATCGAAGGTGGTGTTGTCAACCGTTACCATGATGCACGCCGCGGCTGCCTTGCCGCTGTTGGCGTAGGCCAGGGCGCAGATGCGGGTCGGGCCCTCGGCAACAGATACGGGCCTGGTGTCCCAGGCGCAGGAGTATGGGGCGGAGGTATCGGTCGAAAGCAACTGCGCGTCTGCATAGAATTCGACCTTCTGAATCCCGCTGGCGTGCGATGCGGCGGCGGAGATGTTGACGACGCCCTTTACCGTGTCGAGGTGCGCGGGGGATGTAATCGAGACGCTGGGTCCTGAGAGGTCAACGGTGAACTGGCACTCGGCGGGAGACGCGTCGGCATTGCCAGCGAGGTCTTTCGCCTTCACCCGGAAAACGTGCGCTCCCTGCGACAGGCCGGTGAGGTTAGCGCACGTCTGCGGCGAGAAGGATGTCCAGGATTGGGCGTCCAGCCGCCAGGAGTATTGCAGGGCTTGTGGCAGGGTTTCGTTATCGTCGCCGGCCCAGCATATGGTGGTGCTGTCGGTGGAGAGGGCCAGGCCGCAGGGCGCGAAGGTGATCGTGGTGTCCGGCGGCTGAGTGTCGGGCGAGCGGTCGCGCAAGAAAATATCCCACGCGTTGTTGGTATCCCCCTCCACGAGGTTGCCGGCGGCAGAGTCGAAAGCAACGAGCCTGCCATCAGCGCTAATGGAGGGGACTTCGGAATGGGAGTCCCCCTGCACACCTGCGCTGGACACAGAAACGCGCTCGGTGACGAGAAGCGCCGTGTCGCGCACGAAAACGTCCCAGGCATCGTTCGTGTCCCCTGGCGCCAGGTTGGTGGCGGCGGACTCGAAGGCCACGAACCTGCCGCCCGCGCTGACCCACGGGAGGGCCGACGTGGAGTTCCCCTGTTCACCCGTGCTCGATAGGGACACTCGTTCAGTCTCTCCTGTTGTCCTGTCGTGGAGGAAGACGTCCCACGCGCCATTAATGTCGCCTGACACCAGGTTGGCGGCCAGCGACTCGAAGGCCACATATCGTCCGTCCGGGCTGATGGAGAATAGGCCGGAATCGTTGTTGCCCTGCGCGCCGCCGCTCGAGACGCTCACGCGCTGCGTCGTTTGGGCTGTCCGGTCGCGAACGAAGATGTCCTGACGGTTGTTGTTGTCCCCCGAGACGAGGTTGCCAGCCAAGGAGATGAAGGCGACCAGTCTTCCGTCCTGACTGATCGCGGACGGCCCGCACCAGGAGTCGTTGTTCGCCTGCGCGCCAGTGCTCGAGACAGAGACGCGCTCGGTGGTCTGCGCTGTCCTGTCGCGGACGAAAATGTCGCAGGCAGCATTCGTATCATCGGGAATCAGGTTTGAGGCGATGGACTCGAAGGCCACGAACCGGCCGTCCGCGCTGACGGAACAATCCTCGGAGTCGTCGTCTGACTGCACCCCTGCGCTTGAGACGGAGACGCGCTCGGTGGCTCCGGTCAACCGGTCGCGAAGGAACACATCCCGCGCGCTGTTCGTGTCTGCGGCTACAAGGTTGGCGGCATCGGACGCGAAGGCTACGAACCTGCCGTCCGCACTCACAGAAGCGAAACGAGATGCACCGTCGCCCTGCACGCCGGAACTGGAAACCGAGACGCGTTCGATCGCTCCGGCCAGCCTATCGTGAACGAACACGTCCCACATGTTGTTCGTGTCGTTTGGCACCAGGTTGGCAGCGGCGGATTCGAATGCGACGAACCTTCCGTCTGCACTGATGCAAGGATACTGGGAATCGCCGTCTCCGTGATCGCCGGCAGCCGAGATGCTGAGGCGCGTGGTGAGGCCGCTGGCTGCAGATGATGAGGCAAAGCACGCAAGCGCCAGGATGGACAGCAGGTAAGGGATCGGCCGCATCTTCAGTATCTTCAGCATGGCGCGCGAATCAAGCGAACACGGCGTCCGCCGGTAATCTGGCACTAGCCAACCGGTGGCCCCTGGGGTGCTCCTCGCTTGCTACATGAGGTTCGCGGGGCTGCCGCGAGCCCCTTTCGTTTTACCCATTCTGGACGCAGCGCGCGGGGCGTCCCTAGAAGTCATTTCAAAAGTGGGATTCTCTGGGAATGAGATTCTTCGCTTCGCTCAGAATGACGAGCGGCAAAGGGCTCGGAATGGCAGGAAAGAACGCGATGGCCCTTTATGTCACCCTGAGTCCGCCAGCTGGCGGACGAAGGGTCTCACTCCAGAGAGTATTGAAATGGGTTCTAGGGCGGCGCAACCAAATGTTCTCTAGTGCGCGCGGCCTCGTGGTCGGTTTGCCGAGGCTCCAGCCTCCGTAGCCGTGGCTACTACGGCGGCCGTCTCACAATTCACCCGACGCGACCCAATTTGGGCGCGGCTTCTCCCGAAGCCGCGTAGTCGCGGGGTCAGGAGACCCCGCGCCCGTGTCGGCCGGGAGCCAGGCGATTACGAGACAGCCACTACGGCGGAGGAGACCGGGTAACTTTCGAGGCAGTAGCGTGTCTAACCGGGTGAAGGACATTCCAGAGATGGAGGCGGGTGCGATGAGATGTGAATTGTCAACGGAGAACCTGTCGGCGTACCTGGATGGGGAACTGGACTCGCAGCAGGCGCAGCGGCTGCGCGAGCATCTGGCGACCTGTTCCGAGTGCCGCCGGCAGGCAGGGGCGCTGAGCCAGACGGCGACCCTGGTCAGGGCCGTGCCCGAGGTGGACCCGCCCGCCGATCTGAGGCAGAGGGCAGCCAGGCTAATGGCGGCGACCATTGAGGAGCCCACCTGCGAGCAAGCCCTGATGTGGGCAAGTGTGCACATGGACGGCGAGACGCCGGTTCAGCAGGTGGTAGTGCTGGAACGGCATCTGCAGCAGTGCGGGGCTTGCCGCAGCCAGGCAAGGGCGATGGAGCGCACGATTGCCCTGGTCAAGGGGCTGCCCGAAATGAACCCGCCGCTGCGGGTTCGGGCTGCTGTCCGGCGCGGGATGGAGCAGCGCTCGCAAAGGCAGGAACTGGTGCGCAGCGCAAAGGCGGCGGGCTGGTTTGCGATCGCGGCAGCAGCGGCTGCCGTGGCGTTTGGCGTCTGGGTGCGCCAGCCTGGCAGCCGGACCGCAGCCACTCTCGCGCCCGGACCCTCGGCGGCGACCGCCCAATTGCCCGCGTCAGGCACGGGCAATGCCCCGTCGTTGATCGCGAGCGCTCCGCAAGAGCCTGCCGGCAGCACGGCGAGAGTTGTAGCTGCGCCGGGCGCAGAGGAGGAGAGCGGCGCACGAAGGATTGGCCGCGCCGCAGGGCGAGCGGGATCGGCACCGCGTGCCCGCGTACGGATGGCTTCAATGGGCGCAGGCGGTGACTTGCTGCGGGCCGTGGCGGCGGCTGGCCTGGACATGGTTGCGTTGGCCGGGCCGCGAGACAAGGTGGAGGAGACGCCAGCCGGATCATCCGGAGCGGCTCCGGGCGCTGCTGGAACTGCAGGCGGCGAAGCGGCAGCGGGGGCTGAGCAGCCGGCGACCGGTGTGCAAGCGTCTGGCGAGTCCGATCACACCGACCGGTCCATCGTGGAGGCCGCCCTGGCGGATGTGAAACAGGCGCTGTCCCGCAGGGAGCGGACGCTGCAGCCGATCAAGGCCGAGCGCAAGCACGACAAGGCTGTGCCCAATTCGTACTGAGTGGATGTCGCGATAACGACAGCGTGAGGTAATGCACCTGCCTGATGCTGTAACGAGAATATGAGGGAAAAAGCGCGAGGAAAACTGAATAGCCGCAAGGCAGCCATGGCCGCGCTGGCCGTGGCGATCGCGCTTTCGTGGGTATGGATGACGGGACCCGCGTTTGCGCTGTCGCTGGCCCAGGAAACGTTCGATCCGCTGCGCCTCGAGGGATGGAACGCCCAGACCTCGCCCGACAGCAGTTCCGCCGGGTTCTACCTGTTCAAGGGGCCCGATGCCGAAGTGGCGGCGCAGAAGCCGGGGCTGCTTGTATCGGGAACCAGCACATTCATGGTGTTCGGGGAGGGCAGGAGCGTGGATGGCGGACTCTACTTCAGCCGCAGCCTGATACCCGTTGACCCGCTGTCTGTGAAGCGGTCCTTTGCGCCGGGGCAAGCCGGGGCCCAGGGGCTGGACGCGCTGGCAGCGGCGGGACAGCAGCAGGTGATGCGCAGCGGCCAGGCGCTTTGGCAGCAACTGGCCTACAAGCAAAAGAAGTGGTCGCTGACAGGGTCATATGCCGGGGTGTCGCCCGATTTTGAGGGGCTCGCAGACGTGGTTGCGAAGCGGGCTGATGCAGCGCGGCTGGCGAGCATGCTGGGCATGAGGCAGACCAACCTCGACTTCACGTTGCAGCCGGCCAGCAGCATGTCGCTGACGAGCCACTACGAGAGCATGGAAAACAACCAGCAGGGCCACAAGGAACAGGGCCTTACAAAGGGGCTGCAAAAGCACGTGCTGGATTGGGGCCTGGGCGCGCGCACGAAGATGAGCCTGAGCGAAGAGATTACCAGCCAGGAATGGAATCGCCCGGACCGCAGGTCGAGCGAAGAGAAGAGGATCACGACCTTCAACCTGACGCAGACACTCGGGAATGGCCTGCTGGCGACGGTAACCAGGCAGTTGAGGGACACGACTGCAAGCGGGACGCGCAGCAGCCTGGACGCCACGCAGGCGCACATCGAATACAAGCCGGGAGCCAGGCTGAGCCTGGCTGCGGACTGGGGTGACAAGAAACCGGACGCCGGGGATAGGGAACGCACGAGCGGCATGAGCCTGTCGTCGCTGTTGGGGAAAGGCAAGAGCGCGATGGCGCTGACAGGCCAATGGCAGCAGAAAGACGCCGGGGAGGGAAACCCGCAACGCGATCAGACGGTGCGCCTGGGGCTGAAGATGGACAAGAACCCGCTGCTGCAACTGGCGCTAGGCTACGAGGGCCTCAGGCAGCAGGGCCCGAAGGCGCAGAAGGACGATCGCAAGATTGACGCGACGATCACCTCGCAGATCGGCAGGCTGGGCAAGGTGGTCGCCTACATGATGGACGAGACGGATGCGGGAAAGCAGATAAAGCGCGAGCACAAGGTCAGGTTCGAACTGGCGCCGCTTTCGCGGTTGTCGTTCGTCGGCGGGCGCGAGCAGGCGGACGTAAGCGAAGGGCAGGCTTCTGCGCAGACATTCGGGCAGATGCTGTGGAAGATCGCGAAGCCGCTGCAGCCGTGGGCCAAGGAATCCGTGCAGACCGGGATACTCGGGGCCACGGACCGCCATGGGCTGCGCAACTCGGTGGGCTGGGCGCGGGTGCCGGATTCGGGGTTGGAGATGCGGTTCATCGCGCGCACGAGCGCGCCGACGGAGGCGCGGTCAACTCAGGTGATCGGGCTTCAGACGATGCTGGGGCCAAGCGCATACATGAAACTGTCGCTGCAAGACACGCCGATGGAGATGAAGGACAAGCAGGAGACGCAGGTGCCGGTGAAGCGCGACCTGGTCGAGATGGGGCTGCGGGTTACGAAGAGGATGACGCTGCTGGCGCGCGGGCTGCGCGAGAGGGACCTGACGAATAACAAGGAGACGCAGACGCAGTTGTTGGCGCTGCGCGCGCAGGCGGGGCGGCAGCTGAGCGTTGCGGCTGGTTACCAGCAGGTTGACGGCGAGCAGCAGGCCGCGCTGTCATATGCCGGCCTGAACTGGAAGATGCGGCCACTGCGACCGTGGGCGCAGACCGCTGCGGCAGCAACGCTGTTCAGCGATGCGGACAAGTATGGTTGGAGGAAGCTGCCGGATTGGGCGAACGCAGAGGGCGGCCTTTCGCTGCAGGTTCTATCGCGCGGTTCGCAGAGCGGGCCGGGGATGCTCACCTACTTTGGGTCTTTCCAGACAATGATGAGCCCGAGGATGTATCTGAGACTGGCCGCTCAGCAGAACCCGTTCGACGATAAGGCCAAGATGTCGGCGGTCAGGCGCGGGCTGTGCGAATTCGGACTCTCGGCGTGGCGCAAGTGGACGATCATCGGGCGCGCGCTGCGCGAGGAGGATCTGCAGAGCGGGCTGGTGACGAAGAGCCACATGCTGGGGCTGAGGAGCGCGCTTTCCTCGCGCGAGCGGCTGGAGACGGTGATCTCGGTTGATGGCCAGAGCGGGCCTGGGGCAGTTGACCGGCGCTCGGCGGGGCTGCTTTACTCGCGCGAACTGGCGGCCGACCACATGCTCTCGCTCAAGGCTACGTTCACCGACAACGAGACCGGCAGAGACGACCTGCGCTGGGACCTCGCCTTCCGCAAGGACACGTAGCAGACGTCTGGTCTGTGGTAGGGGCAGGTCTGAAACCTGCCCCTACATGTGATGTGAGTCGTCGCGCGATGGGTCAGCGCAGGACAGGGTAGGGGCGGCGAGGAATTGTCGGCGCAAGACGGGACGGAGGTTCAGCCGATGCGCGACGAACACATCAGGCCAATTCACGCTGGTCAGTGGCAGTTGTTTCTGGATGACCACGCGGTGGCGCGGGGGACTGGGTTCGATCGCGTGGTGCATCACCCGCGCGCGGTGGGTATCGTGATACCGGCGGACAAGCCCTGGGAGACGGCGGGGGTCGCGGCGCAGTTGGTTGACCGGCGCGAGGACGGCTCCTTCTTCGCATATTACGCGGCGATGTGGTGGGACATTGACGCAGCGGCCACTCTGCCGGATGGATTCAGGCAAGACCGCGCGCATCACATATTCCACCGCACCGGCTGCGCGACCAGCGAGGACGGAATCCACTGGGAAAAGCCCAGCCTGGGCCTTGTTGACGCCCCCGGCGGGATTGACCGGCAGAAGCACGCACCGTTCCCCTCGCCGCAGGGTTCGTCAAAGGAGAACAACCTTGGGGTGCCTTTCGTGGTGGTGGCAGACCTGGCGCGGTTCGGGGATGTGAGCGACCCAGGCAAGCGATACGCGCTGCGCCTGTCGCCCGACACGCGCGGCCCTGCTGGCGTGGGGGCGGCATGGACATATGAGCCGCGCGGGTATTTCGCTTCTGCCCTGCCGGATTTCATCAACGACCCTGACTGGCAAGACAAACTGGTTGATTCGGGAGGGTGCTTCAACCCGCGCAGGCACGTCGTGCACTTCTGGGACGAGATGCACGAGGAATGGGTTGCGATGGACCAGGGAGTGATCGGGAACTGGCTGCCGTCGCGCGAGATCGCGCGGTTTGCCTCGAAGGACCTGATCAAGTGGACATCGCGGGCGGCGCTGTATCCCGACCCTGCCGATCCGCACATGCCGCAATATTACGATGAGCCGATGTCAATGACGCCGTTCTGCGCGGAGGGCGTTGTCTTCGGGCTGCTGAGTTGGTTTCATTCCGACCGGACGCACCCGGACGGCGGGCCGAACCTGACGGCTACGCCGGAGCACCCGCACGTCTGGCCGTGGTGCCGCAAGGGCACGTGCGAGATGAGGATAGCAATCAGCCGCGACGGCGGCATGACGTGGGATCGGACATCGAGCCGCGAGGCGTGGATTCCGCACGGGAGCGAGCAGGATAGTTACGATCGCCTGGTGATCGGCTCAGTGCCGCCAGTGCGCGTGGGCGATGAGAACTGGTTCTACGTGCAGGTGATAAACGGCGACCACCTGGGCATACGAAACGATCCGGAACAGAGCCCCTACTATCGGGATCGCCTGCCGAAGCACCAGATAGCGCTCTACGTGCAGAAGCGCAACCGCTACGTGAGCCTGACGGCGCGCAACCAGCCGGAGGTTCTCATTACGAGGCCGATTACCGTTACCGGGAACGAGTTGCAGGTGAACGTTGATGCGAGCCGGGGCGAGGTGCAGGTTGGCATTGCGCCGGCGGAGCCGGTGCCGACGTTCGAAGACACGACGCCCTCCACCGCGCCGCACCTTCTGGAGAAGCGCCTGCTGCCGGGCTTCTCGTTCGATGATTGCACGCCGATCTGCGCGAACAGCGTCGAGCACACGGTGCGGTTCAAGAACGGCGCCAACCTGGATTCGCTGAATGGCAAAGCGGTGTGCCTGCTGTTCAGGATGTTCGACGCCGACCTATACGGGTTCCGGATTGCCTAGCGAAACTGATCAGGTGCCCTGTTCGGACAGAGAGATTCTTCGTCCCGACTGCGTCGGGACTCAGAATGACATGAGCAACGAGCGGGCGGCGGCCCTTCGAGGGCCTCAGGGTAGGCAGAGGGCCGCCCCTACGTTGACTGCGAAAGGTGCTAGCGGATGCGGACGAAGTAGTTGCCCGGAAGGCGGCGCACCAGGCCCTTGAGTTCCATCACCATCAGCGCTGACGCGACCTGGGCCGACGGCAGCGAGGTGGTCTGAATCAACTCCTCGACGTTCTTCTGCTCCAGCGATAACAGCGAAAGCAACTTCTCCTCGTCGCCGGTCAGGCTCGGTTTCTTCGGCTCCTCGTGCGGGGCTACCACGGGAAGGTCGAGTTCCTGCAGGATGTCCTCGGCGCTGGTGCACACCGCTGCTCCGTCTCTTATCAGCGCATGGCAGCCGCGGCTGTAGAGGCTGTTTATGCTGCCCGGAACGGCGAACACCTGCCGGTCCTGTTCCGCGGCCCAGTTGGCGGTAATCAGGGCGCCGCTCTTCTCCGGCGCCTCGACCACCACGACGCCCAGGGCAAGCCCGCTTATCAGGCGGTTCCTCTGCGCGAAGTTTCTCGGCATCGGCGGATGACCGGGAGGGAATTCGCTCACCACCGCCCCCGAGTTGCGTTCCACAATCCGCCGCACGAGGGGCTGGCTCTCTCGGGGATAGGGGACATCAATCCCGCAGGCCATCACGCCGATAGTGCGTCCGTCCGCCTCGAGCGCTCCCTCGTGCGCGCAGGAATCAATCCCGCGGGCCAGGCCGCTCACTATCGTTACCTGGTTCTTGGCGAGGTCGCGCGCCAACGACTGCGCGACAGACCGCCCGTAGGGAGACGCATTCCTCGTGCCGACCAGCGCCACCGCGCGCGCGTCCTGCGCCTCCAGTTTCCCCCGCACGAAGAGCACGGGCGGATGGTCGGGCAGGTTGCGCAGGTTGGAAGGATAATCGTCGTCCGCCAGAGTGACGAGAGCGACGCTGCTGTCTTGCAGGCTCTTCAGTTCCGATGAATAGTCCTTCCGGGCGGCGGCGTTCAATCGAGCCTGCTCTGCAGCCGTCAGGCCAATGGATGCCAGGTCGCGCGCAGAGGCGCCCAGGATTCCGTTCGCAGAGCCCATTGACTGCCAGAGGGAAATCGTCTTTGCTGGAGGGAGGGCGGCGCTTGCGATTGCTAGCCAGGCCGAGGCCTCCTCAGGTGTCATCTTTGCCCTTTGGTCGTCAGCGCCAAATTGCTAGAACTCGTCAATGGGGCCCGAACTGCCCCAGGAGAATGTGGGCACTGCGGCGGCTGCCGCAGCAACCGTGCCCGGGGTTACCCTTGTCACAGACGCAATGGAGCGATCGGCAAGGAACCGCCAGGTCCTCTTGATTTCATTGCCGCGCCAGTCGCGCGCCTCGATAGTTACCGTGTGCCAACCGTCCTCGACGGGGGTCGTGGCGCTCTCGGCCTTGACCTGGTAGTAACAGTCGCTGTTGTCCAGCCTTATTCGCCACTCGACCGGCTTGCCGTCGTAGAGCAACTTGATCGAAGATGGTTCGACTCCCGTGCCCTCGTCGTAGATGTTCGCCCCGATCAGCACCGGCGGCATGGCGGACACCGGCTCGGCGGGCGAGGGCGTCAGCCTCGTCAGCGACGGCGCGGTTATGTCCGGCGCATCGGCAGAGAAGCAGCACAGGCTGCCATCGTCATAGACCATATACACGCGCCCATTGGCCACGACAGGCGCGGATTGAGCGCGGAACTCGGCATTCTGGGCGGCGGAATCCGGATCGCGCGCAATGTAGCGCCACAGCATCTTGCCGGAATCGGGCGCAAATGCCCAGGTGAAACCATACGACCCGCCCGCCAGTATCGCGTCGCGAGTAACGGTAACCGGCCCCGAAGGCGAGACAGCACACGCCGCCTTCCAGATGGCCCGGAACGGCCGCTCGCTGAGGGCGTAAACCGCCGCCTCTCCGGCTCCCTTGACGGGGACGATCAGTCCCTTTTCTGTCAGCGCTGGCTCGCCGGCGAGTTCGCCCTTGAAGGCAGCTTCGCTGACCAGACCGCCGTATTTGCCGATCACGAGCAACCGCTTGCCCATGGACACGTAGATGAAATTGGATCCCACCACGGGGGCAGAGCAGAGGCCCGAGCCGGTAGGCAGCCCCCGGCGCCACCTTTCGACGCCGGTGTTGACGTCGAAGGCGTAGAGCGAATTGTCCAGGCAGGCGACGTACACGGAGCGCTCGTCCACCGCGGGCGCCGCATAAACGTCATCGCGCGTGGCTGCTTGCCACAACTGCTTGCGCTGCTCGGCATCCACGGCTACAAGTTTGCTGCCGGTGGTGCCCATATACAGGACTCTGCCGGAAACCACGATCGGGCTGCGGATAGCATCGCCCACGTCCACTTCCCATGCCACCTTGCCGGTCTCCGGACTCACTGCGCGCAGTTTGCCTTCATCGTCCCCGAACCAGACGAGGCCGGCGCAGAACGCGGGCGCGGAGCGCGCCGGGGCCTTCGTCATCACAGCCCACTTCAACGCGCCGGTGGCGACGTCGAGGCAGTAAAGCGCATACCCCGCTGCATAGAACACATTCGTGTCCACAACCACCGGAGCGCTGCCCGCGTATTCGCGAGGCGCAGTGACGAAGCGCCAGGCCAGGGACATAGGCAGGGCCACTTTCTCTTGAGTTACCCCTTCGTGGCGGGGTCCGTAGCCATAGGACAGGTAGTTGGCGGCGCCGGCCGGCAAAGCCGCTGTCAACGCCAAAAGCAACCAGACGGCGCGAACGTGGAGCCTGACAGAACCTGGCATCTTTGCCACCTCCTGACGGGGCTGCCTGATTATATCACGACACTCCAACTGCCCGCAAGCGCGTAACTGCTAAGGCGAGGCGGGTACACTGGGGGCGGCTTCTCCTGAAGCCGCCCTCGTGCCGCCCAGGCGCGCGGGGTCAGGAGACCCCGCGCCCAGTTAGCAGTTACCAAGCGCGGCCCAACCGTCAGGGGCGGCTTCTGCCGCCTGCGCCGATTGTCACCCTGAGTCCCGATCCGCCAGCCGGCGGACGGGACGAAGAATGACATGGAAAGTGCGGGGCAAGGGCTTGCCCCTCGCAGCCAGCGAGGTAGGGGAGCCCCGACGCGTCAGGGTCCCCACAGCAAACGGGCGGAGTCGCACGCCGCCCCTACCGCACCGACAAGCGGACGCGCCAGGGGAGGATGAGGGACTCGAAGATTGCGCGCAGACCAACTTTAGACCGTCCCGCATGACGACGGCGAAAGCGTATGGGGATCTCGGTCATGGTCAGGCCCCTGCGCACTGCCCGAAAGAGAAGTTCGGGCAAAACAGCGTGCCCCTTGCCGGTGATGCCCTCTGCTGCGAGGGCGCGCATGGCGCGCGCGCCATAAGCCCTGTAGCCGCTGGTGAAATCGGAGCATCGCACCCGCAGCACCAGGCGCAGGTAGGCGTTCGCAGCAATGCTGAAAAGACGCCTGAGGCGGCTGAGCCCCTCCAGGCCTCCTCCCTTTGCCAGCCGTGAACCGACCACGATGTCGAAGCGCTCAGCCAGGCGCGCCATCTGAGGCAGAAGTCCGGGGTCGTGAGAAAGGTCTGCGTCCATGGTGATTGCCGTTCGCGCCCCTGCCTCAATCGCGCATCGCATCCCAGCCAGGTAGGCTGTGCCCAGGCCCATCTTGCCCGTCCGGTGCAGAACGTGCACGCCAGGGTTGGCTCGCGCCAGCCTATCGGCCACTTCCCCGGTGCCGTCCGACGAGTTATCGTCCACGACCAGCACATCGAAGCCGCCGGGCAGCGAAAGGACCGCCTCGATCATCAGCGGGAGATTGTCCGCCTCATTATAGGTCGGCAGCACAACCCAGACAGAGCCTGCGTGATGCTTGCCGAGCGCGTCGTGGGCCTGCCCCATCATCTGGTTGCTCTGGCAATGCCAACCTCGCATCTTCGCCCATTTCTGTTTCTGCTCCTGCCCCCGGCGCGATGTTGGCGCGTGAAGCGTTTCTGCTATAATAGCGCGGCTCGGCTCATTTGAGGCGTTGGTAGATTGACCGGTAATCAACTGCGACAACTTTTCCTGGACTTCTTCGCTGCCAGGGAGCACGTCGTGCTGCCCGCCGCGTCTCTCGTGCCCTCCGATCCAACGACCCTATTCACGATCGCTGGGATGCAGCAGTTCGTGCCTTCTTTTCGAGGCCGGGCGCCGATCCCAGCGCCCAGAGCGGCAACCTGCCAGCGCTGCCTTCGCATTGACGACCTGGAAAAGGTCGGGAGAAGCCCAAGCCACGAGACATTCTTCGAGATGCTGGGCAATTTCTCGTTCGGCGACTACTTCAAGCGAGAGGTGATCGCGTGGGCATGGGAATTCGTGACGAAAGAGGTCTCGATGCCGCGCGCGCGGCTGTGGATTTCGATTCATCCGACGGACGATGACGCGTTCGAGATCTGGCGGAAGGACATCGGCATTCCCGAGGGCCGGATCGTGCGGATCGAGGATAACTGGTGGCCGACGGGAGGCGGGCTGGGGCCTTGCGGGCCGGATTCCGAGATTCTCTATGACATGGGAGAGGATGTCGGCTGCCGCAGGCCAGAATGCGGCCCAGAGTGCGAGTGCGGCCGGTTTATCGAATTCTGGAACCTGGTTTTCCAGCAGTATAACCGCGAGGCGTCGGGCGAACTGGTGCCCTTGCCGAGCCAGAACATTGACACCGGGATGGGCCTGGAGAGGCTGGCGATGCTGGTGCAGGGCGAGGCCACGATTTTCGAGACCGACCTTTTCAAGCCGGTGGTTGAGAAGGCGGAGTCTCTGGCATCAGGCGCACCACCGCAGAGCCGCGAGGCCGGGCGCATCATCGCAGACCACTCCCGCGCTATCGCCTTCGCAGTCGCCGACGGCGTTACTCCATCGAACGATGGAAGGGGCTATGTGCTGCGGCGGCTGATCCGCAGGGCGGTGCGGTTCGGGCGCGCGGCAGGGATCGAACCGCCCTTCATGCACAAGGTTCTCCCTCCGGTTATCGAGGTCATGGAGAAGCCCTACCCCGAGTTGAGAAGGAGAGAGGACGCAATCCTGAAGTTCGCGCGCGCAGAGGAGGAGCGCTTCGAGGAGACGATCGAGCAGGGCAGCGTGCGCCTGGAGAGGCTGATCGAGCGGGCGATTGCAGGCGGCGCGACGATGCTGCCCGGGCAGGAGGTCTTCGAACTATACGACACCTACGGCTTCCCCGCCGAAATGACGGCGGAGATTGCGAAGGAGCGCGGCCTGGGCATTGACCAGTCCGGCTTCGAGGCGGCGATGGAACAGCAGCGCGCGCGCGCCAGGGCCGGGGCCGAGCACGCCTTCGCATACAACCAATCGGATGTCTATCTCGGCCTGTCCGGAGCCACGACCTTCGTGGGCTACGAGACCACGCAGTCCGAGGGCAAAGTGCTGGCAATTATCAGCGGCACGGAGCGTGTGCAGTCAGTGCAGGCTGGCCAGGAGGCCGAGGTCGTCCTGGACCAGACTCCGTTCTACGCCGAGGCTGGAGGCCAGGTCGGCGACGCGGGGACGCTTGCCGGCGGATCGGGGCGCGCCGAGGTGCTGGACGCCTACTACGCGGCTGAGGACACGCCGGTGCACAGGGTGCGGGTGAGCGAGGGAGTCCTGCGCGTGGGCGATAAAGTGAACGCGATAGTTGATGAAGAGCGGCGAAACGCCATCAGGCGCGCGCACAGTGCCACGCACCTCGTTCACTGGGCCTTGCGCCAGGTTCTGGGGCAACATGCGCTCCAGGCGGGGTCCCTGGTCGAACCGGACAGGTTCCGGTTCGACTTCTCGCACTTCCAGCCGCTGACTTCGCAGGAGATTGAGCAGATCGAGGCGCTTGTCGCGCAGAAGGTGGTCGAGGCGCAGCCGGTCGAGTGGTTCCGCACCGGCCTGAACGAGGCGCGGAAGATGGGCGCGATCGCGCTGTTTGGAGAGAAGTACGGCCAGGAGGTGCGCGTACTCAAGATCGGCGGTTACAGCGTTGAGTTGTGCGGCGGCACACACGCTTCGAACACGGGCAACGTCGGTCTCTGCAAGATAACCGCCGAAGGCGGCATCGGGGCGGGCTTGCGCAGGATCGAGGCCGTTACCGGCCTGGCAAGCGTTGGTTTGGTTCAGAGGGATGAACGCCTGCTGGAGGATGCCAGCAGGATGTTGAAGGCATCGCCTCAGGAATTGCCCGCCAAAGTGCAGCAAATGCTGGCCGAACTGCGCGAGGCGCAGAGGGCGCTTGGGCGACTGCAGGACAAGCAGGCGGCGTCGCTGGCGGATCAACTGGCGGGCAAGGCGGTTTCGCTTGACGGCGTTAGCCTGGTTGCTGCCGCTGTCAGCGGGCTCAATCAGCAGGCCCTGCGCGGGGTGGCAGATGACCTGGTGCGCAAACTCGGCTCCTCGGTGGTCGTTATCGGGCAGTGCCAGGATGACCGCGTGTCGTTCGTAAGCGAGGTCTCGGGAGACCTGGTGAAGCGCGGACTGCACGCCGGCAACCTGGTGCGCGAGGTCGCGAAGATCGCGGGTGGAAGCGGCGGGGGCAGGGCGGATTTCGCGCAGGCGGGGGGCAAGAATCCGGAGAAGTTGGGCGAGGCCCTGGCCGCCGTGCCTGACATCCTGCGCCGGATGCTCGGCGAGACTGGCCGCTAGTGTTCCGCTTTAGAAATCTGGCTGTCGTGGTGGCGGTGCTCTCCCTCTCCGCTGCGCTGTGCGGGGCTGAACGGGCGGCCACGGGGGGCCGCCCCTACAGTGTGGCAGGCCCGCAGCGCAGTGTGAAACGGGTGGTCGTATTCGTCCTCGATCGGATTTCCTTGCCAGAACTGATGCAGGCGAACATGCCGAACCTGCGCGAGGCCGTCCTGCCCAGGGCAGCGGTCGGGCTGATGAGCGGCGGAATCCCGGGGCGCCGCTCGGAGGAGACCATCTGGGCCACGCTGATGGCTGGCTGCCCGGCCACCGACGCGCGCGCCGTTCCGGGCCTGCTGTTCGCGACTCTTGGAGAAGCAGGCATCAGCATTGACATGGTGTGGTGGAGGCGCGGGATGGGGTTCGGGGGCATTGGAGGGTCGGACTGGCGTGCCTTTCGCAGCGCCAGGCCGGGCAATCCCGTGCTCGACATGGTTCGCAGCAGCGGCGCGGCGCAAGACCTGCGCGAACTCGACCGCGCGATTGGCGAGGTGGCGCGTTGGATAGGCAGTGAAGGGCGGCTGATATTGCTCAGCACGTCTGCGCCGCGAAATGGGACGATCAGGAATGCGGCCCTGTGCCCGTTCATCGTCTTCGGGCAGGGGATCGAGAGTGGGCTCTTGACGGGCGCGAGCACCAGGCGGCCGGGGGTGGTTGCGGCGGTGGATTTCGCGCCCACGGTGCTGGAGTGGTTCGGGCTGAAGATTCCTGACAGCATGACAGGCCATCCGGTGCGCGCGGCGGCGCACCCGGCTCCCCTTGATTTCGTGGCGCGGCTGGATAGGCAGGCTGCGCTGACCTATGCGCAGCGTTTTCTGCTGGTGAAGTTATACATAGCGTTTCAGGCAGCCGCATTCGCCCTGGCGGCATGGGTGGGGCTGCTTAGCACGGGGGGCGTGCGGCGGCGAAGGCTTGCGCTGGCTGGAATCGTGGCCTGCGCCGCGCTTCCACTGGGCATGATGGCTGCCGGCGCGCTGCAAGCGCCATCGGCCTGGCAGTCGGCGGCGACTGCGCTTGCAGCGGCTGGCATGGTCGCCTGGCTGGCGCTGGGCATCGGCGCGGTGACAGGGGTGGCGTTTGTCTGCGCGGCGGTCGTCGCGGTAATCACGGGCGACCTGCTGACAGGGGGGCACCTGATGACGCTGTCGGTTCTGGGGCACGACCCCATAATCGGGGCGCGGTTCTATGGGATAGGAAACGAACACATGGCGATCGCGCTGGGGGCTGCGGCCGTCGGGCTTGGGTTCTGGCGGCAGGCGAGGCAGAGGAGCAGCGCCTGGTGGCTGGTCGCCGTTGGATGGGTGGCCCTGGTTCTGGTCATCGGCGCGCCCCAGGTGGGAGCCAACCTGGGGGGAGCGATGACGGGAGCATTGATGTTGCCGCTGGTCGCATGGCCAAGATCGGGCCGGATACGGCTGTGGCACTTGGCGGCGGGTGGGGCTGCTGCTGCGCTGACGGCGATGGCTGTTGTGCATCTAGACCTGCTTCAGGAGCCAGCGGCGCAAACCCACATCGGCCAGTCAGCCAGGCTGTTGGGGGCGCATGGGCTGGCTGCTGCGTGGCCGCTGCTGGCTCACAGGTTGGCCGTCAGCCTGGGCTTGTTCTTATACACGCCGCTGAATGGACTCGGACTTGTTATTTGCGCGGCGGCTGTGCTGTGGGTAGGGCTTGCGCCAGGTCGGGTGCGGGAACTGAGGCGGGAGCGGCCCTGGGCGTGGGCGGGTCTGGGCGCTGCGGCGCTTGGGGCTGTCGGGGCGACGGTTTTCAATGATTCGGGGGTCGTGGCGGGTGGAAATATGATGACCTACGTGCTGAGCGGGCTTCTCGCGCTGTGTGTCGTGGGGCAGATGGAGAGCGGTCGCGGTGGGCAAGATACTGGCGCTTGACGTCGGGTCGAAGCGCATCGGGCTTGCGGTGAGCGATGAGGCGGGGGTGGTTGCGACTCCGCTCTATACTATCGAGCGCGGCCGCGCAGCCGCCGACGCCGACAAGATCGTTGCCGCCGCCAGTGCTCACGGAGTCGAGCAGATAATCATCGGCCTTCCGCTGGACATCGAGAGCCGGGAGGGGAAGGCTGCGCAGAGGGTGCGGCGTTTCGCGGCTGCGCTTCAACAAAGAACAGACCTGCCCGTGTTGTTCTGGGATGAGAGGCTTTCGACTGTCGAGGCCGCCGAGTTGCTGCGAGAGGCCGAGGTAAGCAGGAAACGGCGCAAGGAGATGGTTGACGCGGTGGCTGCGGCGAGGATACTCTACTCTTACCTGGCCTTCGTGGGCAGGGAAAGCCGATGAAGCACCGGTGGCTGGCGATAACGGGCCTCGTGGTCGCTGCAGTTGTGGTGCTGGTGGGCGGCTGGACGTGGTTTCTGCTGGCAGTGCCGGTGGGGGCGGGGCGTCAACAGAGCGTGATAATAGGCAAGGATGCATCGCTTCGGTTCGTTGCGCGCAGCCTGAAGCAGCAAGGGTTGATCCGCAGCGAGCGCGCTTTCTGGCTCGCCGCGCGCAGGCGGTGGCGACAGGTGCGGCAGGGCGAGTATCAGTTCACACCTTCGATGAGCACGCTCCAGATCATCGCCGACCTGGCAGAAGGGCGTGTTGTGGCATACTGGGTTACCGTGCCCGAGGGGTTCACGATAGCGCAGATCGCGGACATCCTTTCCGAGCGCGAGATAGCGGCGCGCGACGACTTCGTTACAGCAGCCACTGCAGGCCTGATGCTGGACGCTGATTTCCCGCTGCCATCGGGGTCGCTGGAAGGCTACCTGTTCCCGGACACTTACCGCCTCTTGCCGGGGCCGCAGGTGGCGTCGTCCATGGTGCGCCGGATGGTCGAACGGTTCGACGAGTTGGTCTGGAGGGGGCTGCTGCACGGGAAGTTGCCGCAGGGGGGCCTTACCTTGCACGAGATCGTTACTCTGGCCTCGCTGGTGGAGGGCGAGGCTAAGCGGGACCGGGAACGAAGGCTGATTGCCGGGGTATTGATGAATCGCTTGAGGCGCGGGATGAAGTTGGAGTGCGATGCGACGGTGCAATACGCGCTGGGTGCTCGCAAGGCCAGGCTTCTGCACGCTGACCTTCTGGTGCCTTCGCCCTACAACACCTACCTGCACGAGGGCCTGCCGCCCGGGCCGATTGACAATCCCGGGGTGGCGTCAATCAGGGCTGCGCTGAGACCTGAGAAGACCGACTTTCTTTACTACGTGGCGAAGCCGGACGGAAGCCACGTTTTCAGCCGCACGCTCGAGGAACACCAGGCAGCGAGTGCGCGCG